>Ga0335078_10000020_pt1 | contig 311410 bp, 270 predicted proteins | sample Lox_Sample_32_FD_206711 | JGI IMG/M metagenome (GOLD analysis project Ga0335078, IMG submission 206711) | Soil microbial communities from Loxahatchee National Wildlife Refuge, Florida, United States - Lox_Sample_3.2 | ecosystem: Environmental > Terrestrial > Soil > Wetlands | place: USA...
CTGCAGCGCTACCAGCGCGACTCGGGTGAGAACTTCGTCGACCTGGCCGTCCCCGTCTTCGTGAAGGGCCAGCACTGGGGCGCGGTCCGCATGACCTACCGGCCCGCCGAAGGCCACTAGCCGCCGCACTCGCGGACCCACGGCACCCCCCGACCTTGCCCCGACACGAACGCGGTCGAGCCGCGCTCGGCCGATCGGGGTCAAGGCCGAGGGGGGCCTCCGAGTGAGCCCTCCGCCCAGGAGGGGCCGAAGCTTTCCGGGAGCGCCGCGCGGTGTTACGACCCGGGCGTCTCGGCGCCTGCCCTGCACGACGCAGGCGGCCTGCGGAGCGGCGCGAGACCTCTCTCTCGGGGAAGGTCATGGACGAGCCGGGCTATGCGCGGCGCGGCGGGATCGCCGTACTCACGCTCGATCACCCGCCGGTGAACGGGCTTTCTCACCCGCTGCGCAGAGATGTCCTCGGCGGGCTCGACCGTGCCCTGGCCGAGCCGGCGGTGCAGGCAATCGTGCTCATCGGCCGGGGGAAGGGCTTTTCAGCCGGAGCCGACCTGAAGGAGTTCGCTAGCCCGGCTGCCCTCGCCGAGCCGAGCCTCGGCACCCTCATCCGCGAGATCGAGCGGAGCGCGAAGCCGGTGGTGGCCGCGCTGCACGGCATGGCCCTCGGCGGAGGGCTCGAGCTCGCCCTGGGATGCCACTACCGGGTGGTGGCGCCGGGGACGCTCCTCGGGCTGCCCGAGGTGAAGCTCGGACTCATCCCCGGGGCGGGAGGGACGCAGCGGCTGCCGCGCGCGGTGGGCCTCGAGCGCGCCCTGCAGATGATCCTCTTCGGAGCGAGCGAGCTGTCCGAGCACCTCAGCGGGACCGGCCTCATCGACGAGCTCGCGGCAGGTGACCTGCTCGCCTGCGCGATTGGCTTCGCCGAGCGGGTGGCGTCGCGGCGGCCCCTGCCGCTGCTCCGTCTCCTCGAGGTGGAGCACGTCCAGGCCGAAGGTTTTCTCGCCTTCGCGCGAAGGACTGCCGCCTCCTCCTCGAAGGGGCTCCCGGCCCCCAGCCGCTGCGTGGACGCGGTCTCGGCCGCGGTGTCACGAACGTTCGAGGAGGGGCTCTGCGTCGAGCGGGACCTCTTCTCGCACCTCGTGCAGACCCCCGAGTCGCGGTCGTTGCGGCACGCCTTCCTGGCCGAGCGCGCGGCCTCCAAGATCTCGGGGGTGGACCGGGACACGCCCACCCGGCCCATCCGCTCGGCCGCCGTGATCGGGGCCGGCACCATGGGCACCGGGATCGCCATGTGCTTCGCCAGCGCCGGCATTCCGGTGCGCCTGCTCGACGAGAAGCCGGAGGCGCTCGAGCGGGGACTCGGCACCATCCGCAAGAACTACGAGGCGAGCGCGAGGAAGGGGAAGCTCAGCCCGGCCGAGGTGGACAGGAGACTGGCCCTCGTCGAGCGCGCGCGCTCCTTCGCCGAGGTGAGGGAGGCCGACATCGTGGTCGAGGCGGTCTACGAGGACCTGGCGGTGAAGGAGGCCGTGTTTCGCCGGCTCGACGAGGTCATGAAACCGGGGGCCCTGCTCGCCACCAACACCTCGACCCTCGACGTCGACCGCATCGCCCTCTCGACCGCGCGGCCGCAGGACGTGCTGGGAACGCACTTCTTCAGCCCGGCCCAGGTCATGAAGCTGCTCGAGATCGTGCGTGGAGCTCGGACCGGCCATGACGTCCTCGCCACCGCGATGGCCCTCTCGCGGAGGCTCGGCAAGACCGGGGTCGTCTCGCGCGTCGGCGACGGTTTCATCGGGAACCGCATGCTGGAACAGTACCTGCGGCAGGCCCTGTTCATGCTCGACGAGGGGGCCCTACCCGAGCAGATCGACACCGCCCTGGAGCGCTGGGGCTTCGTCATGGGTCCGTTCCGGATGTCGGACCTGGCCGGCAACGACGTGAGTGCCTACATCCGGCGGCGCCGTTACCTCGAGCATCCGGATCTCAAGTACTCGCGCATCGCCGACCGGCTGTGCGACCTGGGGCGCTTGGGTCAGAAGACGGGGGCCGGCTGGTACCGTTACGCTCCCGGTGGACGCGAGGCGATGCCCGACCCGACCGTGGAAGAGCTCATCGCCGCCTATCGCGAGGAGATCGGCATCGAGCCCCGGCCCATCCCGGAAGAGGAGATCGTGGAGCGCTCGCTGTATGCCCTCATCAACGAGGGTGCTCGCCTCCTGGAAGAAGGCATCGCCGAGCGCGCCTCCGACATCGACCTCGTCTACCTCACCGGGTACGGGTTCCCGGCCGCTCGCGGAGGCCCCATGCACTACGCCGAGGAGGTCGGGCTCTACAACGTGGTCCGCGCCCTGCGGCGCCTGGCCCGCAACCCGTACGGCGACCCCGCCTTCTTCACACCGGCCCCTCTCCTCGAGCGCTTGGCGGCCTCAGGTCGAAGCTTCGCGAGTGGACCCCAGGGTGAACCATGAGTGACGCCGTCATCGTCTCGACCGCTCGCACCGGCCTGGCTCGGGCCTGGCGAGGTGCGCTCAACATGACCCCGGGTGCCACCCTGGGTGCCCACGTGGTCCGGGCCGCGGTGGAGCGCGCCGGCTTGGAACCTCCCGAAGTGGAGGACGTGATCATGGGGTGCGCCCTGCCCGAGGGCACGACCGGCGGGAACGTGGCGCGCCAGATCGCCCTGCGCGCGGGTCTGCCTGCCAGCGTCGCCGGGGTGACCGTCAATCGTTTTTGCGCCTCCGGACTTGAGGCCATCGCCATGGCGGCGCGGCGCGTCCTCCTCGACCGCGTCCCGGTGGTGGTGGCCGGCGGGCTCGAGTCGATCTCCTGCGTGCAGGAGGGGATGAACCGGCACATGGCAGAAGACCCGGCCCTGGTGCAGGAGAAGCCGCAGATCTACCTGCCCATGCTCGAGACGGCCGAGTTCGTCGCGGGTCGCTACCACATCGGCCGCGAGCGACAGGACACCTACGGGGTGGAAAGCCAGCGGCGTGCCGCCGCTGCCCAGGCGGCTGGCAAGTTCGACGACGAGATCGTCCCCCTCACAACCTGCATGGCCCTATCGGACCCGGAGTCACACCGCCTCTTCACGAAGGAGGTAAGGCTCGAGCGAGACGAGGGGATACGCCCTGACACGAGCTACGAGGCGGTGGCCAGGCTCAAGCCGGCCCTGCCGGGCGGCGTCATCACCGCCGGGAACGCCTGCCAGTTCTCGGACGGTGCCTCGGCCTGTGTGGTCATGGACGGGCGGCTGGCCGAGCAGCGAGGGCTGCGTCCCCTCGGTACCTTCCGGGGGTTCGCCGTGGCGGGTTGCGAGCCTGACGAGATGGGGATCGGTCCGGTCTTCGCGGTGCCACGCCTGCTCGAGCGCGCCGGCATCCGGATGGACGAGGTGGGCCTTTGGGAGCTCAACGAGGCCTTCGCGGTCCAGGTCCTCTACTGCCGCGACCGCCTGGGCATCCCGGACGATCGCCTCAACGTGAACGGGGGCGCCATCGCGGTCGGCCATCCCTACGGCATGTCGGGAGCTCGGCTCACCGGCCACGCGCTCATCGAGGGGCGCCGGCGCGGCATCCGCCACGTCGTCGTCACCATGTGCGTCGGCGGGGGCATGGGGGCAGCTGGTCTCTTCGAGGTCAACTGATCCGGAAGAGGCCCCAGCTTCCAGGCGCGGAGCTCCTTCCTTCGGGTCAGGGCCTCGCCCCCCCCCCCGAAGGGTCCACCCGCCGATCCGACCGCTCGGTCGCTCCAGGGCCGTGGTTGGAGGGCGCGATCTGCGATAGGACTCCCTGGTTCAGAGAGGGCAACTCAGGGGTGCTCCGCTTCTCCGCCAATCTCTCGATGCTCTTCGGCGAGGTCGACTTCCTCGATCGCTTCGCCGCCGCGGCCGGCGCCGGGTTCGAAGCGGTCGAGTTCCTCTTCCCTTACGGGTACGACGCCAGCCGGCTCGTCGATCGGGCGCGTTCCCATGATCTGCAGGTGGTCCTCTTCAACATGCCGCCCGGCCGATGGGAGGAGGGCGAGCGCGGCATCGCCTGCCTGCCGGACCGAATGGGCGAGTTCCAAGACGGGGTCTCGAAGGCAATCGAATACGCGCTCGCCCTCGGCTGCCCCAGGATCCACGCCATGGCGGGCCTGCGTCCCAAGAGCGTCCCGGACGACAGGCTCCTCGAGACCTACCTCGCCAACGTGCGCTTCGCCGGGACGGAACTCGCCAAGCACGGGCTCGTCTTGACGCTCGAGGCCATCAACACGCGCGACATGCCGGGCTACTATCTCTCCACCTCGAGACAGGCCTTCGAGCTCATCGAGAAAGCCGGGCTGTCCAATATCTACTTTCAGTACGATGTGTACCACATGCAGATCATGGAGGGGGATCTCGTCACCACCCTCGAGAAGCGTCTCCCGCGCATCGGCCACCTGCAGGTGGCCGATCCCCCGGGCCGCCACGAGCCGGGGACGGGCGAGGTGAACTTTTCCTTCCTCTTCCAGCACCTCGAGCGGCTCGGCTACCACGGGTGGATCGGGTGCGAGTACCGGCCGCTCACCACCACCCAGGCTGGCCTCGGCTGGTTGGCACCCTACCTCCCGGAGCGGAGCACGCGATGAGCGCCCTCGGCTTCATCGGCCTCGGCATCATGGGCAAGCCCATGGCCAAGAACCTCCTCCGCGGCGGCCACGCGCTCTACCTGCACAGCCGCAGCGGCGTGCCCGAGGAGCTCTTGGCCGACGGGGGGAACGCCTGCACCTGCGCCCGCGAGGTGGCCGAGCACGCCGAGGTGGTCATCACCATGGTGCCCGACACCCCCGACGTGGAGAAGGTGCTCTTCGGCGCCGACGGGGTGGCCGAGGGACTCGGCCGGGGCAAGATCGTGGTCGACATGAGCTCGATCTCGCCCATGGCCACCAAGGTCTTCGGTGCCCGCATCAATGCCCTCGGCTGCGAGTACGTCGATGCACCGGTGTCCGGCGGTGAAGTGGGAGCCCGCAACGCCACCCTCACCATCATGGTGGGCGCCGACGAGCCCACCTTTCTCAAGGTGAAGCCCGTCCTGGATCTCCTCGGCAAGAACGTCACCTTGGTCGGAGCCAATGGAGCTGGGCAGACATGCAAGGTGGCGAACCAGATCATGGTCGCCCTCCACATCGAGGCGGCCGCCGAGGCCCTCCTCTTCGCCGCCAAGGCCGGCGCCGATCCGGCCAAGGTGCGCCAGGCGCTCATGGGGGGATTCGCCGCCTCGCGCGTGCTCGAGGTGCACGGCGAGCGCATGCTGAAGCGCACCTTCGAGCCCGGCTTTCGGCTCGAGCTCCACCAGAAGGACCTCGGCCTCGCCCTCGCTGCCGCGCGCGAGCTCGGGCTGAGCCTGCCCAACACCGCCACCGCCCAGGAGCTCTTCAATGCCTGTCGCGCCCAGGGCGGAGCGTGCTGGGACCACTCGGCCATGGTGAAGGCCCTGGAACTGCTCGCCCACTACGCCCTGGGCGATTGACCTCCTACTCTCCGAGCCGTCGCGTGCGAGCTGGGACAGGCACACCGGCTTCGCGGTCTTGGGGGGAACGCCTCCAGATTGGCCACGGCACCTCGCGTGAGCGGCCGATGCGCGGGTTGTGACTAGCCCACGAGAGGTCGCCGCTCGGCGGGCGCTCCGGGAAGGTCCAGGCCGACCTCATAGCCCTTGCCGGTCCTGCTCTGCCGCCACATGGGCCATCGCCCGTTCCCGGCACACGGCTCCGGAATGGCATTCGTGGAATCAGTGTGGCGCATACTCCGGCCCGCCGCCCACCGGCCCCCTCGGCTTGTAAGAACCGGGCTCTCAGCTCGAGGGACAGCCGTTCTCGCCCGGGTTGCCGCGGAGCCGCCTCAGTTGAGCGACGGGGGTGCACCCCCCTCAACCTGCTTCTCGCAATTGCAGGCCTCCAACCGGCTAGCGGCGTCTGGAGAAGGAGAAGGCTTGTGAACACGCCGCTCGACCCGCTTGGACAGGCTTCGCAGGCCCTGAACGCCGCAGGGGAGCCGTCTTTTCGAGCCTGAGCTGAGCCCCCGCCACAGGGGGAGCCCCGTTTTCTAGGCCGACGGCACGCCCTTCACAAACAACGCGGCGTGGCTCCGCCGGATGAAGGGCCGGCTCATCAGGGTGAGCCCGGCCGCCTCGGCCGCCGCCACGGTCGCCTCAAACTCCTGCGGGCTCACGTGTCCGCTCGGCTCCGCCATGAGCAGGAGGCCGCCCGACTTCAAGGCCTGGGCCGCCTGCAAAAAGAAACGGCCGGCATCAGGTAACTCGTGCACCACCGCGAAGGCCAGCACCCGATCGACGCGGCCAAAGAGGTCCTCGACGCCGAGTCCGTCCTGGCCGGCCAGCCGCAGCTCGATACGGGAGAGCAATTGCGCCTTCTCGGCTCGGCGTCGTAAACCGTCGAGCATTCTCGGCTGAATGTCGACCGCCACAACTCGACCGCGCGCTCCCACCATGCGAGCAGCTTCCAGGGTGAAAAAGCCCATTCCGGGTCCGGGTTCGAGCAGGATCATGCCGTCTGAAACGAAAGGCTCCAGGATCGTCCTCGGATCCTGGGCGAGGCGCCGTAACGGGCATGCGAGCAAGTACCCGAGCCACCACGGACAGACCCGATGAGCCATGGCTGACCTCGCGCTCTTTGCCGCCACCGCGAAGACCTTCGCCGGGGCGGACCTGGCCTGGGGACCGTGCCACAGCATCCTGCGGCTGACCTCGCCTGAAAGGATGGGCTAAGCCTCCCCGGGATGAATCCCCGGGCTTTTCCGAGGTGGAAGTGATACCGGAGCCTATCCTCCTCGGTCGTTCTCCGGAGCCCTCGCCTTGCGGCTACCGAATTCGCCTCGCTTCGACAGGCGGATGGACCTCGACGAGGACATGCACATGATCTGGCATCACTTGCAGTCCTATCAGGAGGCGCCCGACACGCGCCGGAACGAGCTCGCGAGCGATCGTCTCGAGCCGTGGGTCCACCCCACGGGCGAGCACTGACCGGCGATTGCTTCGGGCAACCGGGGAGGTGGTTACTCGCGGAGGAGAGGACGTTCCGGCTGTCTTCGTGCCAAGCGCGGGCTTTGCGGGCTTGTCACTGAGCGGCCGAGGTTCGCTCGTCATCGCCCCGCGTGCGGGCGGTGGGAGGGCTAGCTCCCCGGATGGACCACTCCAGGATCTCGACCGGATGTGCGGCGGGGAAGTCCGCTCCGCGCTCGCGCAGGAGGCACTGGATGTGAAGGGTACAGCCGGGGTTGGCGCTCGCCAGGAGCTCGGCGCCCGTGGCGAGCACGCGAGCCGCCTTGCGGCGACCGATCTCGATGGCGCTCTCGGGCTCGAGGAGGTTATACACGCCGGCGCTCCCGCAACAGGCTTCTCCGTCCTGCACTTCCACGATTTCGAGGCCGGGGATAGCGCGGAGGAGGTCCCGTGGCGGTCGGTGCACGCCCTGCGCGTGGCCGAGGTGGCACGAGGCGTGGTAGGCCACACGCATCGGAAGTGGCCGACGTTCGGCCCGCGGCGTGAGCGAGGCCAGCACCTCGGTGACGTCGCGCACCTTTTTCTCGAAGTCCGCCGCGCGGGATGCAAAGGCCGCATCGTCCTCGAACAGGCGGGCGCATTGCTTGAGGTGCGAACCGCAGCCGGCGGCGTTCACCACGACGAGGTCCACTCCGGTCGCCTCAAAGCGCTCGATGAGGTCTCTCACCAGGCGCCGCGCCTCCTCCTCACGCCCGGAGTGCGCGGACAGCGCGCCACAGCAGCCCTGGTGGGGAGGCACCTCGACCTCACACCCCTCGGCAGTGAGCACGCGCACCGTGGCCTCGTTCACCTGCGGGAAAAAGACCCGCTGGACGCATCCGGCCACGAGGCCCACCCGCAGGCGCGGCTCGCCCCGGGCGGCCGCCCGGGCCGGGAGACCGGAGGCGATCTGGCGCAGGGACAGGGGCGGGGCCAGGGCCTCCATGGCAGCGAGACGGGCCGAGAGGAGCCGGAGCAGCCCGCTTCGTCTGAAGACCCAGCGCAGACCGCTCACCCGCCAAAACCACATCAAGAAGGCGACCGCCCTGAGCCGGCCTGGGTGAGGGAAGAGGGCAAAGATGACCGCCCGGTGCAGGCGCTCGATGAGGCCCCGCCGGTGTTTCCTCTCGATGAGCTGGCGCGCCTCATCCACGATCTCGCCGTACCTGACCCCGGAGGGGCAGGCGGTCGTGCAGGCGAGGCAGCCGAGGCAGCGATCGAAGTGCTCGACCACCTCGCTGTCGAGGTCGAGGCGGCCGTCGATGAGCGCGCGATAGAGATCGATGCGCCCCCGCGGCGAATCCATTTCGAGCCCCCACGAGACATAGGTCGGGCAATGGGGAAGGCAGAAGCCGCAGTGGACGCACTCGTCGGCGGGAGATCGGGCGGAAGAGGAAAGCAGAGATGGCACCCCCATCTCGACCACGGTCTTCGCCACGTTGGTCATGGCACTAGATGCCTCCCACGAACCTTCCTGGAGCCAGGCGATGCTCGGGGTCCAGCCGGTCCTTCACCTCGCGCATGACGCGGATGGCCGCCGGAGGGGTACCCCACGGATCGAGGCCCGACCGGAGCGCGGGCGGCGCCGAGCACAGGACGAGAGAGCCCCGCTGAGCGAGGAGGGCGGCTCGGGCTTCCTTCACCGCACCCACCACCTCGACCGCGCCCTCCGGGTGACCGCCGAGGAAGGCCACGCCCAGCGCGGGGTAGATTGCCGCCGCCCCACCGCGCAGCCGGTCGAGCAGGGGGACGAGCACGGCGTCGAGGAGCTTGGGAAGCGAGGCGGGCGGGGCGGTCACCTTGAGTCGCAAGGCTCCCTCTTCCCTCAGGGCGTCGTGGCGCGCCCGGAAGGCTCGGGCCTCATCGTCACTCGCGACTTCGCCGGCGTGGCCGGCCTGCTCGAGCACGGCGAGGAGCCGCGCCCGCTCTCCGGCGAGGCCGGCCGCGAATCCCTCCAGGCGGACGCAGAGTTCGAGGCCGCGGCCATCGAGGAGCGCCACGACCGAGACCGGCTCGAGCCTCTCGCTGCGCAGAGCCTTGTAGAGCTCGAATAGGCTTTCCGGCGCAAGACCTGCCACCCGCACCATCGCCTCGGCTTCCGGCAGCGGATGTAGCCGGAAGGTGACGCTGGTGATGAGGCCGAGAGTCCCCAGGGATCCGACGAGCAGCCGCGGGATGTCGAAACCGGCCACGTTCTTCACCACCTTGCTCCCACCCTTGGCCGCCGCGCCATCGGCGCGGACGAAGCTCATGCCGATGACGAGGTCGCGGGCCGAGCCGTAGCGGTGGCGAAGAGGCCCAAAGGCGTTCGCGGCCACGATCCCTCCCAGCGTGGCCCTCTGCGGGCAGGGCGGATCGAGCGCCAGGCGCTGCCTTTCCCGGGCGAGGTGCCGCTGCAGCTCGGCGAGCGGGAGACCGGCTTCCACGACCACCACCTGATCGGACGGGGCGTGCTCGACGACCCGCCCGAGCTTCTTCGTGCACAAAAGCACGTCGAGCTGCCGCGGCGGGGCCCCCAACTCGAGATCGGTGCCCCCCCCGAGGAAGGCGAGGCAGAGCCGGTCCCGCGCGCAGGCCCGCACCACCTCCACGGCCTCCTCCACGGTGGCGGGCTCGACCACGTGCCGCGGCACGACCCCGAGAACGGCGTCCTCGGGCCCTCCCTCGCGCGCGCCCGTCACCATCGCTCGGCCTCGCCCGTGAGCTCCACGGGATGGGGGCGATAGGGGCCGGGCCGTTCGCCGCACAGCCGGGGCGTCGGAAACACCTTGCCCGGGTTGAATCGCCCAGGCGGGTCGAATGCGCAGCGCACCCGAGCCATGGTGTCGAGGTCGGGCTCCGCGAACATCTCCGCCATGACTTGCGCCTTCTCGGTGCCCACCCCGTGTTCGCCGGTGATGGACCCGCCGTACTTGAGGCACAGGCGCAAGATGGCCCGACCGAGCTCCGCCGCGCGCTCTTCCTCGCCCGGGACGCGAGCGTCGTAGAGGACGAGGGGATGGAGGTTGCCGTCGCCCGCGTGGAAGACGTTCGCCACCCGCAGCCGGGCCTCGGCCGCCAGCCGCTCAATGTCCCGCAGGACGGCGGCGATGCGGGAGCGCGGGATGACGCCGTCCTCGACGAGGTAGTTGGGGCTCAGCCTCCCCATGGCCGCGAAGGCGCACTTGCGCCCCTTCCACATGAGCGCCCGCTCGGCCTCGTCGCGCGGGACCCGGACCTCCAGTGCACCGGCCCGCCGCGCGATGTCCGCGGACAGGCCAGCCACCGCCTCGGCTTCCGCCCGGGGCCCGTCGGCGTCCATGAGCAGCGCCGCGCCCACCTCTGGCCAGTCGACCCCGGTGGCGGCCTTGGCCGCAGAGATGGCCAACCGGTCCATCATCTCGATGGCGGCCGGGAGGATGCCGGCCGCGATGATCCCCGAGACTGCCTCGCCCGCCTCGTCGGTCGATGGGAAGGTGGCGAAGAAGGTCCGGGTCGCTTCGGGCTTGCGCAGGAGGCGAAGCGTCACTTCCGTCACGAGCCCGAGCATGCCCTCGCTGCCCACGAGCACCGCCAAGAGGTCATAGCCCGGCAAATCGAGCGCGGGGCCTCCCAGTTCGACGAGTTCGCCGCCCTCCAGCACCACGCGCGCGGCGAGCACATGGTTCACGGTGAAGCCGTACTTGAGGCAGTGTGCGCCGCCCGAATTCTCGGAAACGTTGCCACCGATGGTGCACACGCCTTGCGAGGAGGGATCGGGAGCATAGTACCAGCCGGCCGACTCCACGGCGCGTGACACCTCGAGGTTGATGACGCCGGGCTCCACGCGCGCCGTCCCGTTCTCGAGATCGAGGGCGAGCAGGCGGTTCATGCGGGCGAGGCTCACCACCATGCACCCCGGCGTCGGCCGCGCTCCTCCCGAGAGACCCGTGCCCGCACCGCGCGGGACGATTGGCACACCCGCCGCCGTCGCCAGCTTGACGACACCCACGACCTCCTCGCTGGAAGCGGGAAGCACGACCAGGCCTGGCCGGGTGCGGCCGTGGGTGAGTCCGTCGCACTCGTAGACGAGGAGCCCGGCCGGGTCACTGATGCAGTGACGCTCTCCCACCACCTCGGCCACTTGGCGGACCAAGCTGCCCAACGCGCCGAGCGAAGGCGGTTCGTGAACGGGGTCGCGCATCCCAGGCTACTTCCCCTCCGCGCCAAGGAAACCCTAGACGGGAGTTGGCGCGGCCCGCCAGCGACAGAGTCCGCCAGACCCAACCGGGACCGCGAGGCGGGCGAGCTCTTCCCAGGCGCTATCCCCTACGGCACGGGACAGACCCATCCGCCGGCGACACAGATGAAGGCTGAAAGGAGGGCCATATGAAGAGCTTCACGTACCTCATCATCGGGGGCGGCATGGCCGGGCACGCAGCGGCACAGGGCATCCGGGAGCTCGACCCGGATGGCTCGCTGGCGATCCTCGGAGACGACCCCTCGCCGCCGTATGCTCGCCCCCCCCTCTCCAAGGGCCTCTGGACCGGCAAACCCCCGGAGTCGGTCTTCCTCCCGCCGGTTTCGGGACTCGAGCTCATGACCGGCCGGCGCGCCGTCGCACTCGACCTCGCGGCGCATCTCGTCCGAGACGCTCGCGGGGAAGCCTATCAGTACGAGAAACTGCTTCTCGCCACCGGAGGTCGCCCTCGTCAGCTCGCTACGGGCGAGGGGCGGGTGGTCTATCTCCGGACCCTGGCCGACTTTCACCACCTGGCCGCGGCTGGCCCGGAGGTGGTCGTCCTGGGCGCCGGCTTCATCGGCTCGGAGATCGCCTCCTCGCTCAGGCAGACCGGGCGAGCGGTGACCCTCATCATGCGGGAGAGGAGCATCGGGGAGAGGAGCTATCCCGCCGCGCTCTCCCGGTTCGTCACCGACTACTTCGCCGAGAAGGGGGTGCGGCTGCTTGCCCAGCAGGAGGTGGAGTCGATCGAGGAGGAACACGGCCGCACCGTGGTGAGGACCGCAGCGGGCGAGGAGGTGCATGCCGACGCCGTGGTGGCGGGTTTCGGCATCGATCCCGACACCGATCTCGCGCGAAAGGCCGGGATCGCGGTCGGGGACGGCATCGAGGTGGACGAGCAGCTGCGGACGAGCGCGGCCGGGGTATGGGCGGCGGGGGACGTGGCGAGCTTCCCCTGCCGGGCGCTCGGTGGACGCGTCCGGATCGAACACGAGGACAATGCCCTCACGATGGGACGAGCCGCTGGCCGCTCCATGGCCGGCGCAAACGCGGTCTACGACCACCTCCCCTTCTTCTACTCGGATCTCTTCGATCTGGGCTACGAGGCGGTGGGCCGGCTCGATGCACGGGCCGACATCGTCGAGTCTTGGAGCGAGCTCGGACGCCAAGGCGTCTGCTACTACCTCTTCGACGGGCGCGTGAAGGGCGTGCTCCTGTGGGGCACCTTCGGCATGGTCGACGCGGCGCGGGAACTCATCCGCCGTGAAGGTCCGGTGCGGCGCGAGGAACTCGCCTTGGCCCTGGCGCCGCGTTGAGGAGCTCGTCGCCGAGAGGCAGGGAACACTCCTCAGGTGAGGGATGGCTTGCCCCGCCCAGCCGATCCCGATTTGCTGGCTCGTGCGGGCTGCAGCGAGTCCGGCCGGTCCCCGCCGTGGGCGTCCGCGTCGTTTGGCAAAAGGGACATCGAGAGGTACGACTTCCTCGAGAAGCACGGGGCCCACCTCAGGAAGGCGGAAGAGGATGTCTCTCATGCGAGTAGGAAGCGCGCTGCTCTGGGCGGTCGTCCTTTGCGCTACATCCGCCCGTGCCAAGGACACCCTGGGATTCTCGATCGCGAGCCTCTCGAATCCGTTCCCCGCCGCCGTGCTCGAGGGTGCCCGGGCCGCAGCCGACAAGCTGGGGGTCGAACTCGTCGTCGTCGATGCCGAGGAGAAGACCGAGAAACAGACGATCGACCTCGAGGACCTCTTGAAGTCGCAGGCGAGGGCGGTCCTCCTCTACGCTGTCGATCCCAAGCAGGTCGCCCCGTCCGTCGAGAAGGCCAACCTGGCCGAGGTGCCGGTCATCACCATCGAGCGGGCTGTTTCGGGAGCGAAGGTGGCCTGTCACGTCGCCTCCGACGACGCGGCGGGAGGCCGGCTCGTGGGGGAGTACCTATGCAGACTGCTCGGCGGGCGGGGCGAGGTGGCCGAGCTCCAGGGTAGCGCGGGCAGTGCGGTGGCCCGCCGACGCGGCCAGGGATTCGGCTCCGCATTGCGCAACTGTCACGGAGTGAGGCTGGCGGCCATCGAGACCGCCCACTCCGATCGGGCCGAGGCACTGACCGTGACCGAGAACCTCCTTCAGGCGCACCCGGCTGTCGGGGCGGTATTCGCCCAGGACGACGAAATGGCCCTCGGCGCCCTGCACGCCTCGAGAGCCGGGAACCATCCGGTCCACATCGTCGGTTACGGTGCGACGGTGGATGCGGTGAAGGCGGTCGAGGCCTGCGAGCTCGCGGCCACGGTCGACCCGCAGCCCGCGCTCATGGGGCGCCTCGCGGTGGAGAAGGCGGTGGCGCTCGTCAAGATGAAGCGCCTGCCCGAGAAGACCGTCTCGGTGGAGGTCGCCCTGAAGCTCGTCACCAGCTCGGACTGCAAGTGACCAAGAGGGCCGCGGGCCGAGGCCCCCTCAGGAGTTCCGGAACCAGGGGGTCAGCGGCTCTTGGGCCGGGTGACCTCGCCCGGCGGGGGAAGCTCGAGGGCTCGCTCGATCTCGCGTACCTTGGCTTGAACGAGGCGCTCGTTGCGGGGTCCGAGGCGCAGCATGTGCTTCTCCACTTCGCCGAGTTGCTCGAGCTTGGGATCGCCGAATTCGAACTGGCCGCGATCGCCGTGGACCACCACGTCACCATTCGCCACGGGTGCCAGCTCGAGCCGCCGCAGCGCACGGGCTGTGACGCGGTCGAGCGAGGCGCCCGGATAGCCGAGCGCCCGATAGGCGCTCTCCACCGCCGGGCGCAGTTCTCGGTAGACCTTGGCCACTGCCTGGGCATCGATTGAGGCGATCGCGTTGGCGAACCCGTCGTAGCGCCGGTAGGACTCCTCGGCGATCACGGTCTGGCCGCCACGGTCGGTGACGGTGAAGGGTGCGGTCGGAGCCAGAAACCCGAGCTGCTTGCGAGGTGAGACGCCCTCCGCGAGGTTATCGGTGACGATGGCCCACCGGCGTACCACGTCTCCCTGGCCGAGCCAGCTTCGAAAAGTCTTGTCGGGCGAGAGGGAGGCGAGCAGATCGCCGATCCGCTCCGGGGCGACCGCCGGAGCCGGGGCCTCGGGTGCCGCGGGGGAAGGCGCGCCTGTCTGGGCAGGAGGGGGCGCGGGGGGAGGCAGGCTCGTCTGCGGGCGGCAGCGCAGGTAGAGGACCACCGCCGCCACCAGGACGAGGATGGGGGGGATGAACCAGACTGCGCGGCTCGGGCGCCGCAGCACCGGCCGAGGTTCGGGCATGGGTTTCTCCTGGGGCATGGGTGGCCTGCCCCGCAACTCCGAAGGCCCCAGATCCGACGATGGGGCATCCGCAGAGTCATTTCCCCTCGGATGAGGAGACTCTCAGGGAAACGAGCCGGCCGCAAGCTCACCCCGGGGCCGTGGAAATCCCCCGGAAGCACCGCCCTCCCCGGCGACCCCTTTGGGCCACCTGCCTCGGCGAGGCGCAGGTGACGGGGAGTGTGGGAGTTAGGTGCGAGCGAAGGCATCGCAGGGTGGTCCCGCAGGTCGAGCGCCCGCGCCGACACCTGGGCCACTACGGATTCGTGAACACCTTCGCCGCGTCGGGCTCGTCCTTCAAGGCGCCGAGATCTTTGAGTTGGCGGCCGAGCTCCGCCCAGCGCTTGGGATCCATGGTTCCCAGGCCATGCCGACGGGTGAAGTCCGACTCGATGAAGGGCTGCTGCTTCACAGCGGCGAGGTCCATGGCTTCGCGCGACATGGCTGGATTGAGGGCCGCGATGCCCGGATCGAAGGCCGTCGGCTCCGCCAGGTAGGCTTGCCAGCCCCGTCGCAGCGCGAGGACGAAGCGGTGCACGAGATCCCCGTGCTCGGCGAGGTAACGCCCGTTCACGGCCACGACGCCGTTGTACGGGTCGAAGCCGCTGTCGGCCACCGGGAACACCTTCACCTTCTGGCCCCGGCGTTCGAGCTCAACCGGCTCGGCGCTGGCGTAGCACTGCTGGGCGAGGGTGGGGTCGGCCTCGAAGGTGGCGAGCGCTCCCTGGTAGGGAACGAGTCGGGGTGTGCCCCCGTATCTCGTCGAGAGGAAGCGGACGAAGGCCTGCCCCGGCTCGACCGCCACCGGCCCCTTGCCCCGCCACACCTCCTCGAGGGTGTGGGCGGGGTTCTCGGCGTGGACCATGAGGGAGAGCGGGTTCTTCTGGAAGACGGCATAGACGGCCACGAGGGCCCCGCCCCGCTCGCGCACGGCGAGCAGCTGTTCGGCGGCGACGATCCCGAACTCGACTTGGCCGTTCGCGACGAGCTGGGGCGTCGCCACACCGGCGCTGCCCTTCAGAACCTCCACCTCCAGGTTTTCCTTGCGGAACTCGCCCCGCGCTTGTGCCGCGTAGATCCCGCCGAACTCGGGCTCGGGAACCCAGTCGAGCTGGATGCGCACGCGATCGGGTTCGCCAGCACGCACCGAGAGGGCGAAGAAGGGGACACTCCCGAGGACGAGCAGAAGCCGGATCGAGGTCATAGCGCCGAGGGATGCCAGTTGCGAAGTGCGAGCCAGGCGAGGGAGGAAACGACACCGAAGAGCAGGAAGCCGACCACCGCCGAGAGCCCGACGGCCGCGAAGACGAGGTCGGTCCGAGACTCGCGCAGGGCAGCCAGGATGACGATGCCGAGCGGGGCGTGCTCGCCACCGAACCCGGACACGAACTCTCCCACCACCGCTCCGATGACCGAGAGCCCGGCCGCGACGCGCAAGCCCGTGAAGATCGAGGGCGCCGCCGAAGGCAGGCCGAGCTTCCAGAAACGGGCGGCCCGGCGCGCCCGGTAGAGAGCGAACATCTCCTTCAGCCCCGGGTCCACCGAGCGCAGGCCGTCGAGGGTGGACGCCAGGACCGGGAAGAGGGCGACGATGCAGGCACTCGCCACGGTGGCCCGACCCCCGTAGCCGAACCAGATGACGAGCAGCGGCGCCAGGGCCACGAGCGGCACCATCTGCAGAAGTGAGGCGAGGGGGTAGACCCCCCGCTGCAGGAAGCGGCTCGCGGCGAGCAGGCTCCCCAGGGCCGAACCGGCGAGGGCAGCCAGCCCGAACCCGGCCGCCGCGGCGAGCCCGGTGCGCCCCATGGCCGCAAGCAGGCGGGGGGCGTCCGAGAGGAAGGCCCGCGTGATGTCGACGGGGCCGGGAACGAGGTACGGAGGGGGCCGCAGACTCCACACCCCGAGCTGCCAGCCGAGGAGCACGGCGCCCACCACCGCCATGGGCGGGCCGAGCGCACCCGCGAGTCTCCTCACCCCCGCCTCCCCGCACCGGCCGCCAGCGCCTTCTGCAGGACGACCACGTGCTCCTGGAAGGACCGGGTCGAGCGGGCGTCGGGGCCGCGCACGGGAAGGGAGATCTCCCGGCGCATCACGACGCGCCCCGGACCGCGCGAGAGCACCACCACCTCCTCGGCCAGGTAGACGGCCTCCGCGATGGAATGGGTGACGAGGAGCGCCGTCATCCCCGAGACCTGCCAGAGCTCGAGCAGCTCGTCATCGAGCTCCTGACGGGTCACCTCGTCGAGCGCGCCGAACGGCTCGTCGAGCAAGAGCAGGGAGGGCTCGGTCACCAGGGCACGGGCGAGCGCCACCCGCATGCGCATGCCCCCCGACAGCGCCGCCGGCCGCGCGTCGACGCGATCGCCGAGCTGGACGCGCTCGAGCGCCGCGCGCGCTCTTTCCCGGCGCTCACCGCGTCCGATCCCCCCGAGCTCGAGTGGCAGCGCGACGTTGTCGAGCGCGGTTCGCCAGGGGAGAAGGCGCGCCTCCTGAAAACAGAAGCTGACCCGGGCCGGCTCACCGATCACGACCCGCCCCGCCTCGGGCTGCTCGAGGCCCCCGGCCATGCGAAGGAGAGTGGTCTTCCCGCAGCCCGACGGGCCGACCACCGCCACGAAGGCGGCCGGGGCGAGCTCGAGGGTGATCTCCTCGAGCGCGGGAAGGCCCGCGAAGCCCTTCTTCACCCCGAGGAGCTTCAGGCCGACCCCGCGCCCCCGGCCGCTCGTGCGGGTCGCCGCGGTGGAGCAGGGTTCCCGGGTCCGAGGTCCGAGCGGCTCCCCGCAAGGCGCACCGTGCATGGCCATTGGGATGGCAGCGGAGGCGAGCCGGTGCATGCCCCTGTTAGGTCGAATCGCGGTTCATCCCAGTCCCGAAGCGGCGCAACAGCGCGATTGACGTCGGCCCGAGGATGTTCCCATCCTGCCCCTCCAGGACCTTTTCGCCTGCGAGGACCTTCGGATGAGTCTGGAACGGGTGAGCATCGAGGTGCGCGACCTCTTCGCGATGGAGCTCTTCTACCGGGCTGGACTGGGCTTCGCACTCGCGTGCCGATATCGGAGCCCCGGCGCGTCCGGCCGGCGTTCCGTCCTCCTGCGCCGGGGGGAACTCGCTCTCGAGCTCATCGAGCACTCCGGCGAGAAGGCCTCGCCTCAGCAGCTGGCCCTGGCCGTAGAGGACGTGGATGCGGCGCACCGCCACCTCGCCGATCTCAACTGTCCGGGCGCGGTGCTTCACGCTCCGCGGGACCTGCACGGCGGCGACCGCCAGGCGATCGTGTTCGACCCCGAGGGCCACCGGATCGCCCTTTCGGCCCGAGGACCGGAGCGCTGTCCCGCCGTGCGCGCCGTGGTCTTCGACTGGGACGGCACACTCATCGACAGCGAGCCGAACTACTACCTCGCCGATGCGAGGCTCCTCGCCCGGTTCGGCGTCGAGTTCAGCGAGGAGGACAAGCGACGCTACATCGGTTCGAGCAGCTTCGAGCAGATGAACGACTTCAAGAGGCGCTACGCGCTGAAGGAGAGTCCGGAGGAGCTGGCGGCGACGAAGAACACCCTCTACCTCGAGCTGGCGCAGTCGAACACTCGCGTGTTCGCGCAGATGAGGCGCTTCCTCGATCGCCTGAGGGAGCGGGCCGTGCCCGTGGCAGTCGCCTCTGGGTCGGCCCTGCCGGTGCTCGAGCGCCTCCTTTGCGTGAGCGGGCTCGCCGGACTCTTCGAGGTGGTCGTCTCCGCGGACGAGGTCGGGAAGGGGAAGCCATCGCCGGACATCTTCCTCGAGGCGGCCCGCCGGCTCCGGGTGGCCCCGGAGGAGTGCGTGGTCGTCGAGGACTCCCGCTACGGGGTCGAGGCGGCCGTGCGCGCCTTCATGCGCTGCATCGCGGTGCCCTACCTTTCCGATCCGCCGCTCGACCCGGTCTTTGACCTCGCCGACCTCCTCTTCGCGGGCGGCATGCGCACCTTCGACGCGGAGCGGGCCTTCGCCTTCATCGAGGAGCGGTTCGCCCTCCCCTAAGCGCCTCTTCAAGTGCCAGCGCCGGCGAAATGCGCTATGGGCTGCGAGGGCTTCCTCGAGGCGAAGAGGGCTTTCGGCCCGGGGCGGCCTGTGGACGGCGGTGCGTCGCACGCCGCCGGCCCGAGTCGCCCGCGAGAGGCGCGGAGAAAGGCGGTGACCCTCGTGAAAGCGCTCGTGAAGGCCAAGCCCGAAGCGGGACTGTGGCTGGAGGAAGTGCCGCTGCCCGAGATCGGGCCCAACGACGTCCTCATCCGGGTGAAGAAGACGGGCATCTGCGGGACCGACCTGCACATCTACCGCTTCGATGCCTGGGCCGAGCGGACATTGTCCCTACCCCTCGTCATCGGCCACGAGTGCGCCGGAGAGGTCCACGCGGTGGGCAGCCATGTGACCGGCTTCAGGCCGGGGGACCGCGTGTCGGTGGAGGGGCACGTCACCTGCGGATACTGTCGCAACTGCCGCGCCGGCCGCCGACATCTGTGCCGCAACACCCAGGGGCTGGGAGTGAACCGACCCGGCTGCTTCGCGGAGTTCTTGGCCATGCCGGCGAGCAACGTCTTCCGCCTCGCCGCCGACATCCCCGACGACGTGGCCGCCTTCCTCGACCCGCTCGGGAACGCCGTCCACAGCGCACTCTCCTTCGATCTCGTGGGGGAGGACGTCCTCATCGCAGGGGCGGGCCCCATCGGACTCATGGCGGCGGCGGTCGTGCGCCAGGTCGGCGCCCGCTACGTCGTCATCACCGACGTGAACGAGTACCGCCTCGACGTGGCGCGCAAGATGGGTGTTTCCTATGCGGTGAACCCGCGCGAGCGTTCCATGCGCGACGTCATGGCTCACCTCGGCATGACCGAGGGGTTCGACGTGGGCCTCGAGATGTCGGGGAGCGCGGAGGGCTTTCGCGATCTCATCGAGGCCATGAACTACGGCGGACGGGTGGCCATCCTCGGGATTCCCTCGGGGCCCGTATCCCTCGACTTCGGCCAGATCATCTTCAAAGGGCTCGTCCTGAAGGGCATTTACGGGCGGGAGGTCTTCGAGACCTGGTACAAGATGGCGAGCCTGCTGCAGGCCGGCATGAACGTGACGCCCGTGCTCACCCACCGCTTCCGGGCGAGCGAGTTCCGGCAAGCATTCGAGGTCATGCAGTCGGGGGCCTGCGGCAAGGTCATACTCGACTGGACGGACTGATCCGACCGTCGTGCCTTCGCCACCCGGGAGCTGGCGCGCGAAGGAGCCCGGGCGCACAGGTCCTCGGCACCCTCGGCGGGCCGGCCGTGGCGGACCCGAGGCCCGCACCCGGCCGAGAGCCGGCTGCTGGTCGAGACAAGACCGAGGATGGGCCGCCGCGATTCTGCTAGGTTTCCGGGTGCGTCCTTCGCGACGGACTTGCCATGACCGGCGATCAGAGCCTGCTCAAGCACCTCAACCGCATGGCCGTCATCCGACTCGTCAAGGCCGAGCCCGGCCTGTCGCGGGTGGAACTCGCGCAAAGGACCGGCCTCACCAAGACCACGGTCGGCCTGCTCGTGCTCGAACTCATCCGCGAGGGTTGGCTTCGGCAGATCGAACCGCTGGCGAGCCCGCGGGCCGGTCGTCGGCCCACCCCGCTCGCCCTCGACCGGGAACGCCTCGGACTGCTCGGCGCCGAGGTGGGGGTCGACTACCTGAACATCGTCTCCTGCAATCTCCGGGGCGAGATCCTCTCCTCGCGCATGATCGCTTATCGCCACGGCGAGGTGGGCCGGTCGGTGAGCCGCCTCTGCCGCCTGGTGGCGGATGCCCATTCGGCGCTCGTCGCGCAGGGGCGGCGCACGCTCGGGTTGGGCGTGGGGGTCCCGGGCATCATCGACCCCGAGAAGGGCATCCTGCGCTTCGCGCCGAATCTCGGCTGGTACGATATCCCGTTCGCCGAGCTTTTGCGCAAAGGCCTCGCCGAGGTCGCCTGTGGCGAGCTCGCGGTGAACGTCCTCAACGAGGCCAACGCCGCCGCGCTGAGTGAGTACCTGTTCGGCCGCGAGCACCACGACGGTCCGCTCGTCTACCTCAGCATGGGCATCGGGCTCGGTGCCGGCGTGGTACTCGGCGGTCGACTCTACCTCGGCCAGCGCGGGCTCGCCGGCGAGGTGGGCCACACCATCCTGGAGCGGCGGGGACCGCCCTGCGCCTGTGGCCGCCGAGGTTGTGCCGAGGCCTTCGTCTCGCAACGCGCGGTGAGCCGCCACGCCACCGGCAAGAACTCTCCCATCCTCGCCATCGAGGAACTCGCCGCGCGCATCGAGCACCGGGACGGGGCGACCGTCCGGGCGGCGGCCCGAGCCGGGGAGTACCTGGGAGTCCTCATGCAGAACCTGAGGAACACCCTCGATCCCGAGGTGCTGGTCCTCGGCGGCCCCCTCTGCCAGCTCGGGCCTGACTTCATCGAGAGCGCGAAGCGCGCCATGCTGCGAAACGCGGGCCTCCATGACGAGACCCCCGTCTCCATCCGCCTGTCTCGGTTCGGCCTCGACGCGGGCGCGGTCGGGGCGGCCGGGAGCGTCCTGCAAGGGGTTCTGAACCCGTCCGCGAGCCCCAAGGCAAGCCGGAGCCCCTCCTCGCCCTCCGTCCACGGTGCAGCGCGATCGAGGTCGCGCCTGGTGCGCGAGGCCGCACCGTGAGCTCGCCAGCTTGCTGAGGGACTCCGGCAGCTTTCGAAGCGCAAGGGCGGCTGGGTGGCACTTGCACTGGCTTCCGGACGGTAGCCCCAAGAGGGGCTCGTCGCTCGGCGTTCCCCACGTTCGGGGTGGCGACTAACCTAGCGCCCACGCTCCTTCGAGGAGCGCACGGATCACGAGCGCGGGCCCGCAGGCTTAGGGCCCCCTTCTCGAGGGTTCGTCCACTGTTCTCCCCGCAAGGCGAGGCGTCCATCATGATCGAAGCCGGAACCTCTGACGTGGCCGGAGTGACGCTCACCTATGGCATGGTGGGCGGCGGGCAGAATGCCTTCATCGGCGACGTCCACCGACGCGCCATCGCGCTCGACTCCTCCGCCCGCCTGGTGGCCGGAGCCTTCTCGCGCTCGTACGAGAACACGCTCGCCACGGGGCGTGCCCTGGGCGTCGCTCCCGAGCGCCTGTACCGGTCCTTCGAGGAGATGGCCGAGGCCGAGGCGAAGCGGTCCGACCCCATCGACTTCGTGGTGGTGGTGACGCCCAACGTGGCGCACTACGCGGCGGTGAAGGCCTTTCTCAGCCGAGGCATCGCGGCCGTGTGCGACAAGCCGCTCACCTTCGAGGTGACCGAGGCCGAGGAACTCGCCACGCTGGCGCGGCAAAGGCGTCTGCCTTTCCTCGTGACGTACACCTACACCGGCTATCCCGCGGTGAGGCAGGCACGCGAGATGGTCGCGCGCGGCGATATCGGCGAGGTGCGCTTCGTGAGCGCGGAGTATGCGCAGGAGTGGCTCACCACCCCGCTCGAGCGCGAGGGCCAGAAGCAAGCGGCCTGGCGAACCGATCCCCGGCAGGCCGGCAAGTCGAACTGCGTAGGTGACATCGGCAGCCACGTCGAGAACCTGGCGGCCTACGTGACGGGACTCTCCATCGCTTCCTTGTGCGCCCGGCTCGACTCCTTCGTGCCCGAGCGCTCGCTCGACGACAACGCGAGCATCCTCGTCAACTACCGGGGCGGCGCGAAGGGTCTCTACTGGGCCTCTCAGGTCGCGGTGGGTTACGACAATGCCCTGCGCCTGAGGGTCTTCGGCACGAAGGGGGCCATCGAGTGGGCGCAGGAGAACCCCAACTACCTGAAGTTCAGCTCGCTCGGGCGCCCGAGCGAGCTGCTCTCGCGGGGGCGCGACCCCTTCTATCCTCGTGCCCAGGCCTACTCGCGCATCCCGGCCGGCCACCCGGAAGGCTACTTCGAGGCGTTCGCCAACCTCTATCGGGCCTACACCGCAGCCCTGACCCGCACCAAGTCGGGCGCGACACTCACCGAGAGTGACCTCGATTTCCCGGGCGGCGAAGCCGGTGTCTCGGGAGTGCGCTTCATCGGCAAGTGTGTGGAGAGCTCGAGCAAGGGAGCGGCCTGGGTGCAATTCTAGCGGTCGAGAGCCCCGGCTGACCAAACGACAGGGCGGTGCGACCCCGCCCCAAGGAACGAAGGGAGCAGCACATGACACGGCCTGTCACCCTCTTCTCCGGCCAGTGGGCCGACCTGCCTTTCGCCACGCTGTGCCAGAAGGTGAAATCCTTCGGCTACGACGGGATCGAGATCGCCTGCTGGGGCGATCACATGGAGGTCCAGAAGGCCGCCACCGATCCCAGGTACGCCCAGGCCAGGCGGGCGGTGCTCTCCGAGCACAAGCTGCAGGTCTTCGCTCTGGGAGCCCATCTGGCGGGCCAATGCGTGGGCGACCTGTGGGACCCGCGCCTCGACAATTTCGCACCGCCCGATTGCAAGGGGAACCCCGAGAAGATCCGGGCCTGGGCCATCCAGGAGATGAAGTACACGGCCCGCGCGGCGAAGGCCATGGGCTGCGCAACGGTCACCGGCTTCATGGGTTCGCCGGTGTGGAAGTACTGGTATTCGTTCCCGCAGACGAGCGAGCAGATGATCGAAGACGCCTTCCAGGAGATCGTGCGACTGTGGACGCCCATCCTGGACGAGTTCGACGCCTGCGGCGTCAAGTTCGCCCTGGAGGTCCACCCGACCGAGATCGCCTTCGACTACTACACGGCGCAGAGGCTGCTCGAGGCCTTCCGCCACCGGCCCACGCTGGGCTTCAACTTCGATCCCAGCCACCTCATCTGGCAGGGCGTGAAGCCCCACCTCTTCATCCGCGATTTCGCGAAGAAGATCTACCACGTCCACATGAAGGACTCGGCGGTGACTCTCGACGGGCGGGCCGGCATCCTCGGCTCGCACATGATGTTCGGCGACAACCGGCGCGGCTGGAACTTCCGCTCGCTCGGCCACGGCGACGTCGACTTCGAGAGCATCATCCGCGAGCTCAACGCGGGCGGCTACCAGGGGCCGCTCTCGGTGGAATGGGAGGATTCCGGCATGGATCGCGAATTCGGCGCCCGCGAAGCGCTCCAGTTCGTGCGGCGGATCGATTTCACCCCGTCGGCCCTGGCTTTCGACGAGGCGATGAAGAAGTGATGGGTCCGCGCGCACTGGCCCGCGCACGGGTCTGGGCCGCCGCGACTCGGGTCTCTAGGGTTGCCCGTCCTCCCCTGCCGGGATCGGGTCGCTCTTGAGCGGCCGGACCCCGTCGACGCTATCCTCGGCCGCACCCTATCGACAGGAGACTCGCCGTGGCCACGCCATCCACCATGCTTCCTCTCGGCACCCCGCTCCCGGCCCTGCGGCTCAAGGACGCGGTGACCGGCCGCACCCTCGACGCCGCCGCGGAGGCCCGCGGCAAGAAGGGCCTCCTCGTCGCCTTCATCTGCAATCATTGCCCTTACGTGAAACACGTCCAGTCGGAGCTGGTTCGGGTGGCCCACGCCGCGCTCGACCAGGGCTTCGCCGTGCTGGCCGTGAACTCCAACGACGAGGTCACCTACCCCCAGGATGGGCCTGCGGCCATGCGCGAGCTCGCGAAGCAAGAGGGCTGGCGGTTCCCCTTCCTCTTCGACGAGAGGCAGGAGGTGGCGAAGTCCTTCCGGGCCGCCTGCACTCCCGACCTCTACCTCTTCGATGCCACAGGGAAGCTCGCCTACCGCGGCCAGTTCGACGACAGCCGGCCGAACAGCGGCAAACCGGTCACCGGCGCCTCGCTCCGGGCGGCGCTGGAGGCGGTGGCAGCCGGCCGCGCTCCCGACGAGAACCAGCTCGCGAGCATCGGCTGCAACATCAAGTGGAAGCCGGGGAACGAGCCACCCTACTTCGGTTAGCTGCGCGTGCGGGGCGGCGGCAGAGCCGCGCCGCTCTCGGGTGAAGAATGGCGTTCCCCGAGGCGAGGCCTTGGCCCTCGCGCGCCCGGGGCGGCGCAACCTTTGCGCCGGTGAAAAGCCGTTCTCGCAGGAAGTGAAAAGCGCACCCCTCCCTCCGTATTTTTTTGCGCCGCCATCCGTACTTTTTCGCACTGGCAGCGGCAAACCACCCCTCGCAACGCCCGAGCCGGGATGAGAAGATGACTCGAAGGAGACTATTCCATGCTCGCGCGCGCCAAGCCGGTTCTTCGGGAGGAGTACTGCAAGGGCTGCGGTCGTTGCGTCTCGGCCTGCGCCCGCGGCTGCATCGCTCCCGGGACCGAGGTGAACCCGCTGAGCGGCCTCGTGCCGGTCATCCTCAATCTCGAGGCCTGCAACAGCTGCGGCCTGTGCTTCGAGGCCTGTCCCGAGCCCTACGGCCTGGGCGTGGCCGAGGTGGTGGCCTCGGCCCTCGGGCCCAAGCCTCTCCCAAAGGTCGAGGAGATCCCGGACACCCGGACCACCCTGCCCGCGGGCCCGCCCCTCGTTCTGAAGGGGACCCATGCCTCGGCGGTGGGCGCCCTCCTCTCGGGGTGTCGCCACTTCTTCGGCTACCCCATCACCCCCTCGACCGAGGGCGCCGAGCTCATGGCTCGACTGCTCCCCAAGCTCGGCGGCCAGTTCTTGCAGGCGGCGAGCGAGGTGGCCGCCGTGAACATGATGTACGGGTGCGGGGCGGCCGGAAAGCCCTCCATGACCTTCACCTCCTCGCCCGGCTTCAGCCTCATGCTGGAAGGAATCTCCTACATGATCGGGGCCGAGGTACCGGCCGTCTTCGTGAACGTGATGCGGGGCGGCCCCGGGCTCGGGAACATCGGGCCCGAACAGTCGGACCTGAAGCTCGCCTGCCACGGTCTCGGGCACGGGAACACCCACGCCATCAGCCTCGCGCCGTCCACGCCCCAGGAGATGCTCGACTTCACCATGCTGGCCTTCGAGCTCACCTTCCGCTATCGCAACCCGGTGGTGATCCTGGCCGACGGGTACCTCGGCCAGATGACGGGCAAGGTGAACCTCCCCGCCGAATCCATCGCGCCCGGCATCCCGAGCTGGGCGGTGTACGGCGACGGACCTCACCGGCACAACCTCGTCGCCTCCATCCAGCTCAAGGAGGTCGACCTCGAGAAGCACAACGACATGCTGGTCGAGAAGTACCGGCGCATGGCCGAGGTCGAGCAGCGCGCCGACCTCTTCTGCTGCGACGACGCCGAGATCGTCATCCTCGCCTGCAACACTCCGGGGCGAATGGCCAAGGGGGCCGTCCGCACCCTGCGCAGCCAGGGGATCGCGGCGGGTCTGTTCAGACCGCAGACGGTGTGGCCCTTCCCCATTCGAAAGCTCGAACCGCTCCTCGGCCACGCTCGCCGGCTGTGCGTGGTGGAGGCGAGCGCCGGCCAGCTCGAGGACGAGCTCAGGCTCGCCCTGAGCCACGCCGGGCTCGCGGACCGGATCGAGATCTCCCACGTGCGGCGGCAGGGTGGCATCCTGCCTTCGCAGCGCGAGATCGTGGCGGCGGTGTGCGGGTCTAGCCCGAGAGAGGCGGTGCTCGCATGAGCACGTTCTACGAGCGGTTCGAGCGACACGACCACGCCGAGGGATTGAAGGCCCAGGGCACGCACTACTGCCCCGGCTGCGGGCACGGCCTCGTCCACAAGTATCTCGCCGAGGCCATCGATCGGCTGGGGATCCAGGATCGGACGGTCGCCATCTCCCCGGTCGGCTGCGCGGTGTTCCTCTACTACTACCTCGACGTCGGCAACACCCAGGCGCCCCACGGGCGCGCTCCGGCGGTCGCCATCGGCCACAAGCTCGCCAACCCAAAGAGCGTCGTGGTGAGTTACCAGGGCGACGGCGACCTCGCCTCCATCGGGCTCACCGAGATCATGCAGGCGGCCCAGCTCGGGATCCCCATCTCGGTCGTCTTCGTGAACAACGCCGTGTACGGCATGACCGGCGGCCAGCTCGCTCCCACCACGCTCCTCGGCCAGAGGACGACCACGAGTCCAGGCGGGCGTGACCTGCACATGGGTCAGCCGCTCAAGATGGCGGAGATGATGGCCTTGCTCGACGGCCCCGTCTACGTGGAGCGGGTGGCCCTCTACGACGCGAAGCAGCGGGTGCGGGCCTCGAGAGCCATCGAGAAGGCGCTCCGCCTCCAGATGGAGAACAAGGGCTTCTCCTTCGTGGAGGTGCTGGCCGAGTGCCCGACCCATCTGCGCATGACGGCCTCCGAGGCCGAGCGCTGGGTGAAGGAGACCATGGCACAGGTCTTTCCTCTCGGAGTGAAGAAGGACGTCGCCGTGGAAGGATGGGGGTCCTGGCGCCAACCGACCTACGATCCGGCCGTCCTGCTCGAGGCGATGGGGGCGAAGGAGACCCCACCCGCCCGCTTCGGCAGCGGGTTTCCCCGCACGCCCTTCGGGGTGGACATCGGCCTCAAGCTGGCCGGGGCCGGCGGAGACGGTGCCCAGACCGCGGCCATGCTCCTCGCTCACGCCGCCATCCACGAGGGCTTCGACGCGACCCACATCCCGAGCTACGGGCCCGAGTCGCGCGGGGGGACCTCCTACGCCGACGTGCGCATGGCCGCCGACGAGGTCCTCTCACCGGACGTGCCGAGCCCCCACGCTCTCGTCGCCTTCAACACCCCGAGCCTCGCCAAGTTCGGCCCGACGGTGGCGCGGGGTGGCGTCGTCCTCTACGACAGCTCGGTCACGAACGCGGCTCCCGCCCTCGACGCATCGGTGCGCTGCCTGGGCATCCCTTGCTCCGAGATTGCCCTCGAGCTCGGTCAGCCCCGCGTGAAGAACATCGTGGCGCTCGGCGCTCTCCAAGCCATGACCGGGCTGCTCCCCGAGGAATCCCTGCTCGCCGCCGTCCACCACGCCCTGCGCGAGAAGGGGACTGCCATCCTCTCCTTGAACGACGAGGCCTTTCGGCGCGGCCGCCGCGCCGCCGAGGCCCAGGGCCGGGAGGGATGGTTCGGCTGGTGGACCTGACGGCCGGCGGGCCCTGCCCCCTCGAGGCGCCGGGGTGCCAGGCCCTCGGCCCCGCCTCCCGGCGCTGGAACGCCGATCCGCCGAGCCGACTCTGAGCAGCTTGTCTCGCCGCGAGATTGGGATTCGCGTTCCTAGCGCGGCCCGCTCGCTTTCCCCCACACCCGGGACGAGGCCGTGTAGAGCTGGCGGAAGCGGCCGAGGCGGTCGGCGAGGCTCCTCGCCGAGTCGCGGGAAGGCTCGTACTCGCGGAGCAGCGGGGGACGGACGCACACCTCGTCCTCGCGCCTTCCCACCGCGAGCTGCGCCAGGCGAGCCGCGCCGAGGGCGGCCCCCGTCTCCCCGCCGGCGTGGGTGAGGAGCCGGGCGCCCAGGGTGTCGGCGATGAGCTGGGCCCAGAAGGGGCTCCGCGACCCTCCGCCCACGAGGGACAGGACGCCCACCTCCGTCCCCGCCGAGCGCAGGGACTCGAGCCCGTCGGCCAGACCGAAGGTCACCCCCTCGAGGACGCTGTAGGCGAGCGCGGCGCGGTCCGTGTCGTGGCTCAAGCCGAAGAAGACGCCCTGCGCGGCCGGATCGTTGTGCGGCGTGCGCTCGCCCGACAGGTAGGGGAGGAAGATCGGCGCGCGCAGGCGGGCCTCGGCAGAGAGGCCTTCGACCTCGGCCACCATCTCCGCCTCGCCCGCACCGCCCACGAGGTGGGTCACCCAGCGCAGGCAGCTCGCGGCGGAGAGCATGACGCTCATCTGGTGCCAGCGCCGCGGCACGGCGTGGCAGAAGGCGTGCACGGCGCGGGCGGGGTTCGGCAAGAACCGATCGTTCACGACGAAGATGACGCCCGAGGTGCCGAGGGAGACGAACCCGGTGCCCGGGGTGACGGCGCCGATCCCCACCGCGCTGGCCGCGTTGTCGCCGCCCCCTCCCGCCACCGTGACCCTCCCGTTCATCCCGAAGCGCCGAGCGAGTTCGGGCAAAAGCGTGCCGGCCGGCTCGCTGCCTTCGACGAGTCGCGGCATGTGAGCTCGCGAGAGTCCGCAGGCTGCCAGCATCGCCTCCGACCAGTCTCGCCGCGCCACGTCGAGCCAGAGCGTCCCGGCAGCGTCGGACATGTCCGAGAACTTCTCTCCGGTGAGACACAGGCGCAGGTAGTCCTTGGGCAGGAGCACGGTGGCCACCTTCCCGAAGACCTCCGGTTCGTGGCGTGCCACCCACAGCAGCTTCGGTGCGGTGAAGCCCGGCATGGCGAGGTTACCGGTGATGCGGGGCGTCTCCGGCACCCGGGCGAGGAGCTCCTCGCACTCGCGATCCGAGCGGACGTCGTTCCAGAGGATGGCCGGCCTCAACGGCCGGTCGGCCGCGTCGAGCAAGGTGGCCCCGTGCATCTGGCCCGAGAGCCCGATGCCGCGCACCGCGGCGAGCTCGGCGGCCTGCGTCTCCTTGAGGCGAGCCAGGGCCTTCTGGGTGGCCTCCCACCAGGCGGCCGGGTCCTGCTCCGACCAGCGGGGCTGGGGCCGCGAGACCTCGAGCGGCGAACCCACCGAGGCGAGGACGCTGCCGCGCTCGTCCACCAGGAGCACCTTGACTTCGGAGGTTCCGACGTCGATCCCGAGGTACATGGCTTCCTTCCCGTCGCTCAAGAATCTTCTGACCGCAGGTCAAATCGGGCCTGCCATTATAGTGCGCTCTCACCGGGGAGGCAGCACGTCTCCACCTCCCGCTCGTAGGGAATGGAGGGCTGCGCCCCCACGCGTGTCACGCTGAGGGCAGCCGCGGCCTGCGCGAACCCCACGGCCGAGGCGAGGTCCTTCCCCGCCACCAGGGCCGCGCACAGTCCGCCGATGAAGGTGTCGCCCGCGGCGGTGGTGTCGACCGCCTTCACTCGCGGCGCCGGGACATGCCGGGTTCCTTGCGGCGTAGCCCACACCACTCCCCGTTCACCAAGTGTGATGATGACGTTGCGAGCCCCCATGGCCCTCAAGGCCTCGGCCGCTCGGGCTGCGCTCTCCAGCTCCCCGACCTCCTGCCCGGTGAGCATGGCGGCCTCGATCTCGTTCGGGACGAGGTAGTCGGCACAGGCGAGGAGCCTCGAGGGCAAGGGCTGGGCCGGCGCGGGGTTCAACACCACCGTCTTGCCCTCCCCCCGGGCTCGCTCGGCCGCGTAGAGGACGGTCGGGAGCGGCGTCTCGAGCTGGAGGGCGACCACCCGCGCTCCCGAGATGAGCGACCCGTTCCGATCGACATCGGCCGGGGAGAGCTCGGCGTTGGCGCCCGGGACGACGACGATGCCGTTACGGCCGGCTTCGTCCACCACGACGAGGGCCACGCCGGTCGACCCTGCGACCGCGCGCACCGCGCCGGTGTCCACCCCGTCCTGCTCGAGGAGTGGGCGAAGGACCGCGCCGAAGGCATCCTGCCCGAGGCACCCGATCATGGCCGTGCCCGCCCCGAGCCGCGAGGCGGCCACGGCCTGGTTCGCGCCCTTGCCCCCGGGCGACGTCGCGAAGCTCGATCCACTCAACGTTTCGCCCGGAATGGGCAGCCGAGGAGCGCGCGCCACGAGATCCATGTTGATGCTGCCGACGACGACGACGTCCCGCGTCATGGTGCGTCCCCTGCGCGCGGCGGAGCGAGCCGCGCGCTGCTCTCCCGGGCGTGCAGGCTCGGTTTGAGCCGGCGGCGAGTCGGCGAGGACTTCGGGTGGGCGATGCGGGCGAGGAGCGCCTCGACGGTGGCCTCGCCGAGCGTCCTTATCGAGTGCCCGACCGTGGTGAGCGCAGGGTAGGTGTAGCGGAAGAGCTCCACGTCGTCGAATCCCACCACCGAAAGGGCGCGCGGGACGGAGATGCCGAGCTCGGCCGCGGCGCGCAGGACGCCGAGCGCCATGAGGTCGTTGCAGGCGAAGATGGCGGTCGGGCGCGGAGCTCGGCGCAAGAGCTCGAGGGCGGCCCGGTGCCCCCCCAGGGCGGTAAAGGCGCCCTCCGCGGTGAGGGCATCAGAAAGTCTCAGCCCCGCTTCGGCGAGTCCGCGGCGAAAGCCGCGCACACGCGCCCGGCTCACCTCGAGGCCGGCCGGACCCGAGACGCAGGCGATGGCACGGTGGCCGAGGCTCGCGAGATGCTGCGCCGCGAGACGGCCCCCGAGCTCGTTGTCGAGCTGGACGAGGTCAGCCGCGAGGCCGCCGATGGCGCGATCGACCACGATGACCGGGAAGGGGGCGCCCTTCACGCTCGCGAAGCAGCGGGCGTCCTCGCTGGCCGAAGCGACGATGAGGCCATCCACCAGCTTCTGCCTGAGCACGCGCAGGTAGGTCTTTTGACGTTCGGGGTCATCGCCCGAGTTGCACAGGACGACGCTGTAGCCCGCGCGGTAGCAGGCGTCCTCGATGCCGTGCGCCAGCTCGGCGAAGAACGGGTTCGTGCTGTTCGGGACGAGCAACCCCAGCGTATGGGTCACCCGGTGCTTCAGCGAACGCGCCACCGCGCTCGGCACGTAGTCGAGTTCCCGAGCCGCCTTGAGCACCCGCTCACGCGTGTCGGCCCGCGCCGCCCGCGTGTCGTTCAGGACGTGCGAGACGGTGGTGAAGGAGACACCCGCCAGCGCGGCGACGTCCTTGATGGTGGCCATGGAAGGAACTCCGCGATGAGCTGGGTCCCTTATCGCAAACGTTTGCAGCACGGTACGCACCGGGCGAAGCGGCTGTCAAACGATCTTCGGATGGCTGGCCCCGGCCACCCGCTCCCCCCTCATCGGGGTGAGACATCTCCGGCTGCCGGGCCTGCCTTGAGCGCGGGAGCCCGCCTTCCTGCGCGAGCGTCCCAATGAGCCGATCGCCGGCGACGGAGGTCGCCGGGCCTGTCTCGGGCTCTTAAAGCTTCGGCCGTTTTCGGCAAAGGACGCCGCCGAGCGGCTAGCGCTTGCCGAAAAGCAGGCTCGCGAGCCGGCGCTTTCTCCCGCGGAACCGGCCTCCCCAGGCCGGCATCCCCATCCGCCAGGTCAAGAGGCGCGCCCGGCGCTCGAACTCCTCCGGCTCCCAGCGTGGGTTCGCGTGCAAGGCCTGCGAGAGCAGACCTAGGATGCCGAGCACGAGGTCCGCGTGGCCCGTGGCGAGACACTCGCTCGGCGTCGAGCCGAGGTGAGGGTTCTTGGACGAGAGCCAGGCCTCGGTCGCCTGGCTCGTGCGAAAGAGCGCCCGCGCCTCGTGCCGAACCGCCTCGAGCGTCGCGTCCACAGGTCTTACGCTATGCACCTGGGGGCCCTCGCGCCACCCGCTTGCGGAGGGCCGCCTTCTCGCCTGCTCGGTCATCGGAAGGGATCCTGTCCGGGTCCCCCGATGGGGGCTAACCGCCCCTTCTTCCGCCCGGCCACGAGCCCGGCCGCCCCTGTCGCCTACAGGTCGAGCCGCAAGCCGAGCCCGGCGTCGGCCACCGAAGCGCCCAACACCGGCGTCGATACGCTGCCCACGGCGGTGGCGAAGACCATGGCGGGCAGAGCGAAGCGAAACTCGCCTCCGCTCGTGCCGAAGTGTCCTTGCAGGTAGGCCTCGAGCCGCAGATAGGTGAGGAGCGTCATGTTCCAGTCGAGGCGAGCCACCTCACTCATGTCCGAGAGGTTGGCGATGGCCGAGAGGGTGAAGGTGTGCAGGTTCCAGTTCCCGGGCTTCGGGAGCAACAGGTAGGCGCCGGCGTAGTGCTTGCCGAGGTAGAAGGGGGTGAACCCGCTCGCCTGCGGCGGGTTCGTGAGATAGGGCGCGATGACGAGGTAGGGGTAGAGACTCGCGTCGCTGTAGCCGTTCGAGTTGTAGAAGTACTCGAGACCGAGAGTGAAGCTGCTCTGGTCCGAGTACTTGTGCTCCCAGTCGGCGCCGAGGACGAGCATGGGGCGGAGGCCGGAGGGCTCGTAGGTGCTGACGTTCGAGCTCAAGGCCTGCGAAGGCACGAAGGTCCCCCGGTAGAGCGGCACGTCGGAGGAGGTCCTGAGGCCGAGCTCGCCCCGCAGGTCCACCTCCCCGATCCCGCCCGACACGTCCACGCCGAAGCGGGGCCGGATGCCGCGCTGCACGGCCCCGTCCACTCCAAACTCGAAGTTTCCCACCACCACCTCGGCGCGCGCTCCGGCACCGAGGTCACCGAGCTCGCTCGGCGTCGAGCTGGCCCCCGACGCCGAGGCCGGCCCGGTCGAGCCGCCGGCGCTCGACTGGAAGGGCGAGGTGGCCTGGGTGACGAGGGGCTCGAAGATGGCCATGCCGTAGAAGTTCCAGCCTCGCTTCTCCCAGGGAAGGTGAGCCTTGGCCATGAAGGTGCCGGTTCGCTCGTCGAAGGTCGCGAGGGGGTCGCGGCGCACCGCGTGCAGGTAGTCGGTCGGGTTCCAGAAGTGCCCGACCCCCCATTTCACGTGCTGTCGCCCGATCGTGAGGAACACGGTGCGAGCGAGGTCGAAGCGCAACCAGAGCTGGTCGAGCAACACGGTGGGGTTCGACTGGGTGGAAATCGAGATGGGCAGGTTCACCCCCGGCAATGGGCTCGTCGACGAGCCCTGGGTCGGGTCGAAGAGCATGCGGCCCAGCACGAACCCGCGCACCCGGTCGAGCGGGCGGACGTCGAGGTAGAGGTCGGTGAGGCTCGGGGCGCTGAGCGTCCAGGCGGAAGGGGGAGCCTGCTCGCGCGCCGAAAGGTTGCCACGCAGGTAGAGGACGCCCCCGATCTTGAGGGGATCCTCGGTCTTCTCGAGCGCACTCTTCAGCCTCGCTTCGGCCCCCGCCTCGCCCTGGAGGCCCGGCTCCTCGCTTAGAGCCCGGGGCGAAGGCCGCGGCGGGGAAGGCGGAGCGGGGCTTTCCGGGTTCCGCGACTCGGGCTCGGCCTTGGAGGGCGACCCGAAGAGATCCCCTTCGGCGGGACGATCCTGGGCCAGATCGCCGGAGGCGAGGAGGAGGAGCACGAGGGCGGCGACGCGAACTTTCACCTTGCCATCCCGTCCATCCCGCTAGCGGCTCTTCGACTCGAGCCAGGCCTTGGTGAACATGTTGGCGGAGAGAAGCCGAAGGTCGACCTGCCGGACGAGGATGAGGGTGGAGTTCTCCTTCTCCACCTCGTCGTAGAAGCGCATCTCCTCGGGGAACCAGACGTAGTCCGACTTCGACTCGGAAAACACCCTCTTCCAGCGGGGGTAGTAGCTCGTGCGCATGAGGCGGCCGGAGAGCGCCCGGTCCTGGCGCTTCAAGATGTTGCCCGTGGCGGCATCGATCCACAGCTCGACCCGCGGAAAGGCTACGTCGACCCCCTCCTTCACGTCGAGCAGCAGGCGGTGCACGTCGAAGGCACCGAGCTTCTCGTCGGCCTCCCACTTCGCGGTGTACTCCTCGGAGAGACGTGACTCGTCGAGGTCGCCCCGACGGGTGTCGGTGCCCCCGATGCGCTCGCGCTCGGTACGGCGCTCCCACTTCCCGGTCGACGGGTCGTAGTTCCACAAGTTCTTCTCGATGCGCAGGTAACCCTTGCCGGCCTCGGCCTTCGGTTTCGTGAACAGGATGAGGAGCCTCTGGCCCTCGGTCCTCCGGTAGAAGACGAGCTCGTAGACGACGTCGGTCTTGTCCTTCTCCTTCGACTCCATGTAGCAGACGGCAGCCCAGTCGCCGTTGTTGTGCTGGCGCTCGTCGACGAGCTTCACGAGGTCGTCGGTCTCGAGCTGGGTGAGCGCGGCCGCCGGCCCGGCCAGCAGGGCGAGCACGAGCGCCGCGAGGGTGCGGAGCTTCATGGCAATCACCCGACGTGATGCATGGCGGTGATGGGCTTGAGGCGCGCCGCGTGCAGGGCCGGGACGAGCGCGGCGGCACCGGTCAGGACGAGGATGAGCAACGCCCGGGCGAGGACGGTCTTGCCCAGCACGGTCAGGGTGAGGTGTTGCTGCATGAGAAACATCTGCACGCTGTCGGGAACCGCCACCTGGATGGCGTTCACCAGGGCGGAGAGCGCCACCCCGGCGAGGGCACCCGTGGTCGCCCCGACCGCCCCGAGCAAGGTCGCCTCGAGCACGAAGAGAAAGAGCACCCGGGTGCGCTGCATGCCGATGGCGCGCAGGGTGCCGATCTCGCGGGTGCGCTCGCGGATGGCGATGGCGAGGGTGTTGAGGATGCCGATCACTACGATGACGAGGAGGATGAACATGAGCACCCCGGTGATGGCCCCGACCGCCGACAGGATCCAGCTGATGAAGGTGAGCTCGTCCTCCCAGGTGGTGACGTCGAGCTTTTGGCCCACCCAGTCCTCCGAGTTGACCTTGCCCATGAGCTTTTCCCAGTAAGGCTTGGGATCGGCGTCCATCACCCTGAAACCGGCCTCGGCGAGCCGGCTGCGCAGGCGCGCGGCGACCTCGCGCGCGCTCGAGGGATCCTGCAGGTAGAGGTGGAGGGCGCCGGTCGCGGTCCGGCGCAGCTGATAGAGGCCGCGCAGGGTTTCGCCGGAGATGAAGGCGTTGAACGCGCTCAAAATCCCCAGGTTCTTCGCCACCGCCACCACCCGCACGTCGGCGGTGTTGTTCACGCCGCGCGCGGTGGGCGCCGAGAGCGTCAGCGCGTCGCCCACCTGCACCTCCAAGCGCTTCGCCTGGTCCTCGAAGAGCAGGATGGTGTTGGGCTTGGCGAGCGCGTCGAGGTTTCCCGAGACGATGCGCACGTTCTTGCGAAAGCCCGGCTCGTGCGCGACGTCGATGCCCCCGAGGACGAGGTCCATCGAGCTCTGCTCCGAGACCGCTTTCGCCCAGCCGCGGCCGCGCACCGTGACGTAGTCGATCTCGGGGACGATGCGGCGGGTCACCTCCAGCACCTGTTCGTAGTCGTTGACGAGGGGGGCCGAGGCCCCCGAGGTGAACTTGAAGAAGCCCCCCACGTTGACGTGCCCGGTCATGAGGGTGCTCGCCGACTCGAGCATGGCGGAGCGGATGCCCTCGGTGAGCCCACCCATCAGCACGAGGAGCAGGGTGACCGCGGCGATGGCCCCGCCGAGGAGCAGGTTGCGCTTGGTGTGCCTGAAGAGGCTGCGCGCCGCGATCTTGAAGTCGATGAGGTTCATGTCACTCGTCCGACTGCATGGCCTCGAGGGGAGTGACCCGAGCAGCGATGAGGCCGGGGTAGAGCCCCGACAACACGCTCACCACGATGACGATGGCGAGCGCCACGAAGAGGCTCGTCGCCCCGAGCCTCGGTACGAGGCTCGGCCCGGAGTAGAAGAAGTAGAGCTGGTCGTTCTGGGCCGGGATGCCCCCGGCGAGCCTCAAGACCCACACCACGCCCGCGCCGAGTGCCGCCCCCACCGCTCCGAAGAAGAGGCCCACCGCGGTGGTCTCGAGGACGAGCATGGCGAGCACGAACCGCCGCTGCGCCCCGATGGCCCGCAGGGTCCCGATCTCCTTCACCCGCTGCAGGGTGGCCATCACCATGGCGTTGTTGATGACGACGAGCGCCACCGCAAAGATGATGAAGACCGCCGTGTAGAGGACCACCCGGGCGAGCGAGACGAACTGGCCCACCATCCCCGAGGCCTTCTGCCAGTCCACGACCTTCATGTCGAACCCGGCCGCGGAGAGGGCCGAGGCGATGTCCCGCTGCGTCTGCTTTATTCTCGAGGGATCGACCAGGGTGACGGCGGCGTTGAGCGCCACCCCGCCGTCCATCTCCTCGGGCGTGTAGCTGCGCGCGAAGAGGGTCTGATCCGCCTTCTTCTCTGCCGCGCCCACCACGATGGGAGCCTCGATGGGCACCGCCTTCGCTTCGGGTTCCCCAGCCGGCCCGCCGAACAGGTCGCGCTCGGCGTTCTCGCGCGAGACCTCACGGACCCCCGCGCTCGCCTTGATGGCCCTGATCTCGGCCGATTTCTCGGCCGTCATGTAACCGTACAGATCGCGCCAGGAGAGGATGTCCATGAGGCTCATGATGCCGGCCAGAGCCGACTTCTCGAGACCTCGGAACTCGACGAAGCCGTAGACCTTGAGGTTCACCGAGCTCATGTAGCCGGAATGGGAGGGCGCCTTGATGGTGATGGTGTCCCCCACCTTGACGGTGTAGAGCTGGAGCAGAGGCGCGAGCTCGTCATAGAAGATAGCGTAGCGGCGGTCGAAGTTGGCGTCGTCGGTGGTGAAGAGCTCGACGAGCAGCTCGTGCAGGTCGGTCTTGGAGGACCCGAGCGCTCGGCGCAGGCGCTCCGCGGCCTCCTCGGCCTGCAGCGGATCGAGCTGGAGCAGGATGTCGCGAGTCTGGGTCTCGTTCTCCCTTACCCAACGCTGCAGCTCCTCGTCGCGGGCGATCTTGCGGTGCCTCAACAGGCGCGCGTCGCGGATGCGGTCGAGGCGCCGGGCCGTCTTGAGCTTCAGCCAGTCCTCCGCATAGAGCTTGCCGATGAGGATGCCGCGGTGCCCCTTGGGAACGGGAGTACCCTCCACGATGCGCATGCGGTCGAAGGCCTGGCCGTAGGCGTCGAGATCAGTCCCGGCATAGCGGATGAAGGTGAACCCGCCGCTCATGGACTGGGGCGCGATGCGATTCTCCAAGAACTCCAGGCTGGCCAGCGGGTCTTCGTCGAAGCTTCCCCAGAACGCTTCGGTGGTGGCCCGCGCGAGGTCCGCAGTCTCCCGGGCCCTCTCCTTGATGAGGCTGTCATCGACGATGGCGCGCGCCTGGCTCAGCTCCTGCCTGAGGAGGGTCGTCATGCGGCGCAGGTGGGCCTTGTGCGCCCCGTAGGCGGCGATGAGCTCCGGCGTGCGATCCCCTCGCAGCCAAAGGCGCACGTCGGCCCGGAGCTTCTCGAGAGCCACGTCGAACTCGTTGCCGGTCGCCACCATGGCCTGGTCGATCCCCATGGGCACGACCGCCTTCACGTTGCGAACCCGTTCGATGACCTTCTTCAGGGCAGCGAAGTCCTCGATGGGCTCGAGCTGCGACTCCCCCATCATCCCGCCGTACAGGGCCAGGTCGTCCTTGGAACGAGCCGAATAGACCTGGAGCTGACCGGCCAGGCTTCCCTGGATGCTGCCTCGCATGCCGCGATCGACCGTGTCGAGCAGGGAACTCCCCACCACCACGAGCAGGGCGCCGAAGAGCACGATCCCGCCCAGGATGAGGGTCTTCGCCTTGCTCGCGAACAGGTTGCGAAAGGCGATCCGGACGAGGAGCCCGGTGGCGCGCAGGCGGGTCGTCACGAGCCTTCCCCCGCCCTCGCCGCGGCCGAGCCTCCCCCCTCGAAGGAAGACACCTGGCCGTCCGCGATGCGCACCACGGCCGTGGCATGGGACATGACCTTGGGGTCGTGAGTCGAGAAGATGAAGGTGGTCCCGTCGCGGCCATTCATGTCCTTCATGAGATCGATGATGTTGGCACCGGTCTGCGAGTCGAGGTTGGCGGTCGGCTCGTCGGCGAGGACGAGGCCAGGGCGGGTGACGAGGGCACGCGCCACCGCCACCCTCTGCCGCTGGCCTCCCGAGAGCTCGCTCGGCCGGTGCTTCGCGTGATCGAACAGGCCCACCGCCTCGAGCAAGCCGCTCACCCGCCTGTCCCGCTCCTTGCGAGCAAGCCCGCCCTGGAGCAGGAGCGGGAACTCGACGTTCTGGAAGACCGAGAGCACCTGCACCAAGTTGAAGGTCTGGAAGATGAAGCCGATCCGGTGAAGGCGCAGTTCGGTGAGCGCCCGCTCGGACAGGTCCTTCGTGTCCTGACCGTCGACGAGCACCCGCCCCGAAGTCGGCGTGTCGATGCAGCCGATGAGGTTGAGGAGGGTGGTCTTGCCGCTCCCGGATGGACCGGCGATGGAGAGGAACTCGCCCCGGTGGATCTCGAGCGAGACACCGCGCAGGGCCGGCACCTCGGTCTTGCCGAGCCGGTAGGTCTTCGAGACGGCATCGACGCGGACGACTGCGGTCATGGCGCACCTCGCAAACGGCCCCGCACCTCGCCGGGCGTCGCCCGGGCAAGACGGGCGGGAAAGCCGCCGAGCGGGAGGAGGCCTCGTGAGAGGCCGCGGCAGCGCCACCTCGAGCGTCGCCTCCGCCACCGCCCCGCTCTCTTCAACTCGCGCGCAAGGACCAGGCTTCCCACCTCGCGCCACACGGGCTCGCAACGCATACCAGGTGCCGCTCCCCCCTCCGCCTCGCCGCACAGCCGCGTCGCCACGATAGCAGGGCGCGCCCTACTCGTCCTGCCGCGCCAGGGCCACGGCGTAGCCGCCCGGCTCCTCGAGACGGGCGTGGACGAGCCAGGGCCGGCAGCACACCGGACAGTCCTCGACGAAGTCCTGCACCTCTCCGCCGCCCGGGTCGACGAAGATCGTCACCCACTCGCCACAATAAGGGCATTCGACCTCGGCTCCCATGGCTCGCCTGGCTTATAGTTCGCAGGTGGCGAGCAAGCAGGACAAGAAGGCTTTCCACGCTCCCTTCGCAGGGCTGAAGGAGCGCCTAAAAGCAGAGCGGGCGCCCGCCCCGAAGCCCCGGGACCCGGTGGTCCCCGAGGCGCCCCCTCCCGGCCCGCCGGCCGCGGCGAGCGACGACGAGCTGTGGGCGCAGGCGGTGGCCGGGGTCAACCGGATGTCGCCGGGGCCGGGAAAGGCCGCCCTTCCACCACCCGTACCGCCTCCCGCGGCGGTGTGGCACCCGGATGACGACGCCTTGCGCGCACTCGAGGCGCTCGTCTCGGGCGAGGCTCCCTTCGATCTCTCCGATACCGACGAGTTCATCGAGGGACGCGTGCCGGGGCTCGACCTCGCCATCGTCCGGCGGTTGCGCCGCGGCGAGTTTGCGGTCCAGGGCCACATCGATCTGCATGGGATGACGAAGGACGAGGCGAAGGCCGCCATCGACGGATTCTTCAGGACCTCCCGCCAGGCCGGCAAGCGCTGCGTCCTGCTCGTGCATGGCCGCGGCATCCATTCCAAGGACCAGGTGCCCGTGCTGAAGGACGCGCTCAAGACCTGGCTCGGCACCGCCCGCTTCGGCCGGCACGTGCTCGCCTTCGCCACGGCGCGCCCGGCGGACGGCGGCGCCGGTGCGCTCTACGTGCTGCTCAGGCGGCCGGGCAAGTAGGAGGCGGGCTCACCTCCTCGGCTGCGAGGCGCTCGCGATCCCGGTCGCGATGGCGCGCGCCGCCCGGACCGGATCGGTCCCCTCGCGCAGGGGTCGGCCGACGACCACCAGGTCGGCGCCGTCCGAGATGGCCTCCTCCGGCGTCGCCACGCGCGCCTGGTCGCCGCGCCGCGCGCCGGTCGGGCGAACTCCGGGTACGACGAGGAGGGGCCCCGGACCCACCGCGCTGCGCACGGCCTTGATCTCGAGCGGGGAACAGACGAGTCCGTGGGCCCCGGCCCCCACCGAGAGTCTCGCCAGCCGCACCGCAGCATCGAGCGGAGTACCGGCGAGGCCGATGGCGCAGAGCGCCTCGGCATCGAGGCTCGTCAACACGGTGATGGCGAGGATCTTGAGCGAGGGGCCCGCCCCCCGCACCGCGGCCCGGAGCATGTCGGCGCCGCCGCTGGCGTGGACGCTCAGGTAGGCCGCACCGCTCGCCGCCGCGCTTCGCGCCGCGCCCTCCACGGTGTTCGGGATGTCGTGCGCCTTGAGGTCGAGGAAGACCGGCCTTCCCAGGGCCGCCGCGGCACGGATGACCGGAGGTCCCTCCGCGGTGAACAGCTCGAGTCCCACCTTGAAGAGCCCGACCTCGGAGGCCACCGCCCGGGCGAAGGGTTCGGCCGCCGCCCAGGCTGGAAAATCGAGGGCGGCGCAGATGCGCTCCTTGGGATCCATGCGGGGACGGAAGATAGCGCGGCAGGCTCCCGCCGTCCTCCTCAAGGCGTCCCGCGCGCGGAGAGGCCTTCCGTTTCACGGAGCGCCCGCGCCCGCGCACCGACCTCTTCGACGGCCACGAGCTCGACCGCCTTCTCTCCTCGGCGCTTCCACTCCACCTTGCCCTCGGCGAGGCCCTTTTTGCCTACCGAGACGCGAAGCGGGATGCCGAGCAGATCAGCGTCCTTGAACTTCACCCCGGCCCTCTCGTCCCGGTCGTCGTACAGGACGTCGAGCCCGGCCTGCTCGAGGGCCGCGGCCACCTTCTCGGCGGTCCGCGCCAGCTCGGGTTCCCTGCCGAGGGTGAGCACCGTCGCCCGGTAGGGCGCGATCGAGAGCGGGAAGACGATGCCATCCTCGTCGTGGTGCAACTCCACCGCGGCCGCCAGGATGCGCTCGACGCCGATGCCGTAGCTGCCCATGACGATGGGAGTCTCCGTGCCATCGGCTTTGAGCACATGCGCCCCCATGGAGGCGGAGTACTTCGTTCCCAGCTTGAAGATGTGGCCGATCTCGAGTGCCTTGAACACGTCGAGGGTTCCGTCGCAATGGGGGCAGCCTTCGCCCGCCTTCACCGTGCGCAGATCGGCGAGCTCGCCGTGGGCGAGCAGGTCGCGTCTCACCTCCACCCCGCGCAGGTGGAAGCCGTCCTCGTTGGCACCGGTGACCATGTTCCGGCGGTCGGCGAGCGACCGGTCGACGAGGACGCGCGCCCTGTTGAAGCGCACCGCCCCGAGGGAGCCGGCCCGTGCTCCCATGAGCGGGGGAATCTCCTCCGGGTGGGCCGGGCGCACCAGCGCAGCCTTGGCCGCGGTGGCGAGCTTCGCCTCGTTGAGCTCCTCGTCGCCGCGCACCACCGCCACCACCGGAGCCCCGTCGGCCATGTAGACGAGCGTCTTGAGCTGGCGCCTCGCCTCGACGCCGTACGGCGGTCTTTCCAGCGCCTCGATGGTGAGGACGCCGGGGGTCGCGAAGCGCTCAGGCACGGCCGGCCCCGGCGCGTCCGTCTCCGGCGCGGGCCGCGAGGTGGCGGTCTCGGTGTTGGCGGCATAGCGGCACTTGGGACAGGCCGCCACCGCATCCTCCCCGGCCTCGGTCCTCACCATGAACTCCTGCGAAGCCGAGCCGCCCATGGCACCCGAGTGCGCCTGCACCGCAACGTAGTCGAGACCACAGCGCGTGAAGATCCGTTCGTAGGCTCGGCGCTCGTTCTCGTAGCTGCGATCGAGGCCCTCGGCATCCACGTCGAAGGAGTAGGCGTCCTTCATGGTGAACTGGCGGACGCGGAGCAGGCCTGACTTCGGACGCGGCTCATCACGAAACTTGGTCTGGATCTGGTACCAGACCTGCGGCAGCTGCCGGTAGCTGCGCACCTCGGCGCGAGCGATGGCGGTGAACACCTCCTCGTGGGTCATGCCGAGGCAGTAGTCGGCTCCCTTCCTGTCCTTCAGCCGAAACATGTTGTCGCCCATCACCTCCCAGCGCCCCGATTCCTTCCAGATCTCGGCCGGGTTCAGGGCCGGAAGGTAGAACTCCTGCCCTCCGATGGCGTCCATCTCCTCGCGCACGATCGCCTCGATCTTGGTGAGGGAGCGCTTGGCGAGCGGCAGGTAGTCATAGATGCCGGCTCCGAGCTGGCGGATGAATCCGGCCCGCACGAGCAACCGGTGCGACGCCACCTGGGCGTCGGCCGGAGGCTCCTTCAGTGTCGGGATGAAGTGCTGGCTGAATCGGGCGACGGTCATGGCGGGGGTTTATACCGCACGCCTTCCCGCCGCACACGGGCAGTCGCAGCTTCCTGCCTTGGCCCGGGTTTGGGAGGAGGAGCGGAGGCGCCCAGGCGCCGCCCGAGCGGCCCGAACACGCGGAAGCGCGAGCGTCAGGAGTTCGTCGGGGCTCGCTCGTTCGAGATGCGCGTCGCTTCCTCGACGAGGGCGTCTTCGAGCTCCTCCGCCTTCATGCGCTTCACGATCTGGCCGTTGCGGAAGAGCAGACCCACACCCTTGTGGCCGTAGGCCACCCCCACGTCCGCCGCGGACGCCTCGCCCGGCCCGTTCACCTCGCACCCCATGACCGCCACGTTCACCTCGCCCTTCAGGACGGCGAGGCGCTTCTCGACCCGCTCGGCGATGGGGATCATACCCACCGAACAGCGGCCACAGGTGGGGCAGGCGGTGAGGTTGGCCCCCCCGAATTTGAGGCCGAGTGACTTGAGGAGGATGCGGGCGACCCTGACCTCCTCCACCGGGTCGGCCGCGAGCGAGACGCGAACGGTGTCACCGAGACCCTCGGCGAGCAGGATGCCCAGGCCGACAGCGCTCTTCACCGCACCGGCGAGGAGCGTGCCGGCCTCGGTGACGCCGAGGTGGAGTGGGTAGTCGAACTTCTGGGCGAACAAGCGGTTCGCCTGCACGGTCATGGCGACGTCATGGGCCTTCAGGGAAACCTTGATCTCACGGTAGCCGAGGTCTTCGAGGTAGGCGATGTGGCGCGCGGCGCTCTCCACCATGCCCTCGGCGGTCGGCCAGCCGTGCTTCTCCACGATGTCGTCCTCGAGCGAACCGGCGTTGACACCGATGCGGATGGGGACCATCCGCTCCCGGGCCGCCTTCACGACCTCGCGCACGCGTTCTCTCGACCCGATGTTGCCAGGATTGAGTCGGATGCAGTGAACCTGGGCCCCGAGCGCCAGCAGGGCGAGCCGGTAGTCGAAATGGATGTCGGCCACGATGGGGACGGGGGACGCCTTCACGATGCCGGGCAGGGCCCGGGCCGCTTCCTCGTCGGGGACGGCCAGCCGGACGATGTCGGCCCCGGCCTCGGCGAGGCCCCGCACCTGCGCCAGGGTCGCGTGGGCGTCGCGGGTGTCGGTGGTCGTCATGGACTGCACCGAGATGGGCGCTCCCCCGCCGATCTGCACCGGCCCCACCCGGACCGGCCGCGTCTGCCGCCGTTGCGCGATTGCAGCTATTCCCTGGTGATCATAGGCACCCATCGCTTAGCCACCTCGATCCTGGAGCGCGGACAGATCGCTAGGGTCTAACCGGAGATCGCGCGGTGGCAAGCCGGCGAGGGGTGCCCGCTCGGGCCAGGAGCGCCTACTTGCGCGCCAGCTCGCTGTCGATGATGCTCTTGAACTCTCCGATGGGCTGCGCCCCGGAGAGCAGGTAGCCGTTGATGAAGAAGGCCGGGGTGCCGGTCACGCCCACCTTCTCGCCCGCCTTCCGGTTGGTCTCGACGAGACTGGCCTTCTCGCCCGCGTCGAGGCACTTGTCGAACTTGCCCTGGTCGAGCCCGAGGTCCTTCGCGTAGCCCTTGAGCGCTGGCGGCTCGAGCGCCTGCTGGTTGGCGAACAGCTTCTCGTGCATCTCCCAGTACTTCCCCTGGTCGCCGGCGCAGTGCGCGGCCTCGGCGGCCTTCTGAGCCTGAGGATGGAAGGGCAGCGGGTAGTCGCGGTAGACGAGGCGGATCTTGCCGTCGTAGGCCTTCATGACCTCCTTCACCGTCTCCTCGGCGCGCGAGCAGTAGGGGCACTGGTAGTCGGAGAACTCGACGATCGTGACCCGAGCCCCCGGCGCGCCGCGCGCCGGACCCTCGGCAGCCACTTCGAGGCGGGGCGGCTTGAGCGCCACCTCGACGGCGTAGTCCTTCTTCAGCTGATCGGCGAAGGCCTGCTGGGCCGCCAGCATGGCGGGCTTCTCCAGATACTGAGCGATCTGGTCCTTCACCTGCTCGAAGGGAGGCAGCTGCTGCTTCGCGGCCTGCTCGTCATAGAACTTCTTCATCTCGTCGTCGGTCGGCTTCTTCGCCTTGTCCACCACCTCGCGCTTGAAGAGCGCCTCGGCCGTGATGTTCTCCTCCTTGGCCTTCTGCTCGATGAGGCGGCGAATGAGCATCTGGTCCAGGGTCTGCTTGCGCATGTCGAAGGTCTGAGCGTCGAGCTCCGCGGCGGTGATGGAGCCGCCCTTCCAGGACGCTACGGGTGCCGAAGCATCCACCTTGGCCTGGGTGGCGGTGGGCTTCTGGCAAGCGACGAGCAAGCCGAGGGCGACGAATGCGATGCTGAGGCGTGACATGATACTCCTAAAGAGGGTGATCCCCGCGACTTAAGGGCGTGACTCTGCATGATAATCAGCACGGCGGTCAATGCATTCCAGCGCCGGCGCCGCTCCGGTCGCGAGCGTTCGGTACCGGCGTGACCCTGAGGGCGGCGCGACCCTCGCTCTGCGGCAGAAATACATCCTGAACACGGGATGTTAGGCCTGGCACAGCTCTCGCTCGGCATGGGTGTATGGCGAGGGCATCCAAGGCCTCGGAGGCAAGGACCTGCGACGTGTCGGCGGTCCACGTACGCCTGCTCCGGCTCTTCGCCTCGCCCACTTACAGGCCTCCCGTTTTGCCCTCCGTTGCGCTCGAGATCATGGAGCTCGCTAGGCAGCCGAGCGTCACCTTCGAGGCGGTGGTGGGCGTGCTCGAGCACGACCCCATGCTCGCGGCCAAGGTGCTCTCCATCGCCCAGTCGGCCCTCTACGCTTCGCGCTCGCCCATCCTCTCCCTGAAGCAGGCGGCGGTGCGCCTCGGCCTCGGCACGCTGCGCGACCTCGTGCTAGAGGCGGCGCTGAAGCTGCGCGTCTTTCGCGTGCCGGGCTACGACGCGGCCATGGAGCGCTTGGCGCGACACAGCACGCTCGTCGCCTACCTCGCCCGCGAGCTGTGCCAGCGGACAGCCATCGAGGTCGAGTACGCCTTCGTGTGCGGGCTCCTGCACGACGTCGGGATCGCCGCCTGTCTCCTTGCACTCTCCGACGAACCGCGCGGCGGGCCCATACCCTACGGCACCCTGGGCTCGGTCCTGAGGGAAGTCCACGAAGGGGCCTCCGGCCTTCTCGCCCGCCTGTGGGGATTGCGACCCGAGATCCAGCTCGTGGTGGGAACCCACCACCACCTCGAGATCGGGGGCAAGCCTCACCCGGTGAACGCGGCCCTCATCGTCGCCGAGGGGATGGCCGAGGAGTTCGAGAGCCGGATCCTCCCGCCCGGCTCGCCGGAGGGCGAATTCGACGGGAACCCGGCCGCGCTGTTCGAGGCCGCCTGCCTCGCCCTCGGGCTCGAGGGCGAGAGGCTCGAGGCGGCCCGCTCCGGTGCGGCCGAGGTGGCGCGGGCGCTGCTCGTCGATGCGCCACCTCTCGCGGCCGCCGGCTCAGCCTAAAGCCCTCCCCGGGTCCCCCCGCGAAGCTATAGGAGCCTCTCTCCCGCCCGCATGACTTTCGCTTCGCGAGCCGGTAAAGGAGTGAGCCACCCTTGAGAGGAGCGGAAGAGCTGCCATGGCCAAGCACGAGCGCCTCGTCATCATCGGATCCGGTCCCGCCGGCTACACGGCCGCGCTGTACGCTGCGCGCGCCAACCTCTCACCGCTCCTCTTCGAGGGACTCCAGCCCGGGGGGCAACTCACCGTCACGAGTGACGTCGAGAACTATCCGGGGTTCCCCGAAGGCATCCTCGGCCCGGAGCTCATGGAGAAGATGCGCCAGCAGGCCGAGCGGTTCGGCACGCGCTTCGTGCTCGGCGACGTGACCCGGGTCGACCTGTCGCATCGGCCCTTCCAGATCTGGCAGGACGACCAGCTCACGGCGGCCGAGGCCCTCATCGTCGCCACCGGGGCCTCCGCGAAGTGGCTCGGGCTCGAGAGCGAGCGGCTCTATCGCGGCAAGGGCGTGAGCGCCTGCGCCACCTGCGACGGGTTCTTCTTCCGCGGGGTAGACCTCGCGGTGGTGGGCGGCGGCGACACCGCGGTGGAGGAGGCGACCTTCCTCACGAAGTACGCGTCCAAGGTCTACCTCGTCCACCGGCGCGACGCCCTGCGCGCCTCCAAGATCATGGCCGAGAAGGTACGCCAGAACCCCAAGATCGAGCCCGTCTGGAACAGCACCGTGGACGAGGTGCTCGGCGACGGCAAGGCGGTGACCGGCCTCCGGCTCACGAGCACGCTCGATCGCACGACCCGCCTCTTGCCCGTGCAGGGGCTCTTCCTCGGCATCGGCCACGAGCCCAACACCCACCTCTTCCGGGGTCAGCTGGAGATGAACGAGGTGGGCTACCTCAAGGTGAAGGCCCCTTCCACCGCCACCAGCGTGCCCGGCGTCTTCGCGGCGGGCGACGTCGCCGATCCCTCCTACCGGCAGGCGGTGAGCGCCGCAGGGACGGGCTGTATGGCCGCCATTGACGCCGAGCGCTGGCTCGAGGGACACGCCACAAAGCCGTGAACACCTCCGCCGGCAACGCGGACGGGAGGCCTCCGGTGAAGATGATCGACGTGGGCCAAAAGCCCAAGACCGAGCGGGTGGCGGTGGCGCGCGGCTTCGTCTCCATGGCTCCGGCCACCGTCTCCATCGTGCGGGGAGGCAGGGCCGAGAAGGGCGACGTCCTCGCCGCGGCGAGGCTCGCCGGCATCATGGCGGCGAAGAAGACGCCCGAGCTCGTCCCGCTCTGTCATCCCATCGCCCTCTCGGGGGTCGAGGTCGAGGCGCGGACGCGCCGCGGCGGGGTAGAGGTCAAGGCCACCGTCCGCACCGTCGACCGCACCGGGGTCGAGATGGAAGCTTTGCTCGCGGCCGGAGCGGGTTGCCTCACCGTCTACGACATGCTGAAGCGTTACGAGCGGGGCATGCGCATCGAGGCCCTGGAGCTCCTCGAAAAGAGCGGAGGTCGCTCCGGGCTCTGGCGGCGCGCCCCTCGCCTCAGCGGACGAGGAGCTCCTCCTTCTTCAGGGAGAGGAAGAGCAGGGCGTTCTCCCCGCACACGCGGCGGATGACCGCCGGGGAGAGACCGGCCTTGGCGAGGCGCCCGGCCGCCCGCGGCAGCGCGAGCAGGTCCCCGGCGCCGTCGCCGGCACCTGACCCGAGCACGAGGCCCTCCGGACCAAGCGAACGCACGAGCTCCACTGCTTCGTCGAGGGCTGCCCCTGTCCCCGCTGAGAGCGAGAGCCCGGCCGCGTAGCCGCAAGCGCGGATCATGCGCACGGTGCGGCCGTCGGCCCGCAGGACGAGCACCCGGCCCGGCTCGAGCTCGTGCTCGCGCAACAGGGCGAGGGTCCGTCGGGTGAGGGGTTCCTTTCTGCGCCAGGGGGTGTGCACCACCACCGGCAGCCGCAGCTCGCGTGCCAGCTCGAGCTGGCGCGCGAAGACTCCTTCCTCGCGCGGGCCACCCTCCTCGAGCCCGATCGTGCCCACCGCCACCACGTGGCGGCGGCCCAAGAAATCGGGCAGCTCGGCGAGGAGGGCCTCGAGCCCCCGCCAAGGTATGCATCGCGGGTGGATGCCGATGGCAGCGAAGCCGGCGATGCCGGCTCGCCTCAGGCGGCGCAGGGCCGCCGGGGCGAGCGCGTCCCAGGCTCCCCTCACCGACTCGCGCGTGGCGGGAGCGGCCGCGTCCCCGGCGCAGGCGAGAGCGCCCACCACCCCGAAGTAGCGCAGGTCGTCGAGGTCGCCGTCACGAAGTGCGAGAGGCTCGAGCTGGGCGTCGAAGGCGAGCACGGATGGGGAGGATAGCAAGCGGGACCCCGCCCATCGCGAACCCTCACGTGGCGACTCATCCTTGGCGCTCCGCGGTGTTCAGGGCGCGCGCGGAATCCCCTCGTAGCGGGGATCGCAGGCGGCCTCGAAGAGACCGTCGGCGGCCACCCCCACCGCCTGCGCGTTGGGCCAGCGCCCCGCGGTGAAGACGAGGGTGTGCCCCCGCCCCTCGAGGGCCCGAGCCGTGTCGGCCTCGAGCCCGTTCGGCTCGACCTCTACGACGTCGGGCGTGTACTGATGGTGGAGCCGCGGCGCGGCCAGGGCGAGGTCGATGGCCATGCCGTCGTCGATGACGTGCAGGATGGCCTGGGCCACCGCGGTGGGAATGCGGGCCCCGCCCGCCGCCCCCAGCGCGAGGACGAGCCGCCCACCGGGATCGAAGACCAGGGTCGGGGTCATGGACGAGAGCGGGATCTTGCCGGGTGCCACCGCGTTCTTGCCCTGCCCTGCTAGGCCGTAGGCGTTCTTTGTGCCGGGGGCGCGGTCGAAATCGTCCATCTCGTCGTTCATGAGGAGCCCCGTGCCCGGCACCACCACGCACGAGCCGAAGTAGTAGTTCACGGTGGTCGTCATGGCCACGGCGTCGCCCTCGGCATCCACGACGGAAAGGTGGCTCGTCTCTCCGCGCTCGGGCTCGCTCGTCACCTCCGTCGCCGGCGTGGCCCGCTCGGTGATCTTTGCGCGCAGCTTGGCGGCGTAGGCGGGCGAGGCCACCTCCTCGGCGAGCTTTCGCACGCCCTCCACCTGGTCCGGGTCGCCGAAGCTCGCCGAGCGAACCGCGTAGAGCCGTTTCTCCGCCTCGATCATGACGTGGAGGTATCGATCGGGCCGGTAACCGCCCGCGCGCGGATCCTCCGGCTCGAGCGCCCCGAGTAACCCGAGCAGGAGGGTGCCGCCGAAGGAGGGCGGCGGCATGGTGAGGATGCGGTAGCCCCGGTACCGTCCCTCGAGCGGCGAGCGCTCGCGGACGGCGTAGCGGGCGAGGTCCTTCTCGGTGAGGATGCCGCCCCGCGCGCGCACGGCGGCGGCGATGCGCCGCGCGAGCGGCCCGCGGTAGAAGGCCCCCGGATCGCGGGCGAGAAGCCGCATCGTCCGTGCGAGGTCCTTGCGCACGAGATGGGTCCCGGCGGGGGGGGCACGCGGACCGTCTCTCCCCGGGACGAGGAAGACGCGCGCCGCCTCCGCGTCCTCGGTGAGGCAGGCCAGGCGTTCGGCGACGCGGCTCGCATAGAGCGGGCTCACCTCGAAGCCGCGTTCCGCCAGGCGCGCCGCCGGCTCGACGAGGCGTGGAAGCGGGAGGTGGCCGAACCGGCGAGCCAGCTCGGCGTAGCCCTTCACGGCGCCGGGGACCGCGACCGCGAGTCCGCCGTCGAGCGATCCCCGCGGCGGCGCCCCGGGCCGGGTGTACATGTCCGGTGTAGCCGCGGCGGGAGCGACCTCGCGGAAGTCGAGGAGGTAAGCCTGTTTTTCGCGCGCGCGGTACACGAGAGCGAAGCCGCCACCACCGAGCCCCGAGCTCTGCGGCTCCACGACCCCCAGGGCGAAGGCCGCCGCCACCGCGGCGTCCACGGCATTGCCCCCCTCGCGCAGCACGGTCAGCGCGACTTCGCTCGCGAGGGGGTTGGCCGTGGCGACCGCCCCCTTCGGCGAGGAGGCGAGGGTGGACAGGACGACCGCGAGAAGGAGAGCGGGCACCTTCGGCTTGTAGCACGTCGGCGGCGCTGGCCCGCTCGGGCCTAAAGGGGGCGAGGAGCGCCCCGGGGCGCCTCTTGACCCTGCCCGGGCACCCGCCTAGCGTCTCGCGCCTATGGCCAATCCCCGTCGCCGGATTCCGGTCGCCGCCATCGTCCTCGCCGCAGGCAAGGGCACGCGCATGAAAACGCGCCGCGCCAAGGTTCTTCACGAGGTGTGTGGCCGACCCCTCGCCTACTACCCGGTGAAGCGCGCCCTCGAGGTCGGAGCAAATCCCGTGGTGGTGGTGGTGGGCCACCAGGGCGCCGAGGTCGAGGCGGCGCTGCGGACCCACCTCGAGGGAGCCCCGCTCCGCTTCGTCCTTCAGAAAGAGCAACTCGGCACGGCGCACGCCGTCCTGGCGGCCCGCCCGGTCCTGCGGGGGTTCAGTGGGCTCGTGCTCATCCTGTCCGGCGACACACCGCTTCTCACCACATCCGCCTTGCGCGCGGTCATCGACCGACGCGGCCGGGCCGCCCTGCGCTTCGCGACCATGACCCTCGAAAACCCCACCGGGTACGGGCGCGTGGTGCATGCGCCGCACGGCGGGCCCGCACTGGTGGTCGAGGAGAAGGACGCCACGATGGAGGAGAGGTCGATCAAGGAGGTGAACGCCGGCCTCTACTGCGCCGAGGCCGCCTTCCTGTGGAAGACCCTGGCCCTCGTCGGGACGAAGAACGTCCAGCGCGAGTTCTACCTGACCGACCTCGTGGCGCTCGCCGCCGAAGGTCCCGGGGCGGCCGCGGTGCGGGTCTCGCCGGTGGAGGCAGCCGGGGTGAACGACCAGGAGGAACTGTCCCTCGCCGTCCGGGCCATGACCCGCCACATGGCCCTCGCCTTCATGAAGTCCGGAGTCACGCTGGAGGACCCCGAGCGCTTCGACTGCGACGAGGGCGTGACGGTCGGTTTCGACACCGTCATCGAGCCGAGCGTCCGGCTGCGCGGGGCCACCCAGGTCGGTTCCGGCTGCCGCATCGGGCAAGGGTCCATCCTCAAGGACGCCCTCATCGCCGACGGCGTCACCGTGAACCCCTACTGCGTCGTGGATAGCGCCGCGGTGCAGCGCGGCGCGGTCATCGGGCCCTTCACCCGCCTTCGCCCCGGCACCGAGGTGGGCGAGGAGGTCCACCTCGGAAACTTCGTCGAGCTGAAGAAGACGCGGATGGGCAAGGGATCCAAGGCCAACCACCTCACCTACCTCGGCGACGCCACCGTCGGCGAGAAGGTGAACGTCGGATGCGGCACCGTCACCTGCAACTACGATGGTGAGCAGAAGCACCCCACCCGGATAGGCGACCGGGCCTTCATCGGCTCGGACGCCATCCTGGTGGCGCCCATCCGCATCGGCGCCGGCGCCTATGTGGCGGCCGGGTCGACCCTCACCGACGACGTCCCCGCCGGCGCCCTGGCGCTCGGGCGGGCGCGCCAGGTGGTGAAGGAGGGCTGGGTGGCGGGCCGCGCCTCCAGGCCGAGGGGGAGGACGCGGGTCTCGCCTCACCGAAAGACGGCGTAGCCCGGGTCCCCTTTTCGCGGGTCCACGCTCACACGGCAGTGAGCTACGTCCGTGGTAGGTTCTCACCATGTGCGGAATCGTCGGTTACGTGGGACCTCGCAGCTGCGTCGACATCATCGTGGGCGGATTGCGCAAGCTCGAGTACCGGGGCTACGACTCGGCCGGGGTGGCGGTCTTGGCCGCGGATGGCCTGGCCGTCGCACGGTCGAAGGGCAAGCTCAAGAACCTCGTCACGCTCCTCGCCGAGAAGGCTCTCGTCGGCACCACCGGGATCGGCCACACCCGCTGGGCCACCCACGGAAGGCCCTCGGACGAGAACGCCCATCCCCACAGTTACGGGGGTGTCGCGGTAGTCCACAACGGCATCATCGAGAACCACCTCGAGCTCAAGGCGGCCCTGACCGCCAAGGGCCACCGCTTCGCGAGCGAGACCGACACCGAGATCGTCGCCCACCTCGTGGCCGATGCGCTCTCGAGCGGGGCCAAGGACCTCGTCGCGGCGGTGCGCGCCGCGCTCGATCAGGTGACCGGGACCTACGCCATCGCGGTGGTGGCGGCCAAGCGGCCGAACGAGATCGTGGCCGCCAAGAACGCGAGTCCCCTCGTGGTGGGTTTTGGTCAGGGCGAGAACTTCCTCGCCTCCGACGTGCCGGCCATCCTGGAGCACACCCGCGACGTCGTCTACCTCGAGGAGGGCGAGCTCGCCCTGCTCACCCCGGAGAAGATCCAGATCGAGGGACGCGACGGAAAGGTGCACGCGCGCACCCCGCGGCGCATCGAGTGGAGCGCGGTGGCGGCCGAGAAGGAAGGGCACAAGCACTTCATGCACAAGGAGATCTTCGAGCAGCCGCGGGCGGTGGCCGACACCATCCGGGGCCGGGTCTCGCTCGAGCAGGCCGAAGTGTCGCTGGACGGCCTCGAGCTCACCGAGGCCTACGCTCGTTCTCTCGAGCGGCTGGTGGTGGTGGCCTGCGGCACGAGCTGGCATGCCGGCCTCCTCGGAAGGCTCATGATCGAGTCGCTGGCCCGCATCCCGGTGGAGGTGGAGCTCGCGAGCGAATTCCGATACCGCGAGCCCATCGTGGGCCCGAACGTGATGTGCCTCGCCGTCTCGCAATCGGGCGAGACGGCCGACACGCTCGCCGCGGTGAAGGAGGCGAAGCGGCGCGGGGCGCGGGCCACCTCCATCTGCAACGTGGTGGGCTCGGCCATCGCGCGCGAATCGGATGGCACCCTCTACACGCACGCCGGTCCCGAGATCGGGGTGGCCTCGACGAAGGCCTTCAGCACTCAGCTCGTGGCGCTCTTCCTCATCGCGGTGAAGCTCGGGCGCCTGCGGGGAACGCTCGCCACCGAGGCCGCCCGGGTCCAGCTCGAGGCCCTGCAGAAGCTGCCCCTGTGGATGGACCAGGTGGTGCGCCAGGAGCCCTCGGTGCTCCCGCTCGCCAAGCGCTGCGCCCAGGCGCGCGACGTCCTCTTCCTCGGGCGCGGCGCCCAGTTCCCGGTGGCGCTCGAGGGCGCCCTCAAGCTGAAGGAGATTTCGTACATCCACGCCGAGGGCTATGCCGCCGGGGAGATGAAGCACGGGCCCATCGCGCTCATCGACGAGCAGCTGCCGGTCGTGGTCCTCGCCACGAAGGAGCCGGCCTACGAGAAGACGCTTGGCAACATGGAGGAGGTGCGAGCGCGCGGAGGACACGTCTTCGCGGTGGTCTCCGAGGGCGACACCCTGGCGGCGAGCCTTGCCGAGGTCGCGCTCACCGTCCCGCTCGCGCCGCCCCTCTTGAGCCCTCTCCTCTCCATCCTGCCGCTGCAGTTCCTCGCCTACCACGTGGCGGACCTGAAGGGCACCGACGTGGACCAGCCGCGCAACCTGGCGAAGAGCGTGACGGTCGAGTAGTTGCGCCTCTCCTTGTGCACACAGGGCGCGCGCTTGACGAATGGTGCGCGGGGCGGACCGCGGTATTTGGTCGCGCACCGGGGAGGGTAGGCGCTTTCGTACCCGCCATCTTCCGCGATCTTGACCGCGAGCGGCCAAGGCCACCCCGCCGGCCGGCCGGCCCCGGAGTCGAAACCAAAGGCCGTGAATTGGTAACTTCGCGCCAAGGCGCTTTCGCATAGGCCGGGGCTACCCGGGCGCCTTACTCGCCATCGCTCGTAAAAACCGTAGCCCTTTTCAAGAAGGGGGTTCCTCGTGAAGCGTATCCTTGCGTCGGCGGCGTGCGCCGTCCTCGCCGCCTGTGGCGGCGGCAGCAGCAGCAATGGCAACAACGCTGCCCTCGGCACCACGTTCACCTACGGCGCCCCACAGGCCGCGAGCGGCACCCAGACCGCAGCGGTGCAAGACCAGGTCGAGACGATCCTCGGCGTGCAGGCCACACCGTCCACCACCAACGCCTTCAACGCGGCCGACTTCACCGGCCTCACCGGGACCCTCCTCGGTGGACAGGCCGCGGACTTCCCCGCCGTGGAGAGCGCTCCGGTGTCGATCGCCCGCGCCGCGGTGGCGCACGCCGGCCCTCGCTTCGCGGCGCTCGCGCACGACGTGACCTTTCAAGACCCGAACTGCGCCGTCGAGACACCGACGAGCGTGACCCTCACGAACTGCGTAATCACCGACACCGGCATCACCGTCGACGTCTCGGGGAGCTTGACGGTCGACCCAACGGCCCGCACGGCCACCTGGAGCTTCACGGCCTCGATGGCGGTCACCGACCTCACCGTCAACTACAGCTTCAGCGGCCACGTGGCCGTCACCGACACGACCCTCCAGGCGACGTTGCTCGCCGACCTCAACGGCACCGGCACGGCGAACGGCACCACCGAGACCATCGGGGCCTCCGAGAGCGCGGTCGTCGACCTCACCTATGTGTCGAGCCCCACCACCTGCGTTACCGGCGGGACCATCGAGGCCAAGTTCGTCTGGACGGCCCTCCCCTCGGGCGTGTCCTACCCCAACGAGGCTGCCAAGTTGACCTTCACCGGCACGGGCAGCGGCTGCGCCACCACCGCCACCATCGCCACTTCGACCTGAGGTGGGCTTGGCCGGGCCCGCGCGCGGGCCCGGCCGCTCTCCTTCGGCGCACGCCGGCGCCACGCCGCTCGCCGAAGGTGGCATGATGCGGGGCGTGAACCTGCGCCTCTTCGTCGCCCTCGATCCCCCGGACCTCGTGCGGCGCCGCCTCGGTGCCCTCCAGGCCGAGCTCAAGCGGGCCGCAGGCCGGTCGCAAAACGAGGTGCGATGGGTCGCCATACCGCAGGTGCATCTCACCCTGCAATTCCTGGGGGCGGTCCCTGAGGAGCGACTCGAGGCGGTGAAGGCCGCGGTGGGCGAGGCCGCCCGGGCGGCCGGCCCCTTTCGCCTCGAGGTGCGCGGGGCGGGCGGGTTTCCGAGCGCACGGCGCGCGCGCGTCCTGTGGGCCGGGGTGGAGGGCCAGCTCGCCGCGCTCAAGGAACTCGTGGACGCGCTCGGGCGCGCGCTCTCGCCGCTCGGCTTTCCACCCGAGGAGCGCGCCTACAGCCCGCACCTCACCCTCGGGCGCTCGCGCGATCCACGGGGTGTGAGCGGTCTCACCGCCGCGCTCGCCTCGGCGGCGGCACTGCCCGGCGCCCCCTGGCACCCGGGCGAGGTGATCCTCTTTGAGTCGCACCTCTCGCCGCAGGGACCCCGCTACGAGGCGCTCAAGCGGGCGGCCTTCGGGGACCCGCAGGCCGGCCCGTCCGCCGGCTGACCGCGGGCAACCCTAAGCGCCTACCGCCGGCCGGCGCTCGGCCACTCGCTTCGCGACGAGGGCACGCAGGGCGGCCGGATCGAACGGCTTCTCGATGACCTCGTTGGGAACGCGGGCGACGAAGTCGCTCGCGTGCGGGGTGAAGGCGCCGCCGGTGAGGAAGACCATGGCCGGCAGGACGTCGGGCGCGTTCTTGGCGAGCTCGGCGTGCAGGTCGATCCCGCTCATCTCGGGCATCATGAGGTCGCACAGGATGACGTCGTAGCGCTCGCCTCGCGAGAGCCGTTCCAGCGCGTCCCGCGCCGACCCCACCAGGATGACCTCGTGCTTCGAGAGGATGCGCGCGATGGTGGAGGCGAGCATGGCATCGTCGTCGACCACCAGCACCCGGCCGCGCGGCGGAACCGGGGCCGAGCTCGCCGTCCCTGGACGGTCCGTCCGGGCGAGTGCGGGCTGGCCCTGGGCCGGGAGGAGGACCCGGAAGGCCGCCCCGCCCCCCGGCTTGCTCTCCACCTCGATGAGCCCGCCGAGGCCGAGCACGATCTCGCGGCAAAGATAGAGGCCGAGTCCGGTTCCCACCCCCACGGGCTTCGTGGTGAAGAACGGCTCGAACAGGTGACGACGCACCTCCTCCGGAATGCCGACCCCTGTGTCCCGGATCTCCACCACCACGTGGCCCTTGGGATCGCGGCGGGTGGCGATCCGGATCTCGTTTGCCTTGGCGTCGCCCTCGGGGATGGCCTGCACCGCGTTCAAGACGAGGTTCAAGAAGACCTGCCCGAGCCGCGCCTCCTCCGCCTCGACCGGCGGGACGTCCTGTCCGAACTCGCGCACCAGGCGCGCCCGGTGCCGGATCTGGTTCCACGCCATCTTGACCGAGGACTCGAGGACCCTCTCGACGTCGACGGTCACGCGTGACCCGTCGTCGCCTCGCGAGAAGATCTTGAGGTCGCGCACGATATCGCGCACCCGTTCCGCGCCCTCCCGGACGTCGGCGACCGCCTCGCTCAGCTCGCGCAGGACGTTCTCGCGGCCGGGGCGGCCGCCTTCGCGCTCGAGCTCGGCGAGTGCGTCGGTGATGAAGCTCAGGTTCGTGAGCACGAAGGCGAGCGGGTTGTTGATCTCGTGCGCGACCCCGGCGGCGAGCGTGCCCACCGACACCATCCGGTCGGTGAGGAGCAGGCGCGCCTGGCTCCGGCGCTCGGTCAGGTCCTGACAGGTGGCGACCGTGTAGCCGCGCGGCGTGACACCGGGTACGGGCGAGACCCACATGTCGTTGGCGTAGAGCGTGCCGTCCTTGCACACGAGGACCGTCTCGCCCCGCCAGACGCGACCCTGTTCGAGGTTCGGGCGGGCGAGCTCGAGCGAGGTCGGCCCCCCCCGGGGAAAGAGCAGGGAGGGCTTCTGTCCCAAGAGCTCGGCCGCGCCGTAGCCGGTCGCGGCGAGGAGGGCCCTGTTCACGAAGACGATGGTGTCCTCGCCCCTCACGACGAGCGCGGGCATGGCGGCGGCGTCGAGCGCAGCCGCGAGGACGTCCGGCGGGGCCAGGGTGGAACCGCTGGCGCCTCCCGGCCCTGGAACACCGTGCGATGCCAGGTCAACCCTCCTTCTCAGGATCCGTACTGGGTCCTTCGTGCCATGCCCGTGCCACTTCCGGGTCCCCTATCACGAATCGCCTGATTGCGCATGGGGTTGGAATAGCGAAGGGTCCGCGTGGATGCTCGCGCGCGCGTCCCGGGTGGTATTCGACCCGGGTTCGCGAAAACCGGGGTGGACCCATCCGGATCCGTCCGGCGCCAGAAGCTTGACAGGTATCCATATGTTCAGTATCTCGACAGGCGGCCCCCGTGTTCCGGTCCTTGTCAGAGACCGCTGCTAGAGAGGGGCCTCACGCCGAGAACGACGCGGGGTTCGCGTCGCAGAGGAGAAGAGGATGCCCGTCGAACCGGAGAAGGAAAAGGCGATCGAGCTGGCGGTGTTGTCCATCGAGAAGGCCTTCGGCAAGGGCTCCATCATGCGCCTCGGAAACGAGGAGGCGCTCGTGAAGGACGTGCAAGCCATCTCGACCGGTTCCATCTCCCTCGACATCGCGCTCGGGGTGGGAGGCCTCCCCCGCGGGCGCATCGTCGAGATCTACGGTCCGGAGTCGTCGGGCAAGACCACCCTCGCTCTCCACGCCATCGCCGAGGCGCAGAAGGCGGGAGGGATCTGCGCCTTCGTCGACGCCGAGCACGCGCTCGACGTCGGTTACGCCCGCAAGCTCGGCGTGCGGACGGATGACCTGCTCATCTCCCAGCCCGACACGGGCGAGCAGGCCCTCGAGATCACCGAGACTCTGGTGCGGTCGGGAGCCATCGACGTGCTCGTGATCGATTCGGTCGCCGCGCTCGTACCCCGGGCCGAGCTCGAGGGGGAGATGGGGGACGCCCACATGGGCGTGCAGGCGCGCCTCATGAGCCAGGCGCTGCGCAAGCTCACCGGCACCATTTCCAAGTCGCAGACCATCGTCATCTTCATCAACCAGATCCGAATGAAGATCGGGGTCATGTTCGGCAACCCCGAGACCACCACCGGCGGCAACGCGCTCAAGTTCTATGCCTCGCAGCGCCTTGACATCCGCCGCATCGGAGCCATCAAGGACGGCGAGGAGGTCATCGGCAACCGGACCCGCGTCAAGGTGGTGAAGAACAAGGTGGCGCCTCCCTTCAAGGAGGTCGAGTTCGACATCATGTACGGCCACGGCATCAGCCGTGAAGGCGACGTGCTCGACCTCGCCTCGAACGAGAACGTGGTGGAGAAGAGTGGCGCCTGGTTCAGCTTCGGCGGGGAGCGCATCGGCCAGGGGCGCGAGCAGGCCAAGGCCTTCCTGCGCGATCACCCCGAGATCCTGGCCGCGGTCGAGGCAAGGCTCCTCGAGCGCTTCGGGGTCAAGAAAGCGACGGCCGAGGCTAGCGCGGAACCGCCGGAAGCCGAGGAGAAGAAGCCCCGGGTCAAGGCGGTCCGGTAGCGGGGTTTCGGTCCACCCGGAGCTGGGCCGTTCCCCTCCGAGGCTTGGCCGCTTCGGGTTAGTATCCTCATGCCGTGCACGTCGATCTCGACCAGAAGAGCTGGCTCCTCGACCTCACCGACGCCCTGCTCCGCAGCTACGATCCAGCCACGGCGCTCGTGAAGCTCCCGCCCGAGCTGCGCGGATCGGATCCGGACGGGCCGAGCCTGGAGGCGCGGGCGCGCACCCTGCTCGTCCGCTCCATGCGGCGCAAGCTCCTCGAGGCGGGCCCCTCCGAAGCGGAATCGGGTCCGGCCGCCGAGGACGCCTTCCTCGCCCCCGTCGAGGGCCACATCCACCTCGCCCTCGACATCGCACTCGTGCACGGTGCCCTCTTCGATCGCCCCCAGCGCCGGGCCGAGCTCGCCACCCTCTTCGCCGCCCTCACCGGTTCGTTCGAGGTGCTCCGCAGCGTCGATCCGGCGAGGTCCGGGGGAGGCGATCCGGCCGCGGTGAGACGGGCCTTCTCGCGCGCCGGCAGCGAACTGAAATCACGCGACTATCCAGCCGGTGATCCTCAGGGAGGAGTGCCTCTCCGTCTGGGGGTGCTCTCGATCCAGCGCCGGCACCTGGCACGTCTCGCCATCGCTTACTACGGCGAGAAGAGCCTCGACGCCGCAAGGGCCCGCACGCTTTACGGTCAGGCCGCCGCCGATGCGGTGCTGCTCGTGGAAGCGCTGGTGAGCCTGGCGGCGGCGCCGGGCGCCCTCGGCCCTCGCCGTCGCCGCACCTGTCTCGCCCAGGTGGCGACCCTCCGCCTCACCCGCGAGCTGTCCCGCCAGGCGCGCCTCGCCGTCAAATCACCCCGCCCCCTCGCCGAGATCGCCTCCACCGCCCCCTTGCGGCTGCGGGCCTTCTTGCTCGAGCAGCTCCTCCTCTCCGAGCTCGCCACCGGCCACCCCTCGCCCGCCCGGGCCGCCGCGCTGCAGTCCTTCGCCGACGCGTCCCAAATCCCGCCCGACCAGGTGGCCGCCCTCGAGGTGGAGGCCACCGAGCTCCATGCCGAGCAGCAGCGCTGGCTCGCGAGCGGGCCGGGCATGACCGTGCTCGACGGGCAGGAGCTAGCCCGGGACTGGGAGACCGTCGCCGACGAGATGATGGACCGGGTGGCCACCACGGTCACCGAGAACCTCGAGGCCATCGTGACCGAGATAAGGCAGACCGGGGAGCTCGGTCAGCTGCTGGCCAAGGCGGCCGGGGGCCACTCCCTCACGGCCGACGAACGCGTCAAGGTGAAGGCCCAGCTCATCGACCTCGCCAAGGCGGTCCCCGCCCTCGCCATTTTCGCGGCGCCCGGCGGCATGATCCTGCTCCCGCTGCTCGCGAAGCTCCTCCCCTTCAGCGTCCTTCCCTCCGCGTGGGACCGCAAGGAGAAACGCGCGGGCGAGGGCGAGAAGAAGAACCCACCTCACCCCGGACGCGGTCCTTAGGACGCGGCGGGAACCGCGGACCGGGCGGAGGAGGGACCGTCGGCGAGCGCCTCCCGACGACCTTCCACGTCCGCTTCCAGGATGGCGATCGACCCCGCCAGCTCCGGGCAGCCCGGCAGCGCAGCCTTGAGCGCGCCGAGGACGGACTCGAGCCTCTTGAGGTGACGCGAGTCGCGCTCCTTCAGCGCCTCGGAGGCGTGCATCAGCTGTCCGTAAAACCGCTGCAGCTCGTCTCTCCGGCGCAGGCCGCGCTGGGCGGGGTAGCGCCCCTCGGCGAGGCTCGCCAGAAAGTGGCTCATGACGTAGATCGGCCCCGCCACCCGATGCGTCATGACGAATCCGACCACCCCGAGGGCGGCGACGGAGAGGACCCCGATGCCGCAGAGTACCCACACGAGCTGGCGGCTCGCGCCCTCGAGGAGGGCGCGCTGTTCCGGATCCCTCACGACGGTCTCGACTGCCTGCTCATGCGCCTGAAAGGTCCACAGGCCGAGGAGGACGGCGACGACGAGCCCCCACGCCATGAGGAGCAGGATGTACTTGAGCTGGAACGAGCGATCGACGAGATAAAGGCGACGCGGGTGGTGCATGGCAGCCCCCAATCGGGGGCATTCTAACCGGTCCGGGGTTCCCGCTCCCATGGCGAGACCTACGAGGTCTACTCGCACGTGAGAATCGCTTTTCTTGGCACACCCCGCTTTGCGGTCCCCGTGCTCGAGGCGCTCCTCGGCGCAGGCCACGAGATCGTCTGCGTGGTCGCTCAACCGGACCGGCCAGCGGGTCGGGGGCGGGCCTTGCACGAGCCCGCCACCAAGGTTCTGGCGCGCTCGCGCGGCCTCAAGGTGTTCCAGCCGGAGAAGGTGAGGGACGGACGGCTCGCTCAGGACCTGAGGAGCCTCGCGCCGGAGGTGCTCGTCGTCGTGGCTTACGGACGCATCCTTGGCCGAGATCTCCTCGAGCTCGCTCCCTGGGGGGCGCTCAACATCCACGCGTCGCTGCTCCCTCGCTGGCGTGGGCCGGCCCCCATCCAGTGGGCGCTCGCCTCCGGCGACGGCGAGACCGGCGTCACCCTCATGCGGGTGGCGGAGGGACTCGACACGGGCGACATCCTCCTGCAGCGCGCCGTGGCGATGGATCGGATGGAGACCGCCGACCGCCTTCACGACCGACTCTCGGCGCTGGGGGCGGAGGTCATCTTGGAGGGCCTCCCCCTCCTCGTCGCGGGGCGGCTCACCCCGGTAAGACAGGACGACGACGCCGCGACCCAGGCCCGCATGCTCGAAAGAGAGGACGGACGGCTCGACTTCAGCCTCCCCGCCGAGATCCTCGCTGCCCGGGTGCGGGCCTTCGACCCGTGGCCAGGTGCCTTCACGCTGCTCGAGGGCCGTTCGCTCAAGGTCCACCGGGCGCGGGTGTCCCCCCCGGCCGGGCTTTCCCAGGGCGAGGCCCGGCCCACCGCGGAAGGCCTGCTCGTCGGCTGCGGCAGCGAGAGCGCGCTCCTCCTCCTCGAGCTACAGCTCGAGGGCCGACGCCGGCTGCCGGCAATCGAGTTCATGAAGGGCGTGCCGGTGAGGCAGGGCACGATGCTCGGCCGATGAACGGTCGCGCCCTGGCCTTCGAGGTGCTCCGGCGCGTGGAGGAGGGGGGCGCTTACGCCTCGCGCGCGCTTGACGCGGCCCTCGCCCGGTCCGTCGCTCTCGACCCGCGCGAGGTGGGCCTCGCGACCGAGCTCGTCTACGGTTCCCTCCGCCGCGCCCTCGCGCTCGACCTCGCCCTCGCCCGGCACGCGCATCGTCCCCTCGCCGAGATCGATCCGGCCGCCCGGGTCGCCTTGCGCCTCGGTGCCTATGAGCTCCTCGTGCTCGGCAGGCCGCCCCACGCGGCGGTGAGCGAAGCCGTGGCGCTCGCGAAATCGGTACAGCACGGCCGGGCGGCCGGGTTCGTGAACGCGGTGCTCCGGTCCCTCGCCAGGGACCCTCAGCCCGCTCCCGCTCCTCCCTTCGAGGCCGATCCGGCCGGCCACCTCGCCGCCGCCGAGGCCTTGCCGCGCTGGCTGGCCGAGGAGTGGGTGGCCTGGTTCGGACCGGAGGAGGCCTTGCTCCTCGCGCGCGCCATGAACGCCCCCGCGCCGCTCACGTTGCGCTCGACGACGCGCGACGCGCTGGTGCAGCGCCTCGCCGCCCACGGCATCGTGGCCCAGGCGTGCGCACGTTCCAAGGCGGGACTCGAGGTGCGGGGAGCTTCGGTGGCCGCGGTGGGCCGAGCCGCGGACGGGCTTCCTTTCTGCGTGCAGGACGAGGGCTCTCAGCTCGTCGTCCTCTTCGCGGCGGGGCACCTGCGGGGTGAAAGCGCCCGCGTCCTCGACGCCTGCGCCGCCCCGGGAGGCAAGGCCTTTCACCTTTCCGACCTCCTCGGCCCGGGAGGCGAGGTGGTGGCCGTGGAGATCCACCCAGGCAAGGCGGAGCGGCTGCGGGAGGAGGCGGCACGACGCGGCCTGTCGGAGAGGCTGCGTGTCGTGTGCGCCGATGCGACGAAGTCCATCCCGTCCCTTTCGCCGCAAAGCTTCGACGCCGTGCTGGTGGACGCTCCCTGCACTGGCCTCGGTACGCTCCGTCGCCATCCCGAGTTGAAACTCCGGCGCACCGCCGCCGATCCCGGCCGCATGGCGGTCACCCAGCGCGCTCTGCTCGACGCTTGCGCCCGCCTGGCCCGGCCGGGGGCGCCCGTCACCTACTCGGTCTGCTCGCTCAGCCGGGCGGAGGGACCGCTCGTGACGAGCGCCGCGCTCGAGCGAGGCCTCGTGCGCGCCAAGGCCCCGGAGGACTTCCCGCGCGATGCGCTCACCTCCGAAGGAGAGCTCCTCACCTTGCCGAGCCGGCACGGCTGCGACGGGTTCTACGCCGCGCGGTTCTTCGCAGGTTCAAGACCCCCGCGCTCCGTCGCGAATAGCGCCCCGCCGTCTTAGGATGAAGATGCCATGGTCCCACCCATCCGCGTCGCACCTTCCATCCTCTCGGCTGACTTCGGCCGCCTCGACGAGGAGGTGCGGGCCGTCGAGGCCGCCGGCGCCGACCTCATCCACGTCGACGTGATGGACGGTCGCTTCGTCCCCAACATCTCGCTCGGCCCGCCGGTGGTCGAGGCGGTCCGCCGCGCCACCCGGCTCCCGCTCGACGTCCACCTCATGATCGTCGAGCCCGAGCGGTACGTGGAGGCCTTCGCCCGGGCAGGCGCGAACGTCATCTCGGTCCACGCCGAGGCCTCGGTGCACCTCCACCGCACGCTCGAGGCCATCCGGGACGCAGGCGCTCGCCCCGCAGTCGCCCTCAACCCCGCCACACCCCTCTCGACGGTCGAGTGGGTCCTCGGCGAGTGCGCCATGGTGCTGTGCATGACGGTGAACCCGGGCTTCGGCGGCCAGCGGTACATCCCGGCGGTGACCGAGAAGGTCCGCGCGCTCCGGGCGCTCTGCGACGCGCGGGATCTCGCCCTCGACATCGAGGTCGACGGAGGGATCAGGCCCGAGACGGCCTCCCTCCCCCTCGCTGCCGGGGCGAACGTCCTCGTGGCGGGTACGGCCATCTTCGGCGCCCCCGACTACGCGCAGGCTATTGCGGCCCTGCGGCGGGGGCATTCGCGGTAGGGCCGGCGCCCATCTCGAAGGGCTCCACGCGCACTCGCGCGAGACCGCGCTTCAGCATGCCGAGCGCACGCGCGGCGGCCCAGGAGAGGTCGATGACGCGGCCTGGCGCGAAGGGCCCGCGGTCGTTCACCGTCACCACCACGCTGCGGCCGTTCTCGAGGTCGGTGACGCGCAGCCTCGTCCCAAAGGCGTAGCGGCGATGAGCGCAGGTGAATGCACTGCCGTCGTAGCGTGACCCGTCAGCCGTCGGCTTCCCCTGATGGGAACGAGCGTAGTAGCTCGCGAGCCCGGTCTCCGCCGCCGTGGGCGCAGGCCTCGACGAGGGTCGCTCCTCCGTCGTCTCGGGCGGCCGAACCCCTTCACCGCCTCGCCCCGCACTGTGCGCGCAGGCGAGGGCGGAGGTCACGGCGAGGGCAAAGGGGGCGACGCTTCGCCCCGCCGGCAGCCCCGTTCTCAACTCGCCACCGCCCTTTGCCGCGTGAAGGCGCGCCGCAGCTCGGGGTGGCGGGAGATGAGTCTCAGCGCCTTCTCGAGCAAGGTCCGCCCCGGCTCGAGCTTGAACCAGGTCGAAGCACCGCTAGGGTGGGGCAAGGGGATGACATCGAGCCTCCGGCCGTGGAAGGCGAGGCGCCACTGCCGGCCGATGACCTCGCTCAAGGGGGATTCCCGTCCCAGCACCTCGGCGATGGCGAGCCGTCCTACCGGGATGACGAGCCGCGGCTGCAGGGCGGCGATCTCGGCCTCGATGAAGGGCCGGTAGGCGGCGACCGCCTCCCGGGAGGGCAATCGGTCCCCTCCCGAAGGAGTCTTGCCCGGGAAGCGGCGCACCACCGCCGAGATGTAGATGCGGGAGCGAACCTCGTCCTCGCTCGCGCCGAGTGCGCGCTCGAACCAGGAGAAGAGCGTGCGTCCGGCGGTCCAGGCGAACGGCCGGCCGAGCCTGCCCTCATGCGGACCGGGTGCCTGGCCGAGGAGGAAGATGCGGCTCGGGATGGGCGGCCCATGCACGGGTTCGCCCAGGAGGCCCGGCCAGGCGAAGGCGCGAATGTCGGCGTGCACGCGCTCGAGCGCGTCCCTCACCTCCCGCTCGGTCCGCGGCCGTCTCCGGCTTCGGCTCAGTTCTCGCGCCAGGGCTCCTCCCGCACCGAGTAGATCCAGCCCTCGCTCCTCGGGACGTTGGAGGGCACTCCCTGGAAGTTCACCTCCTGGGCGGCGGCTGCCGCCACCGCCGCGAGCACCGCGTCGAGGAAGAGGCCCTTCTCGTCCTCGACCACCTTGGCGGCGAGTTCCATCTCGAACTCGAGCCCCGAGGCGGTCCTGAGCGTCCGGAGCAGGCTCGCCCTCGCGCTCGAGCGGTTGAGCCCGTCGCGCGCGTCGTCGCGGTAAGCGCACGTGCCGCTCACCACGCGGGCCACGTGCTCGGGCCGCACCTCGACGAGGGCGGGCCGGCCCGCCTTGGGCGGGTCCCAGGGCACGAAGGAGACCTCGGAGAGGCGGGCGAGAACGAGCAGGCCGAAGAACGTCTGCCGGTAGCACCGCTGGTGCGACGGAGGATATGGGTTTGCCCGGTAGCAGTCAGCAAGCCGGATCCGGTCCCGTCCGAGCTCGCCCCGGAATGCCTCAGCGGCCGCCGAGAAGTCGTCGCCCGTGCCGAGAAAGCGTTCCTCGAGGCCTCGGCCGAGGCTGGCCGGGCCCCGCAGGGCCTGCCGGAGCAGCCCGAGCTGGCGCAAGTGCGTCTCGGATAGGCTGAACGGAAAATCGAGGCCGAGCGCGAGCCGGCCCTCGGCCCACTTCGCCTCCTCGGCCAGCCAGCCGGGGAACTGCTCGCGCACGTCGCGGCGGCCGGGGGCGTCCTGGAAAGGCCTCGAGACCTGGACGAGCTTGGGCTTCGACTTCGTGCACTCGATCTTGGCCGTGACGATCTGGTTCCCGGCGCCCTCGATCCCGCTGAAGGCCATGCCCAGCACGAACCCCCGCTGGGGGAGGACCACCTTGGCCGGCGGGGCGCGTCCCCAGACCGCCGAACTGCTGCCACTCACCTCGCTCTCGCTCGCCATGCTGCTACCGATCCTCCGCGCCTCGAGCCGCACGCGCTAGAAGATTGAAGAGTCGGCCTCGTTGGAAGGTCGCCTCTGAACCTAACGCCTTTGCTCCCCCTCTCGAGAGGAATTCGACCTCAGCCCAAGCGCACCGCACCGACCCCGACGGGTTATGGACCCGGGTGCCGCAGCCTACCTCCACTCAAGGTGACAGGGCAGACCCCGTACAGGACCCTCTCGGCCTGAATTTTGCCACCGCCGAGGCCCCGGGCCACCGCTAAGCCACGCGCTTTGCACCCGCGTCTGGGCCGTGCCTCGAGGGGCCCCGCCCGGACAGGCCGGCAGGGCGCCCGAGGCGAAAGAGGCCCGGCAGACGGGAGAGCATGAGGACGCCGAGGGCCACCGCAAACTCCGCGGGCCGCCGGTGATCGGCCTTCACTCGCCACAGAAAGTGAATGACGCCGAGCAGGGCCGCCAGGTAGACGAGCCGGTGCAGCCCCTTCCAGCGCCGGTATCCTAGCCGGCGGACCCAGCCGGCGGTGGAGGTGACCGCCAGCGGCACGAGGAGCACGAGGGAAGAAAAGCCCACCGTGATGAACTTCCGCTTGGCCAGGTCGCCTGCGATCTCCCGGAAGTCGAAGAACTTGTCGAGGCCGAGGTACCAGGCGAAGTGAAGCGAGCCGTAGGTGAAGGCGAGCAGGCCCAAGGTGCGCCTCAGGCGAATGGGAAAGGTGAGGCCGAGGAGGTCGTGGGCCGGAGTCGGCACGAGCGAGAGGGTGAGGAAGGTGAGGGTCCAAAAGCCCAGGCGGTTCAGCCCCTCGGCGATGGGGTTCGCCCCGAGTCCGCCCGTGAGACCCGACACCGCCAGTCGGAAGAGCGGGACGAGGCCGACCGCCCAGCCGAGCGGGACGAGGAGGGAAAGCAGGCGGCGGCGCACGCCTCCCCGGCCGGCGGGGCCTCGCCGCGGGACCCCGCCATCCGCCCTCGCCTCTTCGCCTGGCGCGCGGGCCGAAGGGTCCACCTAGAACTCCTTGCGCAGGTCGAGGCCGGTGTAGAGGCTCGCCACCTCGTCGGCGTAGCCGTTGAAGAGCAAGGTCTTGCGGCGGAGGAACTCGCCGATGCGGCGCTCGTGGGCCTGGCTCCAGCGCGGGTGATCGACCTGCGGGTTCACGTTGGCGTAGAACCCGTACTCGTTCGGGGCCATCTGGCTCCAAGTCGTGCCCGGCTGCTCGGAGACGAAGGAGATCTTGACGAGGGACTTCGCTCCCTTGAAGCCGTACTTCCAGGGCACGACCAGCCGCACCGGCGCACCGTCCTGACCGGGCAGGGTTCGGCCGTAGAGCCCGAAGGCCAAGAAAGCGAGCGGGTGGGTGGCCTCGTCGATGCGCAGGCCCTCTCGGTAGGGCCACTCCAGGATCCCCCGCCGCTCGCCGGGCAGCTGGGCGGGATCGAGCAGGGTCTCGAAGCGCACGTACTTCGCGCGCGAGGTGGGCTCGGCGTACTTCACCAGGGCCGCGAGCGGATAGCCGACCCACGGAATGACCATCGACCAGGCCTCGACGCAGCGCATGCGATAGATGCGCTCCTCGAGGGGCGCCAGGCGCGCCAGCGCGTCGATGTCGAGGGTCTGGGCCTTCTTCACCTCGCCGTCGATGCGCACGCTCCAGGGCCTTGGTTTGAGGGTGCCGGCGTTGCGCTTGGGATCGTCCTTGTCGGTGCCGAGTTCGTAGAAGTTGTTGTAGGAGGTGATGTCCGCGTAGGGCGTCGGCTTCTCGCCCCCGGCGAGGTCGGTCCGGCGCGTCAAGGCGAGGGGCTCTCCCGGGAGATCCTCGGCCTGGGCTCGCCGTGCGAGTGCCTCCACGGCTGCGAGGGCGCCGAGTGCCAAGAACTCTCGCCGGCGAAGATAGAGACTCTCCGGCGTCACCTCTCTCTCGCGCAGATCGGAACGAAAGCGGGCCATGAACGGGACCTCCAGACTCCTCGGCTACGCTCGGACGCGCCCGGAGGTTACGTGGTCGCCGGAGCGAGGGGGAACTCCGCCCGGATGGGGCCGTCGCACCGGACCCGTCGGCGGGGCCCTCAGCGGGTCTTCTGAGCCCGGTACTCGTCGCGGATCTTCAGCACCTCGTCGAGGGTGGCGGCCGGCACCACCTTGCCCCGGACCACGGGCCAGGCCTTCTCGGCTGCGGCGTGCCAGGGCGCCGGATCGACCGTCACCACCTCGAGGCCCTGCTTCTTCATGGCTTCCACCGCATCGTCGTTGAGCTTGTGCACCTCGGAGTCGACCCTTGCCCCGATCTCCTGGGCGATGGCGAGCAGCTTGGGGCGGACGTCGGGCGGGATCTTCTCCCAGGTGCTCTTCGCGACCAGGGTGGCGCCCACGAGGTAGCCCCAGGGCACGTCGATCATGTGGCGCGCCCTCTCGAAGAGCCGGGTGGTGAGCATGTAGAGCGGCACGTTCGCGACGCAGGTGATCATGCCGGTCTCGAGCGAGGTCATGACGTCGGTCGAGGAGACGACCACGGGCTTGAACCCCGCCGCGGTCCAAGCCTGGACGCTGGCCGGGTCGCCGTCCCAGGCGAACATCTTGGCGTCGGTCATCTCCGCCGGCGTCCTGTAGGCCTTGGTGCAGAAGATGCGGACGAAGCCGATCTGCGACCACTGCACGGGCACGAGGTCCTTCGCCTCCAGGGCGCGGTTGAGCTCGGGGATGAGCCGTGTGAAGACGGCCTTCAGTTCGGCCTCGTCGGCGATGACGCCCGGCACCGAGAGCGCCTCCGGGTCGTGCGAGATGTCAGACATGCCGATGTTGCTGATGGCGACGCCCTGCAGCTGGCCCACCTTCATCTTGCGGACCATGTCGCCTTCGCTCCCCTGGGTCCCACCGGGGTAAATGCGGAGCTTCACCCGCCCCTGGGAAGCCTCCGCCCAGCGCTGCCCCATCTCGAGGAGCAGGGTGTGCCAGGTCGAACCGTTCGGCGCGAGCGTTCCGAGCTTGATGACGATGTCCTCGGCCGCAGCCGGGGAGGCCGCGGCGAGGGCGAGGGCGAGGGCGAAGGGTCTCAAGGACGTCTCCTTGCACTAGCTGAAGAGGTCGTCCGCGTGGGCGAGGAGGAAGCGCGCGCGGCGCTGGGCGAGCACGTTGGCGAGGCGGTGTGGCGGGTCGGCTTCGACGTCGTAGGCGAGCACCTGCTCGAGCAGGCGGGTGAACTCCGCCCGGTCCTGCCGCAGCACCGAGACCGATTCGGCGTAGGAGACGAGGGCGGTGAGCTTCTTGCCCTTGGAGAGGGCGAGGGCGCGATCGAGGTGTTGCTTCGCGAGGGCCGGGTCGGCTCCACCTCGCGCGGCGTCCCACACCAGCAAAAACTCGTGGATCGACCCCTCCCCAAAGCTCTCGTCGAGGGCGAGGGCGCGCTGCATGAGCGCCTCGGGGGCGGGGACCTGCGAGACGAGATCCATGTCGTCCTTGCCGTTCGCGATGGCGAGCGCCCAGGCGACGGCGGTCCAGTACATGAGCGGCACGTCGTCCTTCTCGAGAGGAGCGAGGGCGTCCTTGAGTCCGCGCAGGCTCCTCAGCTTGTCGGCGAGCCCCTTGTGGCGAACGTCGAGTCCGCGCAGCCCGTACTCTCGGGCCCGCAAGAAGAGCTTCTTCGCCCGCGATCGTAGAGGACGCGCGACGTCCGACTTGCCCTCGAGCTCGGCCTCGTCGGCCGGGGTCGCCACGAAGGCGTAGCTGTATTGGCTGAACCCGGAGGCGAGCGTGGTGAGCAGTCCCTCGTGCCGGGGATGGTCCTCGAGCAAGCCCTCCATGGTCTTGAGGCCAAAGGGGATGGCCTGGCGGATGAGCTCAGGATCGTCGTCCTCGGCGTAAACTCCGCCCGAGGCCGTGGAGACCACCTCGCTCGCCACGACCCCCGAGGCGGCCGAACATCCCAGGGTGAATGGCAGCGCGAAGGCCGCGGCGAACAGGATGCGCTTCACGCTGTGCCTACCGGAAGTTCGTGTTAGTGATAGACGCCCCCACGCGAAAGTCAACCGTGAAGAGCCCAAAGGACAGGCCCGCTCAGGGCACGGCCAGTGCACCCTCTCCGCACAAAACCTTCGGGGGGCGGGTCGAGGGTACTCTCGTGGGCCTCCTGCTCCTCGCCATGGTGGCCATCCCGGCCGGTGAGACGCTGGCCCGCCGCTTCTTGGGCCACCCCTTTCCCGGCGCCGGCGTCCTCGTACAGCACCTGACACTGTGGGTGGGGTTCCTCGGTGCCGTGCTCGCCACCGGGGCCGGCCGTCATCTCGCCCTCTCCACGAGCGAGGTCATCCCGGAAGGTCTCCCGCGCCGGGCCGCGGCCTTGCTCTCGCGGACGCTCTCCACGGCCGTTTGCGCCCTGTTCGCCTACGGGGCAGCGAGGCTCGTCGCGGTCGAGCGTACCTCCGACCGCACGCTCCCCTTTGGCATCCCCTTCTTCTGGAGCGAGCTCATCATGCCGGTGGGGGCGGCCCTCATGGCGCTCCGCTTCGCGGCGCGCGGCGATGCGGGGGCAAGCTCCTGGTCCGCCCGGGTCCTCGCGCTCGCGGGGGTGGTCCTGGCTTTCGCCCTCGGCGCCCTCACCCCATCACCCTGGGTGGTGCGGGGCCTGCTCGCCCTGCTCGGGATCGGCTTCTTCGCGGGCGCCCCGGTCTTCGTCGTGATGGCCGGGGCCGCCATGGCGCTCTTCTGGCGCGACGGCACTCCCATCGCTGCGGTGCCGACGAACACCTTCGGGCTCGTCACGAGCGCGGCCCTGCCGGCTATCCCTCTGCTCACCGTGGCCGGCTATGTGCTCGCCGAGGGAGGGGCCGGGGAGCGGCTCCTGCGCGCCTACAAGGGCCTCTTCGGCTGGCTTCCGGGCGGGGTGGCGGTCATGGCCGCCTTCGTGTGCGCCCTCTTCACCACGTTCACCGGCGCCTCCGGCGTCACCATCCTCGCCCTGGGCGGCCTCATCCTGCCCACCCTCCTCAAGGAGGGCTACCCGGAGGGCTTCTCGCTCGGGCTCGTCACCGCCTCCGGGTCACTCGGCCTGCTCTTCCCTCCCTCGCTCCCGGTCATCCTCTACGGGGTCGTGGCTCAGGTCCCCATCGAGCGCCTCTACCTGGGCGGGCTCGTGCCCGGACTCGTCATGATCCTGCTCGTGGCGTCCTACGGCGTCTGGATGGGTGTGAAGGCCGGGGCGCCCCGTCAGGCCTTCACCGCGCGAGAAGCCGCCGCCGCGCTGTGGGACGCGAAGTGGGACCTCGGCCTTCCGCTCCTCGTGGTCGTCGCCATCGCGAGCGGCTACGCCACCGTGGTGGAGGCGGCGGCGCTCGGGGTGGCCTACGCCCTTCTCGTCGAGATGGGTATCTTGCGCGAGCTCGGCCGGCGCGAGCTTCCAACCGTGCTCGCTCACGCCGCCACCCTGGTGGGAGCGGTGCTCATCTTGCTCGGCGTCGCCCTCGGGTTCACCAACTGGCTCGTCGACGCCGAGATCCCGACCCGCCTCGTCTCCTGGATGACCTTCCACGTGAAGAGCCCCGAGGCGTTCCTGCTGGCCTTGAACCTCGCCCTGCTCGTGCTCGGGAGCGTCCTCGAGATCTACTCGGCCATCATCGTGCTCGCTCCGCTCGTCGCTCCGCTCGGCGTCGCCTACGGGGTCGAGCCGGTGCACCTCGGCGTCGTGTTTCTCGCCAACCTCGAGCTCGGGTTCTTGTTCCCGCCCATGGGCCTGAACCTCTTCCTCGCCGCCTCCCGCTTCGAGAAGCCGCTCCCTTACCTCTATCGGCGTGCCCTCCCCTTCCTCCTCATCATGACCGCGGGCGTGCTCCTCATCACCTACCTCCCCGCCCTCACGACCGGGGTGGTGAGACTGTTCACCGGCTGAGGGCGCCTTTCAAGGGAACTGGCCGATCCCGGCGAGCAGGTCGAGCCGGGCTTGCCGCACGCCGTCCTCGGCGATGACGGTCGCGAGGTCGGCGTCGCGCGACTGCTGCTGGGCGGTGCTGACGTCGAGGTCGTTCGTAGCTCCGGCCCGGTAGGACTCGATGGTGAGGGTGAGGGCGGTGCGGGCGCGATCGGAGGCGAGCCTGGCCTGGGAAAGGGCCTCCTCCTCGCGCGAGACCTCCTCGAAGCCGAGCCGGACGTCGGAGCGCACCTGGCGCAGGGTCTCGTCGAGACCGGCCCGCGCCTCGTCTTCCAGGGCCTCGCGCTCGCGTCGCTGCGCCGGCTTGAGCCCGCCGTCGTAGATGGGCATGGAGAGGAGGAACTGGACCTGCCAGCCGGTCTCGGGAGTGGTGGCGGTGGCCGGGCTGTTGTAGAACATCTCGGCGCTCACGAGCAGGGTGGGAAGCCAGTCGAGCCAGCTGTCCCTCACCACGTGTTCGGCCGCGCTGAGGCGTGCTTGCGCCACCTTGAGGTCGGTCCTCGCCGCCTCGGCCGCCGCGAAGGCCTCCGGCTCGGGCCTGGGCTCGAAGCGCGGCTCGTCCTCGGCATCGAGGGGGACGTCCTCCCCGGCCAGGATCCCGAGCGCCTCCTGGGCCCGCACCAGGCCGAGCTCGCCGTTCGCCAGCTGCGACTTGGCGGCGGCGAGCTGCTGCTCGGCGCGCACCGCGTCGACGACGTTCCCGATCCCGCCCACAAAGCGGGCGTGGGCGAAGTCGTAGCGCACCTGGGCGATGTCCCGCGCCGACTTGCTCACGTCGATGACCCGGCGCTGGGCGAGGATGGCGAGGTAGGCGCGGGCGGCGGTGAGGAGCGTCGTGCGACGGACGTCGGCCTCGCTCTTCTTCGCCACTTCTACCTGCTCGCCGGCGTGGGCCCAGCTCGTCCAGTGGGACGCGGCGAGGAGGGGCAGCTGGAGGGCGGCGTTGGCGTTGAAGGCGTCCCGGTACGCCACGACCGATGGCCCGGACACCCGGTCCGAGTCAAGGCGGGTGTAGTTGGGATTGAGCGACAAGAAGGGCAGCGCGCTCGAGCGGACCTCCCCGAGCAGCGCCTCGGCGCGCCTCACCTCGTCGGCGGCGATGAGCGAGGGGGTGGCCTTGAGCGAGGCCCGGCGCATGGCCTCGGCGAAGCTCACGCGCTCGGGAGTGGCCGTCCTCGGCGGATCCGCCCGGGCCCGGGGAGGGATCACGAGGGCGGGCCCAAGGCCCAGGGCGAGGAGGACCCAGAACGGCCCCGATCGATGGAAGGGTCTCGCGCTCATGTGGAGGGGGCGGCCCCGGCGCCTTCCTCCGGCTCGGGCGACCTCGAGAAGCGCTCGAGCAGGGTGTAGAGGGCCGGGATGAGGAAGAGGGTGAAGAAGGTGGAGACGGTGAGGCCGCCGATGACCGCCCGGGCGAGGGGCAGGTTCGTCTCGCTGCCCTCGCCAAAGCCGAGGGCCATGGGGAGCAGGCCCACGATGGTGGCGATGGTGGTCATGAGGATGGGCCGCAGCCTGGTCCTTCCCGCCTGGACGGTGGCCTCGAGGAGAGGGACGCCGCGGCCGCGCAGCACCCGGGCGAAGTCGACGAGGAGCACGCCGTTCGAGACCACGATCCCGACCATCATGATGATGCCCATGGCGCTATTCACGGATAGTGTAGTGTGGGTCGCGAAGAGCGCAATGAGCACGCCGCTGATGCCGAGGGGCACCGAGAGCATGATGACGAAGGGATCGATGAGGGAGCGGAACTGCGAGGCGAGGATCATGTAGACGAGAGCGATGGCCATGAGACCGGCCAGCGCGAGGCCGCTGTTGGCCTCCTTCTGGGCGGCGGTCTGCCCCCCCAGCCGCACCGAGAACCCGTCCGGGAGCGGCAGCTCGTCGACCACCCGCTGGACCGCCTCGCTGGCCGAGCCGAGGTCCTTGCCCGGCGCCACGTTGGCGGTGACGTCGATGACGCGTTGCAGGTACTTGCGGCCGATGGTGACCGGCCCCGAGCCCCGCCGCACCTCGGCGATGTTGGCGAGCGACACCACCTTGCCCGAGGGGGTCCGCATCACGATGTCGGAGAGGTCCTCCACGTGCTGGCGGAAGCGGTCGTCGAGGCGGACGTTGATGTAGTACTCGTTGCCGGTCTTGGCGTCGATGAAGGGGATCTGGTCGAACTGGTTCGAGCCCACCATGGAGGCGAGCACGCTCTGGGCCACGTCCTGCTCGGAGAGGCCGAGGAGCCCGGCCTTCTCCCGGTCGACCACCACGTCGAGCTCGGGGTAATTCTCCTCGCGCGAGATCTGGAGGTCGGTGATGAGGGGCCTGCCGTCGGGGGCGGAGAGGTTCTGCAGGCGGGAGGTGAGCCGCTTGGCGTATTCGCCGCCCTTCTCGAGGTCGTAGCCGCTGATCTCCACGTCGATGGGGGCGTCGGCCCCGAAGTTGAGGATGCGCTTCACGATGCCGCCGATGAAGAAGTAGACCTGGGTGCCGGTCACGCTGCCCTGCAGGCTCTGGCGAACCCGGTCGGCGAGCTCCACGTCGCTCAGGCGCCTTCGGCTGTGCGGGACGAGGTTCACGTTGAGGTTGCCGGAGTGGGGGCCGGTGTTGGAGCTGTAGATGGCGGTGCGGCCCACCGGGAGCCCGGTGTCCGAGATGACGGTGGTGAAGACCGGGCCGCCCCCCTCGGCCTTCTCGCCGCCGATGGCCCGGGTGATGGTCTTCTCGATGCGATCGGTGACCTTCTCGGTGAGTTCCACCCGCGTCCCGATGGGCGTCTTGTAGATGATCTGGAACTGGCTCTCGTCCGAGTCGGGGAAGAACTCCTTGCCGATGCGGGAAAAGAGGGCGAGCGAGGCTGCGAAGAAGAGGGCGATGGCGGCGATGACCTTGAAGCGGTTCCTCAGCACGAAGCGCAGGGCGCTCGCGTAGGCGTCGTCGAGCGCCTCGAGCTTCTTCGCCACGTAACCCTTCATGCCGAGGGAGCTCGCCCGGTGCTCTTCGGCCCGCAGGTGCCGCAGGCACAAAAGCGGGGTGACCGTGCGCGAGACGAAGAAGCTCATGATGAGCGCGAAGGCGATGGTGAGGGCGAGCGGGACGAAGAGGTTGCGCGCCACGCCGGCCAGGAAGACCACCGGGAAGAACACCACGATGGTGGTCACCGTGGAGACGAAGATGGGCATGGCCACCTCCTGAGCGGCCGCCAGCACCGCCGCCTTGCGATCCTGGCCGAGCGCGAGGTGGCGGTGGATGTTCTCGAGCTCCACGATGGAGTCGTCGACCAGGCGGCCCACCCCCAGGGCGAGCCCACCCAAGGTGAAGACATTGAGCGTCTGCCCGGTGAAGAAGAGCAGGACGAAGGTGGCCACGATGGAGAGCGGGATGGCGATGGAAATGATGCCGGTCGCCGAGAAGGAGACGAGGAAGATGAGGATGACCAAGATGGCGAGCAGGCCGCCCTGCACCGCCTCATGCTCGAGCGACTTGATGGCGGCCCTGATGTAGGATGACTGGTCAAAGCCGACCGCCAGCTCGACGTTGGGCGGCACGCCCCGCAGCTTGGGGAGCGCCGCGCGCACCGCGTCCACCACCGCCACCGTGTTGGCACCGGGCTGCTTCAGCACGCGGAAGAAGACACCGCGCCCCCCGTTGATGCGCACGATCTCGGTCTGGTCCTGGGCGCCGTCCTCCACCGCCGCCACGTCCGAGACGCGCACCGGGGAGGCCATCTCGGTGGCGCGGGCCGGCTTGGAGGGCGCCACCACCACGTCCCGCAGCGGGCGGGCCTCGCCGAACTGGGTGTTGGAGAAGATGTTGTAGTCGCGCTCGCCGGCCTTGAGGTCGCCCGAGGGGAGCAAGACGTTCGAGGTCTGCACCGCCCGCACCACGTCGAGGATGCCGAGGCCGCGGGCGCGCAGCGCGTCCTCGTGGACCTTCACCTCGATCTCCCGGATCTTGCCGCCGGCCACGGTGGCGCTCGCCACCCCGGTCAGCCGCTCGAGCTGGGGCTCGATGGTGTTGTAGGCGAGGTCGTAGAGCTGCTTCTCGTCGAGGCCGCGGGCGGTCATGGCCACCTGGACCACCGGGATGTTGGTGATGTCGAACTTGAGGATGAAGGGCTGTTGGATGCCGGGGGGCAGCGTGTTCATGATCTGCGCCACCCGCTGGCCCACGTCGAACTGGGCGTTGTCGAGGTTCGTCCCGAACTGGAAGAAGATGGAGACGCGCGAGAAGCCCTGCTTGGAGGTGCTCTCCACGTGCTCCACGCCCGGGGAGGCCGAGACCGCGCGCTCGATGGGCATGGTGATGGACTTCTCGATGTCGACGGGGTCGGCGCCGGTGTAGAAGGTCGCCACCTGGATGTTGGGGATGTCGATGGAGGGGAACAGGTCCACCGCCAGCCGCGTGAGCGAAACCCAGCCCAGGGCCAAGACCGCCAGGGACATCATCAGGATGAAGACCGGGTTCTTGAGGGCGAGGCGGGTGAGCCACATGGCGATTTCCTAGGGCCTTTGCGACGGCGCCTCGGGGCGCGAGCTCGCCACCCCGCTGTAGGGGTCGACGTCTTTCTGGACCCGGACGGTCGAACCGTCGGAGAGGACGTCGGCGCCCGCCGTCACCACCTCGTCACCGCGGACAAGGCCGGAGAGGACCTCGAGCCAGGTGCCGCCGTCGACCCCGACCGCGATGGTCGTCCGCTTCACCTTGTCACCCTTCACCACGAACACCACGTACTCGCCGTTCGAGACCTGGGTAGAGGAGGCCTGCACCACCAGGGCGTCTCGGTGGAGCGCCGTGACGATGGCGGCGCGCCCGTACATCCCCGAACGCAGCTCTCCCGGGTTCTTCAAGTGCACCTCGGCGTCGAGCGTGCGCGTCACCGGATCGAAGGAGGGCGAGATGCGCACCACCTTGCCGGCGTACTTCTTGCCCGGGAAGGCGTCGAGCTCGACGTAGGCCTCCTGCCCGACGCGCAGGCCCGAGACCTCGCGCTCGTTCACCGAGATGAAGAAACGCAAGGTGTCGATGCGCTCCACGGTCAGGATCGCCCCCGAGCCGGAGGTGGGGCCGACGAGTGGGCCCGGGTCGAGCTTGCGGTCGGAGACGACGCCGTCGAGCGGGGACTCGATCCGCATCTCGCCGAGCCTCACCGCCAGGGCGGAGACGTTGGCCTGGGCGGCGGCGAGGCTCGCCTCGGCGGCCGCCGCCCCGGTGACGTTGGATTGCAGCTCCTGCTGGGAGACGACCCCGGAGGGCGCGAGCCGCTCGGCCCGCTCCTTGTTGGCGCGCGCCAAGACCGCGGCGGCCTCGGCCTGCAGGAGCACGCCCCGCGCGGCGGCGAGCTGGTCGGGCAGGTCGGAGGGGCGCACCAGCGCGACGAGCTGCCCCTTCTTCACCTCGTCGCCCCGGTCGACCAACACCGCGTCGAGATAGCCGACCGTCTTCGCGGCCACGTCGGCCTGGGCGATGGGGCGCAGGTCGACCGGCGCCCGCACCTCCACCGCGACGTCGCGAACGGCGACCGGGCTCGCCGTCACCGAGGGCGGGGGCCGGGTCTTGGGAGCGCGCCCGCCCCCCCCACAGGCCGCGAGGCTTGCGAGACACAGGGCGAGCGCTCTCAAGGGTTGGGATCGGGAGGACGAGGGCACGGCCGAGCTAAATATGCCCTTTTGGGCCCCGATACAACGGGGGGCCGATTTGGCCGTTTCTGATGGAAATCAAGTGAGTTGCGCTCGGGTTCCGGCCGGCGAAGCCCCCATTTCAGCGAGGAGGCGAACGAGCTTGGGCCTCACCTCGAACACCTCGAGCAGGCCTTCGAGCTTCTCTTTCGCCTCGTCGTTCTTTGCCCGCACCTTGCGGCCGAGGATGAGCTCGTTCTTCACCGTGTGCTCCCACCCGGTGAGCTCGGTCACCGTGACCTTGTACCCGTGGGCCTCGAGGACGAGCGAGCGCAGGACGTTCGTGAGGTGCGCGCCAAACTCGCGCCGGTGCCAGGGGTGGGCGTAGAGCGGATTGAGGGTCCCACCTCCTCTCTTCGCTCCCTCGAGCTGCCGAGCGAGCTCGGCCTGGCAGCACGGGACCACCGCCACGTGGTCGGCGTTGTGGCGGATGGCGAGGGCGAGGGCGTCGTCGGTGGCGGTGTCGCAGGCGTGGAGCGCCGTCACGAGGTGCACGCGCTCCGGGATGGGTGCCGCCTCGAGCGCCGAGGCGACGAACCGCATGCGGCTAAAGCCCAGGCGCAGAGCGAGTTCCTCGGCGGCGGAACTGAGTGCTGAGCGCGACTCGATGGCGATGAGGGTTCCCTTTCCTTTGGGCCCGAGGAAGAGCTCGTGGAGGATGAAGCCGAGGTAGGCCTTGCCGGCCCCGCAGTCCACGAGCCAGGGATCGCCGAAGCGGGCGAGGACGTCGTCCACCGCCGGCGCGAGCAGCCTCACGAGGTGATTCACCTGCTTCAACTTGCGCAAGGAGTCGGCGTTGAGATCGCCCTCCCGGGTGACGAGGTGCAGCTCCTTCAAGAGCGGAAGGGACTCGCCGGGGAGGAGCTCCCTCGCGACGAGGGCTTGCCTCACCTTGCGGCGCGGCGGTCCGAGCTCGCCGGGGGAGCCCGGCGCGCTCCTCCTCGCACCGCTCGGCCTGTCGTCACGCCCGGGCACTCGTCTCACCGGTGGTGAGCAGCGAGGTCGGGGTGCTTCTCGAGGAACTCGTCGAAGGTCCCCTGGAAATCGAGGATCTCCTCCTCCTCCCTGAGTGCCCAGATGCGGGTCGCGACCTCGCCGATGAGCTGCTGGTCGTGGGTGACGAAGAGCGCGGTACCCTCGTAGCGCGAAAGGCCCTCGGCGAGCGAGGCGATGGCCTGCAGATCGAGGTGGTTCGTCGGCTCGTCGAGCACGAGGACGTTTTCCTTCGTGCGCATGAGGTTCGCGAGCGCGAGGCGCACCACCTCGCCGCCGGAGAGGGTGGCGGTGGGCTTCATGCGCTCCTCTCCGGAGAACAGCATCCGACCGAGGAGCCCGGAGATCTCCTCGTTCGAGAGCTTGTCCTCGAGCTCGCGCAGCCAGCCGAAGGCGGTGGTGCCGGGACGGATGAGCCCGCTACTGTCCTGGGGCAGGTAACCGGGCGCGGCCTGGTGGCCCCACTTCACGGTGCCTGAGTCCGGCGAAAGCTCGCCCACGAGCGTCTTCACGAGGGTCGACTTGCCCACCCCGTTCTTGCCGATGATGGCGATCTTTTCACCTCGGGTGACGAGCGCCGAGAAGGGGCGGATGATCTCGCGCCGGCCGTAGCTCTTCGAGATCCCTTCCACGGTGAGGGTCTGCTTGCCGCTCGGCCGTCCGACCTCGAACTTGATGAACGGGGCCGCGATGTTCGAACGCTTCAGGTCCTCGAGCTTGAGCTTTTCCATGGCCCGGATGCGGCTCTGGACCTGGGAGGCGCGGGTGCCGGCGTGGAAACGGGCCACGAAGTCCTGCAGCTGGGCGATCTTCTTCTGCTTCTCGGCGTTCTCCGTCTCCACCCGCGAGCGCACCTGGCCCTTCTGGCGCACCATGTCGTCGTACGCGCCGGTGTAGGTGATGATGGTCTCGTAGTCGATGTCGGCGATGTGCGTGCAGATGGCGTTCAAAAAGTGCCGGTCGTGAGAGATGGTGACGAGCACGCCCTCGTAGTTGTGAAGGAAGTGCTCCAGCCAGCGGATGGAATCGATGTCGAGGTTGTTCGTGGGCTCGTCGAGGAGGAGGGCCTGCGGCTCGCCGAAGAGGGATTGGGCGAGCAGGACGCGCAGCTTGTAGCCTCCGGCCAAGGAGCGCATCGGCTGTTCATGGGCCTCCTGGGAAATCCCCAGGCCGCCGAGGAGCTCGGCCGCCGAGGCCTCGGCGGTGTAACCGTCCTCCTCGGCAATGACGGCCTCGAGCTCGCCTAGCCGGTGGCCATCCTCCTCGGTCACCTCCTTGTGGGCGAGCAGCGCGTCCTTCTCCTCGAGCGCTTTCCAGAGGACGGCGTTTCCCATGAGCACCACGTCGAGGACGCGGTCGTCCTCGTAGGCGAACTGGTCCTGCCTGAGGACGCCCATGCGCTTCGGCCGAATAATCTGACCGCTATCCGGCTCCTCGTCGCCGGAGAGGATCTTCATGAAGGTGGTCTTGCCGGCGCCATTCGGGCCGGTGAGGCCGTAGCGGCGCCCCGGGTTGAAGGCGACGTTCACGTCCTCGAAGAGCTTCTTGGGCCCGAAGGCCTTGCTGACATTCTGAACGGAGATCATGTGGAGGTGCCCCGCCTCGAGCAAAAGCCGGCCCATTCGAGCGCGCGGGAGGCGCGATTTCTTAACCGAATTCGCCCCTCTTGGCGAGGCCGCAGCGCGCTGCACGGCGGGTTCGCCCGTTTCAAAGGCTTTCCCCGGGTTTGCCGCGAGGTCAGCCCTTGCCCCAAGAGGGCCCTCTGCGCCGCGCTGTCACCTAGAGTCGAGTTCACGCATCCGCCGGGCCCTCGCCCGCCCGGAAAGCCACGGAAACAAGGGCGAGGGCGGGTGAGCGAGGAGCGGGGTAAGGTAACCCGACACTCGCGTTCTCGATGGGGAGGTGGATGGACGTCCCGCTCATCTTCGCGGCTTGCGCGCCCGGACTCGAGCCCTTCCTGGCGAAGGAGCTGCGCGGGCTCGGCCTCGAGGTGCGGGAGCTCCCGGGCGGAGTGGAGGCGAGCGGGCCGGACGCGGTGGCCCTCGCCTGCCTCGGCGCGCGCGCGGCGGATGCGGTGTCGCTGCGGGTCTACCGTGGTCCTTCGGCGGGGCTTTCCTCCGCACTCGGGGCGGCCCGCCGAAGGTTCGGCCCGCAGGCCACCCTTGCGGTGAGGCGAGAGGCTGGACGGGCCACCGTTTCGCTCGACGCGGGCGGCAAGGCCCTCTACCGCCGCGGGTGGCGGGCCCGCATCGGCAGAGCGCCGCTGCGCGAGTCGCTCGCGGCTGGCATGCTCCTCGCCGCGGGCTACGACGGCGAGGGAGGGCTCCTCGACCCCATGTGCGGTTCGGGGACCCTCGTGCTCGAAGCGGCCGAGGTGGCCACGAGGCGCGCGCCCGGTCGAGCCCGGAGGTTCGCCTTCGAGCAGTGGCCCGAACACGACCCGAGTCGTCTCCTCGCCGTGCGGGAGCGCCTGCTCGCCTTGGAGCGACCCCCACCCGCCCCCCTCCTCGGCTCGGACAGGAACGCCGGCGCGGTCCGCCTGGCGCAGAAGAACGCAGCCGCGGCGGGCTACGCGGACACGGTGCACTTCGCGCGCCGGGATGCCGCAGCCGTCGATCCCCCTCCCCCACCGGCCCTCATCGCGGTGAACCCGCCCTACGGTCTGCGCCTCGCGGAGGAGGTGGAGAACGCGTGGCGCGCGCTCGGCATCCTGCTCGCGCGTAGCCCTCACCTCGGGGCCGTCGTGCTCGCCCCCTCGGCCGAGCTCGAGCGCCTCATCCCTCGGCGAGCGGCTCGCACTCTCAGGGTCCGCAATGGCGGCCTCCCCTGTCGCCTCCTCCTCTTCGAGCCCCGCTAGCCTCCCTCGAGAGAGTCAAGGTTTCCTAGATGGGGCCTTTTCGAGGTCGCGCTTGCCAGCTCCGCCCAACGCGATATCGAAGCAAAGCAGGAAAGGATTTCGGGTCGCGTCGCCCGCCACGAAGATGTTGCGGGAGGGTCGTGAGCATGCCCCAGTCGAAACGCAAGCTCGACCCCGGGTGGAAGACGGGAAATGAAGCGTCGTGACCTCGAGTTGGCCATTGCCGAGGGGGCGCTCACCGGCGCTCCGGTCGAACCGGCGCGCGCCGCACGCCTCGCTCGCTTGCTCGGGTATGACGAGCGCCTCCTGCTCGGATTCCGCCGACTTCACGGTCCGTGGCGTACACGCCTCGCCCGGTTCCTCACCGCGCTCGGCGATGCGAAGAGCGTCGCCGCCATCGGCCTCGGGCTCGTGCTGTGGCGCCGTTCGGGAGCCTTCCACGCGGGCTTGAGGCTCCTCACCGGCTCGGCTCTCGCCGCCTTGCTCGCTCAGACCCTGAAGCGCGGGCTCAACCGGGCACGGCCCACCTCCGCCATCGATGGCTTCGAGGCCCTGGCCGAGGATCCCGATGCCTTCTCCTTCCCCTCCGGGCACACGGCGGCGGCTTTTGCGGCCGCAGTGGCCCTGTCGGGGGAGCCGGCCTGCGCTGGCCCGATCGCCTTCGCCTGCGCGACGGGCATTGGACTTTCCCGGGTTTACCTGGGCGCGCACTACCCGCTCGACGTCCTGGCGGGCGTGCTCCTCGGCTCGGTGGGCGGCGCTGCCTCGCGGCTCCTCGTGCCCTAGGCAGGTTTACTCGGCCGAGGCTCGGCTGCGGGGGTGGCGCACGTCGGTCCCGCGCACCATGTAGACCACCATCTCGGCCAGATTGATGGCGTGGTCCCCGAAGCGCTCGAGGTGCTTGGCGGCGAACATGGTGGCGGTGGCGCGGCGGATGGCCCGCGAGTCCTCCATCATGAGCTGCAGGAGCTCGGTGAAAATCTTGAGGTAGAGGGCGTCGACGAGGTCGTCCCCCTTCATGACCTCCTCGGCCTTTTCCGGGTCGCGTTCCACGAAGGCGTCGAGCGCCTTCTTGAGCTGAGCCTCCACCAGATCGGCGAGGGAGGACAGGTCGTGCAGGGGGCGGAGCGGGGGGGCCTGGGCGAGGTCGACGGCGCGATCGGAGATGTTCACCGCCAGATCGCCCATGCGCTCCAGATCGGTCACGATCTTGAGCGCGGTGGTGATGAAGCGCAGGTCGCTCGCCGCCGGCTGGCGCAGGGCGAGCAGGCGACGGCAGGAGTTGTCGACCTCCACCTCGAGGCGATTCACCTCGACGTCGCTCGCCTTCACCTTCTGGGCGAGCTCGGCGTCGCGCTCGGTGACGGCACGCACGCTCGCGGCGATGGCAGCTTCCACCTTCCCGCCCATGACGAGCAGCTTGTCGCGCAGCTCCTTCAGCTCGATATCGTAGGTCTTGTCGGTATGTCCCGGCATGTGCCTCTCGCCTATCCGAACTTGCCCGTGACGTAATCCTCGGTGCGCTGCTCGTCCGGGTTGGTGAAGATTTTCTCGGTGGGACCGGCCTCGACGAGTTCGCCCAGGTAGAAGAAGGCGGTCGTGTCGGAGACGCGGGCCGCCTGCTGCATGTTGTGGGTCACGATGACGATGGTGTAGCGCTCCTTCAGCTCGTGCATGAGCTCCTCGATCTTGGCGGTGGCCACCGGGTCGAGGGCGCTCGCCGGCTCGTCCATGAGGAGCACCTCGGGCTCGACGGCCAGGGCCCGCGCAATGCAGAGCCGCTGCTGCTGGCCTCCGGAGAGGGAGAGCGCAGAATGCTTGAGACGATCCTTCACCTCGTCCCACAGGGCGGCCTGGACAAGGCACTTCTTCACCACCTCGTGCAGGTTCAAGGTGGAGCCATTCAGCTTGAGACCGGCCGCCACGTTGTCGTGAATGGACATGGTGGGGAAGGGATTCGGCCGCTGGAATACCATCCCCACCCGACGCCGGAGGTGGACCGGGTCTACTCCCCGGCCGTACAGGTTTTCTCCGTCGAGGAGGACCTTGCCTTCCGAGCGGGCTCCGGGGACGAGCTCGTGCATGCGGTTCAGGCACCGCAGGAAGGTCGACTTGCCACAGCCGGAAGGGCCAATGACCGAGGTGATGGAGAAGGGCGGGACGTCGATCGAGACATCGCGCAGGACATGGCGGCCCCCGAAATAGGCCTGTAGGCCCTCCACCTTTATCTTGGGCGGGTTGTTCACGACTTTCCTCCAGCCGCGCTGCGGCGCAGTGCATAGCGCGCTGCGAGGTTCAACAGTCCGACGAGGAGGAGGAGCACGAGGGCGGCGCTCCAGGCCTTCTGGTGCCAGTCCTCATACGGGCTGATGGCGTAGTTGTAGATCTGCACGGTGAGCGAGGCGGTGGGCTGGTCGGGCCGGAAGTTCCAGTACTGGTTGTTGAGGGAGGTGAAGAGCAGCGGCGCGGTTTCGCCGGCCGCACGCGCGATGGCAAGCAGGGCGGCCGTGAGCAGGCCCCCAGCCGCCGTCCGCAGGACGATGCGCAGGCTCGTCTTCCATTGCGAGATGCCGAGGGCCAGCGAGGCCTCGCGCAGGCTCACCGGGACGAGCCGGACGAGCTCCTCGGTCGTGCGGGCGAGCGAGGGCACCATGAGCAGGGCGAGGGCGAGGCCCCCGGCGAGGCCCGAGAAGCGGCGCATGGGGACGACCACCAGGCCGTAGGCCACGATCCCGATGACGATGGAGGGGATGCCGGAGAAGACTTCGGCGGTGAAGCGCACGGCGCGGCTGAAGGCGTTGTCGGCACGCTCGGCCAAGAAGACCCCGGCTCCGATTCCTACCGGGAGGCCGATGAGGCAGGCGAGGGCGACCATGCTGGCCGTGCCGAGGATGGCGTTGCCTACTCCGCCCCCCGGCTCGCCGACCGGGGTCGGCAGCGAGGTGAAGAAGGTGAGGGTGAGACCGGGGGTCCCCTTCGAGATGACGAGCCAGAGGAGCGAACCGAGGGGCAGGAGCGCGAGCAGGACCATGAGCCCGCACAGTGCGGTCACGGTGTGGTTCACCACGGTCCTCACCAGGTGGGACTTCGCCCTCACGCGGGCCTCCCACCTCTCGGACCCCGGGCCACCACCTGCACGAGGAGCCGGGCGAGGGAATTGAGGACGAGCGAGAGGCCAAAGAGCACGAGGGCCAGTCCAGCCAGGGCGCCCGCGTGCACCGCCCCGGTCGCCTCGGCGAACTCGTTCGCGATGACCGAAGGCAAGGAGTAGCCCGGGGCGAAGAGCGAGGCGTGGATCTCGGGCGAGTTCCCGATGACCATGGTCACCGCCATGGTCTCGCCGAGCGCGCGTCCGAGCCCGAGGATGGTGGCGCCCAGGATGCCCGGCCGGGCGTAGGGGAGGACCGCCATGCGGATCGCTTCCCAGCGCGTGGCGCCCAGGGCGAGCGCGCCCTCCCTCAGGGCTGGCGGGACCGTCTTCAAGACCTCGTTCGTGACCGAGGCCACGGTGGGCAGGATCATGACCGAGAGGATGAGCCCGCCGGCGAGATAGCCGAGGCCGATGGGAGGGCCCTTGAAGAGGGGCAAGAACCCGAAGACGCTTCCGAGGAAGGGTTCGAGATCGCTCCTTAGCCACGGGACGAGGACGAAGAGGCCCCAGAGGCCGTAAACCACGCTCGGAATGGCCGCCAGGGTCTCGATGGCGAACGAGACCACCGGCCGCAACTGGCGGGGACCCATCTCGGAGAGGAAGAGGGCGAGCCCCACCGAGACCGGAACCGCCACCAGGATGGCGAGCGCGCTCGTGACGAGGGTCCCGTAGATGAAGGCGAGGGCCCCGAAGGACCCCGAGACCGGGTCCCAGTCGGTCCCGAGGAGAAAGCCGAGCGCGCCCGTCTTGAGCACGGGGCGCGCCACCTCGACGAGCTCGAGGACGATGACGCCGACGACGAGGAGAATGGCACCGCCGAGGAGACCGAGCAGCCCGTTCCAGATGCGATCGCCAGCCTGGCGGCCGGCCGGCGCGTGGACGCGGGCCGTCACCACCTCGCGGGCCAACGCCGTGTCAGCGTGAGGAGGCAAGCGGAACGGGCTTTCCCTGCACTGTCAAGGATTCGAGTTTCTTCTCGACCTCGGCCACGACCGCCTTCGGCAGGGGAGCGTAGTCGAGTGCAGGGGCTGCCGCTTGCCCATCATGGACGGCCCACCACAGGAACTTCAGCACCGCCTCGCCCTTCTCTTTGTCCGACTGATCCTTGTAGACGAGGATGTAGGTGAAAGAGGCCATCGGGTACGCCGTCTTTCCATCGGCGTTCGTGATGGAGACGCGGAAGTCGGGCGGCATGGGCACGCCGGCTGCCGCTTCCGAGGTGCCCTCGAGTGAGGGCAGGACGAACTGTCCGTCCTTGTTCCTCAGCGCCGCCCGCGCGAGCTTGTTCTGGTTGGCGTAAGCGAGCTCGACGTAGCCCACCGCGCCCGGGGTACCCTTGACGAGGCCCGACACTCCCTCGTTGCCCTTGGCGCCGAGGCCGGCCGGCCACTTCACGCTCTTCCCAGCGCCCACGGCCGCCTTCCACTCGGGGGAGACCTTGGAGAGGTAGTCTGTGAAGATGTTGGTCGTTCCGGAGCCGTCGGAGCGGTGGATGACGCTCACCGGCCCGTCGGGTAGCTTCACGCCCGGGTTGTCCTTGGCCAGGGCTTGGTCGTTCCACTTCGTGATCTTGCCGAGAAAGAGCCCGGCCAGGGTCTCCGGGGTGAGCTTCAGGCCTTCGACGGGGGCGTTGTAGGTGACCACCACCGCGCCCATGACCGTGGGGATGTGAACGATGCCGGGGGCGAGCGCGAGCTCCTCGTCGGTCATGGGAGCATCCGAGGCGCCGAAGTCCACGGTCCGCTCGGTGATCTGCTTGATGCCGCCCCCGGATCCGATCGATTGATAGTTGAACTTGATGTCGGGGAGTTTCTTGTTGTAGTCGCTGAACCACTTCGAATACAGCGGGAAGGGGAAGGTCGCACCTGCCCCGTTCACGAGGAGTCCCCCCGCCGCGGCGAGTCCGCACCAGGACAGAGCAAGGGCAGCGAAGATCTTTTTCACGCGTCCTCCCAAGGTTTTTCGTTGAGCCGCTGTGGGTTTAGGCCGGCCGCGTGACGGTTTCGTGACCCGAGCGTGAAGGTTAAGAAAATGACCTAACATCAACTATTTAGGTCGAGGAGACTCAGGCGGCGGGCAGGCGTATCCAGAATCGTGAGCCGCCCGCGCCGCTCTCGACCCCGACGTCCCCCCCTTGAGCTTGGGCGAGGTGCTTCACGATGGCGAGCCCGAGTCCAGTTCCCCCTTGCTCGCGGCTGCGCCCGGGATCGACCCGGTAGAAGCGCTCGAAGAGTCGCGCGAGGTGGTGTCGATCGATGCCCGGCCCGGTGTCGGCGACGCTCAGCACGACCCGGTCCTCCTGTTCCGCCGCGAGGAGGGTCACCTTGCCGTCCTTGGGGGTGAACTTCACGGCATTGTCGACGAGGTTCACGAGGACCTGCTCGAGCGCACGGGGATCGGCCCGCGCGGCGAGTCCCTCCGGGACCTCGTTCGCCATCTGGAGGCTCTTCTCGGCGGCGCGCTGCGCGTGCAGGTCGAGGACGAGCTCCACGAGTGGCGAGAGCTCCACGCGGTGCAGGTCGAGCGTCCACTGGCCTGACTCGATGCGGGAGAGGTCGAGCAGGTCCTTCGTGAGCCTCTCGAGGCGCTCGGCCTGTCGGGCCACCATGTCGACGAAGCGGCGGGCGCTCTGGGGGTCATCGAGAGCACCCCCGAGCAGGGTCTCGGCTGCTCCGCGAATGGCCGCCACCGGCGTGCGCAGCTCATGGCTCGCGTTCGCGACGAAGTCGCGGCGCACCGCCTCCGCACGCTTCGCCTCGGTGACGTCGCGCAAGATGAGGAGCACCTCGCCCCGCAGGAGCGGCGAGAGCTGGGCGAGCCAGGTGCGCCGGGTGGCGGTTGCGTCGATCTGGAGGTGGCGGGCATGGCCCTCGAGCGCGCGGCGGGTCGCTTCGGCGAGCTCGGCCGATCGGATGATCTCGAGGGTGGTGAGACCCGCCGGTCGGCCCTTGGGCGCCAGCATCTCAAAGGCGCTGTTGGCGACTCGCACCCGGCCGTCTCGACCGATGAGCGCGGCCGGGTCGGGGAGGGCGGCGAGGAGCTCCCGCTCCGGCGCCTCCTTGGTTTTCGCCCGCTCCTCTCGAGTGTGAACGAGCCCCCCGAACAGCTCGAGCTCGGGGGAGAGCTCCGCCGGGGGTCCTCCCGCGATTTCATCCTGGAGAGCCCGAATCGCCTCGGGGAGGTTACTGCGGTGAAAGAGGGCCATGCTTTCTGCTACGCCGCGGCGGGCTCGACGAGCCGGTAACCGATGCCGCGCACCGTCTCGAGCAGCTCACGGGCGCCGCCGAGCTTCTCCCTCAGCCGCTTCACGTGAGTGTCGACGGTCCGGGTCTCGATCTCGCTCGACATCTCCCACACGTCCGAGAGCAGCTGCTCGCGCGACTGCACGCGGCCGACGCGCTCCATGAAGGTGACGAGGAGCCGGAACTCGAGCGGAGTGAGCACCACCTCCTCGTCCTGCACATAGGCCCGGTGGGCCTCCACGTCCACCCGGATCGGCCCCACCGCGTCGGGAGCGCGTTCGACGCCCGCCGGGCCCGCGCGCCGGAGCACGGCCCGCACACGCAGGACGAGCTCGCGCACGCTGAAGGGCTTCGTGACGTAGTCGTCGGCCCCGAGCTCGAAGCCCACCACCTTGTCCACTTCCTCCCCCTTGGCGGTGAGCATGATGACGGGGACATGCTTCGTGCGGGGGTCCGACTTCAGCATCCGGCACACCTCGGTGCCAGCCACGTCCGGCAACATGAGGTCGAGCAGCACGAGGTCGGGCACCCGGCGCCTGAGGTGCTGGAGTGCCTCGAGTCCGGAGGCCGCGAGCAGGGTTTCGAACCCGGCTTGTCGCAGGTTGAAGTCGAGCAGCGAGAGCAGGTCGCGCTCGTCGTCCACGATTAGGATGGCCGGCACGAGGGTGACTCTACAGCACGGCCCCGTGACGGATCAGTGGCGTCGCCGGGACGCGAAGGTGAAAGGGAACCCGCCTTGGGATCGGAATGAACCCATGGGGGGCCTTGAGTTCCCCACGGACTTACCTCCCCCCACTGCCCATACACCCTGGCCGGCGTCACTTCGAGGAATTACAAACATCATAGGGGTGGAGCGACCGTGACGCCGAACGGCCAGCATAGCGAGGTTTCCCCGCCCTCCTGGGCGAAGCGGTTGGGGTTCGCTCAGAAGGTGTTGAGCGACGACGTGGGCGTCTGGGTTCAGGGACTGTCCTCGAGGTCCGCCGGCACCCTGGCGGTCGTGCTCATGCTGCTCGTGGCGGCCGGCGACGAGCTCACCGGCCCGGATGTCTCTTTCACCCTGCTCTACCTCGGGCCGATCGGGTTTGCGACCTGGTTCGTCTCCCTGCCCCTCGGGCTCGCGCTCTCGGTGGCGAGCGCCATCGCCTCGGTCCTCGTGGACATCTCCTCGCGCAAGATACCGCTACCGACCGCCATCGCCGCCTGGAACCTGGCTGTGCAGCTCGGGGTCTTCTTGGCGCTCGTCGGGCTCCTGAGCGCCCTGAAGAGCCGTCTCGAGTCCGAACAGCAGCTCGCCCGGACCGACCCCCTCACCCGCCTCCACAATCGTCGCTCGTTCCTCGAGATGGCCACGGTCGAACTCGAGCGCGCGCGCCGCACCGGCCGTCCCCTCACCGTGCTCTACCTCGACCTCGACGACTTCAAGGGCATCAACGATCGCCTGGGCCATGCGGCGGGCGATCACCTGCTCACCCTCATCGGCGCCACCCTGCGCGGCGAGACGCGCTCCATCGACGGGGTGGCCCGCCTCGGCGGAGACGAGTTCGGGCTCCTGCTCGTCGACACCGACGGTCAGGCCGCCCAGGCCCTCGTCGAGCGCCTGCGCAGCGCCCTCGCCGCCCGGCTGGGCGAGGACGGCTTCAGCCTGGGATTCAGCATGGGCTCCACCACCTTCGTCGCCCCGCCCCGCTCGCTCGACGAGATGCTGTCGAGAGCTGACGAGCTCATGTACGAGGCCAAACGCTCGGGCAAGAACCAGGGGCGCTTCGAGGTGGTGGACCGGCTGCAACGCCTGGGGGAGCGGGTGGCCTGAGGCGCGCCGTCCCCCTCACAGGAGGGCCGCGAGGGCGAGCGCCTCGAAGAGGAGATGGGCCGCGAGATGGCTCGTCACGTCGGCGTGGTCGAGGGGCGGGCACACCTCCACGAGATCGAAGCCCACGAGCTTCACCCCTGCGAGGGAGCGCAGGAACTCGATCGCTTCGCGCGAGGTGAGCCCCCCGGGAACTGGGGTCCCGGTGCCGGGCGCGAAGGCCGGGTCGACGACGTCGATGTCGATGGAGAGATAGAGGGGCCGATCGCCCACCGCCGCGCGGACCTCCTGCGCCACGGCGGCCACCCCGCGCCGCGCCACCTCGTCGGTTCCGTGCAGCTTGGCCCCGTGGCGAGCGCCCGGTTCCCGGTCGCCCTCGCCGCCCCATGGGCCGCGCGGGCCCACCTGGTGCAGCCCTCCCGTTAGGACGAGACCCTCCTCGAGCGCGTGGCGGAAGGGCGTCCCATGGTGGAACGCTTCGCCCCAGATCTCGGGTCCGCTCGTGTCGAGATGGGCGTCGAGCTGCACCACCGCCACAGGGCCGTGATGCTTCGCCACCGCGCGCAAGGCGGGCAAGGCGATCGAGTGATCGCCGCCGACGAGGAAGGGGACCGCGCCGGCGGTGAGGATTCGGGCCGCCGCAGTGGTGACCCTTTCCCTCACCGCGGCCGCGTCGAAGGGCGGAAAAGCCACGTTGCCGCCATCGACGGCGGGGAGCTTTTCGAACACCGCCAGGCGATGACACGGGTGGTAACCCTGCACGAGCGCGCTCACCCTTCGCACCTCGAAGGGCGCGAAACGGGCGCCGGGTCGATACGTGGTGCCCCCGTCGTAGGGGACGCCGAGGAGAACGGCCCGCGCCCCCTCGGCCGCACCGGCGACGATCGGGGTGCAGGGCAGGCGGAAGAACGGGATCTGGCCCTGGCTCAGGTACTCGAAGGCGGACTTCTGGCTCACGCGACCTCCTCGAGCAGGGCCTTCACCCGCTCCCGGGTGGCCTGTGCCAGCTCTTCGGCGCTGCCGTAGTCCAGGGAGGCGAGAGGCATTCCCAGGTGCACTCGCACCTTGGCGCGGCGCGCCCCGGCGAGCGAGAGCCAGTGGGGCAGGAAGGCGTCGTCGCCCACGAAGGCGAGCTCGGGAGGATCATAGGCGAGGGTGATTGGCACTACCGGGACGCCCGCGCGCCGGGCGAGCCCGAAGAGGCCCTTGCGGAAGGGAAGGACGGTCGCGCCCCGGGTGGTGGTGCCCTCCGGGAAGTTCAGCACCGAAACCCCGTGGGAGAGGGCGACCCGGCTCTCCTGCATGACCTTGACGCCGCTGTGCGGGTTACCGCGCTCGACGAAGACGACCCCGAGCTCGCGCGCGATCGACCCCACCACTGGCCAGGAGGAGACATCGGCCTTTGAGATGGGAATACACGGCACGAGACTCGCCACGACCAGGGGGTCGAGCCAGCTCACGTGGTTGGCGGCGAGGAGCGCCGGCCCGATGGGCAAAGGTCCCTCCGCGTCGAGCTCGAGCCCGTGCAGGGTGAGGATGCGGCGGGCGACGTCCCGCAGGACGAGCGCGCGCTCGCGCGCGCCGTCCCGGGCCGAGCCCTTCAGCTGGGCGAGGCGAGCCCGCGTGGCGAGCGTGGTGAGGCCGATCTGGGCCGCCCGCGCGCCGGTTCGCCGCAGCCGCTCGCCCGCGGGGACGCTCGTATCCCAGCGCAGGCGCGAGAGCTCGAGAGGGGTTCTCATGGCCTTTCGAGTCTACGGGACCAGGGCCATACGCGCGGGCGCGGGGCGATCGAAGAGTCCGAGCCGCTGCAGACGCGCCTCCAGGCGCTCGAAGGCGGGTCGCTCGATGCGCGAGACGATGCGGCGGTCCCCCTTGCCGTAGAAGTCCTCGCGCACGCAGACGTCCCGGGCGCCCAGCGCCGCGTGGAGGGCCCGGGCGGCGAGGTTGTCCTCCTTGACGGTGAACCAGCAGGCGTCGACCTGCCCGATGAGCGCTCCGATGAGCGCGCGGAGGAGCTGGAAGGCGACGCGCGACCCCTGCAGCTCCGGCGCCACCGCGAGCGTAGTGCAGTACGCCTCGCGCTCGCGCACGAAACACAGCACGTAGCCGAGAGCACGGCCATCCTCGAGCGCGATGAAGCAGGTGTTCTGGAAGAACTCGCAGCAGAGCCGAACGTAGTAGGGTCCGAGCACGCCCTCGCCGGCCACCCCGAAGACCTCCTCCTCGAGCCGCATGAGCTCGGCGAAGTCCTCGCGGCTGAGCGTCCGTATCACCCGTTCTTTCATGGCGCCTCTCCTCCGGGGAAACCGGTAGAGCTCGGAAGGGTAGGCCCGTTCGGTGAGGGCCTCGAATCGCCCGCGCCACGTTTGAGTGAGCACCCTGCGACCGCAAGGTGACGGCCGCCTCGCGTTCGCCACCGAGCGGCTCTGAGGCCCAAAACCTGCGAGCTTTCCCTACCCGGCCCTCACTCATTGTCACGGAGACGTGAGCGCGGCGCCTTCCGAATGTCACCCGGAGAAAGAAGACTCCACGGGCATGGGTGGCGGCGGCGGAGGTAACCTAAAGTGACTAGGACGCTCGCGCATATCTCGGATCTCCACATCGGCCGCGACCGGTCGACGGACGCTCACGTCGAGAGGCTCGCACGCGCGCTCGAGGCCGCCGAGGTCGACGACATCCTCCTTAGCGGGGATGTGACGCACAAGGGCCGCTCGAGCGAACTCGACCACTTCGAGCGCCTCTTCGCACCGATCCGTTCGAGGCTCCGGCTCGTCCCTGGTAACCATGACCGGGCCGGCGACGACGTGGCGAAAAGGCTCATGCCCGGCCCGAGGGTGCAGGCCGAGCTCAGGGAAGACCTCTTCCTCGTCCGGGTCGATTCGACGGCCCCCCACAACAAGAGCCTCCTCGATTCCCACGGTGAGCTCTTCGCGGAGGACATCGCCGAGGCCGAGTCGCTCGCGGCCCGGGCGCCCGCCCGCGCACTCGTCGTGCTCATGCTCCATCACCACGTCCTGCCCCTCCCCTTCGACCATCTGGGCGAGCGGATCGTAAGCCTGCTCGGATGGCCCTGTGCGGACGAGCTCGAGCGCGGGCGGGACCTCCTCGAAAGACTGCGCGGGCGCTGCGACCTCATCCTGCACGGCCACCGCCACGCGCTCGCCCAGCGCACTCTCTTCGGGAGGGGCGAGCGGAGCTTGCGGGTCCTCAACGCCGGCTCGACCCCCGAGCTCGGCAAGGCCCGCCTCCTCGTGCACCAAGGCGGACGGGTGCTCGCCGAGACCTTCCTCCACATCGGGGAGCGCGCGGTCGCGAGCGGGCGGACCGGGCGGCCCCTGCCTGCGGGAGCGGCTCCGGCCGCGGCCTGATGGAAGCGAGGTCCACGTCGCCACTTCTTCACCTGCACTCCCGGGATCGGCCACGGGCCCTCGCCATGGTGAGCGGGCCACGGTCCACCGCGAGAAGGAGCGGCGGATGAACACCTACCTCAGCCTCGGTCTCTTCTCCGCGGCCTCGCTCGGGCTTTGCTTGCTGGCGCTCGAGGGCCTCTTCCTCCGCCGCCACCTCGCGTGCGCGCCGCGCGTCCCGCGAAGGACCCCGCCCATCTCGGTCTTGAAGCCTCTGTGCGGGGTCGACGACGATCTCGAGGAGAACCTGGTCCGCTTCGCCCGGCTCGACTACCCGGACTACGAGGTGGTGCTCGGGCTGAAGAGCCCTCGCGACCCGGCCTGGCGGATCGCCTGCGCAGCCGCGCGCCGCTGGCCGGACCGGTTCCGCATCGTGCTGCAGCGCGGAGCCCCGGGTTTGAATCCCAAGGTGAACCAGCTCATGACCCTGGCAAAGGCGGCGCGCCACGGCCTGCTCGTGGTCTCCGACTCCAACGTGCGCGTGGAGCGAGGCTACCTCGCCGAGATCGCCGCCCTGCTCGAGGACGAGGAGGTCGGCCTCGTGACCCACCTCATCGCCGGGGTGGGCGAGCTCAAGACGGGTTCGCTCATGGACCACCTCCACCTCGTCGGCACCGTCGCCCCCGGGATCGCGGCATTGAAGCGCCTCGCCCTGGGCGACGTGGTGGTGGGCAAGTCCATGGCGCTGCGTCGCTGCGACCTCGTGCGCCTGGGCGGGTTCGAGGCCGTGAAGGACGTCCTCGCCGAGGATTACGTGCTCGGCCTCATGATCTCGAGCGTGCTCCACAAGCGGGTGGCGGTGGCCCGCCGGCCGGTCCTCAACGTGAGCGAGCAGCGCACGGTAGGGGAATTCGCCTCGCGCTGCCGGCGCTGGGGCGTCATGCAGCGCCAGGCCGTGGGCCCGGTCCTGTACACCGCCATGGTGCTTCTGAATCCCGTGCCGCTCGCCGCCATCGGGGCGCTCGTGCGGCACACGCCGGGGGCCCTCGCCGGCCTCGCCGCCACCTGCGTCGCCAGGGCGGCGCTCGACGGCGCGGCAGCGAGGGCGCTCAGGCCGGGCGGCTTCGCCTTCCGCCAGCTCCTTTGGGTTCCGGTGAAGGACCTCGTCTTCGGGACGGCCTGGGCTTACGGCCTCGTGCGACAGGAGGTGGAGTGGCGAGGCCACCGCCTGCGCGTGAAGCGGGGGACGCGCCTCGAGCTGCCCGAGGCGAGCGCGGCCCTGTCCGAGGCCGGCAGCGCGCTGAGCGCCTGACAAGCCGGGCGCAAGGCAAGGAACGAAGCTGTGCTGTCCGGCTCCAAAGACCGGACGGGAGCTCAACGACCGAGGGCGGAGTCGACCCCACCGGAGGTGTCACCTTCACTCGAGGGCTCGACGGGACTCGTTGACGCGTCGCGTCCATCGCAAGGAAACGAAACCTTGTGCTTCCTCCTCGAAGGCTCGCCATGGAGTGAGGCTCTCCCCTCAGAGCTCGTAACGCACGGGAATCTGGTGCGCGAACGGCTCCGAGCGCGCGCGGGCAAGGAGTTCCGCGGCCCTCCTCTCCTGGGCCGTCGCCCCCCGTACTGGCGGGGCATTCTCCTCCTCAAATGCTCGATTCTTAAGGCAATTAGGGTCTGTCACGCGAACGTCACAGAAGACTCCCCCGGATGGCCGACGCGCGGATCACGGCTTCAGGTATCTTCTCTTCACTTGGAAACCGACCGCGAGAGTTAGTCCTAAAGGGGTTTCGGTGTATCTGGGGAACTTTCGGCGATCCGAGGTCAAACGGAGATGAGCAGCAGGGAATCGTTCTTCCTCTGTCAATACACTTCGCCCCGGACTCGGCGGACCTCGCACGTCCGCGCCTGGGACGAGCGCGAGGCGGCCCAGCTCTTCCAGACTGAGCTCGTGGAGCAGGACCTGCGCGAGCCGGGCACGATCGAGGTGGTCGGGACCACCCACCGCAGACAGCGCCTCGAAACCCGATTCGAGCCCGAGACAGGGACCCTCAGTTCTCCGTGACGGTTCGGACGGCGAGGCTCCGCGTCATGAGCGCGGTGCCTCTTTTGCGTGGTTCTTCATCAGTTCCTCCTCGAGAAGGCATCGCTGCGGTTCATCCCTTGAACGAGGGATGAGGTGGCCCTTCCCGCGACGAGGCCCTCGCCGAGGTGGGGCTTGCTCCTTCCTCGCACCTAAGGCTTCGCTATGGTGCGCCCGTGCGCTTCTTCGCTACTTGCGCCAAGGGCACCGAGGGCCCACTCCGCCGCGAGCTCGCGTCGCTCTCCCTCCACGCGGTCCGCGGCGAGCGCGGAGGGGTGGCCTTCGAGGGGAACCTCGAGGCGGGCCTGCGCGTCTGCCTGCAATCCCGCGTCGCGATGCGGGTGCTCCTCCTGCTCGCCCGTTTTCCAGCCCCCGATGCAGCCGCGCTGTACGAGGGGGTGCGGGCGGTGGACTGGTCAGAGTGGCTCACCTTGCGCACGACCTTCGCCGTGGAGGCGAGCGTGCGCGGCTCGGCGCTCACCCACTCGATGTTCGCGGCGCTCAAGGTGAAGGACGCCGTGGTGGACGCCCTGCGCGACCGGCTGGGTGCACGGCCCGACGTGGACGCCAAGGACCCGGACGTTCGCGTCGTTCTCCACCTCGCGAAGGACGAGGCGGACCTCGCCCTCGATCTCGCCGGAGAGCCTCTCCACCGCCGCGGCTACCGAGCCCTCGCCACGCCAGCGCCGCTCAAGGAGACCCTGGCGGCGGCCGTCCTCGTTCTGGGCCGGGTGAACGTCGAGCGGCCCTTCATCGATCCCATGTGCGGCTCGGGCACCCTCGCCATCGAGCACGCGCTGGCCGCCCGCCGGATCGCGCCTGGGCTCTCGCACGCCTTTGGGTTCCAGCGCTGGCCCGCCTACCGAGGATCCCTGCAGTCGGCCTGGGATCGCATGAAGGAAGAGGCGCGGCGCGAGGCCCTCGAGGCCGCCCCCGCTCCCATCGTGGCACGCGATCTCCATCCGCGCGCGCTGGAGATGGCGCGGCGCAACGCCGAGCTGGCCGGGGTGGGGGGAGACGTGCGTTTCGAACGCGGCGACGTCCGCGATCTTTCGCCCGAGGCCTTCTCCGAGGCGGGGACGCTCTGCACGAACCCTCCCTACGGCGAGCGGCTCATGGGAAGGTCGGGTGAATCCTCGGACAGAGCCACTCCCAGGCGCGGGAGGGACACCCGCCGAGGCGATGACAAGCGCGACGGGGTCGCTCGCCTGAAGCTCGCGGGACTCTACCGCGGCCTCTGCGAGGCGGTCGAACGCTTTCACGGCTGGAACGTCGTGTACCTGTCGGGAAACACCCTCCTCGAGCATGCCATGGCATGCCGTCCGGAGATCTCGCACCGGCTGTGGAACGGACCGCTCGAGGTGAAACTCCTGCGCTACCGCGTACCCTGACCGACGAGGTCAGCGCACCTTGACGCCGAGTGCGAGACCCTCTCCGGTGGGGATGAGGGTCGAGCGAAAGCGGCCTCCGGAGGCCAGGCGCTCGGCGAACAGGCGCAGGGACTTCACCTCCGGATCCCGCGCCGCCGCCCCGGCGCGGTGGATCTGCCCAAAGGCGAAAGCGTTATCGGCGAGCACGATGCCGCCGACGCGCAGGTGCTCCTCGGCCCAGGCGAGGTAGGAGGGGTAGCCTCCCTTGTCGGCGTCGATGAAGACGAGGTCGAATGGGCCGTCCTTCTCCACCTGGGCCAGCATGTCCTCGGCAGGTCCGACGTGCAGGTGGACCCAGCCGTCGACCCCGGCCCGAGCGAAGGCCTGGCGCGCCACCTCGGCGTGGCGGGGTTCGAGCTCGAAGGTGTGCAAGAGGCCGTCCGGCCCGACGCCCCGGGCGAGGCACACCCCGCTGTAGCCTCCCAGGGTCCCGATCTCGACTGCCCTCTTGGCACCGACGGCGCGGGCGAGGACCTCGAGGTGCAGCCCATCCATCGGCCCCACGGCGATGGCCGGCAGGCCCTCGCGCAACGAGCGAATCCGGATCTCGGCGAGCACCTCGTCCTCGGGCTCGAAGGTCGTCACCGCCCAGCGCGCCAGGGCCCTGTCGCCCTGCCCGAATCCCTTGTCCGGCGGCGATCCCATGGCCACCTCCCGCTCCCTCATTTTCGACCTATGGGTCGCCCGCTCCCTCTTTTTGCTTTAGCGCCTCTCGCTTGGCCCTGAGAACGAAGAGCAGCTCGTCTTTTCGCTGCGCAGCGGGAAGGCCCTCGCCAAAGGTCACCGCCTCGTCGAGCGTGGCGCGCTCGCTCGATCTGTCCCCTTGCGCCTCGAGGATCCGGACGAGAAACCGGTAGAGAACGAGCTTGCGCGGTCCGTAGGCCTTGCCCACCGCTTCCTCGGCGCTCGCCCGGGCTTCGCCGAGCCGGCCGAGCTCGAAGAGGAGGCGGGCGAGGCGGGCTTTCGGGTTGTAGTCCCAGGGGAAGTCCCGCGCCGACTCCTCGATCGAAGGCAAGGCCCGGGCCGGATCGCCGATCGTCAAGGCCGCCTCGACTCTCGCGCTGTCCAGGGCCGCGTGCTCCTCCTTTGTCCCGGCTCGCCGGGCGTCCTTCTCGAGAAACCGCCACCAGGCTTCGGCGACGCGGCGCGCTCCGGGAAGGTCCCCCCGGGCCTTGTGGGCGTCGACGATCGCCTCGTAGAGGCTCGATCGATCGTCGGCGAGCAGGTCCTTTATCGAAAGCGCCTGCCAGGCCAAGGGCACGAGCGCCGCCAGGGCTGCGTCCCGGGCCGGGGTGCCGTCCGCGATGCCGGTCGCACAGGAGAGCCCCGAGCCGACCACGTTCGCGAAGGACGGGCCCCTCGGGAGGCTCGGGCCCTCGCGCCACGCGACCTCCGCGCATTCCTCGGCGCGCTCGGCCCCGCTCAAGGCGAGGACGAGGGACTCGATGACCCGCGGGCGCTTCGCCCAGCGCAGTCCCCCCTGTGCCAGGGCCCGCCGGTAGGAAGCGAGCGCCGCGTCGAGGTGCCCTCCCGCCTGCTCCGCGTCGGCCTGGGCCAGGATGGCCTCCGGGCCCGTCCGGGCCCTCGACTCCCCGTCGGCGAGCAGGGACAGGAGCTCGGTTCGGGTGGCACTCCCCGTATAGGAGAGTACGGCGCGCTCGCTCGAGGCGTCGATGACGAAAAACGAGGGAAAGACGGTGACCGGGAAGCGCTCGAGGAACCCGGCGTTCCTCGCGTCCTCCGCATCGATCGAGAGCCAGACGAACCGCCCGGCGCGCCGCGCGAGCTTCAGGTCCTTGAGGACCGTCGCCCGCATGAAGCGGCAGGTGTGTCACCAGGGCGCCCAGGCGTCGACGAAGATGGGCCTGCCCTCTGCCCGCGCGACCGCGAGCGCCTGCGGCCAGTCGTTCTCGACCTCGAGAGGGGCGGCCCGGGCGAGCAGGGCGAGGGCGAGCAGGGCGGGAGGAAGCATGCTGGATGAATTAGCCAGCGGAGCTCACCTTCGCACCGATCACTTGCGCTTGAGGGAGAGCCCCAGCGTGAAACGGGCGACCGGCTCGTCACCGTACTTGCGAGGGACGGTCGCCACGACCTCGACGGGAAGGGTGATGCGCTCACCGCTCCGGTCGGCCTCCTCGACCGCTTGCCGGATGCGGGAGCCGTCGCGCGTGCGGAAGACGACGTCGCCGTCGGCACGCTTCAAGAACTCCGACCGGCAATCCTTGAAGATGAGGTTCACCTTGCGGTGGCGCGCGAGGATGAGCTTCGTGGCGTTGAGCCCGGCCGCCAGGTCGGCGCCCACGTACAGCGCGCCGAAGTACATGGAGCCGAGGTGGTTCTTCGTGAGATAGCCGAGGGGGATCCCCACGGCGCATCCCTCGTCGTCGAGCTCGAGTACGCGCGGTCCCACGAGCAAGAGCAGGGGAATGCGCAGCCCGAGCAGCCGGATGAGGGCCGTTTCCTTGAGGAGCACGGCTTCTTCCCTCCCGAGCCGCGAGTATAGGGCCTCGCCAGGCGCCCCGTCCCGGCCCGCGGCGAGAACGGCACGCGCGCGCTATGGTCTCTCCCGTGCTCGAGGGCTTCCATCCCCTCGTCCGCCGCTGGTTCGAAGGCCGCTTCGCCTCGCCGACCGAGCCGCAGGAGGCGGGCTGGCCCGCCATCCAGGCGGGGCAGGACACGCTCATCTCGGCGCCGACCGGCTCGGGCAAGACCTTGGCCGCCTTTCTCGCCTGCATCGACCGCCTGGTGCGACGAGGCCTCGAGGGAGAACTCCCCGATCTCACCGAGGTCCTCTATGTGTCGCCGCTCAAGGCGCTCGGGAACGACATCGAGAAGAACCTCAACGCCCCGCTCGCCGAGCTCACCGCGGCCGCCCGGGAGGAAGGCCTGGCGCTCTCTCCCATTAGGGTCATGGTGCGAACGGGCGATACACCGTCGGCTGCGCGCCAGGCCATGACTCGCCGGCCGCCCCATATCGTTATCACCACCCCCGAGTCGTTCTACCTCTTGCTCACGAGCCCGGGCGGGCGGCGCCTTCTCACCACCGTCCGCACGGTCGTCCTCGACGAGATCCACGCGGTGGCGCGCGACAAGCGCGGCGCACACCTCGCGCTCTCCCTCGAACGGCTGGAGCGGCTCACGGCGCAACGACCCCAGCGCATCGGCCTGTCCGCCACCCAGCGCCCGACCGAGGAGGTGGCCCGCTTCCTCGTGGGAGCCGCTCGGGTGGGGAGCGAGGGGCGGCCTCATTGCGCCATCTTCGAGATGGGCCTCGGCCGCACGCTCGACCTCGGGATCGAGATTCCCCGGGACGAGCTGTCGAGCGTCGCTTCGAACGAGCTCTGGGGTGAGACCTACGATCGGGTGGCCGAGCTCGTCCGGGCGGAGCGCACCACCCTCGTCTTCGTGAACACGAGGCGGCTCGCCGAGCGGGCGGCCCATGCCCTCGCCGAGCGCCTCGGCAGGGAGGCGGTGGCGGCCCACCACGGCAGCCTGTCGCGCGCCCGACGTCTTCACGCGGAGGAACGGCTCAAGACCGGTGCATTGCGGTGCCTCGTCGCCACCGCTTCGCTCGAGCTCGGCATCGACGTCGGGGCGGTCGACCTCGTGATCCAGCTCGGCTCGCCCGGCGCCGTCACCACCTTCCTGCAGCGGGTGGGGCGCTCCGGCCACTGGCGCGGCGCGGTGCCCAAGGGCCGTCTCTTTCCCACGAGCCGGGATGAACTGCTCGAGTGCGTCGCGCTCGTCCGCGCGGGCCGCGAAGGGCGCATCGAGGAGACCTCCATCCCCCTCCATCCTCTCGACATCCTCGCCCAGCAGATGGTGGCCGAGGTGGCGAGCGCGCCCAAGGAGGCGCCCTTCGAGGAGGACGAGCTCTATCTTCTCGTGAGAAGGGCCTGGCCTTACCGCCACCTCGCGCGCACGGACTTCGACGCGGTCGTCACCATGCTGTGCGAGGGCCTCGCCACCCGGCGCGGGCGGGCGGGGGCGCTCCTCCACCGCGACGCTGTGCACGGTCGTCTCCGCGCGAGAAGGGGCTCGCGCCTCATTGCCCTCACCGGGGGCGGAGCCATCCCTGACAGCTCGCAGTACCAGGTGGTCGCCGAGCCCGAAGGCGTGGTGGTGGGCCAGCTCGACGAGGACTTCGCGGTGGAGAGCCTGGCCGGCGATGTCTTTCTACTCGGCACCACCTCCTGGCGCATCCGCCGGATCGAGGCGGGGACGGTGCGGGTGGAGGACGCCCATGGGGCGCCTCCCGGGATCCCGTTCTGGGTGGCCGAGGCCCCCGGGCGCAGCGCGGCGCTCTCCCTGGAGGTCTCGAGGCTGCGCGAGGAGGTCGGCGCGCGGCTTGTCGACCGTGACGCGGCGATCGCCTGGCTTTCGAGGGAGGGCGCTCTCCCCGAGGCCGGGGCCCGTCAGGCCGTCGACTACCTCGCGGCGAGCCTGGGCGTGCTCTCGGCGCTCCCCTCGCAGCAGACGCTCGTCCTGGAGCGCTTCTTCGACGAAGCAGGAGGCATGCAGCTCGTCTTGCACGCGCCCTTCGGCGCCCGTCTCAACCGGGCGCTCGGGCTCGCCCTGCGCAAGCGCTTCTGCCGCTCCTTCGATTTCGAGCTGCAGGCGGCGGCCACCGACGAGGGGGTGCTGCTCTCCTTGGGTCCCCAGCACAGCTTCCCGCTCGAGTCGATCTTCGAGCTCCTCCTGGCACCGGGCCTGAAGGAGGTCCTCGAGACCGCTGCCCTGCAGTCGCCCATGTTCCCCGTTCGGTGGCGCTGGAACCTCACCCGCTGCCTCGCCATCCCGCGCATGATGGGGGGCAAGAAGACGCCGCCCCCCATCGCGCGCATGCGCGCCGACGACCTCCTCGCCGCGGTCTTCCCGCTGGCGGTGGCCTGCCAGGACAACGCCGACCTGCGCGCCGGCCCGGTCGAGATACCCGACCAGCCCATCGTAGAAGAAACGCTGCACGACTGTCTCTACGAGGCCATGGATTACCCCGGCCTGTCCTCGCTCCTCGAGCGCGTGCGCTCCGGGGAAGTGAGGCTCGTCTCGCGCGACACCGCCGAGCCCTCCCCCATGTCGCACGAGATCGTGGGGGCGCGACCCTTTGCCTACCTTGACGACGCTCCGCTCGAGGAGCGTCGGGCCCGGGCCGTCGTGCTGCGCCGTGCCCTGCCCGCGGTGGAGGCCGAGCGCTTCGGCGCCCTGGACCCAGCCGCCGTGGAGGAGGTGGCGGACCAGATCCGGCCCGACGTGCGCGACGCGGAGGAGCTTCACGATCTCTTGCTCGAGCTCGGCACGCTTCCCCGGGAGGATGGCTCCACCTTCGAGCCTTTCCTCGAGGAACTCATACGAGATGGTCGCGCGGCCCGGGCTTACCTGGGCAGCCGCGAGCTGTGGGTGGCCGCCGAGCGGGTGGGTCTCGCTCTGCTGCTCCATCCAGGCCTCCGGCTCGAGCCCAGACTCGGCCCGCTCCCCTCAGAAGTGTTTCCCTCTTCGCGAGAAGAGGCCGCGACCCGCGTCCTCGCTGGCCTTCTGCCACGCCTCGGTCCTTCGACCGAGGGGGCTCTCGAGAAGCGCCTGGGCATCCCCGCAGCTCTCGTCCGCGATGCGCTCCTCGCCCTCGAACGCGACGGGATGGTGCTGCGCGGCAAATTCGTGGATGCTCTGCCCTACAGCCCGCAGGCACCCCACTTCTGTGAGCGCGGCGTGCTCGCTCGCATTTACCGCCTCACCCTGGGCCGCCTGCGCCGCGAGATCGAGCCGGTGAACGCGAGCGACCTCGTGCGCTTCTTGACCCGCTGGCAGCACGTCCTCCCGGGCCAGAGGCTGCACGGGGCACGGGGTGTCGCCGAGGTGGTGGCCCAGCTCGAGGGCTTCCACGCTCCAGCGGGAGCCTGGGAGCGGGAGATCTTGCCCGCCCGAGTGGCGGCCTACGAGCCCTCGGCCCTCGACACCCTCTGCCTTCACGGCGAGGTCGCCTTCGGCCGGCTCGTGGTGGCGCCTTCAACCGACCCCGTGCCGCGTCGACGTCATGCTCCGACGCGGAACGCCCCCGTGACCCTCACCCTGCGCCAGGACCTCGGCTGGCTGGCCGCCGCCGGAGGGCCGCCCGCCCCTCTCGGCCCCTCGGCCCAGGCCCTCGTCGACCTCCTTTCCCGCACCGGGGCCTCGTTCTTGTTCGACCTCGCCGCCATGACGAGCCGGCTGCCCCTCGAAGTCGAGGCCTCCCTCTGGGAGCTCGTCTCGGCGGGAGCCGTCACCTGCGACGCCTTCGCGGGGCTACGCGCCCTCATCGAGCCAGACCGGCCGCGGGGTTCGAGGCGAGCGGGGAGCGCCGGCGGCCGCTGGGCCCTGCTCCTGCGCCCGCCCATGCCAGCCTCCGAGATCGTCGAGCGTCAGGCGGCGCTCTACCTTCGCCGCTGGGGCGTCGTCTTTCGCGATCTCCTCGCCCGCGAGGCCGCTGCGCCGCCCTGGCGCGACCTGTTGCCACTCTACCGCCGTCGCGAGGCCCGGGGCGAAGTCCGGGGAGGCCGGTTCGTGAGCGGGTTCTCCGGAGAACAGTTCGCTCTGCCCGAGGCAGTGAGCGCGCTGCGCGCGGTGCGCCGCGCTCCGCGCGAGCGCACCGAACGCGTCGAGCTCTCGGGAGCGGATCCCTTGAACCTCGTCGGCCTCGTGACCGCTGGCACGAAGGTACCCTCCACCCTGGCAAGCCGGCTGGCGTACCTCGACGGAGTTCCGGCGGCCCCGCGAGCGCTGCGGGCGCTCTGAGAAGACCGGGCTACCCGGCTCGCCCGGGCGCCGGCGCCGGGCCGGGCGTCATGACCACCGGCGGCAAGGGCAGACCGAGTGCGGCCGAGACGGCGCGCACGAGCTCCGCCTCCTCCCAGGTGACGCACGCGTCCGAGAGCACCGTCGCCACGCAGGCGTCGAGGACCTGCGCCTTCACCTCGGGCGTCGCGAGATCGAGCCGCTCGAGGGTGAGGTCGAGGCTCCCCAGGCCAAACCGCTCGCGCTCGAGCAGGCGCCAGTGCTGGCGGGCGCCGAGGGCCCGGGCGCCCGCCTCGAGCGCCGTCTGGGCCGCCGCAGGATCGCGGCTCCCCAGCCAGGCCAGGGTCGAGAGGAGCTGCAGGCACTCGGGCTCCGCCTCGTCGAGCGAGCGATAGCGCGGCCGGGGAGGTGCCCCCGCGTCGCGCCTCAGGCGTCGCAGGACGGTGCGCCGGACCGCCAGGTCGAAGGCGGTGAGCTCCCCTCCGGTCCGGCCGAGAGCACCGAGGTCGGCCGAGAGCGCCTGGCCCTGGGCCGGCGACAGCCCGTCGAGTGCGGGGAGGGCGAGGCCGAGGAGCGCCAGGCGCGCGCCGGGCCCGAGCCCCTCTATTTCGCGGACGAGCCTCTCCGCCTCTCGCCCGAGGGACGGATCGTTGCGCCCGAGGTAGGCGAGTTGCTCTGCGTGCTCCCGCTGTCCGTGCAGGACGAGCGCGCAGGCGATGGCGCGGGCGCCGAACGGTTCGCGAGCGGCGGAGAGGAGCCCGCTCGGCAGGTTGGCGATTAGGTCGTGGACGTGGGCCACGTGCTCCTGCGCGAGCGGGGCGGCGAGCGGGGGCGGCGCACTCTTCGCGGAATCGCCGAGGGCCGGAATCCCCGCCACCGCGGCGCTCGGCCGAGACGCCGTGACGGGAGGCTCCTGCGGCCCCTTCCCGAGCTTCAGTCGGAAGTGGGAGGAGGGCGCGATGCGCCGGATCCGCTCCTCGATGGGTGGATGGGTCGAGAACAGGGCAGCGAGAGCGCCCGTGCCGCTCTCAGCGAAGAACAGGTGGGCAGCATCCACGGCGTAGGGGCTCGCGACCGCCGAACCCTCGGCGGCCACCTTGGCGAGCGCGCCGGCCAGGCCGTCTGGGTTTCGAGTGAACCTTACGGCCGAGGCGTCGGCGAGCCACTCGCGCTGCCGGGCCACGGCGAAGCGGACGAGCTTGCCGCACAGGACGCCGAAGGCACCCGCCACGAGAAAGGCGATGCCGAGCAAAAGGACGATGGCGTTGCCGCGGTCCTCGCGCGAGCGCCGGCGCGGAGGGCTGTATTCCAGGGCGAGGCGGCCGAGGAGGGCGAGAATGCCGAGACCTCCCACCGCCGCCATGAGCCGGAGGTCGATCCGGGTGTCGGCGTTGAGCAGGTGCGACAGCTCGTGGGCCACGACACCCTGCAGTTCGTCGCGGTCGAGCCGCTCGAGCGCGCCGCGGGTCACCGCCACGGCCCCGTGGCCGGGGGTGTACCCCGCGGCGAAGGCGTTGAGCCCGGGCTCCGCGTCGAGGACGTAGAGCCGCGGCACCGGCACCCCGGCGGCGATGGCCATCTCCTCGACCACGTTCACGAGCCTCCGTTCGGCCGGCTCCGTGGTGGCGCGCTCGACCACCCTCCCTCCCAGGAGGAGAGCCACCGCCTCGCCGCCGCCCGCCGAAAGACGGAGCGCGTGGTAGCCGCTTCCGAGCCCCACCACCGCCGAAATGAATCCGGCGACCGCCAGGAGGAGCGTGGGCCTCGAGAGCGCCGCGCCCGGCCCCAGGGCGGCCGGCGCGAGATTCTCGAGGGCCACGAGGAGCACGAGATAGACGAAGAGCACCACGAGGGCGAGTGCCGCGGTGAACGTGGCGACGAGGAGGGCGGTGCGGCGGCGCGCCCCGAGCTCTGCGGAGCGAAAGTCGAGGGTGGAGCGCGCCGGCAAGGCGAGCGCCCGCGTCATGGCTAGAACTTCACCGCCACGGGTTCACGCTCGGCCGCCTGCTCTAGCGCGAAGGCGGTCGCCTTCTCGAAGCTCCCGGCGAAGAGGAGCCCGGGGAAGGTCTCGCGGGCGTTGTTGTAGTCCATCACCGCATCGTTGTAGGCCTGCCGGGCGAAGGCGATGCGGTTCTCGGTGGAGGAGAGCTCCTCCTGCAGGGCCATCATGTTGGCGTTGGCCTTGAGGTCCGGATAGGCCTCGGCGACCGCCAAGAAGCGGGAGAGGACCCCGGAGAGCGCCCCCTCGCTCCCGGAAAGCGCCGCCATCACCTGGGGATCGCCCGGCTTCTCGGCCGCCGCCTTGGCTGCGGCCATGGCCCCGCTGCGGGCGGCCACCACGGCCTCGAGCGTCTCCCGCTCGTGCTTCATGTATCCCTTGGCGGTCTCGACGAGGTTCGGGATGAGGTCGTGCCGCCGCTTGAGCTGGACGTCGATCTGGCTGAAGGCGTTCTTGTAGCCGTTTCTCCTCGAGACGAGGCCGTTGTAGATGGAGATGGCGGCGAAGATCGCCACCACCACGAGAGCGAGCACGACGAGCAACGCGACCATGCGTCCTCCTCGCGCGCCCAAAGGCTTCCGCGCGCCGGAGCCGGAGAGGATCGCACAACTCGGGCGAGCGGTGCAGCTCGACTTGTTTTCGGGCCCTAGTGCGGCCGGAGCGCCGAAAAGGCGAGCAGGGCCCAACCGGCCAGGAAGGCGAGACCGCCGAGCGGGGTGACCGCGCCGAGGACGCGGATGCCGCTCAGGGCGAGAGCGTAGAGACTTCCCGAGAAGACGAGGGTGCCGAGCGCGAAGAGGACCCCGGCCGCCACGCTGGCCGGGCCGCCGAAGCGCTCGCTTGCGTAGGCCGCGGCCAGAAGGCCGAGCGCGTGATACATCTGGTATCGGGCGGCGGTCTCGAAGACGGCGAAGAGCTCGGGGGTGAGCCGCGTGCGCAAGGCATGAGCCCCGAAGGCCCCGGCCGCCACCGAGAGGAATGCCGAGACTGCGCCCAGGCCAAAGAAGAGCCGTTCCATAGGCTAAGCCTCCCCAGGTGTGAATCGCGGGTTCTGGGAGGGGAGGTGACGCCGGAGCATCACCTGCGTTCTCGGGAGCCCTCGCCTTGCGCCCACGGGGTCTACGGCCTCGCGACCCTGGTCGCCTCGCCTCGACGGGCGACCGGCTGGGAGGCGACTCGCACGTCCTTCTCGTTCTCGGATGTCCTGCCTATCGATGGCGAGCGGCGCAAAACCCAGAGTCAAGAGGAAGCAGCGGTTCGTCCCGAGCCTGGGCACTCGTCTGCGCGTCGATGGGAATTCCTCGGGCAGCATCCGGGAGCTACGCCCCTTCATCGCCTTCACGAGCGAGAAACGCCCTGACGTGGACGGACCTCGACGAGGGCATGCACCTGGTCCGGCGTCATTTCCAGTTCTAGGCACCCGAGGGAGCAGGCGGTGTTCGTGCTCCCCTTGAACCCTGGAGAGCCATCCCTCGGTCGCAGTGTAGAGCGCGCGGCGGGATACTTCGGGACGCATGGGGGACGAGGTTCTCAAGGTACTCCGGCTCCGCCGCCGTTCCTCCCGACGCCAGAAGGCGCGGGGCTGCCCGGCGGCTTCTCGGCGAGCATAGCCCGCTCGACCGAGCGCTCTCCCGCTTTTCTCGCAGCCAGGGGCCGGCGCCTCGAGGACCTCGTCCCATGCGGAGCGGGGCCGACTTAAAATGCGGGGGGCCGCCATCCGTTCTAGGTCGAGGGCGCGGGCGGCCTCTTCAACGTCCTCACCCGAGGTGCCGCCAACGCTCGCCCCGGCGGCGGCTCGCGAAAGACAAGGAAGGCAGCGGGCTCTCCTCCACGGCGAGGGACAGCTTGGGAACGACTGAGAGAACCCCGTCCCGCAACGAGGCGGTCTTGGCGGGCCAACCTCGCGGCCCTCTCCTGTGGTGAAGTCGCGAATGGGCGCGCACCGCCTTTGCCCGCGCGGGTCGATGGCCCCCTGGCATCCTGCCCGAACCCGGGTTAGATGAGGAGTGCACCGTGGCTCGCATTCCCGCCTTTGCCATATTCCTCGCCGTGATGCTCGCCGCCTTCGGCGGGATGCACTTCTACATGTGGGCCCGCCTCGTCCGGGATACCGGCCTGCCCGACGTGTGGCGGCGGATCCTCGGAGGAGCGCTCGTCCTCGCGGCTCTCGCGGTGCCGCTCGGCCTGGTCGTCGTACGGCGGCTTCCCTTTCGCAGCACCCGCATCTTCGCAGCGGCCCTGTTCACCTGGATGGGGGTGGCCTTCCTCGTCTTCACGGCTCTCGTCGCCGCCGACCTCGCGCGGCTCCTCTGGGCGAGCGGCCAGTGGCTCTTCGCGCTCGCCTCGGGCCGGTCGGCCATGCCCATCGAGCCGGCGCGCCGCGTCTTCCTCGCCCGGACCCTGGCCGGGGGAGCCGCCTTATTGGCGGGGGGGGCGAGTGCCGCCGCCCTGGAGGGGGCCCTCGGGGACCCGCGTGTGAACGAGGTGCCGGTGAAGCTCGAGCGCTTGCCAAGGGCGCTCTCCGGCTTCACCATCGCGCAGATCTCGGACCTGCACGTCGGGCCCACCATCGGGGAGCGACACGTGCGCCGGGTGGTCGATCTCACGAACGGGCTGCGGGCCGACGCCATCGTCATCACCGGGGACCTCGTGGACGGGAGCGTGGCCGAGTTGCGCCGAGCCACCGAGCACCTCGCGCGCCTTCATGCCCCGCATGGCGTCTTCTTCGTCACCGGTAATCATGAGTACTACTCGGGGGCCGCGGCCTGGCTCGAAGAGCTGCGGCGCTACGGAGTCCGCCCGCTCCGCAACGAGCGGCTCGTGCTCGGCGACTCGGGACCGGCCGGCGCCTCCTTCGACCTGGCTGGCGTGGACGACTGGAGCGTGGCCCGGGGCCATGACGGGCGTTGGCCTGCGCTGGAGCGCGCGCTCGCCGGGCGAGAGCCGGACCGAAGCTTGGTCCTTCTCGCCCACCAGCCCCGGGGCGTCGCGGAAGCGGTGCGCTCCGGCGTGGAACTCCAGCTCTCCGGGCACACCCACGGCGGCCAGGTCTTTCCCTGGAACCTGGTGGTGGCCGCGGTCTATCCCTACTCGAAGGGCCTCTACCGACACCGCGAGGGGCAGGTGGCGGGCCACGTGTACGTCTCCTGTGGCACGGGATACTGGGGGCCTCCCATGCGCCTGGGCGCACCGGCCGAGGTCGCGAAGATCGTGCTCACGGGCGGGTAGAGAGAGGCTCGCGAGGCCACCGACTCGAGGGTCGACTCCGGGTGGCGGTCACGGTCCTTCGAGGAGCACCTTCACGAGCTCGGGGAGCCGCTCGGTCGCGCGGCCGCGGGCGAAGAACCCGCGCGGACTCTCCTGGCACATCGCCGAGAAGGGGTTGTCTTCGGGGTTCACATCGACGAGCGCGATGCCTCGGCCGAGAGCGAGCTCGCCGATCTGCATGGGGAGGTTCGTCGCCCCGCTCGTGCCGACGACGAGGAGGAGATTGGCCGAGGCTGCGGCGCGCAGCGCCGTCTGCATGCGGTAGTGCTCCTCGTCGTAATACTCGTCGAACCACAGCACGTGCGGGCGCAGCCACGATCCGCAGCGCGGGCAGGAGAGCAGCTCCACCTCGCGGGCGGAGAGCGGCGCCTTGGCGTCCCGCACCCCGATGTCGGGCATGGAAAGGGTCCCCGGGAAGCAAGCCTCGGCACAACGGACCTGGCCGGCGTCGCCATGGATGTGCGAGGTGCGGCTCGGGGTGGCGCCGGCGCGCAGGTGAAGGCCGTCGATGTTCTGGGTGACGAGGTGGAACCGCTCGCCGAGGGCGTGGTCCAGGGCCGCGAGGGCACGATGCCCCGCATTCGGTTCGGCCCGGGCGCACACGCCGAACCGGTACAGGTACCACCGCCACACCTCCTCGGGCGCGCGCCGGAACATGGCGAGGGTCGCCATCTCCTGCGGGACGTAGTGGCGAGACCCGACCACCCAGTAGCCCTCGCTGCCCCGGAAGGTGGGGATGCCGCTCTCGGCGGAGATGCCGGCGCCGGTGAGGGCCGTCACCCGCCCTCCCTCCCGGCGGACCTCCTCGAGGATCTCCTTCAGCCGCCTTTCCATGCGGGGCCTCCCTGTCACACTCCGCGCAACTCGCCCGCCCCTCGCACCGGAAGGTGCTCGCCAAGCGCGACCGCCGAGACGATGCGGGAGAGCGCACGCACCCCGTCATCGAGCGCGGCTGGGCCGGGCTGCAAGATGAGGGAGCTCTTCAGCTCGTACAGCTGGTCGTCGAGGACGGCCCGCACCCGTTGCCAACCGGGTCGCCCGGCGATGCGGGAACGGACCGCCTTCCTCCCGCACCAGCTCGCCACCACCACCTCCGGATCGCGCTCCGCCACCGTCTCCGGCGCCATGATGCGGCCCTTCGCCCCCCTCTGCAGGCGGCACTCGGCGCACACGTCTTCGGCACCGGCGAGCTCGACGAGCTCGGAGACCCATCTTATCCCGGCGATGAGCGGGTCCGGCCACTCCTCGAAAAAGGCGCGCGGACGGCGAGGCAACCGGGCCGCCCGGTCGGCGACCTCTTCCAGGGTGCGCGTGAGCTCGGCTACCAGAGCCTCGCCGGCCTCGGCCCGGCCCACCAGCGCGGACACGATCCGGATGGCCTGCAGGATCTCGGCGACCGACCGCTGGTTCATCACGTACACCGGCACTCCCAGGGCGGCGAGGTCGGCCGCGATGGGCGCCTGCAGATCGGAGAAGCCGAGAACGAGTTCGGGCCGGAGCGAGCAAATCCGCTCGAGATCGGCTTCGAGGAAGCTCGAGACGTGAGGTTTCTTCCGGGCCTCGGGAGGACGCACCGTGAAGCCGGAGACCCCCACCACGAGTTCGCCTGCCCCGATCCGGTAGAGCGTCTCCACCGTCTCCTCGGTGAGGCAGACCACGCGGCGCGGGTAGGGCGGGGCGGCGGCGAGGAGCGCCGAGAGGCTCGTCGACATGGCGGTGGGGGCGTGCGCGCGCCCCGTCTCGCGTTATAGCTTAGAGCCTGTGTCGAACTCCGTCACCTCCGGCATCCGCGTGCTCGTCAAGAGCGAGTATCGTTCCGACCGCTCGGCGCCGAGTTCCGGCCGCTACCTGTTCACCTACACCGTCCGCATCTCGAACGAGGGGGAGAAGACCGCGAAGCTCGTCTCTCGCCACTGGATCATCACGGATGCCCGCGGCGAGCGCGAGGAGGTGGCCGGCGAGGGGGTGGTCGGGCAACAGCCCCTGCTCAAGGCCGGCGACAGCTTCGAGTACACGAGCTTCTGCATTCTCAAGACCCCCCACGGCTCGATGCGAGGCACCTACCAGATGGTGCGCGACGACGGTATCGCCTTCGACGCCAAGATCGCGCCCTTCTCGCTCGTGGTCCCGGGCGCCCTCAACTGACGGACTCACCTCTTGGAGAGCTCGTCGATGAGCTCGGCTTCGCGCACGAGGCCGTGTCGCAAGAGGATGCGCAAAAGCGCGGACACCACCTGGCTCGGCTTGAGGAGCGTCGATTCCTCTCCCCGCGCCACCCGCTCGAGCGCGTCGAGCAAGGCGGCCTGCCGAGGCGTGAGGACGCGTTCCGGGTGAGGGTCCGCCTCCGCGCCCGGCGCGAGCTCGGTCACGAGGATCGGCTCCCCAAGGCCGTCGGTGCCTTCGACGATGGGCAGCGCAGCCAGGTCCGGCGGTGGTCCCATCGGGGGCGACTGCGGGCTTGCGTCGCGAACCAGAATCGGCGGGGGCGTGAGGTCCGGCGGGTCGGGGCGAGTTGGCTGAGGCCGCGCGGTCCTCGGCATTGCGGGCGGGACGCTCCGGTTAGGCCCCGGCGCGGATGCCACCGGCTGGGACGGCTGGAAGTAGCCCTCCCGGATGTAGTCGGGCATCGCCGCGAACGGGTCACGCGTGGTCTCGAGGGGGGTCTCGGAGGGGACGTCCTCGAACGGGATGGGCGCCGGGGCTTCTTCCTCTGAGTAGTAGAGCCGGCGGACCGCGGCGGCGATCTCCCGGTCGCCGCCGAGCACGATGCGGATGCGGCGTCCGGTCCTGAAGGAGAGCTCGTCGACCACCGCGATGTTGGAGGGATCGGCCATGGCGACGGTGAGGGAACTCGCGTCGCAGCTGACGGGGAGGAGGATCTGCCGCAGCGCCAGCTCGCGGGGCACGAGCTTCAGCACGGCCTCGAGGGCCGGGCTCTTCGCGAGAGCGGCCACGTTCGCCACCTCGTAACCGAACTTGCGCGAGAGCGCGCTCACGATCTGCGGTTCAGAGACGAGCTTCAGATCGAGCAGGGCCTGCCCGAGCTTGCCGCCCCACTTCCGCTGGTGGCCGAGCGCCGCGTGCAGCTGGGTCTCGTCGATGACCCCCGCCTCGATGAGCATCTCTCCGAGGCGCTTCTTCACCATGAGGACCGACCCTCTCTAATGACCGGACACCGCCTTCCTGCGATGTTAGCGCGGGAGAGGAGTGCGGTCGAGCAGGCGGGGAGAGACTAGCGGCGGCCGTCGTCGCGGGTGGCGATGGCCATACGGACGAGGCCGTGCCTGCGGGCCATCTCCATCACCGAGACCACCCTCCCGTGCGTCACGCCCTGGTCGGCCTGCACGAGGACGAGCGTGTCGGGATTGTCACCGTGGGCCTTGTCGAGGAGCCTTGCGAGCTCGTTCTCGTCCACCACCTTCCCTCCCACCACCGTGCGCCCGTCTTCCAAGACCGCGATGGCGAGGTCGTGCAGCTCGTTCACCCCTGAGGTCTTTCCGGCGCGGGGGAGGTTCACCTTGAGACCCCCGCTCTGGCCCGCCTGCTCCACGATGACGGTGCTCGTCACCATGAAGATGATGAGCAGGACGAGGAAGATGTCGGTGAGGGGGGTGATGTTGATGTCGCTGAAGATCCCCCCTGCGCTCTCGAGGTCCTCGGGATCGCCGCCGCCGTTCGGTCCGTTGAGGGCCATAGGGCTAGGCGCTCTCCTCGCGGCCGACGCGGGGCGCCGCAGCCGGCCTCGGCTCGCCGAAGAGGGTCTCCCCCAGCACCTCCAAGTATTCCTCGGAGAGGAGCCTGAACTGCAGGGCCACCTTTTGGACGTGGGTGTTGAGGAAGTTGTAGAGGACCACCGCCTCGATGGCGACCGCGATCCCCCCGGCGGTGGTGACGAGGGCCTCCGAGATGCCCGCGGCCACCACCGTGAATCCGCCCTGTCCGCTCTTCGCCATCTGCTGGAATGCCTGCATGATGCCGACCACCGTGCCGAAGAGGCCGACGAAGGGGGCGATGGCGCCTATCGTACCGAGCATCCACAGGTGCGCGCGCAGGCGCAGGTTGAGCTGCAGGCGCTGGCGCTCCACCACCGACAGGACGCGCTCCCGGGTGGGCACCCGGGCCGCTCGCCCGGGTCCGGCGGTGGGCGCGCCGGCCACGAGCCCAGCCAAGAACACCTCGGCCGCCGGAGAGCTCGAGCGTTCACAGTGGGCTCGCGCGTCCTCCAGGTCGCCTCGGAAGAGCGCCCGCGCCACGGCGTCGGCAAGGGCCCGTGTCCGCTCGCCGAAGCGCCACAGCGCAAAGGCCCGCTCGAGCGTGACCGCCACTGCGGCCACCGAGCAGAACACGATGAGCCACATGGCGACGCTGTTCCTGACGAGGGCAAAGAGCTCGGTGTTCACCTTGGCGTGCTCCTGGACAGGCGCCGCAAGACAGACATACGCGAATTCGAGCCGAGATCAACGCCGAACGCGCACCCCTTCAACACCGCGGGCCGGCCGGTCATTCCGACGGCATCTCCCCGGCCGGAAGCTCCTCGCCCTGGGCCAGATCGACGATGCGAGCACCCCGGGGGGGCTCGAGGCGGAAGAGGGCCGGGTCGAGCGGAGCACCCACCTCGAGATCCTCACGCCAGAGCAGCTCCACCTTCGAACCCACGCTTTTCGCCTCGAGGACCGTGAGGCCCGGGAAGCGGACGCCGGAGCGGCGCAAGAACCTTCCGAACTCGAGATGGTAGTCGGCCGTCTCGCCGGGCACGAGCGCGGCCCCCTTGCGCACCTGGGCCGTGACCACCCGGGCGCCCTCGCCGATGAGGAGCCGTTCAGCGGACCCGTCCGGACCTAGGGTGAGGGCGAGCCGGTCGCCCTGCACATCCACCTCACGCGCCTCCTCGGAGACGATGGGCGCCGAGCCGCACAGGATGGTGACGAGGTCTTGCACCGGGATGGCGACCGGAATGAGCTGGGCGACGTTTTGCGGCGTGGCCTCGCCCCGGTAGTAGACGTTGCCCCGTGTGTCGAGGTAGGCGAAGCGCCCCCCAGCCGCCACCAGCACCGCCGCCGGGTTCCCGAAGAAGTCGAGGGTCTCCAGGCGGACCCGGTCGGGCTTCTCGGCGGCGAGGAACTCGAGGACCGAGCCGTTGAAGCGGCTCGAGGCGACCCGGACTCGCGCCGTGCCGCGCACCCGCTGCACCTTTCCCCCGCTCGCCTCCACCTCGCGCAGGAGGTCCGTCGGGTCGCGGGCGAGGTCGGGGGGGGGTACGCGCGTGCAGGCGGCGATCGCGAGGAGGACCGCGGTCGCGAGGCGCTCTCGCCCTCGTCGCGGCGCAGGATGTCTAGGTGGCGCACGCGGCATCTGCTCCCCCTCTAGAACAGCCGATCCTCGCGGGCGAGGAGTTCCTTCGCGAGCCTCTTCGCGAGCCGGTTCTCGGGTGCCACTTCTGGCGCGCGGGTCTCGTCGAAGGAGAGCACCTCGTGCAGGAGTGCCTCGAAGCGCGCCCGGTCCTGCAGCAGCACCGCCAGGGTCTGCGCCTCGATCACCCGGGTGAGCTCGTAGGACGGGAAGAGGGCCGTCGCCCTCGAGAACTCCCGCCCGGCCGCCTGTGCGCCCCCGCCCGCCGCCGAGGGCAAGGTGGCGAGCAGGGCACCGAGCGCGCGGCACGGCCCGCCGTGATCGACTCGCTCGTCGAGCGCGGCGGCGCGCTCCATGAGGCCGCGCGCCACGTCCTTCACCGCGAGCGTGGCGGCCATGCCCCGGGCCTGGCCGAGGCCCAAGGTCGCGAGCGCGAACCAGTAGAGGGGCTCGGCCGCCCGCGCGTCGACGCGGGCTGAGGCGAGGACGGGGTCCTCACCCCGATCGACGGACGAGGCGAAGGTGGGAGCCGAGATCCTCAGCGCCTGCTCCGCGAAGCGGGCCGTCCTCTGCCAGGCCGGAAGCGCCTCGCCCGGGGTTGCGCGAGCGGCGAAGGCTTCGGCCCGGCACAGGGCGATTAGCGCGCTCTCGTCGCCGGGCCGCAGGCGAAGGGCCTCCTCGTAGCGCGCGACGGCCACCGTGAGGCGCTCTGCATCATCACGCCCCGCGAAGGCGAGATCGCCCTCCTTCATGGCCTGCGCGTAGGGCTCCACCGACGGCGCGGGGGTCTCGCCGGTGGGTTCCTCCGGCGGTTCTTGGCTCGGCTCGGAGGCCGCCGCGAGCGAGAGCGCGACGAGGAGCGAGAGCACGTCCTTGAGCCAGCCCGTCAACGCCGCTTCTTGCCGGTGGGCTTGGAACCGACCCGCGGTCGGCTGGCGCGGGCGGCGGGCTTGGCCCTGTGGGCCGGGCGAGCCTTCGCACCCTGTCGCTTCGGCGGCGCGATTTTCTTCCCCATCGCCTCGTGCGGCCTCGAGGCGGGCGGCGGCCGGGCGGCCACGGCGGGGCGGGGGGGGAGAGGTGGCGGCGGCCGCGTGGTGGGAGGGACCGCTTGGGCGACCGGGGCCGGGGCGGGGCGAGGAGGCGGCAGCCGGGCCGGCGGAGGAGGCGGAGGCGGGCGCGGCTCGGCGCGCTTGGGCGGCTGGGCGCGGGAGAGCTTGGCGAGCCGTGCCGCTTCCTCCTCGGGCGTGACGAGGAGAGGAGTCCCGCCCACGCGCTGCTGCGCATCGTCCTCCGCGCTGTAGTAGAGCTGGGCGCTGACGAGGCCCTTCACGACGAGCTCGCCACGCTGGTTCTCGGCCCACACCTCGATGTCGATGGCGTAGGCCCCGTTCGGCTCGAAGCGCCGGTCGGACACTCGGCCCCGGCACGTGATGACGTCCCCGGGCCAGACGATCTTGACGAAGCGCGCGGCGAAGCGCCTCAGGCGGGCGCCGCGCAGCCAGTCGACCACGAGCTCGCCGATGAAGCCCATGACGAGCATGCCGGGGGCGTGCGCGCTCGGGAATCCGGCGTTCTTGGCCAGCAGCTCGTCGACGTAGAGCGGGTTGTAGTCGTCGCTCGCCCCGGCATAGCGCGCGATCTGGGTGCGGTCCACCGGGGGCTTCACGAGAGGCGGCAGCTCGTCGCCCACCTTGACCGCCTCGAAGTAGAGCTGACGAGCCAAGAGCGCCATCCGGTTCCCCTACCCACGCCGCAAGACGAGCACCTCGCGCGCCCGGAAGACGAGGGCGCCCCTGGCATCGTGGCCCTCGCCTTCCAGGACGAGGATGTCCATGGGTCCGCTCGCGCCCGCCCGCTCCTGCACGTCGGCCACCCGCGTCTTCACGGTGATGTTCTCGCCGGCGAAAAGAGGGCGACCGTACTCGAGCTGTTCCTCGCTGTGGAGGAGGGTGCGCGTGCCGAGGTCGAGCGAGTGACGAAAACGTTCGTTCACCGCGAGCACCGCCGGGAAGGTGGGCGGTGCGACGATGCCGGGGTAGCCGGCGGCGCGGGCAGCCTCCTCATCCACGTAGATGGGGTTCGGATCGCCGGTCGCCTCGACGAAGCGGCGAATGGCCCCCTTCTCCACCGCCTGCACCCAGGGTTCGCTCTCCCGTCCGATGAGCGACTTGTCGAGCATGATTCCCCTAGCGCCCGGCCGGCAGGTCGAGCACGGTGATGAGTCCGCGCAACATGGTGACGGCAGGGGCCGCGTTCACGATCGACCAGGCGGTGGCCTCGTCGCCCGGGAGGCCGCCCTCCACCCGGACTTTCAGGTAGGGCCGGGCATCGAGCTCGACCTCGTCGCGCGGGTTCTCCGCTCCCGCGGCGATGACGAGCTCGAGTCGCACCCGCTCGGCCCCGTCGATGAAGCCGCGGGCGAGCTGTCGAAGGCCCGCCACCTGGCCAGCTCGCACCGGCAGGCTGTCGTGGTCCTCCTCGGCGATGAGGGGAACGAGTTCCTCCTCCACCTCGTCGAGCTCGAAACCGCAGCCGAGCGCCGAGAGCATGGCGGACTCGGCGAGCCCCACGTGGCCGAGCTCGCCCTTGTCGGCCGCGGCGTGGAACGCTTCCTCGCTCAGGCCGGCGCCCACCTTGCGCTGCAGGGCGGCCCGGCGCTGAGCGAGGTCTTGCACACGCAAGGCGCGCACGTGCCGGACCGGCCCGGTCACCTGGGAGAGGAAGGCCGGCAGCCGATCGAGGGCGAAGCCGGGATTCACGCCCAAGCCGACCACCGCCACCTCCTTCGACTCGCACAGGGCGTCGAGCGCCTCGGCCCGCTCCTCGTGCTTGAGCCAGGGATAGGCGAGCTCCTCGCAGGTGGAGACGACCGAGAGCCCGGCGCGAGCGGCGCGTTCGAGCTCGGGGAGGACCGCCACGAAGGAGGACTCGGTGGCGAGGAGTGCCACGCCGCCCGGCGCCGCAGCGTAGGCGCGCCCGGGGTCCTTGGCGACGACGAGGGGCGGCGCGGGTGAAGAGAGCACGTCCTCGAGTCGCTCCCCCTCGCGAGCCGGATCGACGACGGCAGCGAGGTGGAGCTCCGGTTTCTCGAGCGCCGCTCGGGCGATCGCCCGGCCGATGTGGCCGAGGCCGAGCACCACCACTGAGATACCGTTCGAGCCCTCCGTCACGCGCCCTCCGGGGCCGTCGATCGCGCTAGAACCGCTGTTTTCTAGCCTGGTTATAGTGCACGCTCGGGAGGGCCATCAAGACAAAACCGAGGCCTGGCGGGCGGACCAGGTGAGACGCTGGGTGACACTTCTGCGTCGAAGGCGCACCGCGCCGCGCGCGCCTTCGGGGTGCGCACCTTGAAAGCACGCGCAAGCCCAAGGCCCAGGCGGCTCGCTGCGCGGGGGCCGCGGAGACGACCGCACTGGCCGCCCAGAAGGAAACCCCGCGAGATGACGGACGTATGGGCAGGCGAGCGGCCGTCGCCCCAAGTGAAGCCCTTCCCCGCCGCAATCGCCAGGGCCCACGAAAAACACCCCTTCGAGTCAGCCCCGAATGAGGAAGTCAAGCAGTCCCCGCGCCTCGGGAGAGGACCAATCTCGCGGACCGACCATCATGGCGACGATGCGCCCGTCGCGCCCGACGATGTAGGTCTCGGGGAACTTCACGTCAGGGCAATAGCCGCGCGCCGCGCAGTAGTACGAGCGGGCCGCCGAGGCATCCGGGTCGCGCACCACTTCGAGAAAAGGAGGTGGACCACCAAAATTCTTCTGGAAATAGTCGTGGATGGCCTGCCAGCTGTCGTCGCCCGAGATCGCCACCATGCGAAACCCGTCCGGGTGAGCCGAGGCGAGCGAGGCGCCGAGGCGCAGCATGGACGGCATCTCCTCCACGCACGGTGGACACCAGGTCGCCCAGAAGTTCACGAAGACGACCTTCCCGCGCAGGGCCGAAAGCAGCACAGGCTTTCCGTCGTGCCCGACCACCGTCACATCGGGGGCTGGGACGTTGACCGGGTGCGAGAAGGCCTGCTCGTCGAGCAGCCGCTCTTCCGCCTGTTCCTGCTCCTTCGGGGTAAGGGTGGGGCGGGCGGGGGTGGCCGGGGGAGGCTTCGGGGAGCGTCCGAGCGAGGTCACCACCACCGCGGCCGCGAAAAGGACGCCGAGGGCGAGGATGGCAACGTGCGTGCGCTTCATGACGGGGATCTACACGAGAGTGGCGCCTTGCCGCCAGGTGCACCTTCGGGCGACACTCCCTTCGCGTGCGCGGTCTCATGGGCACCTTCAACCTCATGCCGCTCCCGGATCTGGTCGAGTTCTTGGCCCGGAGAAAGGTGAGCGGGAGCCTCACCTGCGAGCGCGGGACGGTGAAGAAGCTGCTCTTCATCGTGGACGGGGCGGCGGTGGGGGCCTCCTCCAACGATCCGCGCGAGTACCTGGGCCAGCTCCTCATGAATTTCGGGCACATCACCGAGGAGCAGCTCACGAAGGCCTTCGAAACCCAGGAGGAGACGAAGATCCGGCTCGGCAAGGTCCTCACCATGGTGGGACTCGTGGCGCCCGAGGTCATTCGAGACACCCTGGCCCTCAAGATCCGCGAGACCTTGCTCGATGCCTTCGTGTGGGACTCGGGGGTCTTCCGGGTGGACGAGGTCGCGCCCCCGGCGGTGGACGAACTCGATGTCGAGGTGCCCCTGCAGGAGATCGTGCGCGAGGCGGAGTTTCGCACCACCGCCTGGCAGGCCTTCCGGGCCCAGTTTCCGACCGGGACGGCCACCTTGACGGTGGACGAGTCCCGCGTGCCGCAGGACCTCCTCGCGGGCAGCGTGGACACGCGCCTGCTCGAGCTCGCCCGCGAGGGCAAGACCATCGACGAGGTGGGTCTCGCCCTGCACGCGACCGACTTCCATCTCTACCAGCGTCTCTACGCGCTCAACCGGCGGGGCATCCTCGAGGCCTCCGAGGACATCGACCTCTCCGCGCCGGAGCCTCCCCCCACCCCCAGCGAGGAGGACGGCGAAGCGCTCCTCGAGCTCAGGCGGGCCTTCCTCGATCCCCCCCGGGTACCGCGCCTCAAGGTGAAGACGAAGGACGTGGCGCTCATGCGGCTCACCGCCGCCGAGAAGTACTTGCTCGGCCGCTGCGACGGGACGCGCGACCTGCGTCAGATCGTGAAGCTCGCGCCGCTCGCCGAGCCCGAGGTGCTGCGGGCGGTGCAGAAGTTCGTCGACGGCCGGATCGTGGAGCTCTCCTGAAGCGAAGAGCCTGGGGCTAGGGCGAGGCCGCGGCCGTGCGGGGCGGGCGGCCCTCTTCGCCGAAGTAGGCGGTGAGGGCCTCGTGGGCGAGGAAGGAGGCCTTGACCCGCCAGCGCAAGTCGTTCACCACCACCGCCGCCACCGCCACCTGCGGGTCCTCGACCGGAGCGAAGCCGACGAACCACGAGTAGTCGCGGTACGGGTCCTTGTCGGCGAGGCTGCCCGTCTTCCCGGCCACCGTCACCTCGCGCAGCGGGGAGCGGCGGGCCCAGTGATCCCGCCTGAAGATCTTGCGCGCCGTGCCCTCGGTCACGGTGGTCTCCATCATGAGGGCGAGGTGAGCCGCGACCTCCTCCCTCACCACCTGCTCGGCCTCGCCCCGGGCCGGGGCTGGCGCACCGTCCACCTCGTCGACCAGGCGGGGAGGCACGTAGCGGCCCCGGTCAGCGACGATGGCGGCGATGAGCGCGCCGTGCAGCGGAGAGAGGCGCACCGCTCCAAAACCGGCCGCGGTGGTGGCGAGGTCGAAGGGATCGTCGGTGATGAGTGCCGTCGAGGGCTCGACCTTCCAGTCGAACGGGATCTCGGAGTCGAACAGGAAGCGGCTCGCCTCGTCCCGCAAGAGCTGGGCGGTGAGATCCCGGCCGGCGAGCTTCGCGAAGACCACGTTGGCGCTCTTGCCGAGGGCCATGGCGAGGGTGAGGCAGCGCCGGTCCCGGCGGGGATTGTCGTCGAGCAACCTCTTGTCGATGCGATGGCGGCCGCCGTGGAAGCACACCTCGGCGTCGGGGGCGATGCCGCGGTCGAGGAGCGCCGCGCTCGTCACGATCTTGAAGATGCTGGCCGCCGGTGCGATGGGCAGGAGCGCCACGTGGGCGCTCCTGCCGCGCTCGGCGTGCTCGGCGAGCGTGAGCACGCGGCCTGTCCGCGGCTCGAGCAGGACCACCGCGCCGACCGGTACCCTGAAGTCGTTGAGCAGTTTCTCGAGGCGCTGCTGCAGGCGCGGCTCCAGGGACAGGATGGCGCGCCGGCCGCCGAGCGACGCGACGTAGCGGTCCTTCTCGACGTCGTAGCGCATGGAGCCGAGCAGGGCTTGCGCCGGGGCGGGCGAGGCTGCAACCGGTGCGCCTGCGGTCGGTTGCGCCGGCTCCTCGCGTTGCGCGGGCGACCCTTCCTCCGGGCGCTCCAGGTCTGCCGAGGCGCTGCGCCAGGGGAGGGAGAGGACGGCGAAGAGCGCCAGGCAGGGCGCGAGCAACCAGGAGGCGAGGCGCGAGTACGACATCGGTCGGGCGAGTCTGCCCAAGGGCGTCACGAGCGTCAAAAAAAGGCGCTCCGCCGGAGCGGGCGCCTTTTCGAGCTAGCAAGCGGCGGGCCAGCCCGCCTTGCCGAGCGGCCGGGCTCGCCTCCTGGGACGAGCCCGACCCGGGTCGGAGAGGCCCTGACGTTTTTAGGCGCGGACCGAGCGGCTCTTCTTGGGTCGTGCCTTGGGTGCCGGCTTCTTGGCCTTGCCGTTCGCGGCGCCGTTGCGGGCCGTCTTGGCGGCCTTGACCGGCCGCAGCGCCTTCGCCCCCTTGACGGCCTTGGCGGCCTCGTCGCGCAGGGCGGCCTGGGCCGCCGCCAGACGCGCGATGGGCAAGCGGAAGGGCGAGCAGGACACGTAGTCGAGGCCCACCTCGTGGCAGAACTCCACGCTCTTCGGATCGCCACCGTGCTCGCCGCAGATGCCCATCTTCATGCCGGGCCGGGTGGCACGCCCGCGCTCGACCGCGATCCGCATGAGCTCGCCCACCCCCTCGCGATCGACGGTGACGAAGGGGTCGACCTCGTAGATGTCGCGGGCGAGGTAGCTCGCCAGGACCGGCCCCACGTCATCGCGCGAGATGCCGAAGCAGGTCTGGGTGAGGTCGTTCGTGCCGAAGGAGAAGAATTCGGCCACCTTGGCGATCTCGCCGGCGAGGAGCGCACCGCGCGGGACCTCGATCATCGTGCCGACCGAGTACTTCACTTTGCGGCCGCGCTCGGCAAAGACCGCCGCCGCCACGTCACGGACGATCTTGTCCTGGTGGTCGAGCTCCTTCTTGGTGCCGACGAGCGGGATCATGACCTCGGGCTGGGCGTGGATGCCCTTCTCGGCGACGTCGCAGGCCGCCTCGAAGATGGCCCGGGCCTGGGTCTCGGTGATCTCGGGGTAGGTGACGCCGAGACGGCAGCCGCGCACTCCCAGCATGGGGTTCGACTCGTGGAGCTCTTCGATGCGCTCCTTGATCCGCTCGACCGACTTTCCGGTGGCCTGGGCCAGCGCGCGGACGCCCTCCTCGTCCTTGGGGAGGAACTCGTGGAGCGGCGGGTCGATGGTCCGGATGGTGACGGGCCGCGAGCCCATCGCCTCGAAGATGCCGCGGAAGTCCTCCCGCTGCAGGGGAAGGAGCTTCGCCAGGGCCGCGCGACGTTCGGACTCGTCGCTCGCCACGATCATCTCGCGCATGGGGCCGATCTTGCCCTCGCCGAAGAACATGTGCTCGGTGCGGGTGAGCCCGATGCCTTCTGCCCCGAAGGCGATGGCGTTCACGGCCTGGTCGGGCAGGTCGGCGTTGGCCCGCACACCCAACTTTCGGGCTGCGTCCGCCCACTTGAGGAGCTTCGCGAACTGCTGGTAGACGGGGGCGTCCTTGGGGTCGCGGGTCTTCTCGACCAGCACCTGCTGCACCTCCGAGGGCATGGTGTCGACCGCCCCCTCCAGGACCTCGCCGGCGGTGCCGTCGATGGAGATCCAGTCGCCCTCCTTGAAGACCTTGGGGCCCTGGCCCGTCTGCACGGTCATGGTGCGAGCGTGGTAGTCGAAGGAGACCGCCTCGCAACCCACGATGCAGACCTTGCCCATCTGCCGCGCCACGAGGGCCGCATGCGAGGTCATGCCGCCGAAGGCGGTGAGGAATCCCACCGCCGCGTCCATGCCGCGGATGTCCTCCGGGCTCGTCTCGTGGCGGCAAAGGAGCACCTGCTCGCCGCGAGCCTTCCACGCCTCGGCGTCCTCGGCGAAGAACACGATCTTGCCGGTGGCGGCACCCGGCCCGGCCGGCAGGCCCTTGGCGAGGAGCCGGCCATCCTTGAGGGCGCGCTCCTTCGCGGAGGTGTCGAAGACCGGCTGGAGGAGCTGGTTCAGCGCGGCCGGCTCCACCCTCTGTACGGCGTCCTTGGTGGAGATGAGCCTGCTGTCGGCCATCTCGACCGCGATGCGGACCGCGGCGAGACCGGTGCGCTTGCCGTTGCGAGTCTGCAGGACGTAGAGCTTGCCCTGCTCGATGGTGAACTCGATGTCCTGCATGTCGCGGTAGTGCGACTCGAGCCGGGCGCGCACCTTCTCGAGCTGCTTCGCGATCTCGGGCCAGCGGTCTTCCATCTCGGCGATCTTCTGGGGCGTGCGGATGCCCGCCACCACGTCCTCGCCCTGGGCGTTCACCAGGAACTCGCCGTAGAAGAAGTTCTCGCCGCTGGCCGGGCTCCGGGTGAAGGCCACCCCGGTGCCGGACTCGTCACCCATGTTGCCGAACACCATCGACTGCACGTTGACGGCGGTGCCCCAGTCCGAGGGGATGCCGTTCAGCTTGCGGTAGGCGTTCGCGCGATCGTTCTCCCAGGAGCGGAACACCGCCTCGATGGCGTCCATGAGCTGCTTCATGGGGTCTTCGGGGAACGCGATGTTCTTGCGCCGCTTCACCTCGTCCTTGAACTCGGCCACGAGCTCCTTCAAGGCCTCGACCGGCAGCTCGGAGTCGAGCTTCACCCCGTAGGCCTGCTTCTTCCTGCTGAGGATGATCTCGAACGGATCGCGGTCCTCCTTGCGCTCCGGCTTCATCTCGAGGACGACGTCGCCGAACATGGCGCAGAAGCGACGGTAGCTGTCCCAGGCGAAGCGCTCGTTGCCGCTCTTCTTGGCGAGGCCTTCCACCGTCTCGTCGTTGAGGCCGAGGTTGAGGACGGTGTCCATCATGCCGGGCATGGAGACCCGGGCGCCCGAGCGCACCGAGACGAGGAGCGGGTTCTTGGGGTCGCCGAAACCCTTGCCGGTGAGCCCCTCCACCTTGGCGAGCGCTGCCTTCACCCCCGGGACGATGTCCTTCGGCAGCTTGCGGTTGTTCTTGTAGAAGGCGGTGCAGACCTCGGTGGTGATGGTGAACCCGGGCGGCACGGGGATGCCGATGTTCGACATCTCGGCGAGGCCGGCGCCCTTGCCGCCGAGGAGGTTCTTCATGTCCCGGTTGCCCTCGGCCTTTCCCCCACCGAACGTGTAGATGTGCTTCGTGCTTGCCATTGAGAACCTCTCCCTCGAGTTTAGATGCCGCGGCCGTACGCTGGGCAAAACCCGGGCGCGCTGGCCTCCCACGCTCCGCGCGCACCTGACCCGCGCCCACGTGGAAGTTGCATCCTCGGTGAACTGGCGTGTCGTTTCAAGTGATTCACTCTCGCCGGCCCCGACACCGAGCATCCGGGCGACCGCCCCGACCTCGGGTGGCGGCCCCCAACGACCCCGCTCGGGCATCAGGACCGCGCGGAAACTACCAGGCTCCGGCATCGAGCACCAGCGCGACGCGATGCGCTGTGATGTACGCTCTCCGCGACGGGGGTGGAGGGCCGGCGCGGCGGCTACCCCGACCCTTCCCCGGCCTGCGAGGAGCCGCCTCCCCTCCCGTGCCCGCTCCCTTTGGAAGGCAGCGAGCCCCGAAGCCTAGACGCGCATCGCCTCGATCTGGCCCTCGTCCTTTTCCGGTACGACGCGGTAGTGCTCCACCATCTCCCCCTCCCGCCACACCACCGTCACCTCCGCGAGGTCCTTGCCCTTTCCGTAGCGGGCGACGATGCGGGCGGCCAGCTGCCGCTCCTCCCAAGTGGGGGTCCCCTCGACCAGGGCGACCGGCCCGGGAACCTCCTCGGCCTCCAGTCGGGCGCGGCCCTCCGCGCAGCGCTCGAGGAGCGCGTTCTCTGCCTCGGTGCGACCGACGATGAGCTTGGCTTTCTGGGAGAGCCTGAAGTGGCGTCCGGTAGACAGGAGCACCACCTCGCCCTGCTCGATGCGGCGCTCCTCCCCTCTCGCCTCCCGCGTGTCGAGGACGTCGAAGAACTTGCGAGCGAAGCTCTCGTCGGTGAGATAGCAGCACCCGCCGGCGGGCTGGGGAAAGTCTTGCACCCCGAGCTCCCTCGCGAGAGCAAGTTGCCTCTGGCGTGAACGGCCGCTGATGTCGAGGAGCTTCGCGCGGTCGACCTGCCCCTCGAGCTCGGGTCGGGTGGGGGCGAGCAGCTTCGCCGAGAGCGGCCTGAGCAGGCGGCCGTCGAGCCCGCTGTCGCGCTCGATGATGCGCAAGGTGTCGCGGCGCTGGCTCTTCGGTCGCTGACCGAGCACCTCGCCGGTGAAGACGAAGTGCGCGCCCTCCTCTTCCATCATCTCGCGGGCCCGCCGCATCATGAAGACGCGGCAGTCCACGCACGGGTTGGCGTTCGCGCCGTACCCATACCTAGGGTGTACAAGCATGTCGAGGTAGTCGCGCCCGGAGATGTCCACGTACTCGATCTCGACCTCGAGGTCGGCCGCCGCCCGCAGGGCCTCGTTGCGAGGGACGGTGCCGTCCGGCCGCCCGCCCTTGCGCCGCTGGGTCTCGGTCACGCAGAAGCCGGTGTAGAAGTTCACCGCCTTCACCTCGACGCCCTGTCGCTTCATGAGCGCGAGCGCGAGGGTCGAGTCGAGCCCGCCCGAGATGAGCCCGATCGCTTTCACCTTGCGTTCCATCGTCACCCGCCCCGCTTGCGCAGATAGCTGCGGAAGACCGGGCCGTCCCTCACCGTGGCGAGGTGCTCGTGGCGGGTCGCCTTGCACCACATCGGCATGTCGGTCGCGATGCCCGGGTCGGTCGCGATGACGAGCAACACCTCCCCGGCCGAGAGCGAACGCAGCGCCCGCGCGGTCTCGAGAATGGGACGGGGACAGTAGGTTCCCGAGGTGTCGAGGGTGTGGTCCGGGCGGGGGATCAAGGCCTTCTCCAGCGCTTCTTCCAAACCCCGTTTAACCGATGGGAGGCCCGCACTGCAACGCCGGCCTCCCACCTCCCCCCCCGGAATTTTGGCGGGTCTCCTCTGTTTTAGCCCCTAACTCTGGTCGGCCACCCGTTGCCTCGTTGAGACGGCACGCGGGTTCTGGTAGAGGCAGGCGGTCAGGGTCCACCGAGAGGAACACCCCCCAATGAAACAGGTGAGCTGGATCGTCGCCCTGGTTGTCGGCCTCGTCGCCGGAATCGCGCTCGACCGCATGACCGGGGGCGCCGGTCCTGGCCACCCGCCCCCACGGCCGATCGCCGTGCAGCCATCCGGACCCCCGCCCGCTCCCCAGACCACAGCCGCTCTGGTTGCGGTGAGGCCGGACGACCCCTCGCGGGGCAAGGAGGGCGCGAAGCTCAACGTCACGGTCTTCAGCGACTTCCAGTGCCCATTCTGCGCCCGCTTCGAGCCAATTCTGAAGCAGATCGAGCTCGCCTACCCGGACGCGGTGCACGTAGTCTGGAAACACCTGCCGCTCCAGATGCACCCCCAGGCGAGGCCTGCGGCCGAGGCAGCCGAGGCCGCCAGGGTGCAAGGTAAGTTCTGGGAGATGCACGATAAATTGTTCTCAAACCAGCGCGCCCTCTCGCCTGAGCTCTATGAGAGCGCCGCCCGCGAGATCGGCCTCGACCTCGACCGCTTCAAGGCTGCCCTCGCTTCCCACGAGGGCGCCGCCCGGGTGGACGAGGACCTCAAGGAAGCGGCCTCCCTGGGCGTCGCCGCCACCCCCACTTGGTTCGTGAACTGCCGGAAGATCGAGGGGGCCTATCCCTTCGAGTCCGTGAAGCCCATCCTGGACGACGAGGTCAAGAAGGCCGACAAGCTCATGGCCGAGGGGAAATCGGGCCCGGCGCTCGCGGAAGCCCTCTGCGCCGACAACGTGAAGAGGTACCCCGCCCCCCGGCCCCAGGCCGCGGCCGCACCCCCGACCCTCCCCGGTGGTCGGGCGGCGGTGCCCGAGCGCGCTGACGACCCGGCCCAGGGCAAGGCGAGCGCGCCGGTGACCCTCGTCGTGTTCTCCGACTTCCAGTGTCCCTGGTGCGCGAGGGCCGAGCCGACGGTGAAGGAGATCGAGCAGGCCCACCCCGAGGACGTGCGCGTCGTGTGGAAGCACTTCCCGCTCGTCTCCATCCATCCGAACGCCATGCCGGCGGCGCTCGCGGCGGAAGCGGCGCGCGAGCAAGGCGGCGCGGACAAGTTCTGGGCCATGCACGACAAGCTCTTCCAGAACCAGCAGGCCCTCTCGGATGCCACCTACGTGCAGTACGCTCGCGAACTCGGCCTCGACGTGACGCGCTTCGAGAAGGACCTCGCGAGCCCCAAGCTCAAGGCCCGGGTCGAGGAGGACTCCCAACTCGGCTCCAAGCTCGGCGTGAACGGCACCCCCACCTTCATCGTGAACGGGGAGCGGGTGGGAGCGAACGGTCTCAAGACCACCGTGGAGCGGCTCATCGCGCAGGCCCGGGCCGGCCGCTAGACGCCTCCTCAGGTGGCCGGGGTGGGTAAGGACAGCCACCTCGGCCCGAGCTGGCGGAAGAGCTCGGCCGGCCCCCCCCGGTCGGCGACGAGTTCCCACACCGCCACCGCGCCCAGGCCGCGGAAGTTGGCGAGGCCGGCCCTCCGGAAGAGCTCGGCCGGGCGGCCGTCGAGCCGGAAGGTGGCGACGAGTTCGAGGGGTTCCACCCCGTAGAAGAAGCGTCGGCGCAGGTCCTCGGGCACGTCCTGCGGGCTCACGAGGATGCGCCGCAGGTGGCGCTCCTCCTTCACCTGGTCGAGAAAGTGGGTGAGGGCCTCCTCGGAGAGGGCCACCCCGCTGTTGTAGAGGTCCCCCGCCACCTCGACCTCGGCGTTGGCCACCGACTCCTCGAGCGCCCGCTTGAGCGGGCCTCCCAGGTAGCGCAGGGCCGAAGCGAAGTCGCCGGTCTGGGCGGCCGCGACCGCGGCGCGCTCGAGGTCGGGCGGGAAGACGGCCGAGAGCCCCCCGCCGACGAAAACCGAGAAGGCGTGGGCGATGGCGGCGTTGCTTCGGGCGGCTCGCTCGGCGGCCAGGGCGGCGTCCGCCCTGCGACGCGCAGAGAGCGTGCGCGAGGTCCCCCGCGCCGACTCGTTGATCTTCTCGGCGATGGCCACCCGGTTCGTTCCGAACACCTCGTCGTCGATGAGGACGGTCACCGGCGCTGCCCCGTACGAGATGAAGATGCCGGCCTCGATCCCCTCGCCCCGGGCCCGGGCGAGATCGAGGGCATGCTGTTCGTTGAGCCGCTTCACCTCCTCCTCCAGCCGTTGGCGCCGGCCCGGCCCCCCCGGCCCGGCGCCGGCCTCGGCGTAGAGGGCGTTGAGGCGGGCGAGCTCGCGCTTGTGGCGGGCCTCGAGCCCGGCGAGATAGCGCGCCACCACCTCGCTCGAGACCTGGCGAGCCAGGCGCTCCTCGTACGAGGCGAGCAGGCGCCGGGTCTCGGCGGCCAGGGCCACGAGGGCCTCGATGTCGCCGGAGAAGGAGATGGCGTCGCCGAGGAGGTTGTTCACCGCGATGCCCCCGCGGTCGGCGAGGTGGGGCATCCCGGCATAGAAGCCCTTCGCCGCCGAAAGGATGGGCCGGTAGAACTCGGTGCGCAAAAACTCCGCCATGGGAGCCGGCCCGAGCAGAGCCGTACGTCTAGTGAAATCCTTCACGTCGGCGAAGAGGTGTCCCAAGGGCAACTGCGGCCCTCGCTTGAGGAGGGGACCGGCGCGCGCGCTCACCCGGTAGAGTCGCCCGGCTTCCCACTCGGCGTCGGCCCCCCCCTCCGCCTCCGTCCCCGTGCGCGCCACGAGGGCGCGGCGGGCCCCCGATACGAGGCGCTCCAGCGCGGCGTCGGCCGCCACCGCCCCGGCGGCGAGGGCGTACTCGCCCCGGGCCACCTCCCGCGAGAGCCCCACGCAGGCAGCCGGCTCCCGCGGGTCCCAGGACGCGAGCGCGCGCCCGACCCACTCCATCGCCTGCCCGGCCTCGCCGGACAGGCGGGCTCCGTGGGCGAGGCGGGAGGAGACCTCGCGCCTCAGCGCGGGGTCGGCGCAGGTGGAGGCGAGCCCGCCCGGCGCCGAGTAGAGGTCGCGCAGGAAGTCCAGGTGACCGCCGCGCCCCTCGGCCTCGGCGGCGGCCACCCCCGCGTAGACCATTCGGCGCAGGTTCGCCACCGCCACCGCCGCCTCCGCTCGCAAGGAGAGCTCCTCGTCGGCGCTGAGTCCGTGGGCGAGATCCCCCACCACCGCGTCGGGGTCGGCCCCGCCGAGGAGCCTCGCCACCAGCTCTTCGAAGCGGGGGATGGCCGCGGCGAGCTCGCACCCGTAGAGCGTCGCTCCCCCGGTCCGCCCACCGAGGAGAGGACCGGGGGAGAGCACCGCCTCGAGCTTCCAGAGGAGCTTGCCGCTCGCTGCCTTGCGCTCGGCCCGCAAGGCGCGGGCAAGGCCGGTGCGCGAGGCCACCCACAGGCCGGCGAAGGTGGCGGCGCGCAGATAGCGATCGGTGGGCGGCGCGGGCAAGAACTCGCGCGAGGCCTCCTCGGCCAGGGCGAGTTCGGCGTCGAGCGCGAGGAGGGCGATGAGCGGCGTCTCCTCGCGCTCGCGCGAGGCCTCCATCTCCTTCAGGGCCTGGCGCAGCACCTCGATGAAGAGCGCGGTGAGCGAGCGGCCGCGTCCTCCCGGTCCCATCCAGGCGCACAGGATGCCGCCTCCCAGGGCCGGATGGGCCGCCGCGCCCAGCCTGGCGGCCGCCCGCAGGTCGGCACCGCCGCCCGAAGGGCCGAGCGTCGGGGAGGCTGCGGGGAGCTTGGCGTAGCCTTCGGCCAGCATGACCCGGTCGAGATCGTCGACCGGCACGAAATGGCGATGCTGCGTGACGAGCAGCATGCCCAGCTGGCGCGCGGCGGCTCGCACGATGTCCGCCGCGTCCGGGGCGACCTGCACCGGGACGCGCACGTCCTTCACCGAGGTGCCGAGCGAGAAGCGCAGGCGGGCCGGGTCGAGCCGCAGGGCCTCTTCCCCGGCGGCGCGGGCGGCCGCCATGATCTCGAGGCGCCGCTCGGCGACGGAGGGAGTGGCCACGGCGGTCCTCCGCTCAGCACGCCCCGGCCGACGGCGCCTGGCCGGCCTCGCCCGACGCGGTGACGACGCCAAAGGAGGGTGGTGGAGACAACGCCGGCGTCCTTCTGCGCGGGCACGCTTGCGCGCCGCCCGACGAGCGGGTAAAGAGCCATTATGCGACGGACCCTCCTCAAGTCCAAGATCCATCGCGCAACCGTGACCGAGGCCGACCTCGACTACGAGGGCTCGGTCACCATCGACGAGGACCTCATGGAGGCGGCCGGGATCTGGCCCCATGAGGCGGTCCACGTGTGGAACGTGACGCGCGGTACGCGGCTCGAGACCTACGCGCTCAAGGGGGAGCGCGGCTCGGGCGTCATCTGCATCAACGGGGCCGCCGCGCACCTCAACCGGCCCGGCGACAAGGTGATCCTCGCCACCTTCGCCGACATGGAGGAGGCGGAGGCCCGGGACTTCGTGCCCGAGGTCGTGCTCGTCGACGACCGCAACCGGATCGTGGTGAGGCACGCCGTCGAGGTGGCCGGGCCAGCGCGCCGGGTGACGGCATGACGACGGTGTTTCTTTGGCGCCTCTAGCCTCCGTCCCCAGCCGACCCTCGAGACCTTCCTGAAGCTGTGCCGGCCCGGGTGCGCCGTCCCGGTCCGGGTCGAGATCGAGGCCGACACCGAGACGCCGGTCTCGGCCTTCCTCAAGGTGTCGCGGGGCGAGGCGCGCGCCTTCTTGCTCGAGTCGGTGGAGGGCGGCGAGCGCAGTGCGCGCTTCAGCTTCCTCGGCGCCGGTCCGCGCTCGGTGCTCTCCTACAAGCTCGGGGAGCCGGGAGACCCCATCGAGCGCATCGGGCGCGAGCTCGCCTCGCACCGGGCGGTGAGGGTGCCCGGCACGCCGCGCTTCGCGGGTGGGCTCGTGGGGTATCTCGCCTACGACGCGGTGCGACTCTTCGAACCACGGGTGCCCATTCTGAAGCCGGACGAGCTCGGGTTCCCCGACCTCTTCTTCATGGACTACGACGCGGTGGTGGCCTTCGATAACCTGCGCCACTCCATCCACATCGTGGCGGAGGCCCGCTGCGACCCGGGCGACGACCCGCGGGCGCTCTACGCCGAGGCGGTGGCCCGCATCGAGCGGACGCTCCGCGCGCTGGCCGAGCCGCTCGCCGACCTCCGTCCGGCCCAGGTGCGCCGCCCGGCCCGCATCGTTCCACGCATGGAGAAGAGCGCCTACCTCGCGGCGGTGCGGCGCGCCAAGGCCTACATCCGCGCCGGCGATTGCCAGCAGATCGTGTTCTCGCAGCGCTTCGATGCAGAAGTGGACGTCGCCCCCTTCGAGCTCTACCGCGCCCTGCGCCGGGTGAATCCCTCCCCTTACCTCTTCTTCCTCAAGGACGGGGAGCGGGCGCTCGTCGGCAGCTCGCCCGAGACCCTCGTGAAGCTCGAGGACGGCGAAGTGACCCTGCGCCCCATCGCCGGGACCCGGCGGCGCGGGCGGGACGCAGCCGAGGACGCCCGCCTCGAGCGCGAACTGAAGGAGGACCCCAAGGAGAACGCCGAGCACGTCATGCTGGTCGACCTCGGACGCAACGACGTCGGCCGGGTGGCCCGGGTGGGCAGCGTGCGCCTCACCGCACTGAGGACCGTGGAGCGCTACTCGCACGTCATGCACCTCGTCTCCGAGGTGCGCGGCCTGCTCAAGGACGGCCTCGGCGCCGTGGACGTGCTCAAGGCCGGCTTCCCGGCCGGAACGGTCTCCGGTTCGCCCAAGGTGCGGGCCATGGAGATCATCGATGAGCTGGAGCCGGCGCGGCGCGGGCCGTACGCCGGTGCGGTCGGCTACTTCGATCGCAGCGGCAACATGGAGATGTGCATCGCCATCCGTACCCTGCTCCAGCGCGGACGGCGGGTGAGCGTTCAGGCCGGAGGCGGCCTCGTCTACGACTCCAAGCCGTCGGCCGAGTATGAGGAGACCGTCAACAAGGCGAGAGCGGTCTTGACCGCCCTCGCCCAGGCGGAGTCGCGCAGCCTCGAGGGGAAGGCCGTCGCCGTGCCCTTCGGCCGTCGACCGGGCAAGGCGCGGGCCGGAGGCGGACGATGAAGGGGCCATCGCTCGTCGTGCTCGACAACTACGACAGCTTCACCTTCAACCTCGTCCAGTACCTTGGCGAGCTCGGAGCGCAGGTGCAGGTCTTCCGCAACGACGCCATCGACGTCGAGGGCCTGCGGGCGCTCCGCCCGGCAGGCCTCGTCATCTCGCCGGGGCCCTGCACGCCCGACGAGGCGGGGGTGAGCCTCCCGGCCATCAGGGCGCTCGCGGGCGAGGTGCCCATCCTGGGAGTCTGCCTCGGGCACCAGGCCATCGGACAGGCCTTCGGGGGCCGGGTGGTGCGCAACGCCCGCATCGTCCACGGCAAGGCGAGCCCGGTGCGCCACCTCGGCCGCGGCATCTACCGGGGCCTGCCCTCGCCCTTCCTGGCCGGGCGCTACCACTCGCTCGTGGTGGAACGCAGGAGCCTGCCCAGGGTCCTCGCCGTGACCGCCTGGACCGAGGCCCGGGAGATCATGGGACTTCGCCACCGGCGCCTCGAGGTGGAGGGCGTCCAGTTTCACCCTGAGTCTATATTGACCGAGTGCGGAAGGGGACTGCTCGCCAACTGGCTCGGCCGGCTCAAGTCGCGAGGCGCCGCGTGATCCAGCAGGCCATCGCCCGGCTGGTGGAGAAGCACGACCTCAGCCGCGCCGAGACGGAAGCGGTCATGAACGAGGTGGCCGACGGGAGCGCCACACCCGCGCAGGTGGGAGCCCTCCTGGCGGCGCTCCGCCTCAAGGGCGAGACGGTGGACGAGATCGCCGGGGCCGCCGAAGTCATGCGCGAGCGGGTGGACAAGGTGCACGTCCCGCGCGAGGTCTTCGTCGACACCTGCGGAACGGGGGGCGACAACCAGAACACCTTCAACATCTCCACCACCGCCGCCTTCACGGTGGCGGGCGCCGGCGTGTGCGTCGCCAAGCACGGCAATCGATCGGTCTCGTCGCGCTGTGGCTCGGCCGACGTCCTGGCCTTTCTGGGGGTGAACGTGGACGCCCCCAAGGAGACGGTGGAGCGCTGCATCGCCGAGTGCGGCATCGGCTTCCTCTTCGCCCCGCGTCTCCACCCGGCCTTCAAGGCCGTGGCCGGCATCCGCCGCGAGCTCGGGATCCGCTCCATCTTCAACCTGCTCGGGCCCCTCGCCAACCCGGCCGGCGCGCGCCACCAGGTGCTGGGTGTCTACGAGCCGCGCTGGGTGCCCGTCCTGGGCGGCGTGCTGCGGGCGCTCGGCACGCGACACGCCTTCGTGGTGCACGGCGAGGGACTCGACGAGATCGCGGTGACCGGGATGACCCACGTCTGCGAGGTGAAGGGCGATGCCCTGGAGCGTTACGCCATGCTGCCCGAGGACCTCGGCCTGCGGCGCTGGGAGAAGTCGGAGATCGCGGGCGGGGACGCCGCCCGCAACGCAGCCGTCCTGCGGGACGTCCTCGGCGGCCAGCCGGGAGCGCCGCGCGAGGCCGTGCTCGCCAACGCGGCCGCAGCCCTGGTGGCGGGTGGCGCGGCAGGCGACCTCAGGACCGGCGTCAAGCTCGCCGCCCAATCCCTGGACAGCGGGGCGGCCCAGGAGAAGCTCGAACGGCTGCGCGCACTCTCCCAGGGGGCCTGAGGCCCTGACATGACGTTCCTTTCCGAGATCCTCGAGCGCAAGCGGGTGGAGGTGGCGGGCCGGAGGGCCGCCCTCCCCGAGGAGGAGCTCGCGAGCGCGCTCAAGGACCGGCCCCCGCCGCTCGACTTCTTGGGCGCGCTCTCCGCAAGGGAAGGTGATCTCCGCATCGTGGCCGAAGTGAAGCGAAAGAGCCCCTCCGCCGGCCTCTTCGCTCCCGGCCTCGACGCGCCCGGGCAAGCCCGCCGCTACGCCGCCGCCGGTGCGGCCGCCATCTCGGTCCTCACCGACGGCCCGTTCTTCGCGGGGGCGCTCTCCGACCTCGTCGCGGTGCGCAGGGAAGTCGCGGTGCCGCTGCTGCGCAAGGACTTCGTGCTCGACCGCTACCAGCTCCTCGAGGCCCGCCTGGCCGGTGCCGACGCGGTGCTCCTCATCGTGGCCGCCGTGGGCAAGGTGGAGCTCTCGCGCCTCATCGAAGGGTGCGAGGGGCTCGGGCTCTGCGCGCTCGTCGAGGTCCACGACGCGGCCGAGCTCGAGCTGGCGCTCGAGGCACGGGCCCGCCTCGTCGGCGTGAACAACCGGAATCTCAAGACCTTCGAGGTGGACCTGGCGGTCAGCGAGCGGCTCTTCCCGCTCATCCCGGCCGGCGTGAAGGGGGTGGCCGAGAGCGGGGTGCGGACCGCCGCCGACGCCGACCGCCTCAAGAAGGCCGGCGCAAGAAACCTGCTCGTGGGCGAGGCGCTCGTCCGCGCCGCCGATCCGGAGCGCCTCATCCACGCCATGAGGAGGGGAGGTCTTTCACCATGACGGGCGGGCGCATCCATCGCTCCTCGGCCTGGCCCCGTTCCCCATGAGCCCGGTCCGGGTCAAGATCTGCGGCATCACCCGCCTCGAGGATGCTCTCTTCGCGGCGCGGGCCGGCGCCGACGCACTCGGCTTCAACTTCTGGCCGGGCTCGAAGCGCTTCATCGACCCGGGCGCGGCGCGGGCCATCGTGGACCTCCTGCCGCCCTTCGTGACGCCGGTGGGGGTCTTCGTCGACCAGCCCCCTTCCGAGGTGCTGGAGGCCGCCGCCCGCTCGGGGGTGCGCGCGCTGCAACTCCACGGCGACGAGCCCCCCGAGCAGGTGAAGGGCTACCCGTTCCCCACCCTCAAGGCGCTGCGGCTCAGCGGGCGGGAAGACCTGGCGGAGCTCGCTCGCTACGAGGTCGCGGGCTTCGTCCTCGACGCGCCCTCGGCCGAATTCGGGGGAAGCGGCCGCCTGTGCGACTGGGAAATCGCCCGCGAGGTGGCGAAGAGGGCTACGCTCCTGCTCGCCGGCGGGCTCGATCCCGACAACGTGGCTCTCGCCGTCCGCGCGGTCCGCCCGTACGGCGTCGACGTGGCAAGCGGCGTGGAATCGTCACCCGGTGTGAAAAACCATGCCAAGCTCGCTCGCTTCGTCTCCGCCGCCAAGAAGGAGGCAGCGTGAATCACCTCCCCGACGCAAAGGGCCACTTCGGGCCTTATGGCGGCCGCTTCGTGCCCGAGACCCTCATCCCGGCCTTGACCGAGCTCGAGGAGGCCTGGCGATCGGCGCGGGCCGACCGGGCCTTCCGGCGCGAGCTCGGGGAGCTCTTGCGGAACTTCGCCGGCCGGCCGACCCCGCTCTCCGAGGCGCCGCGCATGAGCGAGGAACTCGGAGGTTGTCGGGTCCTCTTGAAGCGAGAGGACCTCTGCCACACGGGCGCGCACAAGATCAACAACACCCTCGGCCAGGTCCTGCTCGCCCGCCGCATGGGAAAAAGGCGCATCATCGCCGAGACCGGCGCCGGACAGCACGGGGTCGCCACCGCCACCGCCGCCGCACTCTTCGGCCTCCCCTGCGAGGTCTTCATGGGCGAGATCGACGTGGAGCGCCAAGCCCTGAACGTCTTTCGCATGCAGCTGCTCGGCGCGAGGGTGAACAAGGTGAGCTCCGGCTCGCGCACCCTCAAGGACGCCATGAACGAGGCCATCCGCGACTGGGTCACCCGCGTCCGAGACACCCACTACGTCATCGGCTCGGTGGCGGGTCCCCACCCCTATCCCGCCCTGGTGCGCGACTTCCAGGCGGTGATCGGGAAGGAGGCGCGCCGACAGGTCCTGAAGGCAGCCGGGCGCCTGCCGGACGCGGTGGTGGCCTGCGTGGGCGGAGGCTCGAACGCCATGGGGCTCATGAGCGCGTTCCTCTCCGACCCCGGGGTACGGCTGGTGGGGGTGGAGGCGGCCGGCCACGGACTCAAGACCGGTCGTCACGGCGCCTCGCTCGCCCGGGGGCGCCCGGGAGTGCTCCACGGCTCGAAGAGCTACGTGCTGCAGACCGAGGACGGCCAGATCGCCGAGGCGCACTCGGTGAGCGCCGGCCTCGATTATCCGGGGGTGGGGCCGGAACTCGCCTACCTGAAGGACGAGGGCCGCCTCACCCTCATGCAGGCCACCGACCGCGAGGCGCTCGCCGCCTTGACCTACCTCGCTCGCACCGAAGGCATCATCCCGGCTCTGGAAAGTGCCCACGCCGTTTCCGCCGCCCGCAAGCTCGGACGCGCCCTCGGAAAGCAGGGGCTCCTCCTCGTCAACATCTCGGGCCGGGGTGACAAGGACGTCGAGCAGGTGCGCCGCGCGCTCGAGCCGCCCCCCGGCTCACCCGCTATGGGCGGGAGGTCGCCATGAGAGCGCCCCCGCGCGCCGGGAGCGGACCTCACGAAATCGCCGCGATGTTCGCCGCGGCGCGCGCCCGTGGCGAGGCCGCCCTGCTCGCCTACCTCATGGCCGGCGATCCGGACCTCGCCACCTCGAAGGCCGCCGCGCTGGCCTGCGCCGAGGCCGGAGCCGATCTCATCGAGATCGGCATGCCCTTCTCGGACCCCATCGCGGACGGGCCCACCTTGCAGCGCGCCGCGGCCCGCTCGCTTGCCGCAGGGACGACCGTCGGGGACGCCCTCGCCGTCGCGGCTCACCTCAGAGCCCGCTCCCAGGTCCGCCTGGCGCTCATGGGCTACCTGAACCCCGTCTTGAGCTACGGCCTCGAGCGCTTCCTCGACGACGCCGTGCGTTCGGGGGTGGACGCCCTCATCCTGCCCGACCTGCCGCCCGAGGAGGCGGTGGAGCTCGTGGCGGGCTGCGCCGACCGGGGGCTCGCGACGGTGTTCCTGCTCGCCCCCACCTCGACGCGAGAGCGCTGCCGCGCGGCGGCGGCGGCCGCAAGCGGCTTCATCTATTTCGTCTCGGTGACGGGCGTCACCGGCGCGCGCCGCACCCTGCCTCGCGACCTCGCCGCGAACCTGCGGGCGGTGCGGGCGAGCTCCAAGCTCCCGCTCGTGGTGGGCTTCGGGGTCTCCTCGCCCGCGCAGGCGAGGGAAGTGGCCCGCCTGGCCGACGGGGTGGTGGTGGGGAGCGCTCTCGTCGCCCGCTTGGCCGAGGGCGGGAAGCGGCGGGCCGCGATCGCGCGCCTGGCGCGCTTCGTGCGGAGCCTCAAGGCGGCCGTGCGCCGCTCCCCCCGCTTCGAGGTCCCCGCCAGACCTAGGCGAGGGGCCGCCCGAGGGCGCCGGCGATCACCTTCACCTGCCGCATGAGCTCGGCGAACTCGGGGATGGCCAAGGACTGGTGGCCGTCCGAGAGGGCCGCCTCGGGACGGGGGTGGACCTCGATGATGAGCCCGTCGGCTCCGGCCGCGATCCCGGCCCGGGCCATGGCCGCCACGTGGCGCCGCAACCCGATCCCGTGAGAGGGATCGACCACCACCGGCAGGTGGGTGAGCGACTTCAGGATGGGTACCGCGTTCAGGTCGAGGGTGTTGCGGGTCATGTTTTCGAAGGTCCGGATGCCGCGCTCGCACAGGGCTACCTGGTAGTTGCCCCCGGCGAGGATGTACTCGGCCGCCATGAGGAGCTCCTTGATGGTGGCGGAGGGGCCTCGCTTGAGGAGGACGGGCTTCTTCGACTGGCCGAGCCGACGCAAGAGCGCGTAGTTCTGCATGTTGCGGGCCCCGATCTGGAGCACGTCGGCGTACTCGGCGCAGGCATCGAGGTCGTCCGGATCCATGACCTCGGTCACCACCTTGAGGCCGGTCGCCTCGCGGGCCAGGGCGAGCAGTCTCAGGCCTTCCGGGCCGAGCCCCTGGAACTCGTAGGGGCTCGTGCGGGGCTTGTAGGCTCCGCCGCGCAGGAAGGCCGCCCCGTAGCTCTTCACCGCCCTCGCCACTTCCAGGATCTGCTCCTTCGACTCGACCGAGCAGGGCCCCGCCACCACCGCCACGCCGGGCCCCCCCAGCCGCACCCCGCCCACCTCGAGGACGGTGTCCTCCTCCTTCACCTCCCGCGAGACGAGCTTGAAGGGCTGGGAGACGCGGAGGGCGTCGGCCACGCCCGGCATGGAGGCGAAGAGCTCCGGCTCGAGCGCACCCTGGTTGCCGGTGATGCCGATGGCCACCCGCTGCGCGCCAGGGATGGAGTGCGGGGTGAGGCCGAGGGCGCGCACGCGTTCCTCCACCGCCTCGATCTCGGCGGGCGAGGCGTGTGGCTTCATGACGACGAGCATCCTGGGGCCTCCGTCGAAAACCGCGATGGCCGCGCACTGTCACGGCACCAAAGGCGAAATTCTACCCCCAGCCCTGCCTCGAGTTCTAACGCCCGCTCGGGCGGCGAGGCGCGGCGGGCGGGAGCGGACCGTTGAGGTCAATGATCGCTCGGGACCTCGGACCGGGTCGACCGAAGAGATGCGCTCTTGGGGTAGGGCCACGAGATAGGCCCTCGGGCGTGATCCAGATCAGGCGGCGTGCTTGCCGCGCTTTTCGCCTGCGAGGGGGGTGTTACACTTTGCAGGTGGCTCGCAACCGTCGCTGGGACTACCTGTACGACCGGCAGAAGCAGCCCGTGAAGGAGTACATCGAGGCCCGCTTCGCCGAGGAACTCGCGAACGACCTCGCCAATTGGCCCCCGCCTTTCGAGACCTGGGTCTCGGAGGAGCTCCGCGAGCGCTACGCCATCGGTCTCAGCGCCCGGCCGCGCGAGGAAGTGCTCCGCTTCGCCCTCCACGTGGCGCGGCTCGACCTCATGCTGGACTTCGAGGCCATCGACCGGCTCATGGGCGACGAGACCCAGCGCCACTGGCAGACGCCGGCCGAGGCCGCGGCGGGACACCTGCTCGTGCGCTACGTCACCGAGAAGTGCCTGGCCCTGAAGGAGTGGGCGCAGAGCGCCCAGCTCAAGCGTGACGATCTCGTGAAAGCGGTGGAGCTCGTCGAGAAGCGACTCTTCCTCGTCACCGGGAGCTGAGTTCCGGCTTGCTTCGCGTGAAGGCGCTCTCCTTCAGTCCGCACGGGACCCCTTCAGACCCGCCTCGGTGAGCGGGTGCTTCATGAGCTCCTCGAGCACGGCATAGGGGAGGCAGGCCGCGTCGGCGCCCAGCCGGGCCGCCTCGAGCACGTGGGCCGGGTGGCGCACGCTCGCGAGGAGCACCTTGGTGGCGAAGTCATAATTCCTGAGGATCTGGACGATCTGGGCGACGACCCCCATCCCGTCTTGCGCAATGTCGTCGAGCCGGCCCACGAGGGGCGAGACGTAGGTGGCGCCCGCCTTGGCCGCCACGAGCGCCTGCGCCGGGGTGAAGCACAGCGTGACGTTCGTGCGGATGCCCTCGGTGGTGAGGTCGCGCACCGCGCGCAGACCCGCCACGACGGGCGGCAGCTTCACCACCACGTTCTCGGCCACCTTGGCGTACCCTCGCGCCTCGGCCATCATCCCCTCGTATTCGAGGGCCGCCACCTGGGCCAAGACCGGACCTCGGACGAGGGCGGTGATCTCCTTCAGCACCTCGGAGAACTTGCGCCCGCTCTTCGCCACGAGTGGGGCGCTCGTCGTCACCCCGTCGCACAGCCCCATGGCGAGCGCCTTCTCGATCTCGGTGAGGTCCGCCGAGTCGATGAAGAACTGCATTTCGGCCTCCCGAATCCGCTTAGACAGCCTCCGGCGGCGACCCCCCGGGTGATCGTCGGAGGTTAGGGTCCTTCCCGCGCCTTGTGATAAATCGTCGGGCGAGGCATGGCTACCCGGAAGAGCGCCCGCGTCGTGCCGCTCAAGGGGCGGGAGAAGCGGCGGCGCGAGCGCGACCTCGTCGCCTGCGGCAAGGCGGTCATCGACGCCGAGGCGGCGGCGCTCGAGTGCCTGGCGCTCGACAGCAGCTTCGCCACCGCGGTCGAGTGGATCCTCTCCTGCCGCGGGCGGGTGGTGGTGACCGGGATGGGCAAGCCCGGCTTCGTCGCCCAGAAGCTCAGCTCGACCCTTTCCTCGACCGGAACCCCCTCGCACTACCTGCACCCCGCGGAGGCAGCCCACGGCGACCTGGGGCGGGTGACCGAGGAGGACCTCGTGCTCGCGCTCTCCAACTCAGGCGAGACCGAGGAGATCCTGCGACTCCTGCCCGCCCTGCACCGGATCGGCGCACGCCTGGTGGCCTTCACGCGCGACCGCGCAAGCCCGCTCGCGCGGGGTTCCAACCTGGTGGTGCCCCTCGGGCGCATCGAGGAAGCCTGCCCCATGGGGCTCGCCCCCACCGCCTCCACCGCCGCGCTCCTCGCCCTGTGCGACGCACTCGCCATGACCGTCCTCAAGAACCGGCCCTTCGACCGGGACGCCTACGCCCTCTATCACCCGGGGGGAAAGCTCGGCCGCGGCCTCATGAAGGTGCGGGACGTCATGCGCGCGGGCGACTCGAACCCGCTCGTAGAGGAGGACGCCCCGCTCGCGCGCGCGGTGGCGGTCATGACCAAGACGCGCGATCGCCCGGGGGCCTGCACGGTGGTGGACGCCGGGGGAAGGCTGGTCGGCGTCTTCACTGATGGTGACCTGCGCCGCCTGGTGGAGAAGGGCCGGGTGCCGACCCGCGCACCCATCCGCGAGTTCATGTCGACCGGTCCGCGCACCGTGCGCCCCGATGCCGAGGTGGCCGACGCCGCGCGCGTGCTGCGTGAGGCACGGGTCGATCAGGTCCCGGTGGTCGACCCCGAGGGACGCCCGGTCGGCCTGCTCGACGTGCAGGACCTCCTCGCCGCACGAGTCCTGTGAGAAGAGCGCTCCGCTCTCCTCAGGGATAGAGCCCCACCCGGTACATGGGGTGCGGGGGAGCCCTGCGCAGCAGTTCCGCCACGGTGGCCCCGGTCCCGGGCACGCTTCGCTCTGGGCACAGCTCGGCGAGCGGCTCGAGGACGAAGCGACGACCGGGGAGCGCCGGGTGGGGCAGGCTCAGCCGTGGGGTGTTGCAGACGAGATCCTCGTAGAGGAGGAGGTCGAGGTCGAGCGTCCTCGAGCTGAAGCGCACCTCCCGGCGCCGGAAGGCCACCCGCTCGACGTCGAGCAAGAGATCGAGGAGCCGCTCGGGCGGGATCTCGGTCTCGAGCTCGAGGGCGGCGTTGAGGTAACGCGGCTGGCGCGGGTCGAGGGCCTCCGTATCGTACACGCGCGAGGGGCGGAGCACCCTCACCTTGGGCGCGCCGTTGAGCTCGCGCCGGGCGAGGGCGAGGTGCCCCCAGCGGTTCCCGAGATTCGCCCCCACCCCGACGTAGGCTCGCACCGGCAACCCTCTAACTCGGCCGAGGACGCTCGGCGCTCAGACGACCGGGTTCTTGAGGACCCCGATCCCGCTGCACTCCACCTCCACCCAGTCGCCGCGCTTCAAGGTGCTCACCCCCTCGGGCGTCCCGGTCGAGACGAGGTCCCCGGGCAGGAGCGTCATGACCTGGGAGACGAAGGCCACGAGCAGGCAGGGGTCGACCGCCATCTCGCGCGCAAGGCCACGTTGCCGCTGCTCGCCGTTCACCCGGCAGGAGACCGCCACCTCCAGGGGATCGAGGTCGGTCTCGATGACCGGGCCGACCGGGCAGAAGGTGTCGAAGGACTTGGCGCGCGTGAAGTGGCCGTCCTTGCGCAAGAGGTCGCGGGCGGTCACGTCGTTGAGACAGGTGAAGCCGAAGACGGCCTCGCGGGCCTCTGCCGCGGTGGTGGCGTTCGTGAGGGTGCGGCCCATGACCACCGCCAGCTCCGCCTGGCATTCCACCTCCCGGGCGACCTCGGGGAGGCGGATGCTGGCGCCGGGGCCGATGACCGCCGTCGACGGCTTCAGGAACAAGAGCGGCTCCGCCGGCGGCGAGCCCGAGGTCTCCCGGACGCGCCCGGGGTAGTTGCGGGAGGCGCACACCACCTTCGTCGGCGACACGGGTGCGAGCAGGGTCACTTCCGACAAACGGTAGGACGGTCCCTCGGCGAGGCCGCCGGCCCACGGCTCGGCGGTGAGGGCGCGGACCTTCAACCCCTCGACGGCGCCGTAGAGCTCGCGCCCGCCCCGCCGGAAGCGGCAGGTCCTCATCCCGGCCTCCTCAGTCCGAGTACGTCGGCCATGTCGTAGAGCCCGGGGGCCCGTCCCACCACCCAGCGTGCGGCGCGCAGAGCCCCCCGCGCGAACTGCTCCCGGGAGGTGGCGCGGTGCGTGAGCTCGAGCCGCTCGCCCTCGCCGGCGAAGTAGACGGTGTGATCGCCGATCACGTCGCCGCCCCTCAGGGCCTGCACGCCGATTTCGCGGGAGGGCCGCTCCCCGACCATGCCGTGCCGAGCGTAGGCGAGGTCCTTCGAAGGGTCGCGCCCGAGCGCCGCGGCGGCGATCTCGGCCAGGCGCAGGGCGGTCCCGGAGGGCGCGTCCTTCTTCTTCTTGTGGTGCATCTCCAGGACCTCGACGTCGTACGCGTCCCCGAGGATGCGCGAGGCCGTCTCGACGAGCGCGAAGAGCACGTTCACCCCCACGCTCATGTTGGGGGAGAGGACGACCGGCACCCGGCGGGAGGCCACCTCGACCCGGGCCCGCGCTTCCCGCGTGAAGCCGGTGGACCCGATGACGAGCGGGACCCCTCGTGCCGCGCACACCTCGGCGTTCGAGACCGAGGCCTCGAAGCTCGTGAAGTCGATGACCACGTCGGCGCCGCGGGTTAGGACGCGCCCGAGGTCGCCTTCGATCCCGACGCCCACGGGGGGAAGACCCGCCGCCGAGCCCGCGTCCTGACCTTCCCCGAAGCCCGCCCGCTCGGTGGCTCCGACGAGACTCAAATCGGCCTCGGAACGGACGAGGCGCACCACCTGTCCACCCATACGGCCAAGGGCACCGGTCACCACCACGCGGATCATGGTTCCCCTCGCGATCAGGCGGTCTTGAGCAGGCCGAAGCGCACCATGGCCTCGCGGACCTTGGCGAGGTTCGGGTCGGCGAGCGGGGCGAGCGGGAGCCTCAGCTCGGGGCTCATCTTGCCCATGAGCGCCATGGCGGCCTTGACCGGCCCGGGGTTCGTCTCGACGAACATGGCCCGGTTGAGCTCGGCCATCGCCACCTGCCGCTCGAGCGCCTTGGCGAGATCGCCGCGCTGGGCCGCGCCCACGAGCTCCTTCATGGCCCGCGGCGCCACGTTGGCGGTGACCGAGATGACGCCGTGGCCGCCGCACACGATGTAGGGCAGGGCCGTGAAGTCATCTCCGGACAGGTAAGAGAGGGCGTCCCTGCCCACGCGTTCGAGGAGCTGGATCTGTCGGTCCATGTTGGCCGTGGCTTCCTTGATGCCCACGATGGCGCGCGCCTTGGCGAGCCGGGCCACGGTCTCCGGAAGGATATCGCCCGAGGTCCGCGACGGCACGTTGTAGGCGACGACCGGAAAGCGCGTCGCCTCGTAGATGGCGCTGTAATGGCGGAAGAGGCCTTCCTGGGTGGGCTTGTTGTAGTAGGGGGTCACTACCAGAGCGGCGTCCGCCTTGAGCTCCTTGGCGAGCTTCACCGCGTCGATGCACTCGTGCGTGGCGTTCGAGCCCGCCCCGGCGATGACCGGTACCCGTCCCTTCACGGTCTCGACCACCGCGCGGATCACCTCGGCCCGCTCGGCGCCGGTGAGGGTCGCCCCTTCGCCGGTCGTGCCGCAGGGGACGATGCCATCGGTCCCCTCGGCGAGATGCCATTCCACGAGGTCGCGCAACGTGCGCAGGTCGACAGCGTTGCCGCTCAAAGGCGTGACGATGGCGACGAGGGATCCTTGAAAGCGCATGAGGCCTCCCTGTTGAGAACGCGTGGCTAGAATCTAACCCAAATGGCCCCGCTGGCCGAAGCGTCGCGGTGGGGGGCGGGGGCTCTCCCCGCGGACGAGGTCGGCGAGCCGCTCGCGGCGGCGAGCCAAAAGGGCAGTCGTCCCGGCGACGAGCACCTCGGCCGCCCTGGGTCGGCTGTTGTAGTTCGAGGCCATGGCGAACCCGTAAGCGCCGGCCGACCGGACACAGAGGAGGTCGCCTGGCCCAACCTCGGGCAAGCGTCGGTCCTGGGCCAGGAAATCCGCGGACTCGCAGACCGGCCCTACCACGTCAAAGACCTCCCTGTGCCGGGAGGGAGGGCGGACCGGCTCGATGAAGTGCTGAGCCCCGTAGAGGGCCGGCCTGACGAGGTCGGTCATGGCCGCATCGACCACCAAGAAGCTCCGGCGGCCGTTTTTCTTGCGGTAGAGCACGCGGGTGAGCAGCACGCCAGCATTGCCGACGAGGACCCGGCCCGGCTCGATGAGGATCTCGCCTGGGAAGGAGCCGAGGGCCTTTCCCACCGCCCGACCGTAGGCCGAGGGCGACGGCGGCCTTTCGTCGCCGTACGTGATGCCGAGGCCGCCTCCGAGGTCGAGGTGCTCGATATGCACCCCTTCCCGGCCGAGCGTCGCGACGAGCGTGAGCAGGCGGGCGAGGGCGTCGAGGAAGGGCCCCACCTCGGTGATTTGCGAGCCGATGTGCATGGCGACCCCCCTCACCTCGAGAGAGGGATCCTGGGCCGCCGCGGAATAGAGGTGCAGCGCCTCCTCCACCGCCACCCCGAACTTGGACTCGCGCAGACCGGTCGCGATGTACGGATGCGTGCGCGGGTCGACGGCTGGGTTCACCCTGAGCGCTATGGGGGCCCTGCGGTGGAGCCGGCGGGCCACCGCGGACACCCGCGTGAGCTCTTCGGCGCTCTCCACGTCGAGGACCTTCACGCCCTGCTTCAGGGCGAAGGCGATCTCCTCGTCCCGCTTGCCAACCCCGCTGTAGACCACCTTGCCCGGGTGTCCGCCCGCCTTGAGGACCCGGTAGAGCTCGCCCATGGAGACGATGTCGAATCCCGACCCCAGGCGCGCAAAGAGCGACAGCACGGCCAAGTTCGAGTTGGCCTTGACCGCATAGCAGCACAGGTGGCGGCGAGGGGCGAGGGAGGCGTCGAGCACGCGGTAGTGCCGGGTGAGGGTGGCGCTCGAGTAGACGTAGAGGGGGGTGCCGTAGGCGCGGGCCAGCTCCTCGAGCGGGACGTCTTCGGCACAGAGGTGGCCGCGCTTTCGCGTGAAGTGATTCATCGTGGGCCGGGCGCCTCCTGTGGCGCATGGGGCGCGGCCTTCCCGCCGTCGGCACCCTCACCGCCATCGGTGAGGCCGCCGTCGGCCGAAGCGCCCGCCGTGGTCCCCGCCTCCTCCACCCCGGCGTCCGAGGCCCTGAGCGGCGGGCGAGGGGGCGCCTTCACTCCGCAGCCGAGGAGGGCGAGGAGAGGAAGCAGGGCGAGCCGTCGCGTCACCCGAGCACCTTTTCCCAGCGGGCGAGCTCGGCCCGCACCTTGCGCGGCCCGGGCCCACCGGGGATCTCGCGGCGAGCAAGGCTCGCCCCGGGGTCGAAGCGCGAAGTGATGTCCTTGCCGAAAGCCGGGTGGAAGCGGTGCCATTCGGAATGGCTGAGCGTGGCGAGCTCGCGGCCCTCGCGCGCTGCGAAGGCGGCCGCCGCCCCCACCGCCTCGTGCGCTTCCCGGAAGGGAACCCCCTTCTCCACCAAGTACTCGGCCGCGTCGGTGGCGAGAGCGGCCCCGGAGCCGAGCACCGCCCGCATCCGCTCGACGTGGTAGGTTGCCGTCGCCACCGCCCCGGTGAGCGCGAGCAGGGTCTCCTCGAGCCTGCGCGGTGCGGCGAGGAGCGGCCGCTTATCCTCCTGCAGATCCCGGTTGTAGGAGAGGGGTAGGTTCTTGGGGAGGATGAGCAGGGTGAAGAGGTCGCCGAGTGCGCTCGCGGCCCGACCGCGCGCGAGCTCGGCCACGTCCGGGTTCTTCTTCTGAGGCATGAGAGAGCTGCCGGTGGAGAAGGCGTCGGAGAGCGTCATGAAGGCGAACTCGCGCGTGGTCCAGAGCACGATCTCCTCCCCCAGGCGGGAGAGGTGCACCGCGGCGAGCGCGCAGGCGAAGGCGAGCTCGATGGCGCTGTCGCGATCCGATACCGCGTCGAGCGAGTTCCTCGTCACCCCCGAGAGCGAAAGCGCGCGAGCGGTCGCCGCCCGGTCGATGGGGAGGGTGGTGCCGGCGAGGGCCCCGGAGCCCAGGGGAGAGATGGCGGCGCGAGCCCTCACCTCGGCGAACCGGGCCCGGTCGCGCTCCAGCGCCTCCACGTGGGCGAGCAGGTGGTGGGCGAGTGAGACGGGCTGGGCGTGCTGGAGATGGGTGTAGCCGGGCAGAAGCGTCTCCTGGTGCGCCCGGGCCTGGTCGACGAGCGCCCGCATGAGGCCGACGAGGGCAAGATCGCAGCGCTCGCAGGCCGCGACGATGAACAGGCGCTCGTCGAGTGCCACCTGGTCGTTGCGGCTGCGCCCGGCGTGCAGGTAGCCGGCGTCGCGGCCCACGATCTCCCCGAGCCGGCGCTCGACGTGGGTGTGCACGTCTTCCAGCCTGGGATCGAGACGGATGCGTCCGGAGGCGAACTCCCTGCGCACCTGCTCGAGGGCCTCGTCGACCCTTCGCGCCGCTCGGCGGGGCACGATGCCCCTTGCCGCCAACATTGCGAGGTGGGCGCGCGAGCCTCGGATGTCCTCTTCGAAGAGGGCCTTGTCCTCCTCGATCGAGACCGAGAGCGCGACGAGGCGCGGGTCGGCCTCGCCGGTGAGCGCCGCGCGGGAAATGGGCCTCGCCTTCTTCGTGCGCGTGCGCTTCATGATGCCGGATTCTCTCTCGAGGGCGTACCCTAGAACTTGACCGCCACCCCGGTCTGGATGGTCTCGGCATGGGTGGGGTCGCGGCCGGGATGGTTCTGGGAGTCGTTCGGCAAATAGTCGAAGGCCCCAAACGGCTGGAAGATCCCGAAGTTGAGCCAGGCGATGAAGCCGTCCTCGGTCTGGTACTTGACCCCGAGGTCGGCCTCCACCCCGAGCGGCGTGCTCGTGGAGGAGGGGGTCGAGACGGCAGTCATGGCCTGGGAGTAGACGAGGGCGAGCCAGCCCGACAACCCGTCGATGAACTCGTAGTTCACGGAGGGCTTGAGATAGAAAGCGTCGGTCACCCCCCCGATGATCTCCTTGAACAGGATGAGGTCCACCCGGTAGGCCTGGTTGAAGCGGAAGTTGCGGATGGCGGGCACCCGGTCGGTCGGCGCGAACTGGGGGCCGTCGATGGTGCCGGGCCGGCAAGGGCTGCTCGTGCAGGGCCGCCCGGGGTTCTCGCCGAAGCCGGGGTCGTCGCCACCGCTTGCGATGCCGAACTCGCCTCCCAGGTGGAGCTTGCCTTCGCCGAGCTTCCACTCCGCTTGGGCCACCCCGCCCCACTGGCGCAGCAGCACGCTGAGCCCATTCCCGGCGTTGCCGATCTGGCCGATGATGCCGGCGAGCTCGCTCTCGAAGCGGAACCGGCGGGTCTGGTAGCGGTACCACAGGTCGAGGGTATGGGCGTAGGCGTCGGACTTGAGCGCGGTGCCCACCTGGTCGTTGTTCGGGTTGGAGCTGTTGGCCGAGGGCAGGGTGTTCGCGCTCATGTAGCTCGGGAACTCGTAGCCTTCCGACTTGTACATGTACCAGGCGCCGTAGGACACGCTCGCCTCGTTCCGCTCGAACTTCCTCTTCATCTCCTCGTCGGTGTCCACATGGACGACCTTGATGCCGATGGCCTTGGTGTCGTCGGCCGGGTCGCGATCGAAGGGCTGACCCACCCCGCCCGAGTTTGGCTCCGAGGTCACCCCGGTCGCGACGATCTCGTACATGGGAATGAAGACGAGCTCGCCGAGCGGGGTCCGGATGGGCGAAAGGGCGAACTGCAGGCGGTCCACGCTGTCGCCGAGATCGTCGTCGATGCCCGACCCGGCATTGGAGAGCATGCCGAGCCCGAACTGGGAAGGCATGCGGCCAAAGGAGAGCAGGCCGAGCGGCGTCTGCACCTCGGCCCAGGCTCGCTTCACCACGATCGAGTTGCGGTCCGAGTTCTGCCCGGCGGTGGGGGGGACCTGCCCGGTGGAGTCGAAGGGGAACTGCACTCCGGTGCTCTGGAAGAAGAAGCCCTGCGGGGTCGATCCCAGCACGATGTCGTCGAGCATGTCGATCTGGGACAGTACCCGCACCTGTTCCGAGACGTTCAGGGTCGGCTCGAGCCGAAAGCGCATGTTGTCGCTCGTGAGGGTGCCGCGGTTCTCGGCGTCGCGCAGAGGGCGAGGGAAGAGAAAGTAGCCGTTGGGGTCGGCGTCGCGGTGCAGGTCGAGGTTGTCGAAGAGGTCTGAGCGCAGGCGCAGGTAGCCGTTCAGCTGCAAGAAGTCGAGCTTGCGCCGCTCGACCGCCCCGCCCTCCTCGCCCTCGGAAGGAGTGCGCGCTGCGATCTCCGCGCGCACCTCGTCCTTCATCTCCTCCTTGGCCTTGTCGACCTCCTGCCGCACGAGGTTGCGCACCGCCGGGTCGACCTCGGTGGCGGGCGGAGCGAGCGGCGCGAGCGCCCCCGGCTTGGCTGCCGGGGTCTCGCCCGCCGGGGCCGGTGGGGCGGTGCCCTCCTTGTCCTGCGCCGCGGCCGCTTCGGGCACACCACCCGCAGTGAGGAGGAGAGCCGCGACGAGCGCTGCGAGCAGCCGGGACATGGTCACCCCCGGGCGACGCGCCGATGAGGCGCCCTTTCGCCGGAAATCCGGCTCTTTAAGCACGCGCTTGCCGCGCTGGTCAAGGATTCTAGAATCCGGCTGCGCCGCCCAGGCGCTCTTAAGGACGAGGCAGCGCCTGTTCTTTCCGGTTCTTGGTCGAGCCGCGCAGAATCCGGCGTCAGAGGAGGGGGTGCGCCTCGGCGCTCACCACCTTGAGCGCGCCGAGGAGGGCGACCGTGTCCACCTGCGAGCCGTGACCGAGCTCGAGGTGGGTGGCGTCCGCCACCGGCTGGTCGAAGGTCGGATCGACCGCGATCCACTCCCCGCCGCTCTTTACCTCGGCCCAGGCGTGCCAGTAGAGGGCCGGGACGCCGTCGCCGTAGCGCGCGTAGACGAGGCCATGCACTTGCCGGGCCGGCACCCCGGCCGCACGGGCGAGGGCCGTGAAGAGGAGCGCGTGCTCGGTGCAGTCGCCCTTGCCGAGCGCGAGGACCTCGGTCGCGCGGTCGCGCGAGACCCCGTACACCTTCTCGAGGCGGCGGTAGACGAAGTGAACGAGCTTCGTGCTCGCTGCGAAGACGCCGTGCGAGTTCCCCACCACCTCCCTCGCCAGCCGGGCGATGGCCGGGGCGTCCGAGTCGACCTCGGGGGTAGGCGCGAGAAGCTCCTCCATTCCCGGGGGCACTCCCTGTTCACGCGGGGCATCGTGGGCAGGGTCGGCCGCCCGCGGACGGTGCGCCGTCACGGTCAGCGCGACGGTGCCGTCCTGCCCGCGGGCGAAGGATTGGCGGGAGTCCGTGACCTGGAAGGCCGGGGGCAGCCCCGTGAGCTTGTAGACGATGCGCTCGGGCACGCTCCGGGGCAGCTCGGAGGGGAGCTTCACCCGCGTCAACCCGAAGAGATCGATGGCGTCGATGCGCTTCGCCGTCTCCTCCGATTCCGCCCGCGCCACGACCGCGTCCCCAAGGCTCATCTCGAGGACGCGGTCATCCTTCGCGATGGCGACGCGGGCGGGCTGACGGTCGCCCACTTCCTCCTCCTCGACGAGCGCCACCTCGGCCTCGACCCCGCCGGCCGCGAGGTGACCCTGGCCCACGTAGCGATCCTCCATCTTCTTCACGCGGAGCGTCTCGAGGTCGAGCTGCTCGCCCAACACCACTCCCTTCTGAGCGGCAGCGAGCCTCGCGGGGTCCGCCTGCTCCACGGTCTCCCCCACGGGAGGTATAGCGCGCTCCTCGCTCTTGCCCTCGGCGGTCAGAACGGCGGTGCACCCGTTGGGGGTACAATGGCCCTCGACCCCGCGGTCCCCCCCGTCGCCCTTCCTCTCGCTCCGAAAGGTGAGGAGGCGTCCTCCCTTCTTCGCCTCGTAGGTCTTCTCGTCCTTCTGGCTTCGCGTCACGGTCGCCCCGGCGATGGTGGCGGTGACGCTCGAATCGGCGCGGGAGACGAACACGCGCTCGCCCCCGCGGGTCTCGAGGGTGAGCTCGCTCGAGGAGTAACCCGCCTTCTTGCCCATGAGATAGAGGCCAAACCACTCGATCCCGGAGGGACGGGGGAGGTCGATGACGCTCGGGGTGACCGCCTCAGGCTGGGCGAGGGCCCGCGGGACCTGGCCGGCCAGGAGCAGGAGGACGAGACCGCTTCTTCTCATGAGTGCCCCTTCTAAGGAGAAAACCCTCGCCAGGTGCATGTCCTGGCGGCGAAGCTTCTTACCAAAAACTCGCGTTCGCGGCCGGTGCCTCCCAGAATTCGAGCATGAGCTTCATCTGGGTCCTGCTCCTCGGCCTCTCGGTGGTGGTGGCGGCCGCGAACGGACGGATGAGCGCGCTCGGAGCCTCCATCACGAGCTCGGCCCAGAGCGCGGTGACGCTCTCGCTCGGCCTCGTCGGGATCCTCTCCCTCTGGCTCGGGCTCATGAAGGTCGCGGAGAAGGCGGGACTCATCGCCCTGCTCGCGCGGCTTTTCCGCCCACTGCTCCGGCGGCTCTTTCCGGAGGTGCCGCCCGAGCACCCGGCCCTCGGCGCCATGGTCATGAACGTGGCCGCGAACCTCCTCGGCCTCGGCAACGCCGCGACGCCCTTCGGGCTCGAGGCCATGCGCCGCCTCGAGGAGCTGAACCCCACCCCGGGCACCGCCACCGACGCACAGGCGCTCTTCTGTGCCCTGAACAGCTCCGCCCTCCAGCTCGTGCCGGCCACGGTCATCGGGCTGCGCGCCGCCGCCGGTGCGAGGAACCCGGCCGACGTCATCGGGCCCACCCTCGTCGCGACCGCCCTCGCCGCCACCGCCGCGGTGGTCGTCGCCAAGGTGCTCGCCCGCCTGTCGCGGTCCGGGGTCGGGCGGTCGAGCCCGCGCGACGGGAGGTGAGGGGTGCTGCGCGCGGCCATGGAGGCCCTCTCGGCCTGGGCGGTCCCGCTCCTCCTCGCCGGCATCCCCCTCTTCGCGATCACACGCAAGGTAAATGTATATTCGGCCTTCCTCGAAGGGGCGAAGGAGGGCTTCGCCACCGCCGTCCGCATCATCCCGGCCCTGGTGGCGGTGGTGGTGGCGCTCGGGATGCTCGAGGCCTCGGGAGCGCTCGAGGGGGGTGCGAGGCTCCTCGCGCCCCTCCTCGCCCATCTGTCCCTCCCGGCCTCGGTCATGCCCATGCTCCTCGTCAGGCCCCTGTCCGGGAGCGCCGCCCTGGGCGTGGTGGCCGAGGTCCTGCGCCGGGAGGGGCCCGACAGCTACGCCGGCCGGCTCGCCTCGGTGATGGCGGGTTCGACCGAGACCACCTTCTACGTGCTCGCCGTGTACATGGGAGCGGTCGGGGTGAAGCGCTACCGGCAGGCTCTCCCGGCCGGACTCGTCGCCGACCTCGTCGGTTTCACTGCCTCGGTGCTGCTCGTCAAGGCCTTCTTCGGCTGAGCGGGCTAGCGCTCCGGAACCGGAGCGTAGAAGGACACCCCGCGCACGTTCTCGTTCACCTTTAAGGGATGCTGCAGGGGCGGGAAGGCCCGCTGCTCGCAGTCGATGCGCTCGCAGAGCCGGCAGGTGAGGCCGACCGGCACGACCGCCTCGCGCGAGCTCAAGTCCACCCCGTCGGCATAGACGAGCTTCTTCGCATGGGCCACCTCGCACCCGAGCGCGAGCGCATGGACGGTGCGGGGGGCGTGGTATCCGCCTCCCTCCTTGCGGACGGTGCGGGCGAGCCAGAAGTAGGTGGTCCCGTCGGGCATCTGGGAGAGCTGGGTCCTGAGCATGCCGGGGGTGAGGAAGGCGGTGAAGACATTCCAGCGCGGACAGGCCCCGCTGAAGCGGGCGAAGCGCAACCCCGAGGCGCTGAAGTGCTTCGAGATGTTTCCGGCGATGTCGATGCGGACCATGTGGAACGGGACGCCCTCGGCCCCGGGCCGGCGCAGGGTGGTGAGCCGGTGCGCCACCTGCTCGAAGCTGGCGCGGAAGCGGTGGCCGAGCAGTTCGAGATCGTACCGCTCGAGCCGCGCCGACTCCACGAACGGCTCGTAGGGCATGAGCACCGCCGCCGCGAAGTAGTTGGCGAGGGCGACCCGGGCAAGCGCCCGCGACTCGCCCGAGGTGAGGAGCGGGTCGCGCGCGTACTTGTCGATGGCCGGTCCTTGCGTGAGCAACCCCACCTGGAACGCCAGCTGGAAGTTGCGGCTACCTCGGCGCAGGACCTCGGAGAGGGCCAGGATCTTGCGCTCCGGGTCGTAGCGGCGCAGGGCGCCTCCCATGGCGGCGGCCCGCTCGACCTGGACCCGTACCCGGTGGGCGCGCTCGAGGTAGAGGACGAGGTCGTCGTAGAGGTTCGTCGCGTTGAGCGAGGTTTCCCGCCAGATCTCAGCCGCTCCGTCCTCAAGCTCGGGGAAGAAATTCATGTTGCGCTGGATGAGGTCGGCCACCTCCTCGGTGGGCAGCCTCGAATCGATGGCCGACGGCCCGTCCTGGGAGAGGCGGGAGGTGAGGGTGTCGGCGGCTTCCCGGGCACGACGGTAGGCACCGTAGAGCGCCACCACCGCCCGGGCGAGGGCGAGCGAGGAGCCCGCGAGTTCGCGCACCTCGGCGGCCTGGAGGTCGTGGGGCTCGAAGAGCGGATCGCCGAAGACTTCGAGGAGGTCCGCGGCGACGCGCGCGTCGGCGTCGGAGGAGAAGTGCTTCAAGTCGAGATGGAAGGTCTCGGAGAGGCGGATGAGGAGCTGAGCGGTGAGGGGCCTCTTGTCGTGCTCGATGAGATTTAGGTAGCTCGGGCTCACCCCGAGTCTCTGGGCGAGCTCGGTCTGCGTGAAGCCCTCCCGCCTCCGCATGGCGCGCAGCTTCCCCCCCAGGCGCGGTGCATCCGGCATCGTCTCGGTCGCCTCCCCCCTCGAGTTTCCCCGGGAGAATCCTGTGGCTGCGCCGTTTCATTTACAAGCTTCACTGATTTGCAGATTCGATTTGCAACACGACAACAAGTTAACCAGCGGAAATGCTTAAGGTAATGACCGTTGACGATCGTCAAGTTAATTCCCCACGCGAAAGGACCTCGCCATGGGACAGCCCCTCAACGACCCGCAGAACAAACTCTTGCCGTCTTTGGACGAAGGCGTCGCCCTGCCGCGCGGCGTCGAGCTTCGAGTTCCGGCCCCGCGAGAGAAAAGCCCGGTCCTCGACGAGGGCGCCCTCGCCCTCGTCGCCGACTTGAGCCGCCGATTCGGCTGGCGCGTCGACGAGCTCCTCGCCCGGCGCCGCGAGCGCCAGGCCCGCTTCGATTCCGGCGAGCGGCCCGACTTTCTGCCCGAGACGGCTCATGTCCGCTCCTCCGAGTGGGTGGTGGCGCCCCTGCCCGCCGACCTGCAGGACCGGCGCGTCGAGATCACCGGGCCGACCGACCGCAAGATGATCATCAACGCCCTCAACTCGGGGGCCTCGGTCTTCATGGCCGATTTCGAGGACTCGAATTCGCCCACCTGGGAGAACCTCGTCCGCGGTCAGGAGAACCTGTTTGATGCGGTGCGGGGCACCATCGAGTACACGGCGCCCGAGGGGAAGAAGTACCGCCTGAACGAGCGCACCGCCGTCCTCTTCGTCCGCCCGCGTGGCTGGCACCTCACCGAGCGGCACGTGGAGGTCGATGGCCGCCCGGTTCCGGCCGCCCTCTTCGACTTCGCCGTCTTCTTCCATCACAACGCGAAGGAGCTCGTCCGGCGCGGCAGCGGACCTTACTTCTACCTCCCCAAGCTCGAGAGCCACCTCGAGGCGAGGCTGTGGAACGAGGTGTTCTTGCGGGCCCAGGAGGCCCTGGGCCTGCCGCGCGGCACCGTGAAGGCGACCTGCCTCATCGAGACCCTGCCGGCCGCCTTCGAGATGCACGAGATCCTGTGGGAGCTGCGCGAGCACTCGGCGGGCCTGAACTGCGGGCGCTGGGACTACATCTTCTCGTACATCAAGTGCTTGCGGAACGACCCGGGCTTCGTCTTGCCGGACCGCGCCCAGGTCACCATGGACAAGTCCTTCCTCAACGCCTACGTGCAGCTCCTCATCCAGACCTGCCACAGGCGCAACGCGCACGCCATGGGCGGCATGGCCGCCCAGATCCCGGTGAAGGACGATGCGCGGGCGAACGAGGCCGCGCTCGCCAAGGTGCAGGCCGACAAGCTGCGCGAGGTGCGGGCTGGTCACGACGGCACCTGGGTGGCCCACCCCGGCCTCGTCCCCATGGCGCGCAGCGTCTTCGACGACTTCATGCGGGACCCGAACCAGATCCACCTGAAGCGCGAGGAGGTGCGCGTGGGCCCGAGGGAACTGTTGGCCGTGGCGGAGGGCACCCGGACCGAGGCCGGCCTGAGGCACATGGTGCGGGTCTCGCTGCTCTACCTCGAGGCCTGGCTGCGCGGTTCGGGCTGCGTGCCCATCTACGGTCTCATGGAGGACGCCGCGACGGCCGAGATCAGCCGCGCTGAGGTCTGGCAGTGGATCCGCCACGGGGTGAGGCTCGAGAACGGGACCCTGGTCTCGGCCGAGTTCTTCCGCCGCGTCCTCGCCGAGGAGCTGGACCAGCTCCACAACGAGGTGGGCGACCGCCGCTACCAGAGCGGCAAGTTTCCACAGGCGCGCGCCCTCTTCGAGCACCTGGCGACCGCCCCCGAGTTCGGCGAGTTCCTCACCTTGCCGGCCTACGAGGCCCTCCTCGCGGAGGAGTCGGGCTCGAAGGCGGCCCCTCTCGGTTCCGTCCATCCCGCGGGGCCGGCTGCCCCCCACCCCGACCCGCGGCGCTGGGAGGGCGTGGTGCGGTCCTACAGCCGAGCCGAGGTCGAGAGGCTGCGCGGCACGGTCCACGTCGAACACACGCTCGCCCAGCTCGGCGCGCTCCGCCTGTGGGACCTCTTCCACTCCGAGCCCTACCTGCCGGCCCTGGGCGCCCTCACCGGCAACCAGGCCGTCCAGATGGTCAAGGCCGGGCTCAAGGCCATCTACCTCTCCGGCTGGCAGGTGGCGGCCGACGCCAACAGCGCCGGGCAGACCTACCCCGACCAGAGCCTCTACCCGGTCGACTCCGTCCCCCAGGTGGTGCGCCGCATCAACCGCGCCCTGCAGCGGGCCGACCAGATCGCCCACGCCGAGGGCCAGGACGGCACGCACTGGTTCGCGCCCATCGTGGCCGACGCCGAGGCGGGATTCGGCGGCCCGCTCAACGCCTACGAGCTCATGAAGGCTCTCATCGAGGCGGGGGCCGCCGCCGTGCACTTCGAGGACCAGGTGGCGAGCGAGAAGAAGTGCGGCCACCTCGGGGGGAAGGTCCTCGTGCCCACCTCGCAGTTCATCCGCACCCTCACCGCCGCAAGGCTCTCCGCCGACGTGCTCGGGGTGCCGACCGTCCTCGTCGCCCGCACCGACGCCGACTCGGCGAAGCTCCTCATGAGCGACGTCGACCCCTATGACGCGCCCTTCATCGACCGGGCCCGCGGACGCACCCCGGAAGGCTTCTTCCACCTCCGGGGCGGCGTGGAATGCGCCATCGCGCGCGCCGTCGCCTACGCGCCCTACGCCGACCTCTTGTGGTGCGAGACCTCCAAGCCCGACCTCGGCGAGGCGAGGGCCTTCGCCGAGGGAGTCCACGAGAAGTTCCCCGGCAAGATGCTCGCCTACAACTGCTCGCCCTCCTTCAACTGGAGGAAGAACCTCGACCCGGCCGAGATCGCCCGCTTCCAGGGCGAGCTCGGTGCGCTCGGCTACAAGTTCCAGTTCGTCACCTTGGCCGGATTCCACGCCCTCAACTTCTCCGCCTTCAAGCTCGCCCGCGACTACCGTGACCGCGGCATGGCCGCATACAGCGAGCTGCAGGAAGAGGAGTTCGCCGCCGAGAAGACCGGCTACACCGCCACCCGGCACCAGCAGGAGGTGGGCACCGGCTACTTCGACCGGGTGCTCGAGACCGTGACCCAAGGTCTCGCCTCCACCGCCGCACTCGAGGGTTCGACCGAGCAGGCCCAGTTCACCGCCGGCGATCGCCTCTCGGCCGCCCACCGCTCGATGGAGAAGGACCACCACGAGCTCGGAGCCCTCGTCGCCCGCGCGCAGCGAGCCGCGGGACCGGCCGCGCTCGGCTCGGCACTCGACGAGCTCAAGGCCTTCCTCGCGCGCCACTTCGAGCGCGAGGAACGCGACCAGGGCATCTTCGGGATCCTCGCCGAGCGCGGCGCTTCCGAGGAGGCCGATGCGTTGCTCCACGAGCACCGGACCATCCTTCACGAGCTCGAGGCCCTGGTCCGCGCCGTCGGCGACGGGCTCTCCGCGAAGCAGGTCGGCGAGCGGGCTCGTACACTCGCGGGGCAGCTCGTCGAGCACGAGAGGCGCGAGCACGCCATGGCGGAGCGGGCGCTTTCCTCACAGGCGGCGACCGTCGCCGCCTGATTTCGCCTTCGGCCCGACAAGGGGGCAGGCTTCCACTCCTGGCACCCGGGCTAAGAGTGGCGAATCTATGACGAGGTCCGGAGCGGCCGATTCCTCGTGCGGCGGCTCCCGCCCTCGGCGTAGATTTCTCTTCGACCATGCGCCTTCGCCCTTCTGCTCTAGCCCTCCTCGCGCTCTTCGCCGCTTGCGGCGGCGGGGACGGCGGCTCTACCGACGGCGGTTCCAACGTCTGCAATCCGACCGACGGCGGCGCGCTCAGCTGCGCCACCTCGCCCGCGCAGTCGAGCACCGCCGCGCCTACCTCCATTCTCTTTCACGGCGAGGTCGCGGTGGGCGGGTCGGCGACCTTCAAGGTCCCCCTCAACACGGCGAGCCTCACCGTGATCGAGCAGGCGGTGGACGCCCCGGACAGCATCGTGGCGAGCGGGGCGACCATCGACAACGTGGCGGTGCCGCGCCTCGTGGAGGTGAAGGACGCGAGCGGTGTCACCCACACCCTCTATGACGACTCGAAGGACGACGGCGCGTTCTCGGGCACGACCACCGATCCCACCCAGATCGAACAGCTCCCCGCCTTCTTCTTCAGCGACAGTCCCTCGACGGGCACCCTCACCCTCCCCAACACCACGGGCGGCCTCGCCCTGGTCGGGCCGCAGGGCCTTCCCGCCGGGCAGGCGACCGTCGTCGTCTCCGACTACGCCTACGCCTGTTCGAGCATCGCTGGCTGCTGCGGGGGGAGCAACACCAGCACCTACGATGTGACCGTCATCGCGAAGCCCCTCGTCTCCGGGGCTATCCCCTCCCAGGGCACCCTCGACCTCAACCTCTACTTCGTCGCCAACAAGGCCTGCGTCCCGGGGAACACTTCATCCTGTCCGGCCCTGAGCGAGGCCTCCGCCCCGAGCGACACGGACCTGCAGCGCATGCTAAGCACCCTCAGCTACGTCCTCGGGAAGGCCGGCATCACCCTCGGCAACGTGAACTACGTCGACGCAACGCCCAAGGTGCAGACGGCGTATGCGAACGGGGTCAGCGTGGACTCGACCGGCGCCTGCGCTCCCTTGGCCCAGCTCCTCCAGACCTCGCAAGGCGGCAACGCCATGAACCTCTTCCTCGTCCCCAGCATCAACGCGAACGGGCTTCCGGCCGGCGACTCGGTAGTGGGGGTGGACGGGACCATCCCGGGACCCTCGACCGTCGGCGGCACGGTCGCGAGCGGGGCCATCGTCTCGGTGGCCGACCTGCGCGCCAACGAGGCGAGCTGCACGGGGACGCCGGTCTTCGACCCGACCTCGGGTGCCTGCGGCGCCGACATCACCGCCTACGTCGCCGCCCACGAGACCGGGCACTTCCTCGGCCTCTACCACGTGACGGAGATGTCGGGCACCGAGTTCGACCCGCTCGCGGGCACCGCCCGCTGCGCTTGCCAGAGCTGCGCGCCGGTCGCGTCGCGGTTCAGGTGCGCCGACGCCACGCCCCCTCCCCCCCCCAGCACCGCCTACGCGATGCGGGCCGGCGACTGCACCGCCGTCGGGGCCGACGTCAGCACGGGCTGCGGCGGCGGGCAGGACCTCATGTTCTGGCTCCTCGACGCAGGCGCCGAAGGCACGCTCACCGCGGATCAGCAGAGCGTCATCCACGCGAATCCACTCGTGTACTAAGAAAACCGCCATGGACGCCTGCGCCCTCCTTCTCCTCTTCGCCCTGGCCGGGGCAGCGGCCGGATTCAGCGGAGCGCCCTTCCGCAACGCTCCCCCCGCCGCCTCCGAGTCCGCACCGCCTCCTTCCACCGACCTCTCGGACGCCGAGGTGGCCGCCAGGGTGCGCACCTACCTCGCCGCCATCGACACCCCCATCGGGGCCGAAAAATGGCGGACCCTCGGCCCCCGCGCGGCTTCGCCGCTCGAGGCGGTGGTGAACGATCCGAGCGAACTGCCCAGCCGGCGGGCCAAGGCGGTCTTCGCCCTTGCGCTCGTCGGCGGCGCCCGGGCCGAGACGCTCGTGCGCGAGGTGGCCCGTTCCGAGTCGGAGCCGCTCGCCGTGCGAGCGAGCGCACTCGAGGGAGCCGGGCTCCTGCTCGGCCCGGGCGAGCTCGTGAAGGCGCTGCGACCGATCCTCGAGAGGTCACGCGAGGCGACCGTGCGCGCGCTCGCGGCCGGCGTGCTCAGCCGCCGCGCCAAGACTCGCGCGTGCGGCGCCATTCGCGCTCAGGCCAAGCGGGAGCCGGAGGACGAGAGAGCCTTGTTCGAGGCCGCGCTCGCGCGCTGCGCGCCTTCCCCTTGAAGAGGGCCCTCGAAGGACGTCGCGCCATTCCGCAGTCGGCCGGGGCCCCGGCCCTGGGGCGCGGTCTTCCGCCCGCCTCGGTGGCCCTCCGATCGAGGCACTCTTTTTACCTATAGTGTCAATCAGCCATCGGCAGGGCGCAGCCCCGACCCGCCCGGTAGCGCGGCCCAGGGGCGGGAGGTTGTTATGACCCGCTCATGACAGCGCACATCCTGCTCTTCGCGCTCGAGGACCTGCGCGAGCGCTATGGCGCCGGCTTGCCCACCGAGGCCGACCCCCGGCAGGACACCACTCCCTTTCGCACCTTCCGCGCCGCGCTCCTCGAGGCCCTCGCTTCAGAGGCGAAGCGCGAAGCCGAGGTCTCCATGTGGTGGGAGGGGAGTTACAACGGCTATGCTCTCGCGGTGGCGGTCGACCCGGGCGAGGCGATCCACGACCTCGAGTCGGCGGCGGAACGCGCCTGTCCGGTCGAGGCAGCCCGTCTCGCCAACCCGCGTCGCGCGCGCTACCGGCTCGGGCGGGTCTGGCCGGGACGGGCCGAGGTTTCGCGCGAGGATGACGGCGCGGTGGTCGAAGCCCCGTTCGGCGCCGGGGGCGGCCACTTCGGCGCCCCTGGCATGAGGAGGGTCCCATGAAGGCGGTCTTCTTCGAGGGTCGAGGTGGGGCCGAGGTGATCGCGATCCGCGAGCTCGCCGATCCCATTCCCTCCCGGGGCGAGGTGCTGGTACGCGTCCACGCGGCGGGGCTCAACCGGGCTGACCTGCTCCAGCGGCGCGGTCTCTATCCACCGCCGCCCGGGGTGAGCGAGGACGTGCCGGGCCTCGAATTCGCCGGCGAGGTCGAAGCGCTCGGAGCGGGCGTGACGCGTTTCAAGCCGGGCGACCGCGTCATGGCCGTCGCGGGTGGAGAAGCCCAAGCCGAGCTCGTCCTCGCCCACGAACGCATGCTCGTGCGGGTGCCCGACCGGCTATCCTTCCCGGAGGCCGGGGCCACCATGGAGGCCTTCGTCACCTCCCACGACGCCCTTTTTAGCCTGGGAGGCCTGCGGCCCGGATGGTCAGTGCTCGTGCACGCGGTCGGTTCGGGGGTGGCCACCGCCGCTCTCCAGCTCGCACGCGCCGCCGGGGCGACGGTCATCGGCACGAGCCGCACCTCCGACAAGCTCGAGCGCGCGAGAGCCATCGGCCTCGAGCATGGCATCCTGCTCGATCGCGAGGCCCCTCGCTTCGCCGACGAGGTCAAGAAGGTGACCTCAGGTGAAGGAGTCCCCCTCATCCTCGATTTCGTGGGTGCCGCTTACCTCGCGGAGAACCTGGCCGCGCTCGCCCAGGGCGGGAAGATCGTGAATATCGGCACCCTGGGGGGCGCCAAGGCGCCGCTCGACCTCGCCCTCCTCATGCGCAAGCGGGCGAGCGTCATCGGGACCGTGCTGCGCCCGCGCCCCCTCGAGGAGAAAGTGGCTGCGACGAGGAGCTTCGCCCGGGATTGCCTACCCCTGCTCGGATCTGGCCGGGTGAAACCGGTGGTCGACGCGGTGCTCCCGCTCGACCAAGCCCGAGCGGCCCATGAACGCATGGAGCGCAACGACTCGTTCGGGAAGCTCGTCCTCGCCCTCTAGGGCCTCTTTGGGGAAGTGGCGAGGTCGCGGCGGAGAAGAGCCCGTCTCTCGCGGACGCGCTCTACCGAACGAACTCGACGTGGCGCGACATGCGCCGGGCGAGCGGGGAGGCGCTCAGGATCTCCGCCGCCCGTTCGACGCGCTGTCTCCCGAAGCCGTCCGCCGCCTCATAGGCCGCGTAGATGAGGTCGCCGAGTGACACCACCATTTGACTCGGGAATTTCCTGGCGGAGCTGCGACGGGTCTTCTTCATGGCTCACCCTTCTCTCGGTGCGCGTCTTGTGAGCCTATGCTCTAGCAAGACCCTTGCCTTGAGAGGTCTCGCGTCATTCCGGTACCTTGCTCGGCTCGGACAGCCCGAGCCTGACTTTTTTTCAGGCAACCGGAGTGGAAAGGCGACAGCCTTGAGCCCGCTGTTCTCATCCGGAGACACCCCCTCGGGGCCAGAATCCCCGCTCGTTCCGGGCTCGGCGTCTCGAGGACCCGATGAGAGATGGTAAGAAGGGCCCCCATGCCGAGTGTTCCCACGAAGAATCTGGAAACGTTTCCGAACCCGAACCCGGCGCGCCCTTACGAGATCGCCATGGAGTGCCCCGAGTTCACCTGTCTGTGCCCGATGACGGGACAGCCCGATTTCGCGACCATTCGGCTGCGCTACGTGCCTGCGGAGCGCTGCGTGGAACTCAAGAGCCTGAAGCTCTACCTGTGGAGCTACCGCAACGAGGGTGCCTTCCACGAGGCGGTGACGAACCGCATCTGTGACGACCTCGTCGCCGCGCTCACCCCGCGCTACATCGAAGTGACCGGCGACTTCCAGGTCCGTGGCGGGATTCACACGGCCGTGACCGTCCGCCACGGCGAGAAGCCGGGTTCCATTCCGTAAGTCGCCTGCTCGTCTCCCGGTCCTCGGAGGTTCACTCACAAGAACGCTTCTCACTCCCGGTCTGCTCGCGCTCACCCTCGAGCGGTTTCCGCGGGTGCCCGCCTGCGCTTCTTTGCTATCCTTCCGTGCGGAGGAGAGGCCCCATGCTACGAGGTTTCACGCCGCCCTTCACCCCGCGTGGTCTCGCTGCGCTCGTACCCCCGCCGCCCTGGCACTACGCCGGGTGGCTCCTCAGCATCGAGTTCGCTTGCGGGGTCGAGCCGGCCTCGCGCTTCGTTCCCGCTCCCCTCGGCCGGGCTAGTGGACGCGGTACCGTGCACTTCGCCGATTGGCAATCCACGACCGACGGGTCCGAGCTCCTCGACCCGGTTCAGGCTCAGTACCGCGAGACCATCGTCGTCCTGGAGATCGACAGGCCCGACGGCGACAAGGCGAACTTCTGCCGTGGATCAGGACGTCTCCATGCTGCGCGGGCTCTTGCAAGGGTGGCCGAAGAAGATGGGGACGACCTTTCTCACCCGGTCCCTTCCCCTGGAGCATCCGGCGGCCGCCCCACTGCGCGAAGGGACCCGCCTCGGGGCGTCGCTGTCCGTGAAGGACCGGCGCCTCATCGAGGCCCGTCTCACGCTGACAGGCGGAAGGGCGGTCCCGCTCGGCATCCTGGCGAGACCCACCTTCGGCGCCCAGGGCCTACCCGACCTCACCGCACCCGAACGAACTGCCGCGCAACGTTACCTCAAGGCCTTGGTGGCGACGCGTATGGAGGGCGCCTCCATGGAGGCCTCGGCCGAACTCGACATCCTCCCCGTGCCGCGCGAGGAGCTCCTCGACCTCGCTTCGAGCGCGTTCTGCGCGCGAACGCGGGTTATGCGGCGATGACCATCACCGGGGCCGTGGCGGTTTAGCTCGCGGCCTTCGCGCATCCCTCAGGTTGCCGCCGGGCGTGATGGCGCGGCTCTCGCCGCGATGGCCCGACCTTCGAGCGAGCCCGCTCCTTCCAAGATCGAGGGGGTATATTCCTTGGACGGTGATCTCCTTCCCGAAAGGCTTCGTCCCGCTCTCCCTCGTCGGGACTACCCTCGACGGGAGATACCGGATCACCGGCTTCATCGCCAACGGAGGGATGGGGACCATCTTCCGCGCCGAGCACGTCTACATGAAGAAAGAGCTCGCGCTGAAGGTGCTGCGACCGGACCTGTCGTCCTCGCCCGACATCGTCGAGCGCTTTCGCCGCGAGGCCGAGATCGCCGCCTCGCTCGAGCACGACAACATCGTGCGCGTGACCGACTTCGGGCGCAGCCCCGAGGGCTGGCTCTTCCTCGCCATGGAGCTCCTTCACGGGGAGAGCCTCTTCGAGCGCCTGCAGAAGGGCCCGCTCACCCCAGAGTCCGCCCTCGCTATCCTCGTCCCGATCTGCCGGGGACTCGAGGCGGCACACCGGCGAGGCGTGGTCCACCGGGATCTCAAGCCAGAGAATATCTTCCTCACCTCCCAGCCGGCCGACGAGGTGAAGATCCTCGACTTTGGCATCGCCAAGCTCACCGACCCACAGACCGCGAGCGACACCCAGGCTGGCGTGGTGGTGGGGACTCCCGAGTACCTCTCGCCCGAGCAGGCGGCGGGCATCGGGATCGACGCGCGCGCCGATGTCTACGCCGTGGGCCTCATGGCCTGGCGCATGCTGGCCGGACGCCACCCGTTCGAGGCCGACGACGCGCGCGGCCTGCTCATGATGCAGGCCACCCGCCCCGTGCCGTCCCTCGCCGAGGCGCGACCCGAGCTCAATCTTTCTCCCGGGCTCGTCGCGGCCATCGCGAAGGCGTGCTCCAAGGCTGCGGACGACCGTCAGGCGAGTGCCTCCGAACTTTGGGCCGATCTCGAGGCCTGTCGCGCCCCGGTCCTGGAGGTCACCTGCCCGGCTGACACGCCGAGCGCCCGGCAGGAGGGGCCCGCCTCGGTCACCCTCAAGGTCGGCCGCGCTGGTCGCCTCGCAGGCGCTCGTTACTGGGCACGTGCTCGCTCGCCGCTCGTCGCGCTCTTCGCCCTCCTCGGGCTGCTCATGCCGATCGGGGGTCTCGTTCTTTGGCTCGACCGCAGGCCCTTCGCGCAGACGCACCGGCTCCTCGTCGCTCACCAGTTCCAGGCAGCGCGCGATCTCGTCCTCACTGCCGTGGCACGCCGCCCGGCCGACCCCCGTCTGCGCCTGCTCGAGGGCCGGGTCCTCCACCGCATTCCGGGCGAGGCCTCTCGCGGGGTCGACGCCTACGCGGCCGCCCTCGACCTCGACGCGAGGGCCCTCGACAGCGCGGCGCTCCTCGACCTCACCGACGACCTCGCGCTCGATCGCAGGGTCGCCGAACGCGCCTCGCGCCTCCTCCTGCGCGAGGGGCCCCTCGCGATCCCGGTGGTGGTGGCCGCCACGCGCACGGGCAAAGGTCCAGCCCGGCTGCGCGCCCTCGAGCTCGCCCGCGCCCTCGGAGCCGAGGACCGGGTCGACGCGGCGGGCGCCTACGGGGCCCTGCTGAAGGACGAGGACTGCGAGGTGCGTCGCGCCGCGGCGCGGCGCCTGGGCGAGCGCCGCGAGCGGGGGGCCTTGCCCGCGCTCACCGACCTTGCCGCCTCGACCCGCAGGGTGAAGGGTTTCCTCGGGCTACCCCAGGCGGTCCCCGTCTGCGGGGCCCTCGAGGCCGAGGCCGCGGTGCGCCTCATCGAGGACCGCCTGAAGCTGTCCGGCACGGCGTCCCACTAAGGCCCGCATAGCGACGTTCACCCCTCCGTGCTAACACACTTCCAGCGGGGTACCCCATTCACGGGGAGGAAATGGCATGATAGAGGTCGAGCTGACGGGGAGCGCGGTGTACCGAATCGAGGCGGGGCTCCTCGCGGCCGCGGCGTTCGAGGAGGACCTCAAGGCGAGCAAGGCGAGCGCCCTCTTCGACCTCGACCGCCGGCTCGACGGGCACCTGTTCGCGCTCGCCCGCGAGGAGCACTTCGAGGCGAAGCCCGGGCAGTCGTTGCAGATGAGCACGCTCGGCCGGATCGGATCGGCGCGCCTGCTCGTGCTGGGCCTCGGGCCGCGCAGCAAGGCCTCGGAGATGGCTCTCTTCGGCTACGAGCCCTTGCGCATGGCTGCCGGAGTGGCGGGGCGCGCGGCGCAGAAGGCACTCGCGAGCACCCTCGCCTTCGCCTGGCCGAGCGGGCTCGAGGCGGGCGCGGCCACCCGGGCCTCCGTCGAGGGGGCCCTCCTCGGCGCCTACCGCTTCGACCGCTACAAGACCTCGCCCGAGGACAGGGCGTCCTTGCGCAGGGTCGTCCTGGCGGTTCCGGGCGGAAGCGCCCGTGCGGAGGGGGTAAAGCAAGCGGCCAAGCAGGGCGAGCGCATCGCCGCCGCGGTGGCCTTCGCCCGCGATCTCGTGAACGAGTCCCCCGTCCACTGCACGCCCTCGCGGCTCGCCGAGGCGGCACGGGAGCTGTCGCACGAAGCCGGTCTCGGCTGTGAGGTGCGCGGGCCGAAGGAGATCGCGTCCCTCAAGATGGGCCTCTTTCTCGGGGTGGCCAAGGGCTCGGCCGAGGAGCCTCGGCTCGTGAAGGTCTCTTATCTCCCGCGCCGGGCCGCGCTCGCCCGCCCGCTCGTCCTCGTGGGCAAGGCCATCACCTTCGACTCGGGGGGCCTGTCCTTGAAGCCCACCGACAGCATGGTGACGATGAACGGCGACATGGCGGGCAGCGCCGCCGTCCTCGCCGCCATGAAGGTCATCGCGCAGCTCGCTCCACCCGTCCCCGTGCACGCGCTGCTCGGGGCCTGCGAGAACATGCCGGGCGGTCGCGCCTACAAGCCGAGCGACGTGCTCACCGCCTACAACGGCAAGACGGTCGAGATCACCAACACCGACGCGGAGGGTCGCCTCGTCCTGGGCGACGTGCTCGCCTGGGGCATCAAGACCCTCAAGCCGGCCGCCATCCTCGACGTGGCCACCCTGACCGGCGCCTGCGTGGTCGCGCTCGGTCACTTCACCGGGGGGGTGTTCGGGCCCGACGGCGTCGTGATGGACAAGCTCTTGCCGGCCGCCCGGGCCGCGGGCGAGGACTTCTGGCGTCTGCCGCTCACCGAGCCGGTCAAGGAGACCCTGAAGAGCGAGGTGGCCGACCTGCGCAACACCGGCGAGCGCTTCGGGGCTGCCATCAGCGCCGCCCACTTCCTGCAAGAGTTTACCGGCGGGACCCCCTGGGCCCATCTCGACATCGCCGGCCCGGCCCACAGCTCCAAGGAGCGAGGTTACGTCGGCAAGGGGGGGACCGGGGTCGCCGTCCGCACCCTCGTCGAGTTCGTGCGGTCCTGGTCTTCCTCGGATAGACCCTCGCCGCGGTCGGGCGGCCAGGGTCCGCACGAAAGGCGCGTCCATCCGTGAAGGCGGTCGATGAGCTCGCTCTTCTGCTTCGCCCTGCCGCCGGGGGCCTCTACGTCGTCTCGACCGGACGGGAGGAGCAGCTCCTCGTGCAACGCCGCATCTACGGCGGGGCCTCCGAGAACGACATCGCCCGCCGATGGCGCGAGGCACTCGAGAGGGCGTCCTCGGCCCGCGCGGTGTTGCTCGGCGTGCCCTCCGACGTGGGGGCCGGGTTCTTGCGGGGGTCGAACCTCGGTCCCCAGGCCATCCGGGCTCGGATTCTAGAAGAAGACCCCGGCTTCTTTGCCCGAGCTGCGGACAAGGGCCTCCTCGACCTGGGGGACGTCTTCGTGGTGCCCCAGCTCTTGCACGACGACATGCTCTCCCCCCCTCAGGCGGCCGCGTCGCGGGCCGCCCTCTACCCCGGGCTCACCGAGGTCGAGCGCGCCCGCCTGCCCGTCTCGCCGCTCTCCATCGCCGAGCGAGTACTCGCCTTGCTCTTCGAGGCGAATCCCCGGGCTGGCCTCCTCCTGCTCGGGGGCGATCACTCCTGCGCCCTGCCCGCGGTGCGATCGCTCCTCGCGGTGAGGCCCGGGCTGGCCGTGGTGCAGGTCGACGCGCACACCGACCTCCTCCCGGAGCGCCTGGGAATCCGCTACTGCTTCGGGACCTGGTCGTACCACGCCAACGACCTCCTCGGCCGCGGAGGGCGGCTCATCCAGGTCGGCATCCGCGCGTCACGTCACGGCCGCGACCACTGGGAGTCGTCGCTGGGCGTGCGCCAGCTGTGGGCCGAGGAGGTCCGAGCCGATCCCTCGGGCGCCGAGGACCTCGTCCTCGATCTCGTGCGTCGATCGGGTGCGAGGACGGTGTACTTCTCGAACGACATCGACGGGACCGACCCAGCCCTGGCGAGCGCCACCGGGACGCCGGAGCCGGGGGGCCTCTCGGCCGACTTCGTCGCGAGCCTCATCCGCCGGCTCGGCGGCGAGATCTCGCTCGCGGGGGGCGACGTCGTGGAGGTCGCTCCTTCACTCGCCGCCCGCGATGGGGAGCCCGACAAGACGCTGGCGGTGGCGGCACGCTACCTCCGCGAGACGGCTGAGGCGCTTCTCGGCGCGCCCGTCTAACCGGGGGCGACGCGCCCGAAGCCTCCGCATCGAGAGTGGGGCGGGTGCGAACCGCGTCGCGCCCCCTTTGTCGAGAAGAGCGCCGAGCGACCTCGGGGGAGCGGCGGCGCAAGTGCGGACAGACCCCGAGCTCGATCGCTCGGGCGGGCGGGCTCGGGGTGCTCTGTTCCCGGAGGAGATCCCCGGGATTCCCATCCACTTGTCCATGATCCTCTTGACTGCCATCCTTGACCATGGACGCGAACACCAACGCCTCGAGAGCAGGTTCGGCCGCCTTCTACGAGTAGTTGACGCTGCCGAAGCCGGCAAAGACGGACTTGTCCGCTCCCCTCACCACGATGGCCTCGACATCTTGCAGGGACATCTCCGGCTGCAGGACGGCCAAGGCCTGGTCCTTGGAAGAATCCCACAACGGTCCAGCGAGGTTGGCGGACAGGCTGCCCTCGACCGAAGCCGCCAGAGCATCGTCCAGCCGGGAGCGCCGGGTGCGATACTCAATGCCTCCCCTCCCGATGAGGACAGCGGTGACCGAAAGCACGCGCGAGCACCACAGCTCCGTCTTGAGGCTCGCATTCCACTTCGAGGTCGTAGCTCCTTCCTCGCACCGGGCACGAGCACCGCCCGGGCCAGCAGAAAGGCTGTAGGACGAGGCTCCTCGACCGGGGTCTCCTCGAGCCAGGGATTTCGTTCGACCCTCGGCCGAGGTACCGAGACCGCCCTCCGCGCGATGGATCGCGCGAGGCCCGTGACCGCACTTCAGCAGGCATGCGGTGAGCGGCGAAGCTCAGCGTTCGGCGAGCGACAGGCGATGGCCTCCGGTGGCCACCGTGGGCAGGGTGCCCGCCGACGCTCGAAGAAGACGCCGAACGGGTATCGCGGGAGCTCTCGCTCGATCTCGGTCGAGCGCAGACGCTCGATGCGTCCCGCCGCAGTCCTCGGGCAGGCCGGGGCAGGTCACGGAGAGGCCCGCCATAACTTGAGCGACCAACTTCGAGCCGCTCGCCTGGCAAGACCTGTGTCCACGGCGTGGAATGGGCATGACCCCTAGTGGATCCGGGGCGCGATCGGCAAGCCGGCGACGATTGCGGCCTCCGCCAGGGCGAGCTCCTCGAGGCGGGACCCCATCCCCTCTTCCCCGGCGTGCGCCGAGGCGAGCTCGAGGAAGAGCCGCTCGTGGCCCTCCTCGGAGCGGGCGAGCTTGGTGTAGAGGTCCTTCAGGCTCCCGGGAGAAAGAAGCACCGCGAGCAGGGCCAGCCGTTCGGCGCTGCGGGCCTCGATGATCGCGCTCACGAGCAACCGGTCGAGGAGGCGTTCCTTTCCAGGGCGCACGAGCTTCACGAGGGCGCGGGCGTAGCCATCGCCGCGGTCGGGCGACAGCGGGATGGCGCGCCGCGACAGCTCGGTCATCACGGAGAGGAAATGCTGCTGTTCCTCCTGGGCCAACTTCGATAGGGCTCGGACCAGGGCTGGCCGGTCCGGGTAGTCGGCGATGAGCTTCAACGCCGTGGCGCAGGCCTTCTTCTCGCAGTGAGCGTGGTCGCACAAGGTGCGGCCGAGCTGGGAGAGGGCGAGCGGGGCCCAGCGTGGGTCGGTCGTCGAGCGCAGGAGGGTCACCCTCTAAGGCATAGCCGGAACGAGCGCCTCGAGCATCGCCGAGGCGAGGGCCCCGGATCGCGCGGGCAGCCGCCCGAGGTCGAAATCCGAGACGAGCTCCTGGGGGGTGCAAAGCACCCCCGGCGCGGCGAGGCCCGAGAGCGCCGCGAGGAGTCCCGTCACCGCCCTGGGATCGGCGCCCCGCTCGCGAAGCTCGCCGAGCGAGAGGGCTCCGTGACGTTTGGCCAGGCGGGCCCCGTCTGGCCCGGCGAGGAGCGGCACGTGCGCGAAGCGAGGGGGGCGCAGGCCGAGGGCGCGGTAGAGCAGGAGTTGGCGGGCGGTGGAGGAGAGGAGGTCGTCACCACGGACCACCTCCTCCATGGCCATGGCGGCGTCGTCCACCACCACCGCCAACTGGTAGGCGGCGATGCCGTCGGCGCGGGCCACCACGAAGTCGCCCACCTCGGCGGCCACGTCGAATTCGCACCTGCCGTGGACGAGGTCGTGGAAGTGGACCTTGCCCTCCGGGACCCGGAAGCGCAGGGCGGGAGCGCGAGCTGCCCTGCGGTGGGCGATGTCGGCCGGCGACAGGCCGCGGCAGGTGCCGGGGTAGCGCGGCCCGTCGTCGCCGGGTCCATGAGGCGCTCCGGGCGCGGCGGCGATTTCAGCCCGGGAACAGAAGCACGGATAGACGAGCCCCTGGCGCGCGAGCTCGTCGAGAGCCTCTCGGTAGAGGGCGCCCCGCTCGGACTGCCGATAGGGGCCGAAGGGGCCCCCGGCGTCCGGCCCCTCGTCCCAGTCGAGCCCCACCCAGCGCAGTTCCTCGAGGAGGCGACGCTCGAACCCGGGCCGCACCCGGAGTCGGTCGAGGTCCTCGATGCGCATGACGAAGGAGGAGCGGGCCGAGCGGGCGGCGAGCCAAGCGAGGAACGCGGTCCGGGCGTTGCCGAGGTGGAGAGGCCCGGTGGGGCTCGGGGCGAAGCGTCCGCGCGCGTGCGCCACGGCTTCGAGTCTATCATTCCCACATGCCCCTTGTTTCGGGGGGACTTCTCACTGCACTCTAGCTTTGCCATGCGCCAGGCCGGATGCCTTATCCCGCTCTTCTCGGTTCGCTCCACCAACGGCTGGGGTCTCGGCGAGATCCCGGACCTCGTGCCCTTCGCTCGCTGGGCGCGGGCCTCGGGCTTCTCCGTCGTGCAGGTGCTCCCGGTGCACGAGACCTCGCGAGGGCAGTCGAGTCCGTACTCGGCGCTCACCGCCTTCGCCCTCGACCCGGTCTACGCGGCCATCGACGCGCTCGAGGACTTCCAGGCGGCGGGCGGCCGGGATGCCCTTTCCCCCGAGGAGCAAGAGGAGCTCGCCGCCCTGCAGGGCGTCCCGGCCGTCTCCTGGCCGCGGGTGCGCGACCTCAAGGGGCGCGCCCTCCGGCTCGCCTTCGAGTCGTTCCTCGACGCGGAGTGGAAGCGCCACAGCGAGCGGGCCCAGAAGCTCGAGCAGTACGCCCGAGAGCATGCGAGCTGGCTCGACGACTACGCGCTCTTCGTCACCCTGCACGACCTTCAGGGAGGGCAGGCCTGGACCGCCTGGGAGGGCCCCTTGCGTGATCGGGAGCCTTCCGCCCTGGCCGCCGCGCGGGGCGCACATTCGGGGGAGATCCTGTTCCAGGTCTGGCAGCAGTGGCAGCTCGACCTGCAGTGGCACGCTGCCCGGAGGGCCTGCAACGACGAGGGCGTCGAGCTCATGGGCGATCTGCCGTTCATGGTGGCCGGGGACTCGGCCGACGTCTGGTCACGCCCCTTCGATTTCCGGATGGACGCGCGGGTGGGCGTTCCGCCCGACCAGTACAGCGAGACCGGCCAGGATTGGGGCCTGCCCGTCTACCGCTGGGACCGCATGGCGAAGAACGGCTTCGCCTTTATGAACGAGCGAGCCCGGCGCACCGGCGAGCTCTATGACCTCTACCGTGTCGACCACGTGGTCGGACTCTACCGGACCTACTACCGCGAGCTCGGGGAGACGGTCGGCGCCTTCACCCCGCCCGACGAGCCGGGCCAGCAGAAGAACGGCGAGAAGATGCTCACCCTCCTCGCCCAGGGAGCGCGGGTGGTGGCCGAGGACCTCGGGGTCATCCCCGACTTCGTCCGCGCCTCGCTGAGGCGCCTTCGCGTGCCGGGTTACCGCGTCCTGCGCTGGGAGAAAGATGGAGCCGTCTACCGAGATCCGGCCAAGTGGCCGGCCGTTTCCCTCGGGACGACCGGGACCCACGACACCGACGCACTCGCCGACTGGTTCGAGGGACTCGCCGCGGCGGAGCGGGCCGAGCTCCTCAAGATTCCCGGGCTCTCGCGGCTGCGCGAGCCCGCGCCGGAACGCTTCTCGGCCGAGGTGCGCGACGCATTGCTCGAGCTCGTGTACCGCTCCGGGTCGGACCTCGTGCTCCTGCCCTTCCAGGACGCGTTCGGCTCGCGCGAGCGGGTGAACGTCCCCGGCACGGTCACCGAGTCCAACTGGAGCTACCGCATGCCCCTCACTCTCTCGGCGCTCATGAACGACCTTCCGACCCAGCGGCGCCTGCGGGCCCTGGCCGAAAAGTCGGGCCGCCTCGCCCCGGCCACACGGAGCTGACGCGCCAGACACCCTCTCCCTTGCATGCGCGGGAGGACTGGCCGCCCCGGCCCACCTGGTCTATTTAAGAAAGAAGAGGGTGTTCGATGGCGACGACGAAGCGTGTCTACCTCGTCCGTCACGGGGCGGCCGAGTCGATCGGAAAAGGCGGCGACGCATCGCGAAGGCTCACGGCGGAAGGGCGGGCTTCCTTCGAGTCCCTGGTCCGCGTACTCGCCCCGCGCCTCAGCATCGAGCGGGTGTGGACGAGCCCCGCCGTGCGCGCCCGGGAGAGCGCGGACATCCTCGCCACAGCGACCCGGGCTGAGATCCACGTCACGAGCGAACTCGCAGCCGGCCACTCGAGCGGTCCCGAACTCCTCGCCCTCGCACGCAAGCTCGGGCCTGGAAGCGCACTCGTGGGCCACAATCCCGAGGTGGGCGAGGCGATCGCGCTCGCCGGCGGAGTCGCCCAGAACGTGAAGGCGGGCGCAGTGGCGGCGCTCGAGTTCACCCCGGAGGGCTTCGCGCTCGCCTTCCTCGAGGCACCGCTCCCCGGGGGCTGACCGGGTCTCGCCGTTCCCCGCAAGGAGGGTCGCCGCGGTCCCCCGAACGAGGCAGATGAGAGATTCCTCTCCCAGCCGCCTCGAGGAGCGCTAGAAGGGTCTCGTTCGATGTGACACGGTCGCCCGCCGGCGACCCCTGGAGGGATTGCCCTTGCCTACCGCCAGCCCCGAGCTCACCACGAAAAGCGTGAACACCATTCGCATGCTGGCAGCCGATGCCGTGCAGCAAGCCAACAGCGGGCACCCCGGCATGCCCATGGGCTTCGCCGATGCGGCCTACGTGCTCTTCACGCGCCACCTGCGTTTCGATCCCAGGGACCCGCGCTGGCTGGGCCGCGACCGGTTCATCCTCTCCGGTGGCCACGGCTCGATGTTGCTCTACGCGCTCCTGTTCCTCACCGGCTACGACCTCGGACTCGAGGATCTGAAGAAGTTTCGCCAGCTCCACTCCCGGACCCCCGGGCACCCCGAGTTCGGGCATGCACCGGGCATCGAGGTCACGAGCGGTCCGCTCGGCCAGGGATTCGGCAACGCCGTCGGCTTCGCCCTCGGCCAGGCGGTCCTCTCGGCGCGCCTCGGGCCCGGGAACCCGGTCGAGGACCACTTCGTCTACTTCGAGTGCGGCGACGGCGACATGATGGAGGGGGTCGCCTCGGAAGCCGCGAGCTTCGCCGGACACCAGAAACTCGGCCGCCTCATCGGCCTGTACGACGACAACGGGATCACCATCGACGGCAAGACGACCGTCACCTTCACCGAGGACGTCTCGCGACGCTTCGAGGCCTACGGCTGGCAGGTGCAATCGGTCGACGGGCGAGACCACGAGGCCATCTCGCGAGCCATCGACCTCGCCCAGGCGGAGCTCGCGCGCCCGAGCCTCATCCGGGTGAAGACCACCATCGGCTTCGGCTCACCGAAGAAGGCCGGTACGCCGGGGGTCCATGGAGCCGCACTCGGGGAGGAGGAGCTCGCCGCCACGAAGAAGAACCTCGGATGGCCGCTCGAGCCTCGCTTCTTGGTGCCCGAGGAGGTGAAGGCCCACTTCACCGCCCTCGCCGCCGAAAAGCGCGAGCTACGGCAGGCCTGGAACGCGCGGGAAAAGGCGTGGCGCGCCAAGAATCCCACAGAGGCCGCGACGCTCGACCTCCATGTCGGTCGAATCCTGCCGAAGGACCTCACCGAAAAGCTCCTCGAGGGGTCCGAGGGCACGGATGCGACCCGCAAGCAATCGCACGCGGTGCTCCAGAAGGCGTCCGCCCTCGTCCCGTCGCTCGTGGGCGGCTCGGCCGATCTCTTCGAGTCGAACAACACCGACATCAAGAACGGCGGGCCGGTCGAGCCCGAGAGCCGGGCGGGACGAAACATCTACTTCGGGGTCCGCGAGCACGCCATGGGTGCCATCGTGAATGGCCTCGCCTATGACGGGCTTTTCATCCCCTACGCCAGCACCTTCCTCATCTTCTCCGACTACATGCGGCCGCCCATGCGCCTGGCCGCCCTGTCGCATCTGCAGTCCATCTTCGCCTTCAGTCACGACTCGGTGTTTCTCGGGGAGGATGGACCGACCCACCAGCCGGTCGAGCAACTGACGGCCCTGCGCTGCATACCGAACTTGCACGTCGTTCGCCCCGCCGACGGCCTCGAGACGGCGTCGGCCTGGGCCCACGCCCTTCTTCGGCGCGACGGTCCCACCGCCATCGCCCTCACGCGCCAGAAACTCCTCAAGGTGGATCGGCCGAAGGATTTCGACCGGGCCGATCTGGCGCGGGGGGGCTACCTCGTGCAGGACGCTCCCGGGGCAACCGCGACGGTCATCGCCACCGGGTCCGAGGTGGGGACGACGCAGGCAGCCCTCGCCCTCCTCGCGGCCAAGGGGCACAAGGTGAGGCTCGTGTCCATTCCCTGCCTCGCCTGCTTCGAGGCCCAGCCCCAAGCCTATCGAGACCGAGTTCTCCCCCCGTCACACCGCATCGCGGTGGTGGAGGCGGCGCGGGGAATCGAGTGGTGGCACCTCACGGGGAAGGACGGCCTCGTCATCGGCATCGATCGCTTCGGGGCGAGCGCGCCGGAGAAGGCGATCGCACAGGAGTACGGGTTCACCCCACCCCTCATCGCCGAGCGCCTGGAGCGCTGGCTCCAGGCGGGTTAGGGCCGGCTGGCCGCCTTCGAACGAGACGGCCCCGCGCGAAGGGCCCCACTCGGGGCCGTGCTCCACGCGGGGCTCACCGGCGACTGCCGGGCCCAGTTCGATTGTTCGTGTGCTCGGCCTAGCGGGCGACCATGGGCTGTGCGGGTGCAGCCGCCTGGACCGGTGCGGTCGGGCGCGGCTCGATCCGCTCACCCTTGGAGAGCATCTTGAGCGAGAGGGAGAGCAGACTCGCGAGCAGTTCGCCTGAGCCCGGGACGTCGAGCTTGCGGTAGATGCGCTTGCGGCGGGCGCGGATGGTCTCGGGCGACACGCCTGCCGCGGCGGCCGAATCCTTACAGGCGAATCCCTGAGCGATGCGAAGCACTTCAGCGCGCTCCGCGGGAGTGAGGGTCGTGCCCTCGAGGAACTTCGCTGCGAATGGGGTCAGGATTTCGATATCGATCTGGGGCATCGTCGTCTCCCGATTTGGCTTGCGCGGGCAATCACCCGGGCTTGAGGGCCCTCCGGGCACGCGATCCCAGACGCGCCCCTTCTCAGCCCTTCGTCCCCGGCGATGAGGACGATGATAACGCCCCACGTGGCTGCCAACCCCCTCACCAGCTTTTTGGATAAGAACCCAAAAGGACTGGGTTTTGGTCACATTTAGGGTGGGTAATTTGCGATCTAGACCCAAAGGAGACCATATGGCGCCATTAGAAGGCCTATATGGCGACTCTGACCAATTCGAGCTAAACCCCGATGGGTCATCGACGCCTTGGATCGCTCCCGGATTACCCTCGAAGGCGAGTGCGCCTCGCTGTGCGTTCCGTTTTCCAATGGTCCGAGCAGCAGCGGCGGGAACTCACTCGAAAAGGACTGCACGAGCGTCCTCTTCGTAGCATGCTTAAAAGGCTGTGCCACCGTCCCGCGTCGCGCTCGCCCAGATCGACACCACCGTGGGGGACTTCGCCGGCAATGCGGCGCGGATACGCGAGGCAACCGAGCTCGCGAGGCGCGCGGGCGCGGGCCTCGTCATCTTCCCCGAGCTCGCGCTGTGCGGCTACCCCCCGCGGGACTTCCTCGAGGAGCCCGAGTTCCTAAATCGGGCGGCGAAGGCGCTCCGGGAACTTTCGCAGCCGGCCGACTGGTCGCTCGGCCTATCCCTGGTCATCGGTTTCCCGCAAGCATCGGAAGGGGCACCACCTCCGAGCGTCTATAACGCGGCCGCGCTCATCGAGAACGGGAGGATCTTGGCCATCGGGCGCAAGTCGCTCCTCCCGACCTACGACGTGTTCGACGAGACGCGCTACTTCTTGCCGGCCCCGCAAAGCACGGCCGCCGCATCGGAGGGCGTGGGCCTGAAGCTCGGCCTCTCGGTGTGCGAGGACATCTGGAACGACAAGCGCTTCTGGGTGAAGCCTCGGTACGAACGCGACCCCATCGGGGAGCTGAGGGCGGGCGGAGCTGAACTCGTGGTGAATATTTCCGCCTCGCCTTACGGGATGGGAAAGCCGGGGCTGCGCGAACGGATGGTGGGGGCCACGGCGGCCCGCCATGGCTTGCCGGTCGCCTACGTGAACCAGGTCGGCGGCAATGACGCGCTCGTCTTCGACGGCGGCTCGATGCTGGTGGCACGAGACGGGAGGGTCCTCGCTCGAGCGCCCCTCTTCGAGGAAGCGGTGGTGGCGGTAGGCCTCGACGGCGGCGCTCCCGAACTCCTGCGCCCCGACGGGAGCCGCCGGCTGCCCCCCTTCCCCGGGCGGGACGACGAGGCGGACGAGGTGTGCCGCGCCCTCGTTCTCGGGCTGCGCGACTACGCTCGCAAGTGCGGGTTCAAGGGGGCGGTCATCGGGCTCTCGGGTGGCATCGACAGCGCCCTCACCGCCTGCCTCGCCGCCGAGGCGCTCGGGGCGAACAACGTGTTCGGCGTCGCCATGCCCTCCCGCTACTCGTCCTCGCACTCCCGCGAAGACGCGGCGCTTCTCGCCGAGAACCTGGGGATCCGCTTCCGCGAGATCGCGATCGAGCCCATGCACGCGGCCTACCTCGAGGTCTTGGAGGGGGCCCTCGGCCACCCCTTGTGCGACCTCGCCGCCCAGAACGTCCAGGCCCGCGTCCGCGGGCAGATCCTCATGGCCATCTCCAACGAGGAGGGCTCGCTCTGCCTGTCCACGGGCAACAAGAGCGAGCTCGCCGTGGGCTACTGCACCCTCTACGGTGACATGGCCGGTGGACTCGCGGTCATCGGCGATCTGCCGAAGACCCTCGTCTACCGGGTCGCGCGCGCCATGAACGCCCGGGCCGGCCATACTCTCGTTCCCGAGCGCACCTTCGAGAAGCCCCCCTCGGCCGAACTGAAGCCCGATCAGACCGACCAGGACACCCTTCCTCCGTATCCCGAGCTCGACGACATCCTCTCGAGCTACATCGAGGAGCGGCTCCCCTTCGAGGCCATCGTGGCGCGAGGCCATCCGGCCGGTACGGTACGGCGCGTGCTGCACATGGTAACGACGAGCGAATACAAGCGCCGGCAGGCGGCCCCGGTGCTCAAGGTCACCGCCAAGGCCTTCGGCGAGGGACGTCGGCTGCCCATCGCCCAGGCCTATCGCTACGGAAAACCGTGAGGACGGTCCCGAGCGGCCTTACCTTGACCCGGGGTCTCTCGTTTCGGGCCGTCCCCCCTGCCTTGGCCGACTCCTGCCTTCCCCTCTTAGGACGCCATGACCTTCGCACTGTGCCTGCGGTTCCTCCACATCCTCTCCGCCGCGCTCTGGATGGGGTCCGGTCTCTTCTGGCCCGGAGCCCTGCGACGGGCCTTGCTGCTCGAGCCCCCCGCCCCGGGCCCGGCCCTCGCCCAGGCCCAGGCCGGCGCGGGGCTCGACCTCGGGTCGGGGCTGGCGGTACTCGCCACCGGACTCGCCTATGCCTCGCCCCTCGGCGGCGCGTCCATGAGGATGGGGATCGCGCTCGGCCTCCTCTTCGCGCTCGCACGTCTCGTGCTGGTGGCCGCGGTGGCCCGCCCGGCCATCGGCCGGATCCGGGAGGCGCTCGGCGCGGGTGACCTCGTCCTCGCCCGCGCCGCCTCGCGCAAGCTCCTCGCTTACTCGGGGAGCGCGCACCTGCTCTGGCTACTCGCCCTCGTGGTCATGGTGTTCCCGATCTGACCTGTCGCAGGGCGCTCGCCGTTCGCTGCCGCAACCGTCGCAATGGAGGGCGGAGGTGAGGGCGCGAGGGCCCGGGAGACCCATCGCCAGGGCAGGTGGGGCGAGGGGGCCGCGAGGCCGCCCTAGACCTGCATCACGTCCTTTTCCTTCGCGGCCACCATCTCGTCGACCTTCTTCACGCCGTCGTCGGTTTCCTTCTGCACCTTCTCCATCGCCTTCTTCTTGTCGTCCTCGGAGATCTCGCCGTCCTTCTCGCCTTGCTCGAGCAGCTCCTTCGCGTCGCGCCGTTCGTTGCGGATGGCGAGCTTCTCTTCCTCTCCCTTGTGCTTCACCTGCTTCACGATCTCCCGGCGGCGCTCCTCGGTGAGGGCGGGGACCGGGACGCGCACCACGTCCTTGTCACTCATCGGGTTCAGACCGAGGTTGGCGTCGCGGATGGCCTTCTCGATGACGGGGATGAGGCTCTTCTCCCAGGGCTTCACCGTGATGAGTCGCGCGTCGGCCACCGCCAGGGTGGCCACGTTGTTGAGCGGGGTGGGCGCACCGTAGTAGTCGACCCGGACCGCATCGAGCAGGTGGAGCGAGGCGCGGCCAGTGCGCACGCCCATGAGCTCTTGGCGGAAGTGCTCGAGCGTCTTCTGGATGCGGGCGCGCTGGTCGTTGAGGACGTCATCGGAGAGGCTCATCCCTTCCTCCTTACCCGGTGGCGGCGCGGGTGTGGTGCTTGCCGACCGTGGTCCCGATGTCCTCGCCCGTCACCACCCGGCGGATGTTCCCGCGCTGGGTGAGGTCGAACACCACGATGGGCAGCTCGTTGTCCATGCAGAGGCTGATGGCCGTGGAGTCCATCACCTTGAGGTTCTTCTTCAGCACGTCGATGTAGGAGAGGGTCTTGAACTTGGTGGCGGCCGGGTTTCTCTTGGGGTCGTCCGAATAGACTCCGTCGACCCGGGTGGCCTTGAGCAGGACGTCGGCGTGGATCTCCATGGCGCGCAACGAGGCGGCCGTGTCGGTCGTGAAGTAGGGGTTGCCGGTGCCCGCTGCGAAGATGACCACCCGGCCCTTCTCGAGATGCCGGATGGCTCGGCGCCGGATGTAGGGCTCGGCCACCTGGTGCATCTCGATGGCGGACTGGACCCGCGTCTGTACCCCCATCTTCTCGAGGGCGTCCTGGAGAGCCATCGAGTTGATGACGGTGGCGAGCATGCCCATGTAGTCAGCGCTGGAGCGGTCCATCCCTTCGGTGGCGCCGGAGACCCCGCGGAAGATGTTGCCGCCGCCGATGGTCAGGGCCACCTCCACCCCGAGCTCGACGACGTCTTTCACGTCCTGTGCAATGGCCACCAGAGTCTTGGGCGAGATGCCGTACTTGCCCTCGCCCATGAGCGCCTCGCCCGAGAGCTTGAGAAGGATGCGCTTGTACGGCGGCTTGGACTTCTCGGCTCGCTCGCTGGGCATGGCTCCCGCGCGTTCTACATAAGGGAGCGGGGTCGGTCAAGGCAGCTCGCCGAACGGGCGGGCCCGGCTTGGTCGCAGCGGCGATCTCCGGAGGCCCGGGGAAAGAACCCCTCCCCTGCCACCGGAGCGGCTCTCAAGGGGTGGTGGAGGTTCCGCCGGCACCGCCGGGAGTCCCTCCCCGGCGCCCGCGGCGCCTTCCGCCCCGTCGGCGACGGCGCCTTCGCCCGGGCTGCTCCCCCTCGGGAATCGCGGCCGGCTCGCCGCGAGCGCCGAGTGGCGTCGCGCGGCTGGACTCCCCGGATGGCACCGACTCGAGGTGAAGCAAGCGAGGGCGCTCGCTAGCGCGCTCCTGGCGGTGGCTCCCCGGCAGCTCGTGCGCAACCTCGTTCGCCGCGAAGCGCTCGAGGAACTCAGCCCCCTCCCCGGTCGCCTTCACGTTGATGCGCAGGAGCTGGAGGGCATCCTTGAAATAGGCCTGCGAGGAAAAGCCTCGCTTGCGGCGGCGCAGGGGGGCCTGGAAGGTCCGCTGCGCCAAGAGAGCCAGCCGGGCCCGCTCGGCGATGCGCCGCGGGAGGCGGGCGGTCGTGACGAGCTCGGAGAGCAGGCGCTCGCGTTCGTTCACCACCCCACCTTCGCCGACCGGCAAATGCATGAGGAGCGTCCCGAGCAGGACCGCCTCGCTCGGTTCCTCGCCCGAGTGCACGAGGGCATCGAGGGCCGAGAGGTAGGCGAGGAAGCGCCTTCGCCCTTCGTCGCTCGCCTCGCCGTAGAAGGCATCGAGGGCCGGGAGAAGGACCCCGAGCGTGCCCGAGCTGCGCAGGAGCTCGAAAGCGCGCGAGGAGGCCCCGCACCTCAGGATCTTGAACGTCTCCTCGAGCAGCCGCGGCGGGGCACAGCGACCGAGCTCGCCCGCGTGGCGTCGCATGGCTGCGAAGGTCTCGGGCTCGATGGTGAAGCCGAGCCGCGAGGCGAATCGGACCGCCCGCAGAGCGCGCACCGGGTCCTCCCGCATGCGGATCTCGGGCTCGCCGATGGTGGCGATGCGGCGGGCCTCGAGATCGGACCGCCCACCCACGTAGTCGATCACTTCGCCGGCGAATACGTCGTAGAAGAGCCCGTTCACCGTGAAGTCGCGCCGGCGGGCATCCTCCTCGGCCGTGCCGAAGACGTTGTCGCGGGTGATGAGGAGGTCCCCCCCCTCCGCCAGATCCTCGGCGGCGTCGACCGGATTCTTGCGGAAGGTCGCAACCTCGATGACCTTGCCGCCCCGGAAGTAGACGTGGGCGAGCCGGAACCTCCTCCCGATGAGGCGGCAGTTGCGGAAGGTGGCGCGCACCTCGCCCGGATGGGCGCTCGTCGCCACGTCGAAATCCTTAGGCACCCGGCCGAGGAGCACGTCGCGCACGCAGCCGCCCACGAAATAGGCCTGGTGCCCGGTGTAGCGCAGCCTTGCGATGACCTTGATGGCCTCGGGATCGAGCCGGTCCTCGGGGATCTCGGGGGGGTGGCTCGGGGAGGGGCCCGGCGCATCGAGGGCGAGGGCGCGGAACGGATCGCCGCGACGCTCTCGAGGGCGTTCGCGGTAGGCGTCGTCGTTCTTCTTGGGGAACTGCGGGAGAGTCTCGGAAGGGGTCTCGGCGCGGAAGGGATCGCTCATGGTTCGCCGGATCGGGGGGCGCCGGCGGGCGGCTCATTCCGCCTCGCGACCGGCCGCACCGACACCGTCGGGCTCTATCCTCGCCCCCCTTCTATCCTCCCGAACCTCTTGCGTCAAATCGGGTTTCGTCTCGTCCTTCGCCCTCCTCTGTCCCCTGCCGCACACCGCCACCCACCGCGAGAGCCCCTTCGGGTTCGCAGAACCCGGCCGAGATGGCCTCCTTCAGGGCTCGTCGAAGAGCTCGTCTTCCCCATGGTCCGAACTCAGCGCCACCTCGGGAGAAAAGAGATCCCCCTGTTCGGGCTCGAGGCCGAGGGCCCTGCGCACCGGCGCGAAGCTCCGGCGATGGATGGAGCAGGGCCCGCAGCGGGAGAGCGCGGCGAAGTGCTCGGCGGTGGGATACCCCTTGTGGCGGCAGAAGCCGTAGCCGGGATGTACGCGATCGTACTCCACCATGAGCGCGTCGCGCGTGGTCTTGGCGATGATGCTCGCCGCCGCGATGGTGAGGCTCTTCGCGTCGCCGTGGATGATGCCCTCCTGCGGCACCTTGAGTTCGGGAAGCCGCCTCGCGTCGATGAGCAGGTGTTCGGGAACAGCGCCGAGACCTTCCACCGCTCGGCGCATGGCCATGAGGCCCGCGCGATAGATGTTGTGGCGATCGATCTCGTCCACCGTGCTCTGCCCGGTAGCCCAAGAGAGGGCGTGGCGCTTGATCTCGATGGCGAGCCGCTCGCGCTCTCTCCGCTCGACCTGCTTCGAGTCGTCGATGCCGCGCGGCCTGAAGTCCCTGGGCAGAATGACGGCCGCCGCGACGACCGGTCCGGCGAGCGGCGCCATGCCCGCCTCGTCCACGCCGGCCACGCGGGTGAGGCCGCGCTCCCAGAGCGGCATCTCGTAGCGGAGGAGATTGCGAAGCCTCTGGCCCTCGGCGCGGTTCTCCCGCCTCCGCCTCAGGATGGCCCGGTAGACGGCCACCGCGCCCGACCGCTGGTCGGCCGCGAGCGCCTCGAGGCATGCGTTCGAAAGAGACCGTCCCTCCTCGACGAAGCGCAATCGGATCTCTTCGATGCTGAGCTCGGCGATGTCCTCGGAACGCATCGAGGGCGGCATCATGACACTGTTCGCCGGGCAGCGGGCGGGAGAAGGGCATTCGCCCCCTCGGGGCCTCGGTTGTGGCTTTCGGCAAGACGGGCGGGAGGCCCACTATCTCTGGCATCGAGGACAGAAGAAGGTCGACCGCTGCGCCTGCACGATGCGGACGAGCCGCGCCCGACCGCAGCGCGGACAGGTCTCTCCCTCGCGGGCGTAGACGCGAAAGGGGTTCTCGGCCGACGGTTCCTCGACGTAGGCGATCTCCGGGCCCTCCTCGCGCTCGATCGTCTGCTTTATCGAGGCGAGCACCGCGCCGGCGACGGCCCTCACCTCGGCGCGCGAGAGCGAGCGCGCGCTGCGGCGCGGGTCGATCCTGGCGCGGTGGAGCGATTCGCTCGCGAGGATGTTGCCCACACCGGGCAGGAGGGACTGATCGAGCAACGCCACCTTCACCGGCCCGGCGCGCCGCGAGAGCGCCCGCTCGAGCCGGTCGAGGTCGATCCCGCATTCCAGGGGATCGGGGCCGAGCGCCGCGATCTCGGGGACAAGCTCGAAGCGCGCGCCGGGGACGAGCCGGAGGCGGCCGAAGAGGCGCGGATCGCGGTAGTGCAAGACCGAGCCGTCGTCGAGCCGCAGCCGCGCGCGGGAGTGGCCGGGTGCCTTCTCGCCTTCCCCCCGCCGCACCCACTTCCCGGTCATCCCGAGGTGCGAGACGAGTCCGAGAGGCGAGTCCCCCCTCTTGTCGAGCCGGATGAGGATCTGCTTGCCGAGGCGCCGCACCTCGCCCACCCGTCGCCCGCGCAGGGCGGCCTCGAAGGCCTTGGGGGGCTCGGGCCGGAAGATGCGCCTCGCTCGCGCCTCGGTCTCGACCGCGGCCACCCTTCGGCCGCACGCCCAGGAGCGCAGATTGCGAGCATTGATCTCGACTTCCGGGAGCTCCGGCATAAGGGGAGGTTACCACTCGCTGCCCGGACGGTGGGGCGGCCTTCTCCCTCGAGGAGCCCGCGCCAGCGCGGATTGCCCGCTCACCCGCGCACGAAGGCCGCGAAGAAGAAACCGTCGGTGCCGTGGCGGTGGGGCAAGAGGGTGGCCGCCGCCTCCTTCACCCCGAGCGCGGCGGCGAGGCGCTCGCCCAGCGCGGCCTCGAGCCGGCAGGGCGAAAGTCCCGGCACCTCCCGCCCTGCGAAGCCCGCCACCTCCTCGTTCTCGGCGCGCCCGATGGCGCAGGTGGCGTAGACGAGCCGCCCGCCGGGCTTGAGCAGCTTCGCATAGCGCAGGAGCAGCTCCTTCTGGAGCGCGGCGTAGCGGGCGGCGTCCTCCGGTGCGAGCCGCAGGCGCAGGTCGGGATTCCGCCTGAGCGAACCGAGTCCGCTGCACGGCGCATCCACGAGCACGCGATCGCACGAACCGCCGAGATCGGCGAGGGCCTTGTCGGCCTCCGGCCCGGCCGGGATGAGCCGGGTGCGCAGGTTGTGGACCGAAGCCCGCCGGGCGCGCCGGCGCGCCTCCTCCAGGCGGCCCGGGTCGGGATCGAGGGCGTGGAGCGAACCTTTGCCGTGCATCTCGGCGGCGAGCGCCAGCGCCTTGCCTCCCGCCCCGGCGCAGGCGTCGACGACGTTCTGGCCGGCCCGCGCGCCCACGGCGAGCGCGATGAGCTGGCTTCCCTCGTCCTGGATTTCGAACAGTCCCTCGCGGAAGGAGCTGAGGGCGAAGGCGTTCTCGTGGCCGTCGAGGACGAGGCCCCAGGGCGAGAAGCGGGTGGGTCGGCTCGTCACGCCTTCGCTCGCGAGCCTCTCTCTCAGCGCCTCACGTTCGGTCTTGAGGAGGTTGGCGCGCACCGTGAGCGGCGCGCGGACGTTGAGGGCGAGGGAGAGGGCCCGCCCCTCGCCGAAACCGAACTCCGCCACGAGGCGCTCGGCGATCCAGAAGGGCAGCGAGCTCTCCACCGAGAGGCGCGTCACCGGGTCGGCGATCCGGGCGATGCGTTCGTCGGCGCGCAGGAGCGCGCCCTCGAGCAGCCGCGGCGAAACCCCCAGCCGCCGGCCGGCCGCCCCGGCCGGCGCTCCGCCGCTCCGGGCCAGAAACAGGGCGTAGAGGGTGGAGAGGTCGCGCGAGGCCGCGCCCGCCTCGGCGGCACCCAGCAGCCAGGCGAGCTGCCCCTCCGAGCGCAGGATCCCGTAGACCGACTCCGCCACCGCTCGGCGCTCGTTCGCATACAGGCGCCTCTCGCGCCTGAGGACGCGGTCGAGGGCCCGATCGGAGAGCCACCCCTGCTCGTGGACGAGGCCGAAGGCCTCGAGCACGGCCGCGTCGACGAGATCGGTCCGCAGGGCCCTCGACATGGCGGGGATGGCCGCGCGCTTCCCTCGAGGAGGCACCCGCCTCTTAGAGGGCGCCGAGCACCTCCGCGACGTGTCCGTCCACTTTCACTTTCCGAAAAATCGACTCCACGGTGCCGTCCGGGCCGATGACCACCGTCGTGCGCACCGTTCCCATGACCCTCTTGCCGTACATGGTCTTCTCACCCCAGACCCCGTAGGCCCTGTGCACCACGACCTCGGGATCGGAGAGGAGCCTGAAGGGCAGGGCGTACTTCTCCTTGAACTTCTTCTGCGAGGCCGGCTTGTCCTTCGAGATTCCGATCACCTCCGTCTTCCTCTTCTTGAAGGCCGCGATCTCGTCGCGGAAATCACACGCCTCGCGCGTGCAGCCCGAGGTCATGGCCTTGGGGTAGAAGAACACCACCACCCGCTTGCCGCGGTAGTCCTCGAGCCTCACCTCGTGGCCTTCCTCGTCGGGGAGCGCGAATTCGGGCGCCTTCTTGCCGATCTCGAGTGCCATGAACCCTCCCTGCCTCGCGTCAACGTATTACACTTGGGTTGGGTGCCCCGCACAAATCACGACCGCCGGGAACGACACCCTGCCTCGCGCGCCCCAGGTCCCCGGCGGGGGCTCGGGGGAACCACGGTCCTCCTCGCGCTCGCCCTTGACCGCGAGGGCCGGCGGGTGAACATCGCCCTACTCGACGCCGAAGCGAGGCACAAGCGAGCCCCCTTCAGGTGCGTCGGTTGCGGCGAACTGGTGGTGGCACGCCTCGGCCGCGTGCGGGCGCGCCACTTCGCCCACCGGCCCGGCTCGACCTGCCCCTACACGAACGCCGAGACGGCCCTTCACCTGGAGGTGAAGGAGCGGCTCCTCGAGCTGTGCCGGGCTGCCTTCCTCGGACAAACCGCGGTCTGTCTGGAGACGCGCTGCCCGCAGTGCCACCGGCTCGCCCCGCGCGACCTTTCCCGGCAGGGCGACGGCGCCCGCAGCGAGGCTCAGGCCGGGGAACTGCGCGTGGATGTCCTCGTCACTCGGGGAGGGAAACCGGCCCTGGCCTTCGAGGTGCGGGTCTCCCACCCCCTCGACCCCGCCAAGGAGGAAGCCCTCGCCCGGCTCGGCCTCCCCACCCTCGAGATCGACGCGCGTGTGCCTTTCGAAAAGACCCGTCCCGACGGCGTCGCCCTCCGCGTCGCGCGAAGCCTGGGCCTTTCCCCCTGCCCTGCGTGCGAGGAGGCGCTTCGGGCCGAGACCGACCGGGCCCAGGGCGGCGAGCTGGCCGCGCTCGCCGAGCTCGAGGCCTACCGGGCGCGCGGCCTCTTCGGTCCTCGCCTTGGCCCTCTCGCACCAGGCTCGCCCGGCCTCTCCGGCGAGGACCGGATCCGCCTGAGCGCCGGCTTCGTCTGCCCGGAGTGTGGTGGCCGGGCGCTCGAACTCGGCCGGTCGATCGCTCGCCATGCCTGCCCGGGTGCTTCCTATCGCCCGGTCGCCTGGCGGGGCTACGATGGGGTCCTCGTCGAGCTCGCCTGGTGGAAAGTCCCAGCCGGGTGATCCCGCTCTTCCGAAGCGATCTCAGGCATTTCTTGAAACGAAAGCCGCCGTGTGCTAAAGGAGCGGTCCCCATTCGTCGCGGGCCTTGCACCCGAGCTCGGGTGGGGCAAGTTGAAGGCGTCGTAAATTCACACACTTCCCCGCGACGCGCCCCGGTGCCCTCACGAGCTGGCGGTGTCCCGCCGCCTGCCCAAAGAGGGCGAGAGCGCGCCGTACGTGAACGGGAAGTGGAGGACCCTAACCGGAGAAGCCCGTCATGGAAACGCAGCACGAAACTGTCGAGACCCCGCCGGTACCCGCCGCGGTTCCCGCTGAGCCGTCCCCGGCTCCCGCCGAGGGAATGGCCGCTGCCCTGGTCGGCCAGGGCAGCTCCATCACCATGAAACAGTTGCTCGAAGCCGGCGTTCACTTCGGGCACCAGACGAAGCGCTGGAACCCGAAGATGAAGCCCTTCATCTTCGGGGCGCGCAACGGCATCTACATCATCGATTTGCAGAAGACGGTGGCCCTCGCCCGCGGTGCATTCCGCTTCGTGTCGGACGCGGTGGCCCGCGGGGGTTCGGTCCTCTTCGTCGGCACGAAGAAGCAGGCCCAGGACGCGGTGCGCGAGGAGGCTACGCGCTCGTCCATGTTCCACGTGACGAATCGTTGGCTCGGCGGCACGCTCACGAACTTCAAGACCATCAAGACCGGCATCGAGCGCCTCAAGACCATCGAGAAGATGGCCCAGGACGGCACCTACGAGCGCCTCCCCAAGAAGGAGATCGCCCAGCTCGAGCGGGAGCGCGAGAAGCTCGAGAAGAACCTCGGCGGCATCAAGGACATGAGCCGCCTGCCGGCCGCCATCTTCGTCGTCGACACGAAGAAGGAGCACATCGCGGTCCACGAAGCGAACCGGCTCGGCATCCCGGTGGTGGCGGTGGTCGACACGAACTGCGACCCGGAGGGGATCGACTTCATCATCCCCGGCAACGACGACGCCATCCGCTCGATCCGGCTCTTCACCGGCAAGGTGGCCGAGGCTTGCATCGAGGGCAAGGCTCGCCACGGCGCCTGGGTGGCCGAGCACGGCGCCGAGCAGCGCGAGCAGGAGGACCGCGACGCCGCGAGCGAGCGCGGCCCGCGCGACCGCCGCGAGCGTGGCGGCCGCGGCCGCGACCGCGAGCGACGCCCGCGCGAGGACCGGGGCGCGGCGAGCGCCCGGGTCGAGGTGGTGCGCAAGGGCGACGTCGCCCCCCTCGAGGCGGAAGCGGCGGCCCCCAAGACCGAGTAGCGAAAGAGCCCGCCATCCGCGAGAGCCCGGGGACCTTCGAACGACGGCCCCGCGCCTGCAATCGTCTTTTCTGGTGACAGCAAGGAGAGGAAGACCGTGGCCGAGATCCCCGCGAAGTTGGTTCAGGAGCTCCGGGAGCGAACCGGTGCCGGCATGATGGACTGCAAGAGGGCGCTCGCGGAGGTCGCGGGCGACGTCGCAAAGGCGGAGGACGTCCTGCGCAAAAAGGGGCTGTCCGCCGCCGCCAAGAAGGCGGGCCGCAACGCCAGCGAGGGCGCGGTGGCGAGCTACATCCACATGGGCGGCAAGATCGGCGTGCTCATCGAGGTGAACTGCGAGACCGATTTCGTGGCCCGCACCGAGGGCTTCCAGACGCTCGTGAAGGACCTCGCCATGCAGGTCGCCGCCGCCGCCCCGCGCTGGGTACGCCGCGAGGAGGTCCCCCCCGAGATCGTGGCCAAGGAGATGGAGATCGGGAAGGCCCAGGCTCGCGAGCAGAAGAAGCCCGAGGCCATCCAGGAGAAGATCGCCAAAGGCAAGGTCGAGAAGTTCTACGGCGAATTCTGCCTGCTCGAGCAGCCCTTCGTCCGCGACGACAAGAAGAAGGTGGCGGACGTGGTGGCCGAGGCGGTGGCCAAGATCGGAGAGAACATCCAGGTCCGGCGCTTTGCCCGATTCGTCCTCGGCGAGGGCCTCGAGAAGAAGCAGGAAAACCTGGCCGAGGAGATCGCCAAGGTGGCCGCCCAGGCGAAGTAGGCCTCCCCCTCGTCCCCTTCCTGACAGGCCCACCGCGCGCGCGGGTGCGCTGCCTCCCTCGGTGCCGGCGCCCACGCGCTCGCGCGGGCCCTGCCGTCGGCTCCCTCGGCTCGCCGAGGAGGCCTCGCCTCAGTTCGGCAAGGTGAGCTTGATGGTGAAGGTGTAGCGCACGTCGAGGGGGCGGCCGGCCTGCGTCGCCGGTTTGAAGCGTGCCCGCTCGAGGTTCTCTATCACCGCCTTGTCCATGAAGGGCAGGCCCTTCAGGATCCGACAGTCGGTGACGGAGCCGTCCATCTTCACCGTGCACTCCACCACCATGGTGCCCTGCACCTCGTGTGCGAGCGCTTGCTCGGTGTACGCGAGCGCCGGGGCCTCGATCTTCACCGGCGCCGCCATGGTGCCGTCGAAATGGACGGGCCCGGCGGGCTTGGGGGGCGCAGGGGGAGGTGGAGGAGGCGTCGGTTCGGGTGGTGGCGCCGGAGCATCCACCACGCCTCCCGCCACCCCGCCCACCACCCCGCCCTCGACGCCTTCACCGGCTTCTTCGGGCGGCGGGGGACTCGGGTCGGGCGGCTTCAGCTCGGTCGGGATCGCCTTCGGCTGGACCATCGCCATCGAGCGGCGCTTCAGGACCTTGGGCCTGTGCGGCGGAGGTTCGGTCTTGGGCGCCGCCGGCGGGGGCGGAGGCGCCGCCGGGGCCGAGCCCGGCGCCGCCACCCTCAGGAACTTCACGTCCACTACCTTTTGGTCGACCTCGCGCCGAGCCAAGGACACCGAGAGGACGAGACCTGCCCCGAGCGCGATCTGCACGGCCGTCGAAAGCACGAGCCACACGCTTCGGCGAGCGGCCCGCCGGCCCCCTTCTCTCTTCGTGACCTCCTCGAACACCCAGGCCTCCAAAGATGGCGAAGCGCCCTCGACGCAAGGACTTCGGAAGGTTCCGGGTCGCGTCAGTAGTCCTGCGCTCTACCGCTTGTCAACGGGCGAGGAGCGGGCCCTCGCCCGCGGGGGCCGAGCACAAGGCGAGGGGTCCCCCGCGACCACGGCAGGACCCCGGTGTCCCTGCGAGGAGCCCTGGCGATCTGTGCGCGAGGGCGGGCAGGATCCCCGATCCTTGGGGCCGGCGCGCCGCGGAAGCGAACTTCGCTCCCGGTCTAGGTCCTCTCGCCCCGGCTTCCTTGACAGCCTCGAGCGTTCGCGCCTTTCATGCGTTCTCGTCTTCGCACTTCTCCGTCCCGGCCACCCCATCGCCCCGACGTGAAGAGGAGTGGGAACGAGGCGTACACCGCCGCCGAGGAGGCACCATGTCGAGGAGCCGGCTGCTGCGCTGCGCCATGGCGATGGCGAGCCTGGCGGCCGGGCCGGCGGTGAGCGTCGCCGAGGACCCGGCCGCCGAGCCGGCCGGCGCGGCGGCGGCCGGGCCTCCTTCCCCCGGCGCCGAGGCGCCGCAGGCCGAGGTCGCTCGGCAGCCATTCGGCGAGACCATCACGGTCACGGGCTCGCGCATCCGCCGCAAGGAACTCACCACCCCGGCGCCAGTGCTCGTCATCGGCCGGGACGAGATCCAGGCGAGCGGCCTCATCACGTTCGGCGACTTCCTGCAGACCATCCCCGAACAGGCCAACGGCACCAACACCACCGTGAACAACGGCGGCGATGGTTCGACCCAGGTGAGTTTGCGTGGGCTCGGCCCCCAGCGCACCCTCGTCCTCGTCGACGGCAAGCGATTCATCACCGGCGTCCCCGGCACGGGCGCCGTCAGCGGCGACCCGGGCGCCGACCTCAACTCCTTTCCGACCGCCGCCATCGAGCGCATCGAGATCTTGAAGGACGGCGCCTCGGCCGTGTACGGGGCCGACGCCATCGGCGGGGTGGTGAACATCATCACCCGCAAGCACCTCGACGGGGTCGAGGCGCGCGTCACCCAGAGCACCTCCGAGCACGGCGACGCGAGCGTCACCGACGTGAACGTCCTCGGCGGAGCCTCGAGCGAGAAGGGAAGTTTCCTCGTCGGAGCCGGCTACTACCACCAGGGCGCCCTCCCCGCCTCCTCCCGCGACTGGTCCGCCCAGGCGCTCACCTACGACTTCGCCAACCACACGACCTCGCCCGGTGGCAGCTCGGCCGTGCCGGCCGGCTACGTGACGCTCGACCCCTCCACCTGCACGAATGCACTCTGCCAGGGGCTCAAGAACAAGTACGGCGCCGGCAGCCAGGGCTACATCCCCGATCCGTCCTCGCCGCTCGGGTGGCGGCCCTACAACGCGCCCAGCGACGCCTACAACTTCCAGTCGGCAAACGACCTCATCACCCCTTCCGAGCGCTTCTCACTCTACGGCAATGGCGAGTACCGGCTCGGGGAGAACGCCCGCGCGTACTTCCACTCCACGTTCGTGAACAGACAGTCGAGCAACCAGCTGGCGCCCGAGCCGCTCTTCACCCTGCTCTTGCCGAACGAGGTGGTGTACTCGGCGCAGAATCAGTACAACCCCTTCGGCATCGACCTCTTCGACGTCCGCCGGCGCCTCGTCGAGGCGGGAGACCGATCTCAGGCCCAGGACATCGACACTGCCCAGGTCATTGTCGGGGTCGACGGCGAGCTCCCGGAGGCCTTCGGGCCGCTTGCCCGGTGGTTCTACGACCTCTCCTTCAACTACGCGCGCAACGACGAGACGGTGACCACCCAGGGCTCCCTCAATGCCGCGCTCATCGCCCAGGGCCTCGGGCCGAGCAAGAACGGCGTGTGCTACACGGACTCCACCTTCGCGACCCCCATCCCGGGCTGCACGCCCATCAACCTGTTCGGCCCGCTCACTCCCACCATGGTGCAGTCGCTCGGGGCCTTCACCGGGGTGGATCACGGCGGCAACCAGATGACGAACTTCGAGGCGAGCCTCTCCGGCGACCTTTTTCGCCTCGCCTCCGACCGACCGGTCGGACTGGCCCTCGGCTACGCCTACCGTGCCGAGTACGGCTTTTTCACTTTCAACCCCATCGCGGTCACCGGAAACGACACCGAGTACAGCGGGCTGAACACGGCCGGCGGGTACCACGTGAACGAGGAGTACGCCGAGCTCTCCGTCCCGGTGGTGAGTCACCGCGAGCTGTTCGAGGCGCTCGAGCTCTCGGCGGCCCTGCGCTTGTCCGAGTTCAGCTCGTTCGGGGAGGCCACCACCTACAAGCTCGGCGTCCGCTATTCCCCGCTGCGCGATTTCACCCTGCGCGGCACCTACTCGACGGGTATCCGGGCCCCCGGCATCGCCACCCTCTACGGCGGTTCCACCCCCAACGCCGAGTCGGCGAGCGACCCGTGTGCCTCCGTCTCTCCGGCGGCCACCGCCGCCGCCAAGCAGTGTGCAGCGACCCTGAGTCGCGGCGGCGGCGGGCCGGCCGCCGTGGACAACGGCGACTCGCGCAACCAGATCGTCTCCACCAACGGGGGCAACCCCGGCCTGCAACCGGAGAAGTCCGAGGCCTACACGGTGGGCATCGTCCTCGAGCCGCGCGCCATCCCGGGCTTGAGCCTCACCGCGGATCTCTACAGCATCAAGATCACGCAGGAGATCGACACCATCTCCACCCCGGTCATCCTGGCCGCTTGCTATCCGGCCGCCTCGGGCTCGAGCGCCGCCCCCAACCCGGCCGCTTGCAACCTCGTCCAGCGCGATGCGGCCGGGTTCATCACGAACGTGAACGACACCTTCCAGAACGCAGGCGAGCTCTTCACCCAAGGCCTCGACGTGGCCCTCCGGTACGGTCTGCCCACCGAGGTGGGTCGCTTCACCTTCGTGGGCGACTCGAACTTTCTCTTCAAGTTCGACAAGACGCTCGCCGACGGCACGGTCATTCACGGCAAGGGAACGTACGACCTCGGCGTGAACCCGCCCTACAAGTTCAACCTCGGCCTCAGATACGACCGCGCAGGTTTCATGGCCGAGGTCCGCGGTCGATTCATCGGTCCTTACCACGAGTGCGCGGACGCCACCGCCATCAATTTCGGTCTCTCGAGCGGTTCGGGCCTGTGCTACCTCAACCCCGCCCAGGCGAACGGAGTGCCCTTCCCGGTGCACGAGATCCCCCTCTACGACTTGTGGGATCTGCACCTCGCGTACACGGCCGGGTCGAGCTTGGGGAGGACCACGGTCGCCGCCGGCGTGCGCAACGTCTTCGACGCGAATCCGCCTCCCGTGTACGACACGCAAGCCCAGACGAACTCGGACCCCGCCACCTACGACTACGTGGGGCGCGTGTTCTACGCCGAGCTCGAGCAGAAGTTTTAGCCTGAAGTCGCACCCGGATCACCGAAGCGGCTCCCTCACCCGTGTAGCCTTCTCGCCGAGGCGTTCAAGCCTGACACTTCGTCGGTTGACCGGGCAGGTTGAAGCGCGATAAGGACTGCGCCCGCTCTGAAGACGGCCCTGGGACGAGGGCCCGACACCTCGGCGTGCGAGGAGCAGGGCCCCCTCGCGGCGGCGGTGGACGGCAACAAGCCCGAGAGGAGAAGCGCGGATGGCCTTTCCCGTCGCGAACGCCGTGAGCAGCCTCGTGCTCCTCGCCGAGACCCCTCCCGTCGCGTCGTTCGATCTCGTCTCGATGTGGCACTCCATGGGATCCTTCGCGCGTTTCATCGCCGGGGTGCTCGCCCTCATGAGCATCTACTCCCTGGGCGTCATGGCGGAGCGGCTCTTCACCTACGCCCGAGCGAGCGCCGCCTCGCGCAGGTACGCCGAGGAGCTGCGCCGGCTGCTCCCCGCCCGCCAGTACCGCGCCGCGGTCGACCTCGCACGGCAGCTGAAGCAGGGCCACCTTGCGCGCGTCCTCGGTCTCGCCATCGAGGAGTACGAGCGGGGCATGAGCGCACGCCGCCGTGAGGGCTCGGAGCTGCAGGGCCTCGACGTCTTCGCCGCGATGAACCGGGCGGTCGACCGCAGCTCCCTGCGCGCGGTGGCCGACCTCCGCCGTGGACTCGGCGGGCTCGCCACCGTCGGCTCGACCGCCCCCTTCGTGGGCCTGCTCGGAACGGTGGCCGGCATCATCACGGCCTTCGAGGCGATGGCCGCCACCGGCTCGGGCGGGCTCGGCTCGGTGTCGGCCGGCATCGCCGAGGCCCTCATCACCACCGCCTTCGGCCTGCTCGTCGCCATCCCTGCGGTGATGATGTTCAACTACCTCACCAACCGGGTCGAGGACATGGCGGTCGACATCAGCGACTCGGCGAACGAGCTCGTCGATTACTTCATGAAGGAGGCGCCCGGCGAGCTCTCCCCGGACACCTGAAGCGAGCCACATGCCGACCGACCTCGGAGCTCGGAGAGTGAAGAGCGACATCAACGTGACGCCGCTCGTCGACGTCGTCCTCGTCCTGCTCATCATCTTCATGGTCGTGACCCCGCTCCTCCAGCGCGGCAAGGCGGTCGATCTTCCCAGGGCGAGGCTCGTCTCGGAGCTTCGGCACGGAGGCGATCCCATCCTCGTCTCGGTCACGCCGGACGGGCGGACCTGGCTCGACAAGCGGGAAGTCCCGCTATTGCAACTCGCCGAGGCCCTGAGCGCCGAGATGGCGGCACGGCCGGGCACGCCCATCGTCCTCAAGGGTGACCGGTCGCTCGACTACCAGCGGATGCGCGAGGTCCTGCTCCAGGTCTCGAAGACGCGGGTGGTGGGGGTCTCGCTGGCCGCGACCCAGGTGAAGCCCGGAGAGGGCCTGTGACATGCCCATTGCACTCGGAGGCAAGGGTCCCGTTCACGGCATCAACGTGACGCCGCTCATCGACGTGGTGCTCGTCCTGCTCATCATCTTCATGGTCCTCACGCCACTCGCCGAGAAGCAGATGTTCATGCGGGTGCCGCAGTACGAGCCACAGGCGCAGCCGGTGCCACCCGAGATGGTGCCGCCCGACCAGACGGTGCTCGTCCTGAAGGCCAACGGGCGAGTGGAGCTCAACAGCCGGGACGAGTCCCTCGCCGAGGCGATGGCCTATCTGCACGCGGCCTACGATGGCCGACTCTCCAGGGTCCTCTTCTTCAATGCCGAGGACGGGGTCAAGTACGAGACCGCCGTGAAGGTGCTCGACCTCGCCCACCAGGCCGGGGTGAACACCATCGGGATGATGACCGACGCCCCTCGCCAAGCCCCGTAGCGCGGCCGGCTGCGCCCTTCCACGGGCTCCCCTCTTTCCTCACGAAGGGGACGCGGGGCCGAGGCACGCGAGGCACGCCGCGAGCTCGGCGGGCAGGGGGGAGGAGGCGAGAATGCGCCCGCCCTCAGGCCGGTCGAAGCCCAGTGCCGTCGCATGCAGAAAGTGGCGCGACAGTCCGGGCAGGGCTGCCGCCGGGCCACCGTAGATCGGGTCGCCCGCCACCGGATGTCCGAGGAAGGCGAAGTGGGCGCGGATCTGATGCATGACGCCGGTGACGATCCGGACCTCGACGAGCGTGTGGTCCCCGTGCACCTCACGGACTTCGTAGTGGGTCAAGGCCTCGCGCGGCCGGCCCGTCGACTTGGGCGGCCGCTCGGCGTCGGGCACCGCCACCACCCGGCTGCCGCGCTGGGCGAGCGGCACCGAACAGACGCCCCCGGTCGACAACCGCCCCGAGACGAGGGCGAGATAGCGCTTCTCGACGGTGCGGGCGGAGAACTGAGCGCGCAGGGAGAGGAAGGCCGCTCGCTCCCGCGCGAAGAGCACGCAGCCGCTCGTCTCGAGGTCGAGCCGGTGGAGGGCCCCGCCCTCGCGGGGATCGGTCGAGGCGAGGGCGCACTCGGGGAATCGCGCCACCACGGCGTTGGCGAGGGTGCCCGTCTCGTCGGCGCGCAAGGGATGGGTCGCCACTCCGGCCGGCTTATCGAGGACGAGGAACCCTCGGCCTTCCTCGAGGACGGTGAGCGCTCCTTCGGGCTCAGGGCGGGGCGGACCCGTCGGCATCCCGAGCCCGATGTGGACGAGCACCCCGGACGGGGCCGGGTCGCTCGCCCGGGCACGCCGCCCCTCGATCCGGACTTCGCCCGCCAAAAAGGCCTCCTTCACCACCGCGCGACCGACGCCCAAGGCATCGGCGAGTGCACGGTCGAGCCGTCCCCGGGCGTCGGCGGGCAAGCGCACTTCCCGCCGGACCCTCGACCCTCCCCCGGCCTGCGAGGAGGCGCTCATCCCGCCTCCCCCCTTTTCACCCCGGTGGTGGTCTTCTCGTCGGGATCGAGACTTGGGTCCTCGCCCCGGGGCGGCCGGGCCGCGAGCGGCATGTAGGCATGGAACAGGTGGGCGTCCACGTCGAGCGCGGCCCGCCCCCCGGCTCGCCGCGGGCGGGGAAGCCGCAGCCACATGAGCACCTTGACGACGCCCTCCCTGGCGAAGGGGGCGAGGACCTCCTCGGGAGCGCGCGCCAGGTAGCGTCCGAGCAGGAGATTCACCTTGCGGTCATAGGCTCGCCGAGGCAGCTTCGCGTGGCGCCGGCCCCGGTGCAAGGACCCGTCGAAGCGGGTCGACACATGGTAGAGCTCGTGCAGGATGGTCGCGACGCGCTCCTCCGGGCTCGAGGCCAAGAACCAGAGCGGGCGCAGCGTGACGACGTAGAGCATGCTCCGCCCACGCACCCGGATGAATCGGCGGCGGCGTCCGCTCGCCGGACCGACCTTGCCCGGCCCGACGCTGGCGCGCGAGGTCCCGCGAGCTTCCCCGGCGACCACCAGCATGCGGCCGGCTCGCACGTGGGCGAACTCGGGCAGGCGGTGCGCCACGTCGCGGATGAGTCTTTTGACGGAAAGTGTGATGTTGGGCCACTTGGCCACGAGAGAGCGATACCGGGTAACCTCGGCGTGGCACAAGCCCCTTCGACCGCCGGCCCGCGCAACCGCCTTGAAGAACCCAAACGGGGCGGATAGGATGTAGCGATGGTGCTCGTCGCGGCCGCCTTCTCGGTAGTCGCGCTCCTCCTCGCGGGGCGATCCTTCCTCGGGGAGCGGGCCCTCGCCGCCGAGCTGCGCGCCGCCCGCGAAGAGCTCCGGGAGGTCCTCGAGCGGCTGGCGAGCGCCGAGCGCAGTGCAGGGGATGCGGCGAGCCAGGCGGAGGCGGCGGGGACGGTCCTGCTCGAGAAGGGTCTCGCCGATGAGGAAGAGCTCGAGGCCGCCCGCCGCCGCGATGAGCTGCCGGGCGCCCCGACCGCGCAGCGGGTGGCGCGCATCCTCCACTGATTACGAAGCCCGACCTCGCGACCTCGCCGCGGCGAGACGCACCGCCGGCTGGAAAGCGCCCCTCCGGCTCGGACGAACTCGTCCGGTCGCAGGCGCTCGCTCTCGCTCACTTCCTCAGGTACTTGAGCTCGCGGGTGAGCTCGACGTGCTCGCTCTCGAGTGCCAGGCCGCGCTTCAGGTGCTTCTCGGCGAGGTCCAACTGACCGACGACCTTGGCCATCTGGCCGAGGAAGAGGTAGCCCGACATGCAGCGTGGCACCTTCTTCAGGGCCGACTCGATGGCGGCGGCGCTGGCCGGGTGCTGGCGCTTCCCGTCCGGCGCGAGCAGGAACTCGACGAAGGCCTTCCACACCGAGAACTCCGGCTCATCGTTCAGCTTGATGGCCTCGTTGAGGGTCTGGAGTGCGGCCGGGTACTGGCGCGATCGCACGAGAATGGTGGCCTTTTGGAAGAGCTCCTCCGACCGGAAGATGGCCGCCACGTCGACATCCGGCTTTCCACCGGCGGAGAGCTCCTGCAGGTACTGGCCGCGCTTGGCGTCCTCGCCGAGCACGCCCCAGGCCTCTCCCAGCCGGGCGAAGATGTCGGCGCGTAGCTTCTTGTCCTCGGCCGGCTCGCCGGCCGGCCCGGCGTCGGGGTGATAGGTCTTCGCGAGCTGGAAGTAGGCCGTCTTGATCTGGGCCGTGGTGGCATCCCGCTTCACGCCCAGGGCCTCGAAGTGATCGCCGGCACAGATGCGGTCGTGAAAGGCGTGCAGCTTGGCGCTGTCCTGGGGAGGGGTGGGCTTCTGTTCAGCGGCCGGCTTGGCGGGCGGGACGGGCCGGCTCACGGCCGCCGGCCTCGGTGGGGAATGGGGCGCGGGGGTGGCGGGCGGCGCCCTCGGAGCAGGGGCCGGGGCGGCTGGCACGGCCGGGGGCGCCACCGGTTCTACCGGCGCGGGACCGGGAACCATCGCCGGCTCGCCGAAGGCGATGAGCTCGAATTCTCCGAGGAGAAAGGCCACCCTCAAGATCGCCTCCGCTTCGGCGGGGCGGGACGATGCGAGTGCGCTGAGGCTCGCCCGGCCGTCGAAGAGGGCCACCGCCCGCGCCTCGTGGGCGGTGAGCCTGAGCTCCTGCAGGTCGACCCGGCCCCCGGTGCGGCGGGCAGCCTTCTGGAGTCGTTCGCCGAGGAGCTTGCGGATGGCGAGCCCGTCGAGCCGCCTCGCCGCCTCGCACAGCACCGCCCAGCGCGGGCCGAAGGGGAAGGAGGAGGGGGGCAGGGGCGCCACCGGATCGAAACGGCAGGTGCCGCGCTCGGCGCCGAGCGCACGGGTGACGACGAGGGCCCCGTGCTCCTGCAGCACCCGGAAGCTCTCGGCCGGGTTCATGAGCCCGAGCCGGGCCAGCGCCGCCACCAGGTCCCCGCCCAGGTCGCCACGCACCCGTTCCGCGTCGGCCACCGCCTCGGCGGTGGCAGCCCCGCGAAGGACGAGGAACCGGCCGAGATCGTCCTCGGCAGCGTCGGACGCGGCGTACTCGATCACTCCGCGCTTGAAGTGGATCCGGAAGCGGCCGCGCTCGGTGTCGAGTTCGAGCCGGCCAGCCGCCTGGGCCGCGGCTGCGAGGTAACAGAGCCGGAGCGCGCTGTCCTGGGCGAGCGTGCCCTCGTAGGCGAGGCCCGCCGCCAAGGCGGCCGAGGCGGTCACCACCGGCGCCGCCAGCCCTCGGCTCGCCCCGGGGCCAGAAGGCTTCACGCGTTCCAGCCGCGGCGGTCCACCGCCCTGTCCATCGGCGCTCACGGCTCAACAGACTACCAAAGACGGGCCGGGCCCGCTTTCGGGCGCGGCAGAAGGCCGCGTCCTCGCTACTCCACGGCCGCGAGCTTCGTCCCTCCCTCCACGGCTTGCCCCTCCACCACGTGGAGCTCGACGAGCTTGCCGTCCTTGGGGCTCTTCATCTCGTTTTCCATCTTCATGGCTTCGATCACCACGACGCCCTGGCCTTCCTTCAGATCCTCACCCAGCTTGGCGAGGATCTTCACCACCTTGCCCGGCATGGGGGCGGCGAGCGTCTGCTTGCCCTCGACGGTGAATTTCCCGGCCGCCCGGCGCATGCGCAGGCGGCGCTCGTCGAGGATCTCGAGCGGATAAGTCGACCCCCGGATGTGCACCTTCGCCTCGGTGCCACCCTGGTCGATCTGCACGGAGTAGCTGTCGTGGTCGACGATGAGACTGATGGTGCCGTAGTCGTGTCGGAAGGCGTCGACCTCGTGGACCTTGCCGCCCACCTCGACCTCGTAGAGGCCGGGGCCCTTCAGCCTGATCTGGATCGCCTCCTCGCGCCGGCCTCCGTCGAGCAACGCCACGTAGGTGCTCATCGCATGCTCCCCCTCAGGGTTCGGCTCCGCCCGATGCGCTGCCACTGCGACCATCCCGGCTGGCCATCGGCGCGGGCCGCGAAGGCCTCGGCCTCGTCGTGATCGCGCTTGAAGGCCACTACCGCGGCGGCGATGAGGGCCACCTGCTCGTAGCGCGGGTCGGGTCGGGAGAGGAGCTCCTTCTCGAAACGGCTGCAGAAGCCGGTGTCGTACTCCCCGGACCGGAAGGCGGGGTGGTCGAGGATCTCCTTCAGGTATGTGAGGTTCACGGTGATGCCGTGAACGGTGTACTCGGCGAGGGCCCGCTTCAGCCGCTCGATGGCCTGCTCGCGGGTCGGCGCCCAGGCGAGCAGCTTCGAGATCATCGGATCGTAAAACTGGGGAACCACCCAGCCCGTGTAGACGCCGGAGTCGTCGCGGATGCCGGGTCCGTTCGGGACGCGCAGGTAGCTGATGCGGCCCGGGCAGGGCATGAACTTGCGCGAGGGGTCCTCGGCGTAGACCCGGGCCTCGATGGCGTGGCCCCGGCGCACCACCTCCTCCTGCCTGAGCGGCAAGGGCTCGCCCTGCGCCACCTGGATCTGCATGCGCACGAGGTCGAGGCCGGTGCACATCTCCGTCACCGGGTGCTCCACCTGCAAGCGGGTGTTCATCTCGAGGAAGTAGAAGTTGCGCCTCGCGTCGACGAGGAACTCCACCGTCCCGGCCCCGCGGTAGTGGACCGCTTCGGCCGCCTTCACCGCCACCTGGCCCATGGCGCTGCGCAGGCCCTCGTCGAGGATGCAGGACGGGCTCTCCTCGATCACCTTCTGCTGGCGGCGCTGGACCGAGCACTCGCGCTCCCCGAGGTAGATGCAGTGCCCATGGTCGTCGGCGAACACCTGGATCTCGACGTGCCGCGGCTTGTCGAGAAACTTCTCGATGTAGAGTCGGTCGTCCCCGAAGGCGCTCACCGCCTCGCGGCGCGCGCTCTGCCACAGGCTCTGGAAGTCCTCGCCGCGCTCGCACTTCTTCATGCCCTTGCCGCCGCCCCCGGCGGCCGCCTTGATCATGACCGGGTAGCCGATCCCGTCGGCGAAGGCGCGCGCCTCCGACTCGCTGGCGATGGGGGAGGCCGAGCCCGGCACGGTGGGCACCCCGGCCGCCTGCATGTTCTTGCGGGCGGTGGTCTTGACGCCCATCGCGTCCATGGAACTCGCCGGGGGCCCGATGAAGGTGATGCCCGCCGCCTGCAGTGCGCGGGCGAACTCGGCCTTCTCGGAGAGGAACCCATACCCGGGGTGGACCGCATCCGCGCCGGTCGCCTGGCAGGCGGCCACGATCCGGTCGATGCCGAGGTAGCTCTCGCGCGAGGGAGGAGGGCCGATGCGGACCGCTTCGTCCGCGAAGCGGACGTGCAAGGACCCCCGGTCGGCATCCGAGTAGACGGCCACGGTGGGCAGGCCCATCTCCCGGCAGGTGCGCATGACCCGGACCGCGATCTCGCCCCGGTTCGCTACGAGGACCTTGCGGAAGGGGCTGCGCTCTTTGCTCATGGGCATGACCTCGGACACAAGACCGCGCGCTTCGTCTTCGGCTTGGGCGGGCCCGTGACGATAGCTAGGGAAGAGCGGACGGTAAAGTTGGATCCCGTGAAGGACGCCCCCTGACGCCGCGCGTCATCCGGGAGCAGTCACGGCTCGTCGCCGAGGCTCGTGCTCTTCTCGCCTGCGCAGAGGACCCTCAGCATGACGGCCCGCACGGCGTTCTTCAGAGCGGCGGTGCTCTCGAAGGCGGCGGGGTCGACCGGGTCGAGCACCTCGACCCGAGCGTCCATGCGCTGGCGCAGGACGAGCCCGTGCTTGGGCAAGGTCTCATGCGTGCCCTGCACCACCACCGGGATGACGGGCACCTTCGCCTCCATGGCCAGGCGAAAGGCACCGTCCTTGAAGGCCTGGAGTTGCCCATCCTGCGACCTCGTCCCCTCCGGGAAGATGAGGACGGGTGACCCGCGGGCGAGGTGGCGCCGGCAGTGCTGCATCATGGAGAGGATGGAGCCGCGCTCGCCCCGGCTCAGCCGGACGTAGTCGTTCAGGACCATGTTCCAGCCCGCGAAGGGGAGCTTGAAGTTCTCAGACTTGGAGACCCACTTGAAGGGCCGGTAGAGGCCGTAGAGGACGAGGATGTCGACGAGGGAGAGGTGGTTCGCCACGATGACGGCGGGTCCCTTCCAGGGCAGCTTGTCCCGCCCGGTGACCCTCGAGCGCCAGAGCGGATTCGCATAGACGTAGAAGGACGCCCAGAAACACGAGAACAGCTGGAGCGCCACCCGGCGCCGGTCGAAGGGCAGCGTGACGAGGAAGACGAGCAGCGCCACCGCGAAGAAGACGGGCATCGTCAGCGCCACGAAGACCCAGTAGGCGATGGTGAAAGCGCGGAGCACGGCGGCATTCTCCGTATAGCTGGCGAGGCCTTGCACCGGCCTGGCCGGGATGGTGTCAGGCCCTGTGGGAGGCGCCCTGGAGCGGCACGGCGTCGTCCTTCACCGCCTCGAGGATCCGGTAGAGACCGAACTTGGGAAGCCGCATGAATCCGGCCCAGGCCGCGGCGGCGAGGGTCCCCTCCGACAGCATGTCCCCCAGCCACTCGCCCGCGAACCGCGGATCCCGCTGCTTCACCCCCGCGCCCGCCTCCCGTACCCAGCGGCGGTTGAGTCGCTCGTGGGCGCCGACCGGGGAGGCGAGGATGAGCGGCAGGCCCAGGGCACCGAAGAAGCACAGCTCCGACGGCTTGGTCCACAGGAGGTCGGTGCGAGCCAACAGGGCGTTCATCTTGGTGAAATAGGCTCCCATCTCCTCGTCGAAGAGGATCTCCACGCCCGGGCTGCCCTCGAGGCCAACGGACTTCACGCACCCCTTCAAGACCTCGGCCACCTTCGGTCGCATCCCGGCCACGAGCGCCACGCGCAGGCGCCCCGCCTCGATGTCGCGCCGCATGGAGGGCAGAAAGGCCCCCGGCAGCGTCGCCTGGGCTCCCGCGCCTCCCACCGCGAAGGCGAGGAGCGGAGGCCGGCCCTCCTCCTCGTCCGGCAAGGGCCCGAGGAAGTGCGCGACCTCCTCCCGTCGCTCCCGCCTGAACTCGCCTTCCCGGTCGAGCCGGACGATGCGCGCCGCGAGATTCCTCGTGAGGAGCTCGAGCCCCGGACCTCCCACGAGCTCGTGGGGAAGGGGGTAGCCCGTGAAGAGGATCCGGTGTGAGGGGACGCCGTAGGCGCGAAGGCGTTTGGCCGCCCTGGGGGTGGGGACGAGATAGCGGATCCGGGTCGCCTGCGGGGAGCGGGGTGCCCAGATCCGGTTCACGTCGGTGTCGGTGACGACGCAGTAAACCCGGTCGAGACCGGCACGGTCGGCCAGGATGGCCGGCGAATAGAACGTGGTGAGCAGGGGGCGACCGGTGCGCCGCAGCTCCTCGAGCAGGCCCCGACCGAGGTTCTTCCGGATGAGGCGATCGAGCGTCATCACCCCGCGCGTCGGCTGCGAGAGGTCGCGGTAGGGATGCAGGGCCGGGATGCTCGTCACCTCGTCGAGGAGCCACTTCAGCGGGGCCCCGGCGTACGGCAGGGTCGAGAGCCGCGAGGCGAGCTCGTAGGCAGCCCGCACCCTGTGCCACAGGCGCGCTTCGTCACCATCCGTGAGGGGGGGCCGGTCGACCTGCACCACCCGCTCCTCGAGGGCATCGGCGAGCGCGTGGGCCGCTCGAAGATGGCCGTAGCCCATGGCCACCGCCGCGATGAGCGGTCGAACTCCCGGGTCGACTGAGGCTGAGGCGTCCATCACCCCGGTTGTTCCCCTCTCGGTGCGGGGCGCGGGATTCTAACCCATAGAAGCACGTGTCGAGGCATGTGGCGTGGCTGGGGCTCCCGTGCACTCAACCGGGGCGGAACGCTCGAGGGCCGCGGCCTCGGCTCGCGCGGTCAAGAGGCGGGCCGTGGACGCGGCGGGCTTCGCCTCCGGCCTATTGCACGCTCGCCCTCGGCTGCTATTCACCTCGGCGCTCCCTTGCGGAAGAGCCCGCGGGCGACCCTCCTCGTCTACCCGAGCGGCCAGCCTCGCTCCCCCCGACAAGGAGAGCGGGAAGGGTGGGTCTTCCGGGAGGCCTGCCTGACCTCTGGCGCCCTCTCCCCCACCTCAGACCCCACCCCGGTCCGGGATGGATGGGAGGTGGGATAGCACCGGGGAACTCCTCGGGATGTTCGGAGGCAGCCTTGCGAGCCCTCGCGCCAGCGCCCCACGGAGGCGCGAGGGGCACCTCGGTTCGACCTTTTGCTCTTCGTGTATTGGACGCGAGCACTCCACCTTCGGTTGACGGGTAATGCTCGACTTCCCTCGCAAAATTGAATTAGATCCTAGGTACTCACCCGCGCGCACGGGTGGATCGGGCGCAATGTCGCGCCCGAGCAGCTAGGAAAGTCGACGAAATGGCAACAGGTACCGTGAAGTGGTTCAACGATGCGAAGGGCTTCGGCTTCATCACCCAGGACAACGGGGGTGAAGACGTCTTCTGCCACCACACCGCCATCCAGATGGAAGGCTTCCGCAGCCTCTCGGAGGGTCAGAAGGTCGAATTCGAGGTGGTCAAGGGGCCAAAGGGCTTGCAGGCGGCGAACGTCCGCAAGGCCTAGCGGTCCGCCTTCACAGGGAGGGGTACGCGAGGCCCGGTCTCTCCTCGGGGGAGGCCGGGCCTTCGTCCTTGTGGCGGGAAAGCCTCTTCCGGCTACAGCGGGATGTTCCCGTGCTTCTTGGGCGGGAGGTCCTGGCTCTTCGTGCGAAGCATCTCGAAGGCCCGGATGACGCGCGGGCGAGTGTCCTCGGCCTTGATCACCTCGTCCACGTACCCGAGCTCGGCCGCCTTGTAGGGGTTTGCGAACTTGGACCGGTAGTCGGCGATGAGGCGCTGTCGCTCGGCGACCGGATCCGAAGCCGCCAGGATCTCCTTGCGGAAGATGATGTTCACCGCCCCTTCCGGCCCCATGACCGCGATTTCGGCGCTCGGGTAGGCGAAGTTCATGTCGGCTCGGATGTGCTTCGAGGCCATGACGTCGTAGGCACCGCCGTAGGCCTTGCGCGTGATGACGGTCACCTTGGGCACGGTGGCCTCGGCGAAGGCGAAGAGGAGCTTCGCACCGTGCTTGATGATCCCGTTCCACTCCTGGTCGGTGCCGGGGAGGAAACCCGGGACGTCGACGAAGGTGAGCAGGGGGATGTTGAAGGCGTCGCAGAAGCGGACGAAGCGCGCCGCCTTCACGCTGCCGTTGATGTCGAGCACGCCGGCCAGGACGGCAGGCTGGTTCGCCACCACCCCGACCGGGCGGCCGTTCAGGCGCGCGAAGCCCACCACCATGTTCTCGGCGAAGTGCTGGGCCACCTCGAAGAAGTGGCGGTCATCCACCACCGCCCGGATCACGTCCTTCATGTCATAGGGCTTGTTGGGATTGTCCGGGACGAGCCCCTTCAAAACCTCGTCGCGGCGCATCGGGTCGTCGGAGCAGGGGATGGCAGGAGGATCGTCCGCGTTGTTGAGAGGCAGGTACGAGATGAGCTCCCGGACCGCCTTGAGCGTCGCCTCCTCGCTGTCGAAGGTGAAGTGGGCGACCCCTGACTTCTGGGAATGAGCGCGGGCGCCGCCCAGGTCTTCCTTCGTCACCTCCTCGTGCGTCACCGCCTTGATGACGTCGGGGCCGGTGATGAACATGTAGCTCGTGTCCTTCACCATGAAGATGAAGTCCGTGATGGCGGGTGAGTAGACGGCCCCGCCGGCACAGGGTCCCATGATGACGCTCACCTGGGGCACCACCCCGGAGGCGAGCGTGTTGCGCAGGAAGATCTCGGCGTACCCGGCGAGGGAGACGACGCCCTCCTGGATGCGAGCGCCCCCCGAGTCGTTGAGGCCGACGAGCGGGCAGCCCACCTCCATGGCCCGGTCCATGATCTTGCAGATCTTCTCCGCGTAGGCGCCGGAGAGGGACCCGCCGAAGACCGTGAAGTCCTGCGCGAAGACGAAGACTTGTCTCCCCTCCACGAGGCCGTACCCGGTCACGACGCCGTCGCCCAGGATCTTCTGCTTCTCCATCCCGAAATCAGCGCAGCGGTGCGTCTTGAACTTGTCCATCTCGACGAAGCTGCCGGGGTCTAGGAACAGCTCGATCCGTTCGCGCGCGGTGAGTTTCCCCGCCTCGTGCTGCCTTCCGATCCGCTCCTCGCCTCCGCCGCGCTCGGCCTCCGCGGAGAGCTGTTCGAGCAAGGCGCGGCGCGGATCCGGGTCGACGGGCTTGTCCATGCGCTCTCCGGCGAGAAGGGAGCTCGACTCTAGCGAAGCTCCACGGGACAGGCAAAGCCGCCGAAGGGCCCATTTTGGCTCTAGAGTGACTTCTTCGCTTCCTGCCACCACGAGTGCCAGCGGGCCGCCGCCTCCAGGCGTTCGGGGGCGGGCAGATCCGCCGACCAGGCCAAGGGGGGAGTTCCGGCGGCGCGCAGGCTCTCGGCGGCGGCTGCCCGCACCGCCCGATCGTCGTCGCCGAGCGCGCCGAAGAGCCAGTCCTCGCGGCGTTCCGTGCGGTGCTCCCTCCACCAGGCGAGCCAGATCGTGGCCTTCGGCTCGAGACGGCGGCAAGTGAGGAGTTCCAAGGCGGCATGGGCCGCGCCGGCGAGTGGCCCGGGCGTGTCGAGGGCCTGGATGAGCAGCGGCACCGCCTCCTCGTCGCCGAGGCGGGCCAGGGCGAGGGCGGCCTGCACCGGTCGCTCCGCCTCGCTTCCCAGGAGGGCACGCCTCAGCCGTTCCAGCACGGGACGGAAATCGGGATGAGCGCGCGCCCGGTGGAGCGCGGCGAGGGCCGCTTCGGCCACCCTGGGCTCGGCGTCGAGCACCCGCTCGGCCAGGGGCAGGAAGGACGCCGGGTCGGCCGTGCGCGCGAGGAGCTCGGTTGCGAAGCGCCGCTGCTGCGGGTCGGCCGCGAGCAGGAGCCGGACGAGGAAGGGGGTCGCCAACGCACCCAAGGCGGCGAGCGCGGCGAGCAGGGGCCCGCGCTCCCCCACCGGCACCGCCTCCGGGTTCTCGGCGAGGTCGATCGGCCCGGGGAAGGCCGCGGTCAGGGCGGCGGCGGCGGACGGGCCGTGACGGCTCAGCTGGTTCGCGAGCTCTTCCCGCTCGGGCGAGCCACGCCGCGTGGCCGACAGCCGCCTCACGAGCTCGGGCGCATCCCAGCCCGCGCGCGCCAGCACCTCCCGAGCCGGCGCCACCTCGTAGACGTCGGGTCGTCCGGCGGCGGCCGGCGCGGGCGAGCGTGCCTGGGCCGGTTCACGCGTCTCCCAGGGCTCTTGGCCTTCCGGCTGCGGTTCCTTTTGGGCGGCGGGCTCGCGCTCTTCTCGAGGCGGTTCTGAGGCGGCCGCGGCCTGCGGCACACCGAGGGGAGGCGAGAGCGCCCGCAGCCGCTTCGCCTCGCGCAGGATCCGGTCGAGGGCTCCTCCCACGGCGGCCATGAGGAGGAGCAGGTCCCCGAGCCGCGCCGGGGAGACCGGGGCGTCCCCGTTGTCGGCATAGATGAGGCAGACGATGCGGGCGCGGACGACCACCGGGTAGGCGAGAACCGTGCGGGGCCAGGCGCGGCCGAGGGCCGCGAGGAGCGCGCGGTTGCCAGGCTCGGCCGCCACCGGCCCGAGATAGGGTCCACTCGTGTCGAGGACCGACCGGAAGAGCTCCACCGCGTTCGGCAGCACTCGCACCGCCCGGCACCGTGCGCGCGCACCCTCCCATCCGACCGCGTCGTGGCCCCCAACGTGCTCGTGGGCCACCGCGAAGACGGCCGCCGCATCGAAGAAGTCGCGCGCGTAACGCAACACCACCGCAAGGACCTCGTCGCGCGTCCGTGCAGCGTCGAGCGCGGCGAAGGCCTCCTGGCGCGTCCAGTGCGGGGGAATCCCGTCGCGGGATGGCAAGGTCTCCTCCGCCGGTCCCTCCTCGCTTCCGGCCTCGAGGGCCTGCGTGAGCGCCGAGGCGAGCGGCTCCTCGGGCAGCGCGACAGGGTCGGGTGGGCCTCGACCGTCCGAGGGGCCGCCCCCGCGCCCATCGGTCTGTGCTCGGACCGAGCTCGGCCGCTCGGAAGGTACCTCACCCTGCGAGCGCCCCCAAACGCCGTTCCGCAAGAGCTCCCCCGCGGCCCCACCTGAAGGCGCGTCGGCGAGCGGCTCCTCGAGGACCACGCCCCCGCCACCTTCGGCCGTTCGAGGTACCCGCGTTCGCTCCGCCAGAAGGGCCAGCCGCTCGGGGAGCGATCCCCCGTAGACCCTCGCCATGAGCTCGCGCACGCGCCATTCGGGCGCCACGTGCGCCACGAGGTGCAAGGACAGCATGAAGCTGATCTCGTCGAGGGCGGACAGGTCGGTCGGCCAGCTCACGAGGACGGACAGTTCGCGCCCCTCCAGGCGGAACGGCGCCAGGCCGTGGCGCTCGGCGACGCGGCCCGGGAAGACCCGCCGGGCCCGCGGATCGGGCTCGATGGGCCCGGCGGGTAGGGGTGGGAGATCGGAGGCGCGAGTGAGCGCCTCGATCACTTGGCCCTCCTTGGCCAGGCCGAGCTCGAGCAGCGCCGTGTCGAGCGTCCCGCCCACCTCCCCTTGCCGGCGCAGCGCGCGCTCGAGCTCGTCCGGGGAGACCACGCCCGCTTCGACGAGGACGGCGGCGAGGTCGCGAGGCACGCTCTCGGTTCTAGGCTCCTCGAAACGGGGGGTCAAGAAGCGCAGACGACCGCGGTCCCGGTGGCGTGGTCGTGCAAGCCCCGTCCACTCCTCGTCAAGATGGCTGGAAGGAGGCCCACCCCGAGCGCGGCCGTACCGAGGACGGCGAGCGCGGACCTAACGGCCGATCGCACGAGGTCGGGCCGGAGGCCGTCCGGCCCGGCCACCCGGAGCCCGACCAGGCGCTGGCCCAGGGTGGCCCCCGTGAGTGCGAGAGCCAGGGCACCATAGGCGAAGCCGAGGAGCCCCGTGAGCCCCAGCGCGGCGGGCAAGAGGACCAGGGCGAAGTCGGGCGCCCGGTGGCCCAGGACGGAGAGGATCAAGGAACCGAGGACCGCAGCGGAGAGGACACTCCCGTCGACCGCCCAGGCGACGAGGCGGCGGCCGAGCGGCGCGCAGGTGAGATGGGTCTCATCCGACTCGGTCGGAGCAGCGGGCGGCCCGGGGGGCCTTTCCGGTTCCTCGAGGAGATCGGCCTCCGCGAAGTCCGGCAGCTCGAGCGCGGGCTCGTCGGGACTGCGCCGGTCGAGCGCGAGGTCGAGGTCGAAGACGCCCGGATCGGGGTCGTCGGGGATGAGAAGCGGCGCACCGCACGAGGCACACCGCGAACCGGACAGGCGGTTTTCAGCCTGACATCTTGGGCATTTCACGGCTTATGAGGCTAGCCCGCCCTGCGCGGCTGTCAAAGTTCCGGCCTAGAGCCACCCTGCGCGATGAGCGGAGGCGCGATGGCCGCCCGGAGCCTCCCTCCCCCTCAAGGGCCCGCGTCCGCGTCCTCGAAAGAGAGCACACCTCGGGCGAGCGCGTGGGTCTCAAGGCACCCGCCGAGGTTTCGGTGGGAGGTGCCGCGCTCATGCGAGGTCACCGGCGAGCTGCTGCACGATGGCGAGCGCGGCGATGCATGCGGTCTCGAACCGCAAGACGCGCGGGCCGAGGCTGGCGAGGCGGACCCCCTGGGCGAGCGCGATCCCGAGTTCCTGATCGGTGAATCCACCCTCCGGGCCGACGACGACGAGGTGCCCCGGGGCGCTTCGGTCGACGACCGCGCCGAGGGGCTCGCCTCCCCCCTCGTAGCAGAGGATGGTGCGAGTTCCGTCCGCGGCCTGCGGGAACACCGCGGAGAGCGGCACCGGGGCATCGACCCGCGGGACGTCGGCTCGCCCGCACTGCCGGGCGGCCTGCGCGGCGATGCGGGCCCAGCGCAGCACCCGCCGCTCCGAGCTCGCCTTGTCGAGGTGCACGACCGAGCGGGAGGCGAAGAAGGGCGAGAGCCGGGCCGCGCCGAGCTCGGTGGCCTTCTGAACGACGAGGTCGCACTTCTCCCCTCGGGTGAGAGCGAAGGCGAGAGCGAGGCGCCTGCGGGAGGTCTCGACCTGCCTGCACTCCCCGAGCACGAGCGCGCCGCCGGCGAGCAGCCGGGCCGGATAGAGGCCGCCCTCCCCGTCGAACACCTCGAGAGCATCCCCCGGAAGAAGGCGTAGCACATCACACAGGTAGTGAGTGTCGGCCCGGGTGAGCTCGGCACGGCCCTCGCCCATGCGGGCGCGCGGGACGAAGAGGCGCCTCAAGGCGTCTCCGCCTTGCCAGTCGGTCGCGGTCGCTCCTCGCGCGCCCGCATGGCGAGGAGACGCCACTCCGCGGAGCGCAGCCCGCGGCGCTCGTCCTTCTCGAGCCCGAGCCCGCGATAGGCCTCCTCCACCTCGGCCTGTTGCCCTTCCAGGATCCCCGCGAGGAGCACGACACCTCCTCGGCCGACGAGGGGGACGATCTCCGGGGCGAGCGCGACGAGGGTATTCGCGAGGATGTTCACCAGCACCACCTGGAACGGTCCGCGAAGATCCCTCGGGGGCGCGTGGCTGAGCTCGAGGGCGACTCCGTTGCGCTGTGCATTTTCGGCGGCCACCCGCAAGGCCACCGGGTCGACATCGGTGCCGACCACGCGCTTCGCGCCGAGTTTCCTCGCGGCGATGGCGAGCAGGCCCGTGCCGGTCCCCACGTCGAGCACGTCCGCGCCGGGCCACTCGAGAAGGCAGGCGTCGAGGGCGGCGAGGCAGAGGGCAGTGGTGGGGTGTGTACCGGTGCCAAAGGCCATCCCGGGGTCGAGCACCACCTCGGTCGTGCCGGGGGGTGGCGCCGCCCTGATCCAGGAGGGCCGGATGAAGATCCGGCCGATGAGGATGGAGGAGAGGCCACGCTTCCAGTTCTCGCCCCAGTCCTCGTCGGCGAACTCCTGGATCTGCCCCGAAAGGCCGAGAGCTGCCCGAGCCTCTTCCGCTGCGGAGCGGCTCGCGAAGAAGGCGACCACCTCGGCGCGGCCGAGGCCGGGCCTTGCGACTGCGGGCATGAGCGTGACCGAGGAGTCGCGAATCTCCGCGCCGGTCGCACCCTCCTCGAGGAGAAGGGCGGCGAGGTCGTCGGCCTCGGGGTCATCCACCTCGACGGTGAGGGCATAGGCGGGCATGTGGGCGAACCATTACCACGAGCACGGGCCGTCGGCCGCGGGCACCCGCGGCAGGCCGAGCGAGCCCTCCCTGCGGCCGCACTCGGGCGCGCGCCAGCGCTCGCCCAACGCGCCGGCCGGCGTTTCTCCCCGTTCACGATCCGGGATAGCATGAGGCCGTACTATGGGACGCGAACTCCTCCTCATCGAGTCGGATCACGAAGTGGCGGAGTCCATCCGCGGCGCCTTCCGGCCCGCCGGCTTCCACGTCACCGTCCTCTCCTCGGGCGAGCCGGCCGTCGATCGCTGTCGCGCGAGCAAGCCCGACCTCATCCTGCTCGCTGCCGAGCTCCCCGACATGAGCGGCTTCTCCGTGTGCAACCGCATCAAGCGGTCCCAGGCCTCGGTGCCGCTCATCCTCTACACGAGCGAGGCCTCCCACGCCGCCATCGAGGCGCACCGCCAGACGCGGACCAGGGCCGACGACTACCTGCGCAAGCCGCTCGACCTCGCCGATCTGCTCGGGAGGGCCGCGCAGCTGCTGCAGGACGGCCCGGAGTCGAAGGGCCCGGATCCGGCGGTCCCGCCGCCGCTCGCACCGCGCTCCGGCCCGCCGCCCATCCCGGGGGCCCCGAACCCTCCGCCCGTCCGGACTCGGCCGGTCGAGGTCCCACCACCCACCGCGCCCCCGCCCTCTCCCCCGCCTGGCCGCGAGGTGGATCTGTTCGCGGAATGGCCGCGCGACCCCTCACCTCCGCGCGGTTCGCCCGAGGAGAAGCTGGAGTTCTTCCGCGAGCGCCTGCGGGTGAAGGATGCCTTTCTCGCTCGCGTGCGCGAGGCGATGGCGGCCCAGAAGCAGGACGCCGCCGAGCTGCGCGAGGACATCGAATCGTTGAGGCGCCAGCTCGCCGAGGGCGAGCGCGCACGCATCGAGGTGGAGAAGCTGCTCGCCCAGGCCCGCTCGGCGCAGGAAGAGATCGAGGCCCGCCGCTCCGAGCTCGAGCGGCGCCTCAACGATTCCGAGACCACCCGCCAGTCGCTCTCCGAGGTGCTCTCCGAGACCATGCAGGCCCAGGAGGTCTCGGAACAGGGCTGGTCACAGCGTCTGGCCGAGGCCGAGGACGCCCGCAGCCGGCTCGAGTCCACTGCCGCCGAGGAGCGACGCGCCGCCCAGGCCGCCCTCGAGGCCGAGCGGGCGGCCCACGAGCAGACCGCCCGGCAGGGCGAGGAGGAGCGCGCCGCCCTCACCGCCCAGATCGCAGGCCTGGGCGACGAGCGCGACGCCGTGAGCGCCGAGGTGGAGCGGCTCACCGCCCTCGCCAAGGCGGAGCGAGAGGAGCGCGAGTCCGAGCGGGCGAGCGCGGTCCAGGCCCTGGCGGTCGAGGTGAGCGAGAAGGAGGCCGCCCAGCAACGCGCCGCCGTGCTGGTGGAGGACATCGCCGAGCTCAAGGCCAAGGCCGAGGCGGTGGAGCAGGAGCTGGCCCGGGAACGCGAGGCGCGCGCGGCCCGCGAGGAGGAGCTGCGCCTCGCCCGCGGCGAGGTGAACGCCTACTCCGAGAAAGCGGGCGCCCTCGAGCAGGCCTACCGAGCGCTCGAAGCCGAGCTCAACGCGGCCCAGGTGCGGGCCGCCGACCTGGCGCGGGCCCTCGACGAGGGCCGCTCGGCGGCTGCCGGCGAGGTGAGCCGGCTCCAGGCGGGCCTCTCCGAGGCCGCCCGGCGGGAAGCGCTCCTCGCCGCCGAGCGCGACGAGCTCGGCCAGAAGCTCTCGAGCGAGATGCGCTCGCTCGAGCAGGCCCGCACCCGCGTCTCCACCCTCGACGCCGAGGTGCAGCGCCTCGCCCAGCTCGAGCCCCAGGCGGCCGAGACCCCCCGGCTGCGCCGGGAGCTCGCCCACGCCCATGAGGTCCTGCAGCAACGCACCCAGCAGGCCGAGGCGGCCGCCCGCGCCGCCCACCTCGCGGCCACCGAGCGCGAGCGGGTGAAGGAGCAGTCGGCCGTCGAGCTCCAGGCGCGCACGAGCGAGGTGGCCCGGGTCGGCTCGGAGCTCTCGGCCACCCGACGGCGCCTGGCCGACCTGGAAGCGGAACGCTCGGCCCGCGAGGGCCAGATCACCCGCCTGCAGGGCGAGGTCGAGGCGGGCCGCCGCGCGGCGACCGGGCAGGTGCTCGAGGCCGAGCGCCGCGCCGGCACCGAGGTGGAGCGGCTCAAGGCCGCCCTGGTCGACCTCGAGCGCAGGCTCGAGTCGAGCGCGCGCGCCGAAGCACAGGCCCGGCGCCGCCTGACCGAGGCGGACAAGGAACGCGCCGAGCAGGTGGCCCTGCGGGCACAGCAGACGGCCACCGGCCAGGTCCTCGACCAGCTTCGCGAGGAGCTCGAGGAGCTGAAGCGGGAGAATGATTTCTTGAACGCCGAGGTGGCACGCTACCACCAGAAGAACAAGGAGCTCTCGGCACAGATGGCACGCAAGGTGTAGGGGCCCGCCGGGCCAAGGGGCGAGGGTCCGAGGAGCCACGGACGAACCGTGCAGCACGAAGCGACGACGCGCCCGTTCGGGATCTACCTTCACTTTCCCTGGTGCACCGTCCGGTGCCCTTACTGCGATTTTGCAGTGGCGACCGATCGGCAGGTCCCCGAGGAGCGATACACCCGGGCCGTCCTTGCCGAGCTCGAATTCCGCGCACCGGCCTTCGCAGGGCTCGCCCCGCGCTCGCTCTACCTGGGTGGAGGCACCCCCTCCCTGTGGGCGCCCGAGTGGGTGGCCGAGGTGGTGGCCGCCGTGCGCACCCGCCTCGGCCTCTCGCGCGAGGCGGAGGTGACGCTCGAGGCCAATCCCGAGTCGTGCCATCCCGACCGGCTCACCGACTATCGCGCGGCGGGAGTGAACCGGTTCTCCATCGGAGTGCAGTCGTTCGATCCCGGCGTCCTCGTCAAGCTGGGGCGCCGCCACGGCCCGCAGGAGGGTGAACGCGCCATCCTGGCGGCAGCCCGCGCGGTCAAGAACGTGGCGGTCGACCTCATCTACGGGGCGCGCCGCTCCTCGCTCGACACGGCGCGCGCCGACGCCGAGCGGGTGGTGCGGCTGCCCGTCACCCACGTCTCCGCCTATGCGCTCACCGTCGACCCCGAGGTCCTGGCCGAAGAGGTTCCCTTCGCGCGGATGAGGCGCCTCGGCCGGCTGCCGCTGCCCTCGGACGAGGAGGTGGTGGCCCAGGCGCGCGTCTTGCGCCGGGTCTTACGCGCGGGGGGACTGCGCCGCTACGAGATCTCCAACTTCGCCCGGTCCGGCTTCGAGTCGACCCACAACCGCCTCTACTGGGAGAGCGAGAGCTATCTCGGTCTCGGGGTGGGGGCCTTTGGCTGCCTCTACAGCCGCGATCCCACCGGGGCGGCTCGCGCCCAGCGCTACAGCAACCACCGCCTGCCCGCCCGCTACCTCGCCGCGGTGGAAGCGGGTGAACTTCCCTCGGCCGGCGAGGAAATGCTCGGATCGCGCGAGCTCAAGCTCGAGCGGATCATGCTCTCCTTGAGGACGCGTCGTGGACTCGAGGTCGAACAGATCGAACCCGCGCAACGACCCGAGATCGAGGCCCTCGAGCGAGCCGGGCTCCTCGCCCGGCTGGGCGACCGCATCGCGCTCACCGCGCGCGGCATGGACCTCCACAGCGCGGTGGTCGAGCGGCTCACCCCGCGCGAGTGAGGCGCGCGGCCACCCGGGCCGTTCGCCTCCTCGACGAAGAAGAACGCGCGCCTCTACGTCCGGGGCGCCCCTCGACCTCAGAACCCGCGGACGCGACCGCTCGCCCTGCGGCCAGGGCGAGCGCCTCGGTCCACTCGGGCAGGGACTGGCAGGGGGCCTTCACTTGCGAAAAGGATGAGGCGGGCGGGGAGGGAGACCCACCTCAAAAGCTTCTCGCAGACTTTCAAGACGTCGAGGCGCACGTCCGATGGGGCGAGCAAGCGCAATGCCGCCCGGAGAACTTCACCTTCCGGCGGCTTGCGGAAGGGCCTGCGAGGGTGTGAGGGGACCCTGAGTCGAGCGCGAGAACACCATGGGCACCTCCTGCGCAGCGTCGACCTCGCCGGCGAAGTCGGCGAAGTCCCGGTAGCCGGAGGGGGGCACTCGCCCGCGGAAGAGGTCGAAGTGGTCTAACCGCAAGAGCCGACCCTTCTCGGCCCGTTCGGCGCGAGTGTAGCGGCCGAAGGGGGTACTGAGGTGAGCACCCGGGACGGGAACCGCGCTGAACCCCGGCGGCGGAGTCACGCTCAGCTCCATCTCGGTCCGCTCGTCCCCCGCGACGAGGAGGGGCGTCTCGCGGCGTGCACGCTGCAGGAAGCGCGTTCTGAGGAGCGCCGGGAAAACGGGAAGGTCGACGACCGCCCTGTCCTCTTCCATGCGCGCCCAGTGCTCGACGCGCGCACGCCAGCGGATCTTGAGCGGAGCATCCAGGGCCGACTCGCCTTCCACCTCCACCTCCGAGAGGGAGGGGCTGCGGAAACTGCGCGCCAGCGCCTGTTCCAGCGCCTGGCGCCGAGCCGGCCCATCGAGCCGTTCGAGCGAGGCGCGCAGGGAGGCCGCCTCGTACCCGCGGTACTCCTCGGTGCCCGTGAGCGCGGCGCCGCCCTCGGCGTCGAGGGTGACCTCGAGCCGGGTGGTCCTGCGCTCGGACGGATCGACCGGAGGGGTGCGAACCACCTCCACCTTCTCGCCCGGTCCAGGTAGGAGCAGGGCCTCGGCGTCGTGCACGGCATCGGGCAGAACGCCATAGGGGTTCAGGCGGTTGCTCGGGTCGAGCCACTGCACCTTCGCCCCGTCCTCCACCCGCAAGAGCGGGTAGGGATAGAGATCCGGCCGGGGAAAGCGGTAGGGCGCCGGGTCGCGAGTGAAGTCGCGCACCAGGGCAAGGCGTGATTTCACTCCCAGCGCATCGAAGAGGGACTTGAGGAGCACGGTGCGACTGCCCCGGCCACGGGAGAGGATGGCGCTCGCCGGCTCGCCGAAGCTTCCGCCCTGGCCGAGGACCACCTCGTCCACGCGCCGGTAGGCGATGCGCGCGAGCGTCTCCCCCGACGCGGCGTTGGCCTTGGCCCGCAACTCCTCGGCCAGGGCGCGGACCTCCCGGCTCGGGCGGAAGCTCTCGAGGAGGGCGTCGCCCATGGCACGGGCGAGATCCTCCTGGCGGGCGCCGGCTCCCACCTGCACGAAAGGCACGAGCTCGGCATCGCCGGCCGCGTTCGGCTCGGGGAAGAGCGGTGGTACCTGCTCCCGCGTCACCCGCACCACGCTGCGCCCCCCTTCCACCGCGGGCGTGGGCGCCGGCATGTGGTGCGCGTCGACCTCGAGGCCGAGCGCCAGGGGCGCCACCGCCACATAGGTCGAGCGCCAGAGCGGGGTATCGGCCCGGAAGTAGAAGGTGTCGGCGGTGAAGCCCGGCATGGCGGCCCCCCGCGCGGGGACGCTCGCCACCCAGGTCCACTCGGCGAAGTCGCCCGGCTCGAGCCCGGTGAGGGACAGGGTGCGCTTGTCTCCGAGCGGTTCCTCGGGCTCGAGCACCCGGCCGTCCTGCTTCACCGTCCGCGCCAGCAGGAGCTCGGCGCCCTCGGGAACCGTCACCTCGCCCACGTGATCCACCGCCCGCTGATCACGCGCCTCCACCACCGTGTGGATGCGCTCGGTGAGAGCGCCGCCCGGGTGTACCTCCACGGCCCCGAAGTCGAGGACGGTCACGCTGGAGGTGTCCATGCGGGAGGGGGCGGCCCGGTAGGCGGCGATGGCGGCGAGCCCATCTTGGTCGAGCTCCTCGAGTGGTTCCTTTCCCGACTCGAGGGCGATGGCACGTTCTAGGGGCAGGTCACCGCCCTCGAGGAGGAGCGCGTGCGCCCGGGCCTCGCGCGCTCCCACGAGGTCGCCCGCGGCCTCGAGAAACTCGGCCCGACGCTTTTCCACCCGCGCGTCGCGCGGCCACAGCCGACCGAGTTCGGCGAGCTCGGCGGCCGCCGCCCGCGGATCACCTCGCGCGGCGGTGAGGTTCGCCCGTGCCATCCGCAGATCGATGCGGGACGGGGCGAGCCGGACGAGTTCGTCCTGAGCGGCGAGCGCCCCCTCGAGGTCGCCGCGCCGGCGTCGCTGGTCGACGAGGCGGATGCGACCTCCCGGGCAGCGTACAAACTCGTTCGAAAGCTCGTCCTGCTCGGCGATGGCATCGCGGCGGATGGCGGAGTCGAGCAGGAGTTCGAGCGCCTCGCAGTCGGCGCCGGTGCGGCGCGCCTCCTCCGCGAGCTGCTCGGCGCGCTCGGTGAGGCCCCGTGCCTGGGCGAGCCGCGCCCGGGCCAAGAGCGCGCGCGGCCTCGACGCGTCGGCCTCGGAAAGGCCGTCGAGCACGCTCAGCGCGGCGTCGAGCTGGCCCGCCGTGCGATAGAGGTCGGCCCTGCGCAGGCGAGCGGAAGCGTCGCCGGGGTCGAGGGTGAGCGCCTGGTCGAGGTCGGCCTCGGCCCGCGCCCTGGCGATGCGCTCGGAGAGGGTGGGGTCCTCCCTACGGGCCTCGGAGCGCTCCGCGAGGAGGGCCGCCGACTCCGGAGCCGCGGCCAGGCCCTCCTCCAAAAAGCCCTTGGCGGACTCGCGATCGCTCTCCATGGCGTCGTGTGCGGCGGTGAGGCAGGCGGCGGCCCTTCCCATCTCCGCTGCGAGCTCGGTCCTCAGCTCTTGCGGAAAATCGAGCACCTTGGGGAGCTTCCCCTCGCGGACGGCCACCGCCGGGCCGGGGCCGGGGGCGCTGAAGGTCGCGTCGGAGGGGGCACCGTCGGCCCGGGCCACGAAGGCGCCCACCCAGGCCGGTCCGCTGCCCCGGCCGATCTTGACGAGCAGGCGGTGCCGCCCCGGCTTCAGGGCGACGGGCACGACGGGTGCGATGGGCGGGTACGAGGCGTAGGCGCGGCGCTCGGAGAGCGGCAGCCCGTCGAGAAAGACCCGCAGCGTGCTCGCGCTGCCCACGGTGACGAGGTAGTCGCCGCCCCGGGCGAGGTCGATGTCGGTGGCGAGATAGAAAAGATCGCTCCCCAATGGCTCCCCCTCGAGGGCGAGGCTTCCCTCCGGCGTGCGAAACGCTCGGGCCGGCACCGGGGGGAGCCCGTCCACCGAGGGGGAGCTCGCGGGGAGGGTGCCCTGCTCCGGCGGGAAGGGCTTGTCGATCTCGAGCGCGTGCAGGGCGCCGAAGGGCCCGACGAGGGTGAAGGCGGAGACGGCGCCTTCCTCCGAGCGCAGGGACGCCGCCTTCACCTCCTCGCCGAGGGCCACGGCGGCGGCGGTGCGGGCCGAGCGCATGCGGGCCGCCGCGATCCCGTGGGCCCGTCCTGCCGCGCGCGCGAGTTCCCGCTCGGCTGCCTGCGCCAAGGGCGGCGACAACTCGGCGAGTTCCCCCAGGCGACGCGCCGCCACCGCCGCGAGCGGGTGAGCGGGAGCGAGCTCGATGAGCGCGGCGAGGTGGGCGACTTCGGCCGAAGCGTCGAGCCTGCGGCGCGCCAGGAGCGCTGCCCCGTAGCGCGCGACCGGCTCTCCCGGGTCGTCCTTCAACGCCTCCTCGAACAGCCGCGAGGCAGCGGCCGGGTCGTTCTTCACGAGGTAGGCCTCGAAGCCGGCCCGGCCCTCCGCGCGTGCAGCGGGCGAGGCGGGCGCGGCGTGTTCGGGCGAAGGCGGCCGGGGCGCGCTGGCACACCCGCACAGGGCGACGAGGAGAGCGGCGAGGCGAGCGATGCGCATGGGGGAGAGGCTCCTACCGGGCGGCCGTGGGGGGGGCGAGCGAGGCTGGCCCCACGTGCAACGGCCGGGCGAGCGCGTGGTCGAGCTTGGAGAGGAAGTCGCGGAAGGCCGGGTAGTCGGCAATCGCGATGCGGGACTCTTTCATGGCGATGCGGGCCTCGGTGGTGAGGGTCCCTCCCTGCACCCGGTAGTCAATCTCGAAGGCCCCGAAGGGCCGATCGAGGCGCACGGGCTCCGGCAGCGGGCCGGGGACCCAGCCGGCGGGCAGGGTATAGCGGTAGGCGAGGCGCCCTTCCCACGGCTCGCCGAGGACGAGATCGAAGGTGCGGGCCGAGAGGGGAGCGAGCGCCTCCACGTAACCGGGACTCACCCCGAGTGGCATGAGGCGCAGGCCGTCGCCCTCCCGATCGGCCAAGCGCGGGAGCTCGAGGGAGAAATGCATGACCACCGCATCTTCCAGGCGGGAGAGGTCGGAGGTGGCGACTTCCTTCACGGTGAGGCCCGGAAAGGCCCGGCTCATCGCCTGTTCGAGGAGCGCCCGGCGGTCGTGCTCGGACGCGTAGGCGCGGCGGTACCCTGGAGCCTGGGCCCCGGCGACCCGGGACTCACCTCGCACGTCGGCGCTGCCATCGGCGGCGAGCGTCACCTCGTAGCGGCTCTCGCTGGCGTTGTCTTCCGGGCGACCCTCGGGGATGGTGGTGAAGAGCGGCGGCTGGCCCGCCTTCACCACGAGCACGGTGGCCCCGCGGTCCTCGCTCGGCAGGTCGTGCGAGCCCGAGTAGGAGGCAGTCTCGTCGAGCCACAGGTCGAAGCGGGGCACGTAGAGGATGGCGTGGTTGAAGATGGCGAGCGAGGCAGGAGCCTCGGGCATGCGCCCGAGGCGATTCATGCGGAGCAAGACGAGATCCGAGTCGATGCCGAGGGCCTCGAGCAGCGCGTGGGCGAGGCTCGCCTTGTCCTTGCAATCCCCAAAGCGTCGGTCGAGGATCTGGTCGACGCGGTACGGCTTGTATCCGTGGATGCCGAATTCGAGCCCGACGTAGCGGATGTTGCTCACGACGAAGCGGTGGATGGCCTGCACCAAGGCGAGCTCGTCCCCGGACTCGGGCAGGCCCTGCGCGCGCCGCTCGGCGAGCGCCTCCTTGGCCACGCGGCTCGCGGTGGCCTTCACCTCGGGGGTGACCGCGATCTGCTCGCGCACGAGATCCCAGTAGAAGCGCGCCACGGCGTCCCAGCTCTTGTAGGTCGAGACGTGCACGTAGGGCGCCACCTCGCTGTAGCCCGGCATGGCCGGCTCCGGTCGCAGGCGCGGCAGCTCGCCAGCGCGCCAGCGCCGTTCGACCACGCCGCCAGAGAGCAGCCGTTCGCTGTAAAGCACCCGGGGAGGGCTCGGCGCGCTCGAGTAGATGGGGCGGCCTTCCGGGACGAGCAGGACGTACTCGGAATTGAGCTTGCGAGGTCCATCCCCCATGAAGAACACCTCGCCGAAGTAGTCGGCGAGCAGGTTCTCGCTCGCCACGTCGTCGGTGCGCACCTCGATCTCGAGGACGTCCCCCGGCTCGAGGGCCGGGAAGCTGAGCTGTCTGCGGCGCGCGTCGTAGTAGAGCCGGTACCAGGGCTCGCTGGCGCTCTGGTCGCTCTCCTGGAAGGTCTCCACCACGGCCCCGTCGGGCTTTCGGACGCGTGCATGTTCTACCTTCAGTTCCTGGCGGTCGGGGGCATAGGAGGTGGACCAGGTCCGCCAGGCGTCGACCCCTCGGGGGGTGAGCACCTTGACGACGATCTGGGAGACGCTCGAGGCGAGGCCGGAGGGGAAGACCTTGGTCACCCGCAGGTCGCCGAGGACGAGCGCGTCTTCGTCCGCCGTCTTGGCCTGAGCCGCCTCGGCCTCGAGCGCGCGCGCATCGAGGAGGTAGGGCTTCTCGAAGGGCTCGCGGGCCGGCTCGATGGCGTGCACGAGCTCCTTGAGCTGCGGGTTCTGGGGTCGAAGTTCGAGTGCCGCCTGGAAGTCCGCGAGCGCCTCCTGGGTGCGGTGGGCCCGGAGCCGGGCCTGACCCCGCCGCTCCAGGATCTCCGCCTCTTCGGGCGCGATGCGCAGGGCCCCGGCGTAGACGGCCTCCGCCTCGCTCTCGCGGCCGTTCGAGGCGAGCAGGTCCGCCAGGCGGAGGCGTGAGGCGAGGTCGGCCGGGTCGAGCGCCTGCGCCTCCTCGAGCAGCCGCAGCGCTCCCTCGAGGTCCGCCCGTTCGAGCAGGATCTGGACGAGGGCGCTCCTCGCCCCGGCGTCGTCGAAGCGCAGGGCGAGGGCCTTGCGCAGGAGGAGCATCGCGTCGCCCACCCGGTCCCGGGCCTGGGCCGCGCGTGCCGCTGCCCGCACCGCGGCGGGGTCGAGCGGATCGCTCTTCGCCACCGCCTCGCGCTCGGCCAGGGCCCGGGCGGTGAGGCCGGCCCGCTCGTGCAGGTCCGCCAGGGCGAGGCGGGGTGCGACGAAGCGCGGCGATTGTGCGACCGACCTCTCGAACAGGGCCTGCGCTCGGGCGAGCCGGCCCCGCTGCAGCTCCAAGAGCCCGAGCGCGTTGAGGACGGTCGCGGCGGCGGGATGGGCCTGCAGGGCCGCCTCGAGCTGCTCGCGCCGTCGGTTGGGATCGTCCTCGAGCTGGGCCGCGAGCAGCCGCGCCTCGAGGTCCTCGGGAGCGAGTTCGGCCGCCCGCCGTGCCTCGACGGCCGCCCGCCGCTCCCGGTCCTCACCGGGCCTTCGATCAGCGAGGACGACCGCCAGGTCCCGGTGCGCCGAGGCCGCCCTGGGCGAAGCGGCCTCGCGCGCCCGCTTCTCGAGCTCGGCGAGCGCACCCGGCACAGGCTCGGGCCTCTGGGAAGAAGGCTTGAGCAGCGGCGGGTAGGGAGGGCCGCGCACGGCGAGCTTCAAGGGCTCGCCCCGCAGGTCGGCGAGGCGTGCGAAGAAGCCGAGGCGACCCTCGTCGTGACAGAGCTTCACCAGGATGCGGTTCACCCCCGGACGCAAGACCACGTCGACGGCACTCTGGTCGAGGCGAGCCGGGTGATAGGTGGGATCGGACTGAACGAGCGCGCCGTTCACGAAGACCTTCACCGCCCCGCTCGCCCCGAGATACAGGCGCACCCGCTCTTCGCGCGGGGCCTCGACGGCGGTGAGCGCGTAGACCACCACCTTCTGGGCAGGCCGCAGGGCAGCGCCCACGAAGGCGAATCCACTCTCCATGGCTTCCGGCGGAAGGGGGCGCCAGCCCACCTCGCGGGCCTTGCCTGGAAATCGCGCCGCGAGGTCCTGTTCCCTCTCCGGCGGAAACACCTCGTCGAAACCCCGCTTGCCCTCGTTGTCGAACGGACCCGCCACCTGCCAGCCAGAGAGAAAGGCGAGCTTGCCCACTTCCGCCGCGGAGCGCTGCAGATTGCCGCGCGATCGCTCGAGCAGGGCGAGCCGGAAACGTGCGTAGGCCCTCACCTCCGGCATCGCCTGCGGGTCGTCGGCCGTCGCCGCGTAGACGAGCGCCAGGCGGGCGAGGTCCGGGAGCTCATCCTCCAGGGCCGAGAGTTCGATGAGGGGAACGAGGGCGCGCGCTTCGGCATGGTCGCGCCTGAGCTCGAGCGCGAGCGCGCCCGCTCGGTCCGCGACCGGGTCTTGGGGGGACGGGCCCTCGCCCGCCGGAACCGCATGACCGGCGAGCCCGAGCAGGAGAACAGCCGCGAGGTAGAGGGCTTTGCGGCCGTGGGGCGCACGAGAGGGGTGAGACATGCGCGCAGTCTAACCCTCCGGGGCCCATTCGATTCCCGACAACGCGGGTCTTTTCCCCGGGCAGGCAGCTCGAGGGCGCTGGCCTGCCGCCTCTGCCATGAGCCGGCGGCACGGCGCATCGATCGCCGGGCCGGGTTGGTCCTGTCCGGGCCTCGAGCCGAGGGGCCGGGCGATCGCCCCGTGTGCCCCCCCGGGGCCCAAGGAGCTCAGGGAATCCCTCAGCGCGCGATGAGCCCGAGGCCTTTCATCTCCTTGGGCTGAGCGAGGCCCATGACCCGCAGAGCAGTCGGGGCCACGTCGGCCAGGACGCCATCGTTGCGCAGGGAGGCGCCGCGAAAGTCGGGATCGCAGAGGATGAAAGGCACCGGGCCGAGGGTGTGCGCGGTGTGGGGCTGCCCGGTCACCGGATCGACCATCATCTCGCAGTTGCCATGGTCGGCCGTCACGATCATGGCCATGTGGGCCTTCTGAGCTGCCGCCCACAGACGCCCGACGCACTCGTCCACCACCTTCACCGCCTTCACGGCCGCCTCCAGGATTCCGGTGTGGCCGACCATGTCGGGGTTCGCATAGTTCACGAGGATGAAGCCGTACTTGCGCGAGTCGATGGCGGCGACGAGGCGGTCGGTCACCTCGCGGGCGCTCATCTCGGGCTTCTCATCGTAGGTCTTCACGTCGCGCGGGGAGGGAACGAGGATGCGGTCCTCCCCAGGGAACTGCACCTCGCGTCCGCCATTGAAGAAGAAGGTGACGTGCGCGTACTTCTCGGTTTCGGCACAGCGCAGCTGCGGCACACCGGCCTTCGCGACGATCTCGGGAAAGATGTCGGTCGGCTGGTCGGGCGCGTAGGCCACCGGAAGCCCGAACGTCTTGTCGTACTCGGTCATGCAGGCGTAGTAGGCGAGCCGAGGTCGCGCCCGGGTGTCGAAGTCGTGGAAGCCCTCGTCGGTGAAGGCGCGCGTGATCTCGCGGGCCCGGTCAGCGCGGAAGTTGTAGAAGACGACCACGTCCCCGTCGCGGACGCGGCCGCGAGGGCCGCCGGCTCCGTCCACCACGACGGTCGGCTTCACGAACTCATCGTTCTCGCCGCGCCCGTAGGCTTCCTCGATGGCGCGCACCGGCGAGGCGCTCTTGTAACCCTCGGCGAGCACCATGGCCGCGTAGGCGAGGCCGACCCGGTCCCATCGCTTGTCGCGGTCCATGGCGTAGTAGCGACCCATGACGGTCGCCACCTCCCCGTAGCCCTTCTCGCCGAGCCGCTTCTCCACCGCCGTCATGTAGTCGAGCCCGCTTCGGGGTGGCGTGTCGCGCCCGTCGAGGAAGGCGTGGATGTAGGCGCGCGCCACGCCCTCCCGCCGGGCGAGTTCGAGCAGCGCGTGCAGGTGCTCGACGTGGCTGTGTACGCCCCCGTCGGAGAGCAGCCCCATGAAGTGGATCGTTCCATTGGCGGAGGCCGCTCGCGAGCACGCCTCGAGCAGAACCGGATTCTTGAAGAACGACCCGTCCTCCACCGCCCGGTTGATGCGCACGAGGTCTTGGTAGACGATGCGCCCGGCCCCGAGATTCGTATGGCCGACCTCGGAGTTGCCCATCTGGCCGTCCGGGAGTCCCACCGACAGTCCGCTCGTCTTGAGTCCGGTCGAGGGAAACTCGCGGGCGAGTGCGTCCATGTGGGGGGTGCCGGCGATGGCGATGGCGTTCGCCTCGCGCTCGGCGCGGAGGCCCCAACCATCGAGGACCACGAGGAGAAGCGGCTTTAGCTTGGCCACGGACGATCCTGAGGGCTACTTGCCCTGCTAGAGGTGAGTTGGGGGATGTTAGGCAGCTTGCCCCCGCCCCACAAGGAAGGATTCGCCCTCGGGCCGGGGTTCATCGCCGCGGGAGTGAACCGAGAAGGAGGACCCAGCCCGGTTGCCGCCGCAGGTTCAAGACGGCGCTACATCACGGTCTCGTCGATGGACCCGGGCTCGCCCGCCTTCAAGAGGAGCACGTCGAGCGCGGCGAGGAGGTCGCGGTTGTCGTCCTGCCGGTAAGCGAGGAGCCTCGCCTCGAGCTCGGGGAGCCGCTCCAGAAACTCCGCCAGCCTCTCAAGAGAGAGGTCCTCGGCCGCGAGCCCGTAGCCCTCCTCCTCGAGATAACGCGCGTTCATGACCTGCTCGAACTGTCCCTTCACCGGCGAGGAGAGCACCGGCTTCTTCAGATAGAGAGATTCGCTGAGCAGCGTAAAGCCACCGTTCGCCACCACCGCCCGCGCCGTCCGAAGGTCCTCGATGAAGCCCGCTTCGGAGAAGGGCCGAAAGCGCAAGCTCCCCTCCCGCACCTCCTCGGGAAGGCCTCGCCGGAAGCCGTAGATGCGGCACTCGCGCCCGCACTCTCGCAGGATATCCGGCAAGCGCAGGTCGGAATCCGACGTCTGGTAGACGAGCAGGTGCTCTCCGGTCTCGGGCCGCGCGCAGAGAATCTCCGGCCGCAGCACCGGGGGATGCAGACTCGTGCGCGGCCGGATGATGGGAGGGTAGAAGAAGGTGGTGACGAGGTAGTGGAAGCAGCCGGGTAGCTTCGCCCGGACGACACCCCGCGTGATCTGGAAGTCCAGCTCGTGGCCGGCGAGGATTCGCGGTCGGTGGGAGAGGCGCGCGATGGCCTGGATGTTGTCGAGGGAGATGACCGGAAGACGATGGCTCTTCGCGAACAGGTAGCTCCAGCTCTCGAAGTCGGAGACGACCACCTCCGGCTCGAAGTTCTCGGCGAGCTCGAAGTAGGCCTTCACGTTGTGAGGCCAGCCCCCGGTGACCGCACCCTTGAGGTTGCGGAAGAGCGTGTGGAAATTGCGGACCTCGTTGTCCTCGTAGACGATGGTGAGGCCCCAGATCTCCCTCACCCCGAGCCGATCGGTCTCGCGCGTCTTCAAGTAGTCGTGGGCGCGGCCCGAGACCACCACCTGAACCTGGTGCGCGCGGGCCAAGTGGTCGATGACCACCCGCGAGCGCATGGCGTGGCCCATGCCCTCGCCCACCACACCGTAGAGGATGCGCATGCCGATGCGAGTGTAATGCGCTTGCCGCGGAAGGGCTCCACGCCGGGGTGCCCGCGGGGCCGCCTCACTTGTGGTAGGGCTCGCCGCGCAGGATGGTCATGCTGCGGTAGAGCTGCTCGAGGAGGACGAGCCGCGCCAGCCGGTGGGCGAGGGTGAGGCGCGAAAGTGCCAGCTTCTCCTGGGCACGGGCGAGCACTCCGGGAGCGAGGCCGTCCGCCCCTCCGACGAGAAGCACCAGGTCGCGCCCCGCGACGAGCCAGGCTCCGACGTGCCGGGCCAGCTCGGCGCTCGCGTACTCCTTGCCCCGCTCGTCGAGCGCAACGACGTGCTCCTCCGGCCGGATCTTCGCGAGCAAGCTTGCGCCTTCCTCGTCTCGCGCCCCCGGCGTGCCCGCATGGCGCCTCGCCTCGGGCAGCTCCACGAGTTCGAAGTGCAGGTAATGGCCGAGCCGCTTCGCGTACTCGGCGACCGCGGGCGCGTACAGCCCCGAACGGTCCTTCCCGATGGCGAGCAGGCGCACCCTCACCTCGAGCCGTCACGGACGGGCCGTGCCTCCGCAGCCCGGGCCCGAAAAGAGCGCGCCCGAGGGATCGCGCTCGACGAGCGGAGGTGCGACCGCGGGTGCAGGACCGCTCGCCTCCACCAGGCGCTCGGCGCCAGCCGAGAGGTCGTAGTGCTGCATCCAGGGGCCCGCCCCGTCGTCGCCCGAGACCACCGCTTCGGACAGGCGCCCGCGAGCGTCGAACCACTCCTCCACGCGCACCCCGTCCGCGCGATCGTGGACGAGCTTCAGGACGTGCTGATCGCGGTCTATGAAGGCCGTGCGCTTCACGTCGCCGCCTTTACAGGGCTCGAAGCGCCTCTGGGCCGTGGCGAGCTCACCTTCGGACATGCGGCGCTCCACCTCGCTCGCCACGGGACCGAGCGCCACCCTGGCAGGCAGCGGGGTCGCCGCGAGGTCGCGCCCCACGGCGCGCGACCGTGCCGAGGAGGCCTCGGGGGGCGAGGCTTCGGAGGGTTCGCGCGGTGCGGCCTTCTTTTCGGGCTCGCCGAGTGCAAGCTCGTTCCCCTCCTCGCCGGGCGAGGCGACCGCCCCCGAGCTCCGGGAAGGTGCCTTGGAAGCGCTCGGGCTATTGACGGGAGCTAGAGCGCTCGCACTCTCGGCAGGAGGGCTCGCCGCAGGGACGAGCTCGAGCGGCGCGCGCTGCGGATGGCGACCCACCCGAAGCAGGATGACGCCGACCATGAGGGCCGCGAAGGCGGTTCCGCACAAGAGCCTCAAGCCGAAGCCGCGCAGGGCGAGCCCCAAGGTCCCGTCCTTTAGCGCCTCGGCCGACGCCCGGGCGGCCGAGAGCACCTCCAGCTCGCGAGCCACCTTCGCCTTCGGGGCCTCGAGCGCGCGCATGGCGCGCGAGGTGGCGACTAGGCGATCGCGCTCGGACCGGCAGGCTCGACAGCCCTGAAGGTGGCGCTCGACCCTTGAAGCCTCCCTGGCGCCGAGCTCGCCGTAGCACAGTTCGAGGAGGCGGTCGCGGCAGGTCTCGTGGTCCATCAAGCGCTCCTCGCCTCGCCGTCCCGTGCCGGTGGGAGCACCCCGCGCTCGACGAGCTCGACCCGCAACCTCTCGAGTGCGTAGCGCATCCGGCTCTTCACCGTGGGTACCTCGGCGCCCGTGATCTTGGCGATCTCGGCGAAGGGCACCCCGGCATACTCCCTCAGCACGAACACCTCCCGTTGCTCCATCGGCAGCGCCGCCAGAGCCGCCTCCAGCTTGGGCCGCAGGAGGGCGCTTTCGGCCGCGCGCTCCGGACCGGGATCCTCGGAAGGCAACCGCTCGAGGAGGTCCACTTCCCCTGGCGGGGATTCCCGCATCCCGTCGGCGGCGCGCCGGGCCTTCACCCGCGCTTCGTCCACCGCCAGGTTGCGGGCGATGGAGAAGGCCCAGGTCGTGAAGCGGGCGCGGCGCTCCCAGCGCGGGGCCGCAGCCACGATCTTGAGCCAGGTCTCCTGCGCCAGATCTTCCGTCCGGGCCCGGTCGCCGGTCAGCCGGTAGAGGAAGGCAAAGATGGCCTCGCGGTGGCGACGCAGGAGCACCTCGAAGGACTGGAGGTCGCCCCTCTGGTACCGTCGCATGAGTCGCTCGTCCGTCGGTTTGATCGCCACGCGCTCCGGACCGGGGCCACGCGCTCTCTCTAACGGATCTAACGCGCGGTCGCCGAGAAAGGTCTCGCCGCGAGTGTAGCCCAAGGCGGACGGCAGCGCGCAGCGTTCCCGACATGAGGGCAGGAGCAAAGCGTGAGGAAGCGTGCGATGGCGCTGCACCCCACGCTCTCTTCCACCGCCGCGGGTCGAGCGTCGAACCGCGCGAGCCGGCGAAGGGGAAGGCGAGACCCTTCCTTCACCTCCCGTCCCTGCGCGCCGGCCACCCACCGCAACTCGAGATTGCCTGATGTGGAGGTGCGCTCGCCTCGCCGTCCGCCACATCCGGGTTCCCCTGTTCGGTCTTTTTCGTTCGGTCTTTTTGATTATTCATCCATTTGCGAGCCGCGCTCTGGCTCTCGGGATCGCGGCAGGAAGCCGAGCGCGGTGCCATCTCGCGCGCTAGGATCCGGCCACTCTCCGCTGCAAGTGCGCGCGGCTCCCCCTCGAAAAGGAACGGTGCGAATGCAGAAGATTCTGCGCATGCGAGCCCGCAAAAGCGTGGCACTCGTCGCCCACGACAACTGCAAGCGCGACCTGCTCGAGTGGGCTCGCTTCAACGTCGGGACCCTGGGCAAGCACGAGCTCTACGCCACGGGGACGACGGGGGGCGTCATCGCCGAGGAGCTCGGCCTGAAGGTGACCCGGCTCCTCTCCGGGCCCTTCGGCGGCGACCAGCAGATCGGAGCCATGATCGCCAAGGGGGAGCTCGACGTCCTCATCTTCTTCTGGGACCCGCTCGAGCCGCAGCCCCATGACCCGGACATCAAGGCGCTTCTGCGCATTGCCGTGCTCTACAACATCCCGACGGCGTGCAGCCGCGCCACCGCCGACTTCATCCTCTCCTCGCCGCTCATGTCGCAGGAGTACGAGCGCACACCCCACGAACGCAGTAGCTTCACGCGTTCCCCGGCTTGACCGCGCCTTTGAACCTGCGCGCGCGGGCCGCGAGGCGCGCGCCGCGTCGCGAAACGGCACCCGGGGTCGAAATGGACCCGCCTTCGTCCGCCTGAACCGCCCGCCATCCGTCCGGTCGGGCTGGCACGCCTTTCGCTCGCACTCCTCACCGCATGCGCGGACTGACCGAAGAGGCCGCCCCAGCGGAACTCGACCCGGCCGAGCTGAAGCAGATGCTGAGGACCGTCTTCTCCTCGGCGAGCTACCGGCCTCCCCTGCTGCCGGCGGTCGCGCTCGAGCTCATGGAACTCGCGCAGAAGCCCAACGTGCAGTTCGAGCAGGTCGTGAAGGTCCTGGAGCGGGACCCGGTGCTCGCCGCCAAGGTGCTCTCCATCGCGCAGTCGGCCTTCTACGCTCCCCGCTCCCCCATCCTCTCGCTTCGCCAGGCCACGGTGAGGCTCGGCCTCGCCACCCTGCGCGAGCTCGTGCTCGAGGCCGCCCTCCACCTGCGGGTCTTTCGCGCACCGGGCTACGGGGCCGCCATGGAACGACTGGCACGGCACTCCACCGCGACCGCTCACGTGGTGAGGGCCGTCTGCGCTCGGACCCTGGTCGACGCCGAGTATGCTTTCCTGTGCGGGCTCCTCCACGACGTGGGGTTCGCCGCGAGCCTGCTCGTCCTCTCCGAGGACCCACGCTTCCGCGGCGTCCCCTTCGACGACCTCGCTCGCGGACTCGACGAGGTGCACGCGGAGGCCTCGGGCCTCCTCGCCCGCCTTTGGAAGCTGCCCGGGCTCGTGGCACGCACCGTGGCGACGCACCACGAGGTCGTGGTGGACGGGGTGGTAGAGCCCGTGAATGCGGCCCTCATCATCGCAGAACAACTGGCATGGGAGGCCGGGCTCGGCCTGCTTCCCCCTCCCGAGGGGGCGGGACCTCTCGCCACGGTCACCCCCGAGCCACCGCTCGAGGGGCTCGACGCCAATTGGACGGGCCTTGTGGAGGAGGCCCGCGTCGCACTCAAGATGGAGCCTCTCGCCCTGTGTGCTGCGCGCGCCGAGGCCTTCGAGCTCCTGAGGCGGCGCGGGCTCTGAGCGAGACCTCAGGCCTCCTCTCAAGGGCGCTGCGGGCCCTTGGAACCGCGCTTGACCCCCGACCGGGGTTCGGGCGGGCTTCAGGTCGGGACGCCCAGGCTTGGGAGGACGACGCGCTCGAGGGCGATGAGGGCCAAGAAGAGCAGGAGAGGGACGACGCGTCGCGCATTCCCGTTGGAGTCAGGCCGCCCAGCAAGGATTCGCGAGATCATCCCTTGCGCGCCGGCTCCTTGCGGTGGTCGAGGACGCGGACCGCCTTGCCGCTCGACCGTTCGAGCGTGCCCGGTGCCACGAGCTCGACCCCCATGCGCACGCCGGTGATGGAGTGGATCTCGTGATCGATGCGATCGCGCAGCGCGATCATCTGGCGCATCTCGTCGGAGAACTCCTGCACCCTCATCTCCACTTTCACCACCACCTCGTCGAGAGCGCCCGGGCGCGAGACCTCGACGAGGTAGTGCGGCGCCGTGCCTTCCACACGCAAGAGCGCCTCCTCCACCTGGGAGGGGAAGACGTTCACGCCGCGGATGATGAGCATGTCGTCCGATCGGCCCATGACCCGACTCAAGCGTGCTCCGGTGCGGCCGCAGGGGCACGGCCGGCGATCGAGCGAGGCGATGTCGCGCGTGCGGTAGCGCAGGACCGGACACGCCTCCTTGGTGAGCGAGGTGAAGACGAGCTCGCCCGGTTGACCATCGGGTACGGGTTTTAGGGTCGTGGGATCGAGGCACTCCACGATGAAGTGGTCCTCCGCGACGTGCATGCCGGCGCGCTCCCGGCACTCACCCGCGACGCCGGGTCCCATCACCTCCGACAGGCCGTAGTTGTTGAAGGCGACGAGCCCGAGCCGCCGCTCGATCTCGGCTCGCATCTCCTCGGTCCAGGGCTCGCCGCCGAAGTGGCCGTAGCGGAGCTTCAGCGCGCCCGGGTCGCGCCCGAGTTCGGCCACCACTTCCGCGATGTGCAGCGCATAGGAGGGGGTGCAGACGAGCACGTCCGCCCCGAGATCCTCGAGGAGCATGACCTGGCGGGCCGTGTTGCCGCCAGCGGCCGGAACGATGCCGGCCCCTACCCGCTCGATGCCGGCGTGCAGCCCGAAGCCTCCGGTGAAGAGGCCGTAGCCGAACGCGACGTGAACGAGGTGCTCCTCGCGCAGCCCTCCCGCCACGAGGAAGCGGGCGCACAGGCCCGACCAGGTCTTTAGGTCTCGCCGCGTGTAGGCCACGAAGGCTGGCTTGCCCGTCGTGCCCGAGGAACCGTGGATGCGCGCGACCCTCTCGCGCCCCACCGCCAGCAAGCCGAGCGGGTAGTGGCGCCGAAGGTCCTCCTTCGTGGTGAGGGGAAGGCTCGAGAGGTCCTCGCTCCCCCGCACCGCGCGAGGGTCAAACCCCAGCCTGGCGAAGAGCTCCTCGTAGAGGGGGGCGTCCGCCGCCCGCCGGACGAACTCGCGCAGCCGGCTCGATTGCAGGGTCGAGAGCTCGTCGCGAGACATCATCTCCGCGGGGTCAAAGACCAGGTTCGGAAGATCGAGCGACATGGCGCGCCCTTCAGGGTGGCGGGCCGCGAGCGCGCCCCGGCGGGGGGTGACCCCTCTTGGCTTCCCCTCCCCGCTCACGTCCGCATGGCCACGAGTTCGTCCCCGTCGAGGACGCGCAGGCCCCGCGCCCGCACCGCGCCGAGGGCGAGATCGGGGTTCTCGAAACGAAAGATGATGGCCGCCTTCCCGGAAGCGCTCCGGGCGGCGAAGGCATACATGTACTCGACGCCCAGGCCCGCCTCCTCGATGACGGCCAAGGCCGCGGCGAGGCCGCCCGGACGGTCATCCACCTCGATGGGGAGGACCTCGGTGACGTTCACCACCATTCCAGCCCCTTCCAGCACCGCCTTGGCCCGCTGCCACTCCTTCACGATGAGGCGCAGGATGCCGAACTGGGCGGTGTCGGCGAGCGACATGGTCAGGATGTCCACGCCCGCGCGGCCGAGCGCCTCGCAGGGCGCCCGCAGCTGACCAGGCCGGTTCTCCAGGAAGAGCGAGAGCTGTTGCAGCTTCATCGGATCCTCCTTGGCGCTCTAGACGCGCCGCTTGTCCGTGACCCGCCGCGCCTTGCCCTCGCTGCGAGCGAGCGAACGCGGCTCGACGAGGGTGACCTCGACCCGCAGCCCCAGCACATGCTCGAGAGAAGCCCCGAGCCTCTTCTGCAGGTCCTCCAAGGCCCGGATCTTGTCGGAGAAGACCTCCCCTGTCACCTCGACCTTGACCTCCATCTCGTCGAGGCCAGCCCGCCGGGTGAGGACGATCTCGTAGTGAGGGAGGGTCCCCTCCACCTCGAGCAGGGCCGACTCCACCTGCGAGGGAAAGACGTTCACCCCGCGGATGATGAACATGTCGTCGGAACGCCGCGAGATGCGGCGGATGCGGCGCAGGGTCCGCCCGCAGGCACAAGGCCCTCGCTCGAGGGCCGTCACGTCGCGGGTCCGGTAGCGGATCATGGGCATCGCTTCCTTGGAGAGCGTGGTGAGCACGAGCTCACCCTCGATCCCCTCGGGCAGGGGTTCCCCTGTGACCGGGTCGACGATCTCCGGGTAGAAGTGGTCCTCGAAGATGTGGAGACCATCCTGCGCCGTGCACTCGATGCCGACGCCGGGACCCACGATCTCGGACAAACCGTAGATGTCGTGGGCGCGGATGCCGCTCTCCTTCTCGATGCGCTCCCGCATGGCCTCGCTCCAGGGCTCGGCCCCGAAGATGCCGACCCGCAGGCGGGAGAAGTCGATGCGCATCTCGCGGGCGCGCTCGATGAGGTGCAAGAAGTAGCTGGGGGTGCAGCAGAGGGCGGTGACGCCGAAGTCCTGCATCACCATGAGCTGGCGTTCCGTGTTGCCTCCGCTGATGGGGATGACGGCGGCCCCGAGCGCCTCGGCCCCGTAGTGCGCTCCGAGCCCGCCGGTGAACAGGCCATAGCCGTAGGCATTTTGCACCACGTCGCCGCGGTGCAGTCCGCAGGCGGCGAACGTGCGAACCATCACCTCGGTCCAGACGCGCAGGTCGGCCTGGGTGTAGGCGACCACGATGGGCTTACCGGTCGTGCCCGAGGACGCGTGCAGGCGGACGATGTCCTCCATGGGGCTCGCAAAGAGGCCGAAGGGGTAGGCGTCGCGCAGGTCGGTCTTGACGGTGAAGGGAAGGCGGCTCAGGTCGGAGAGCCTCTTCAGGTCCTGCGGGCCGAGGCCCCGCTCCTCGAGGCGACGGTGGAAGAGCTCGACCTTCTCGTAGGCCCGGTGGACCACCGCCTTGAGGCGCTGGAGCTGGATCTCCGCCAGTCGGTCCGGCGGCAGGTAGTCCGGGGCGCTCGCGGGGTGAAAGCCGCCTGGCGGGTCGTTCCAGCTCGTCACGGCCTCTTCCCCCCTTCACCTCGTCTCAGGCGTGGCTGCGCGCCGCGCAGGCTTTGCCCTGGGCGAAGGCGTGCTCGTTCACGGCGTGGAGGCGCTCGGGGAGTGCCGCCCTCACCGCCTCGAGGAAGGCCGACTCGGGCAGGTCGAGATAGTGGCTCAGGGCACCGAGCAGCGCCACGTTGAGGCTGCGCTTGTTCTGCAGGGCTGCCTCGGGGACGAGGTCGGGCGGGATGAGGCGGCCGCCGTCCCGGAGCAGCGAGCGGGTCACCGCCACCTCCGAGGGCGAGAGCACCACGAGGAAGTCGGCCTCCCCGCGCGGCACCATGGGCGAGAGCACCTCGTCCCCGAAGCGCACGTCGGAGCTCACCGAACCGCCCCGCTGGCTCATGCCGTGGATCTCGGCCTTCTTCACGTCGAGCCCGGCGCGCAGCGCGGCGTCGGCCAGGATGTCGGAGGCCTTGATGACGCCCTGGCCGCCGAGCCCCGCCAGGACGACGTTCACCACCTTGCCCATGGCGCTCACTCCTCGACGCCGGCCCGGCAAACGTCCGCCGTCCGCCGCTCCGCCGCCTGCTTCTCCCATTTGCGAATGTCGGCCGCCGCCAGCACGCAGGGGCGCCGGGCCACGATGAGGGAGAGCTCGCGGGCCCCGAGGCGTTCGGCGAGCAGCTTCTCGAAGGCCGCCGGATCGTCGAAGGCGTCGAGCACCGTCACGCTCGAAAAACCGAGCGCCCTCGCCACCCCCTCGATCGACATCTTGCCGGTGGGCGCGTGCTCGAGGGTGCGGCCGGTACCCGGGTGCTCCTGCTGCCCGGTCATGGCGGTGGTGCCGTTGTCGAGCACCAGCACCACGTGCCCGCTCGGGGGCGGATTGTAAACCGCCTCGATGAGGCCCGAGACGCCGGAGTGGACGAAGGTGGAGTCCCCGATGACCGAGATGACCTTCTGGGCCTGCTCGGGCGGGAGCACGTGACGCAGCCCCAGGCCGACCCCGATGGACGCGCCCATGGCGACGCAGGTGTCCATCGCCTGGTAGGGGTCGAGCACGCCGAGCGTGTAGCAACCGATGTCGCCCGCCACGATGCAGCCCAGCCGCCGGATGGCGGCGTAGACCGGGTGGTAGGGGCAGGCCGGGCAGAGCTCGGGTGGCTTTCCTTTCACGGGTGGTGGCTCGGGCGAGCGGTCGCCCTCGAGGATGCGCCGCACCCGCGCCACGTCGAGCTCGCCGAAGCGGTACATCTCGGGCTTCGACTCCACCCTTACCCCTGCGGCTCGCAGGGCCTCCGCCACCACCGGGTCGCCTTCCTCGATCACCACGCAGCGCTTCACCCCGGCCGCGAAGGCGCGCGCGCGCTCGAGGGGGAGAGGGTGCACGAGGCCGAGCTTCAGGATGCTCGCCCCGGGGGCGGCCTCGGCGGCATGGAGAAAGCTCACCCCGCTCGCGATGATGCCGAGTTCCGTTCCGCCCGGCCGCGTGAAGCTGTAGGCGCCGTCCTCGGCGGCGGCGCGGATCTCGTCGAGCTTCTGGCGCAGCCTGCGGTGGGCCGGGCGGGCGAAGGCCGGGATCATGACGCGGCCCTGCACGTCGCGCTCGAAGTGCGGCGCGGGCGGCGCGCTCTCAGGCCTTTCCGCGCGCACGACCGATTTCGAGTGGCAGACCCGCGTCGTCATGCGGAAGAGCACCGGGAGCTTGAAGCGCTCGGAGAGGGCCACCGCCTCGAAGAAGAGGTCGTAGGCCTCCTGCGCATCGGCGGGCTCCAGCATGGGCAGGCCGGCCGCCACCGCGTAGCGACGGTTGTCCTGCTCGTTCTGGGAGGACGCCATGCCGGGATCGTCGGCGCTCACCACCACCAAGGCCCCGCTCACCCCGGTGTAGGCCGCCGTGAAGAGCGGGTCCGCGGCCACGTTCAGGCCCACGTGCTTCATGGTGACGAGGGTGCGAGCCCGCCCGTAGGCGGCCCCGAGGCCCACCTCGAGCGCCACCTTCTCGTTGGGCGCCCACTGGGCCCGGCCACCCAGGGCCGCGAAGGCCTCCAGGATCTCGGTGGACGGCGTGCCGGGGTAACCGGTGCCGAGCACCACCCCGGCCTCGCGGGCGGCAAGTGCGACCGCCTCGTCCCCCGACAAGAGCTTGCGTTCCATCACTGCTCCTCCCGGCGAGGCCCCGGGGACGAGGTCCAACTGCAGACCCGCCCTCGTTCGTCCGCTTGAGACGGCCGCCGGCCTAGACCCTCAAGCGCGCGCCTTGGGAGCCCCGGGAGCGGCCGGAGCCGTGCTCGTGGGGGCCATGGCCTTCGCGAGTTGCTCGTAGAGCGCGTAGCGCTCCTTCACCTGGTTCTGCGCCTCGAGCATGTACTTCTTGAAGAGCTCGGGGTTGGCGAGTTCGACCTGCCTGAAGCGGTTCTCCCTGCCGGTGAACTCGGCGAGCGCGATCTTGGGCGCCGGCGAGTCGAGCTTGAGCGGGCTCTCCCCATGGGCGAGCCGCCGCGGGTCGTAGCGGAAGAGGGGCCAGTACCCGGACTCGACCGCGCGTTCCTGCTGAGCCAGCGCGTCGGAGAGGTCGTAGCCGTGCGCGATGCAGTGGGCGTAGGCCACGATGACCGAGGTCCCCTTGTAGCTGTCGGCCTCCTTGAAGGCGTTCACGGCCTGGGCGTCCTTGGCACCCAGGGCGACCCGGGCCACGTAGGGGTGGCCGTAGCTCATGGCCAGCATGGCGAGGTCCTTCTTGGCCATGGCCTTGCCGGCGGTGGCGAACTTGGCCGCCGCACCGAGCGGGGTGGCCTTGGACGCCTGGCCGCCGGTGTTGGAGTAGACCTCGGTGTCGAGGACGAGGATGTTCACGTCTCGGCCCTGGGCGATGACGTGGTCGAGCCCACCGTAACCGATGTCGTAGGCCCAACCATCGCCGCCCACGATCCAGACCGACTTGCGCACGAGGAAGTCGGCCAGGCGATCGAGCTGGGTCGCCTCGGGGCTCTTGAGCTGGGCGAGCTTCTGATGGAGCATCTTCACCCGGTCGCGCTGGGCCTCGAGGCCGGCCTCGGTGTATTGGTCGCTCTCGAGCATGGCCTTCACGAACTCGCCGCCGAGTTGCCCGCCGAGTTTCGTGAGCAACTCGCGCGCCATCTCGGTCTGCTTGTCGATGGCGAGTCGATAGCCGAAGCCGAACTCGGCGTTGTCCTCGAAGAGGGAGTTCGCCCAGGCCGGGCCGCGCCCGTCGTGGTTCTGGGTGTAGGGCGTGGTCGGGAGGTTCCCCCCGTAGATCGAGGAGCAACCGGTGGCGTTGGCGATGAGAGCCCGGTCACCCACGAGCTGGGTGACGAGCTTGATGTAGGGGGTCTCCCCGCAGCCGGTGCAGGCGCCCGAGAACTCGAAGAGGGGCTCGAGGAACTGGGTGCCCTTCACGTCGAGCTTGAGCTTCGCCCGATCCGGCTCGGGCAGGCCGAGGAAGAAGGCAAAGTTGGTGCGCTCGGCCTCCTTGATGGGGGAGAGCGGGGCCATGTTGATGGCCTTGTGGCCCTTCTCGGTCTTCGACTCGGCCGGGCACATCTCCACGCACAGCGAGCAGCCGGTGCAGTCCTCGGGGGCCACCTGGATGGTGTACTTCTGCCCCTTGAACTCCTGCGACCGGAAGTCCATGGACTTGAAGCCGGAGGGCGCCTTCTCGAGCTCGCGGGGCGCGTAGAACTTGGCGCGAATGGCGGCGTGCGGGCAGATGAGCGCGCACTTGTTGCACTGGATGCAGAGGGGCGAGTCCCACTGCGGGACCTCGAGGGCGATGGACCGCTTCTCCCACTTGGAGGTGGCCGTCGGCCAGGTCCCGTCCACCGGGAAGGCGGAGACGGGGAGCTTGTCGCCCTGGTTCGCCAGCATGAGCGCGGTGACGCGCTTCACGAAGTCGGGGGCGAGCTCAGAGACGATGGGCGGCCGCGGCTTGCCCTCGGCACGGGCCGGGACCTTCACCGAATAGAGGTGAGCGAGGGTGTGGTCGACCGCGGCGAAGTTCTTCTTCACCACCTCGGCGCCCTTGCGCGAGTACGTCTTCTCGATGGAGTGCTTGATGGAGTCGACCGCCTCGTCGCGGGGCAGCACGCCCGAGATGGCGAAGAAGCAGGTCTGCATGATGGTGTTGATGCGCACCCCCATGCCGGTGTCCTTGGCCACCTTGTAGGCGTCGATGACATAGAACTGGATCTTCTTCTCGATGATCTCCTTCTGCACCTCGAGGGGCAGATAGTCCCAGATCTCCTCGGGACCGTAGGGCGAGTTGAGGAGGAACGTCGCGCCATCGACAGCCGACTCCAGCATCTCGTACTTGTCGAGGAAGGAGAACTGGTGGCAGGCCACGAAGTTGGCCCGGGTCACGAGGTAGGCCGAGCGGATGGGGCGCGGCCCGAAGCGCAGGTGGCTGATGGTGATGGAGCCCGATTTCTTCGAGTCGTAGACGAAGTAGCCCTGCGCGTAGTTGGGGGTGTCCTCCCCGATGATCTTGATCGAGTTCTTGTTCGCTCCCACCGTGCCGTCGGCGCCCAGGCCGTAAAAGAGGGCGCGCACGACGCCCTGACCTTCCGCGTCGAAGTTCGCGTCGTAGGGTAAGGAGAGGTGGGTGACGTCGTCGTTGATGCCCACCGTGAAATGGCGGTGCGGCCGGCTCTTGGCGAGCTCGTCGAAGACCGCCTTGACCATGGCCGGCGTGAACTCCTTCGAGCCGAGGCCGTAGCGGCCGCCGATGACGCTGATCTCGTGGTGGAATCGGTCGACGTGGGCCTGCTGGGCCTCGCGCAGCGCGGTCACGACGTCGAGGTAGAGCGGCTCGCCCAGGGCTCCCGGCTCCTTCGTGCGATCGAGCACGGCGATGGCGCTCGTGGTGCGGGGCAGAGCCGCCATGAACTCCCCGAGGGGGAAGGGCCGGAAGAGCCGGACCTTCACGACGCCCACCTTCTCGCCCAGGCTGAGGAGCTTCTCGACGGTCTCGTGGGTGACCTCGGCGCCCGAGCCCATGACCACGATGAGGCGCTCGGCCTCCGGGTGTCCGAAGTAGTCGACGAGCTTGTACTGGCGACCGGTGATGCGCGCGAACTGATCCATCGATTCCTGCACCAGGCCCGGACAGTCGGTGTAGAAGCGGTTGCAGGCCTCGCGCGCCTGGAAGAAGGCATCCGGGTTCTGGGCGGTCCCGCGGAGCACCGGCCGGTCGGGGGTGAGCGCGCGGGCGCGGTGCGCTTTCACGAGGTCGTCGGGGATCATCTGACGCAGGTCCTCGTCCTCGAGCAGCTCGATCTTCGACACCTCGTGCGAGGTGCGGAACCCGTCGAAGAAGTGCAGGAAGGGCACCCGGCTCTTCAGCGAGGCGCGCTGGGCGATGGCGGCGAAGTCATGCGCCTCCTGGACGCTCGCGCTCGAGAGCAGGCCGAAGCCAGTCTGCCGGACCGACATGACGTCGGAGTGGTCGCCGAAGATGGAGAGCGCGTGGCTCGCGAGTGCGCGCGCGCTCACGTGCATGCAGAAGGAGGTGAGCTCACCTGCGATCTTGTACATGTTGGGGATCATGAGCAGCAGGCCCTGCGACGCCGTGAAGGTCGTCGTGAGCGCTCCCGCCTGCAGGGCGCCGTGCACCGCGCCTGCTGCACCCCCCTCCGACTGCATCTCGGTCACCGAGGGGACCGTCCCCCACACGTTCTTCCGCCCCTGGGCCGACCACTCATCGGACCACTCGCCCATGTTCGACGAGGGCGTGATGGGGTAGATCGCGATGACCTCGTTGATGCGGTGCGCGACCGAGGCCACCGCCTCGTTCCCGTCCATCGTGATCATCTGGCGATTCGACATGCGGTCTCCTCGATGCAGGGTGTGCGCTCGAGAGGCACCTTCGCCCGCTCTCGCCGCAAACCCTGCACAGCTTGCGGAAGTGCCCGGAGTTACTGCAACGAGCGGACCGAAGTTGAGGAGCGTCAAGGCGCTCCGGCCGGTCGGCCTCGCCGCGGGCGGCGCCATTAAGGGCCAAACGGACCGTCTCCGCAAGGGGCTCTCGCAGCCGAGCTCCGCCGGCTCGCCCGAAAGCCCTCCCGCACCGAACTCGGCCTCGCCGGAAACCAGGCCCCGGCCCCCTCCGCCCAGGGGCGGCCGAGCAGCCGTAAGGCCCTCCATGGAGGGCGGTTCCTCCACCGCCCGCTTGCGGAAACTCAAGGCTTCGAGAAGGGGCCCAAGGTCGCCCCGGCGAGCTCTACGAGGTCCTTTGGCGCGATCTCGAGTGTGCGGTCCGGGCGGCCGAGTCCGCAGTAGAGGGTCGGGCCGATGGCGAGGACGTCGAGGTCGAGATAGACGCCCTGGCCCTCGCGCAGCGGCAAGGGCGAGACGCTCCCCGGCTCGAGCCCGATGAGCGCGCGCACCTCGTCGGGCGCGAGCGCCGACAGGTCACGGCGCTTCACCTTTGCGAGCCGGGCGAGCAGGGCGTAGTCGACGCGCCTCGTGCCGCGCAGCGCCGCCAGGATGGGAAGGCCGCGCCGCGTGCGGAAGGCGACGGTCTTCACGATGCGAGTCACCTCAAAGTCGAGGGAGCGCGCGGCCTCTTCGATGGTGCGGGTGGGACGGTGGCGATGGACGGTGAAATCGAGGCCGCTCTCCTCCACCTGGCTGAGGAGGCGCTCGAAGGGATCGGACCCGCCGTCCACCACCTCGACCCTCCGAAGGGTTTAGCCCTCGACCGTGAAGCGCGGCGCGTCCGCCCACAGTCCCTCGAGGTCGTAGAATCCGCGCGCTTCGCGGTTGAAGACGTGGGCGACCACGTCGCCGTAGTCGATGAGGATCCAGCGACCGCTCTCGTACCCCTCCACCCCCACCTTGCTCGCGCCCTGAGCCTTCAGCTTCTCGTCGACCGCGTCGGCGATGGCGCCGGCCTGCCGGTCCGAATCGGCGGTCATGAGCACGAAATAGTCGGCGTAGCTCGACAGCCCGCGCACGTCGATGACGAGGACGTCCTCCGCCTTCTTGTCGAGTCCGGCCCTCGCGACCTCCAGGGCGCGGGGACGCGCGAGGTCGCTCTGCTCGCGGACGGGTTCCCCGTCGGCCGGCCCGCGCGGCCGCGCGGCCTTCCGGCGGGCCGGGGCCCCCGCCGACTTGGCGGAGGAGCGACCGCGCTTGGGCGAGTTCGCGTCAGGCGGCCGAGCCCGGGCGGGCTTCTTCGCTGCGGTCTTGCGCATGCGACCTCTCTTCTCCTAGGTGCGTACCTGCCCATCGCCCTCGACCACGAACTTCTGGGTGGTGAGCTCGGCCAGGCCCATCGGACCGAAGGCGTGCAGCTTCGTGGTGGAGATGCCGATCTCAGCTCCGAGCCCGAGTTCACCGCCGTCGTTGAAGCGGGTCGAAGCGTTCACCATGACCGCGCTCGCCACCACCTCGCGCTCGAAGCGGCGGGCCGAGAGGAGATCGCGGGTCAGGATGGCCTCGGTGTGCATGGAGCCGTAGCGGGCGATGTGGTCGAGCGCACCCTCGAGCCCGGGGACCACCCGCACGGCCAGGATCTTTTCCAAGAACTCGCGGCCGAAGTCTTCCGGCCTGGCCGGGATCGCCTCGATCCCGGCCCGCCGCAGGATGGTGAGCGCGGTCGGGTCACAGCGCAACTCCACCCCCTCCCCGGCGAGCGCGCGGCCCACCGGCGGCAAGAGGCGGGAAGCCGCCCCGCGATGCACGAGCAGGCACTCGAGTGCGTTGCACACTCCCGGGCGCTGAACCTTGCCATTCACGGACAGGGCGACCGCCTGCTCGATCGGTGCCGAGGCATCGAGGAACAGGTGGCACACGCCCTGGTAGTGCTTCACGACCGGGACCCGCGAGCGCTCGGCCACCGCGCGGATGAGCGAGGGCCCTCCGCGCGGGATGGCGAGGTCGATGAGCTCGTCGAGCTCGAGCAGGGCGAAGGTCGCCTCGCGCTCGCTCGTCGGGACGACCTGGACCGCCGCCCGAGGCAGCCCGGCCGAGCGCAGACCCTCGCCCAAGGCCTCGGCGAGCGCGAGCGCCGAGCGCAGCGCATCGGAGCCCGGCCGCAGGATGACCGCGTTGCCGCTCTTGAGGCACAGGCCGGCCGCCTCGGCGGTCACGTTGGGGCGGGCCTCGTAGATGATGAGCACCACCCCGAGGGGAATGCGCACCTTCTTCACCCGCAGGCCGTTGGGCCGCCGCCAGCTGGCGGTCACTTCTCCCACCGGGTCGGGAAGCTCGGCGACTTCGAGGAGGGCGCGCCCGATCCCCTTGAGACGCGAGGGGTCGAGGGCCAGCCGATCGAGAAAAGCCTCGCTCTGACCGGCCTTGCGGGCCGCCTTGAGGTCGGCCCGGTTCTCGGAGAGGATGCGGCGCGCGCGCCGCTCGAGTTGGGCCGTCGCCTCCCGCAACGCCTCGTCCTTCTGCCGCCTCTCCACGGTCGAAAGGACCCGCGAGGCATCCCGGGCGGCGAGCGCGAGCGCCTTCATCTCGGCTCGCAGCTCTGGCCGCTCCTCCCGCGGCCTCGCCAGGTCGAGCCTGCGCGTCATGCCTCGTGCTCCGGCCCCGCTTCGAGCAGGACCATGTCGTTTCGGTGGACCACCTCGTCGAGGTACTTATAGCCGAGGGTCCGCTCGATCTCGCTCGTCTTCAGCCCGGCGATGCGCCGCACCTCGTCCGCCCCGTAGCCGGCGAGGCCGCGGGCGAAGGGGTGGCGCTCCTCGACGGCGATGTCGACCGGATCGCCCACGCCGAAGTGCCCGGCCACCCCGCGTACCCCCGAAGGGAGGAGGCTGCGGCCTTCGGTGGTGAGGGCCCGGCGAGCGCCCGGGTCGACGAGGATGATCCCCCGTCCTTTGGCGGCAGCGGCGAGCCAGGTCTTGCGGCCCTTCAGCCGGTCGTCCTGGGGCGGGAAGTAGGTGCCGAGGGTGTGCCCGGCGAGGAAGTCCGCCAGCGCGCCCGGCCGACGTCCGGAGAGCAGGGCCGTCCCCACCCCCTGCGCGGCCAGCCGGCGTGCGGCCCGCAGCTTCGTCACCATTCCACCCACGCTGCGCTCGCTCCCGGCCCCGCCGGCCATCCGCTCGAGCTCGGGCGTCACCCGGCGCACGGCCGAGATGAGCTGCGCGCCGGGCTGCGAGGGGTGCCGGTCGTAGAGCCCCTCGACGTCAGTGAGCAGGACCACCAGCTCCGCTTCGACGCAGGTGGCCACCAAGGCGGCCAGGCTGTCGTTGTCGCCGACCTTGATCTCGTCGACCGCCACCGTGTCGTTCTCGTTCACGATGGGCAACACGCCGAGCTCGAGGAGGCGCCCGAGGGTCCGGCGCGCGTTCAAGAATCGCTTGCGGCTCGCCAGGTCCTCGGCGGTGAGCAGGACCTGGGCCACCTTCATGCCCAAGGAGGTCATGGCCTCGCCCCAGGCGGCCACCAGGTCGGGCTGTCCGGCCGCGGCGCAGGCCTGCTTCGTGGCGATGTCCCACTTCTTGGCCAGCGTTCGGACGAGCCCCAGCTTCTGCGCACCCATGGTGATGGCGCCCGAGCTCACCAGCACGAGCCGGTGCGTCCGCGCCAGGGCGGCGAGCTCGGTGGCCAGCCTCTCGCAGTTCGCACGGTCGAAGCGCCCGCTCGCGTCGGTGAGGGTCCCGGTCCCGACCTTGACGACGAGGCCCTTCACGCGGGCCAACCCCGAGCGGCGCACCGGCACATTCTACACGCGAACGCCGCGTCGCGGCGCCTCCGCCTCCCCGGGAGCGCACGGATCGCTCTTCAGGCCGTCTTCACCTGGGCGGCCTTCTCAAGGCCGAGATCGGCGATGGCCTGCTCGCGCATCTTGTACTTCTGTACCTTCCCGGTGACCGTCATGGGGAAAGCGTCCACGAACTTCCAGTAGCGCGGGATCTTGTAGGTGGCGATGCGGCCCTTGCAGTAGGCGCGCAGCTCCTCGCCGGTGACCGTCACGCCCGGCCTGAGCTTCACCCACGCCATGAGCTCCTCGCCGTACTTGAGGTCGGGCACCCCGATGACCTGCACGTCGGCGATGTCGTGCCGGGTGAAGAGGAACTCCTCCACCTCGCGCGGGTAGATGTTCTCCCCGCCGCGCAGGATCATGTCCTTGATGCGCCCGACGATGTTGACGTAGCCCTCCTCGTCGAGGGTGGCGAGGTCGCCGGTGTGCATCCAGCGGCCGGCGTCGATGGCGAGGTGGGTGGAATGGGCGTCGTCCCAGTATCCGAGCATGACGCAGTAACCCCGGGTGCACAGCTCGCCCGGCGTGCCGCGCGGCACCACCCGGCCGCTGGAGGGGTCGACGATCTTGATCTCGACGTGCGGATGGACCCGGCCCACCGTCGACACCCGTTTCTCCAGCGGATCGTCGACTGCACTCTGGGTGGATACCGGCGAGGTCTCGGTCATGCCGTAGCAGATGGTGACCTCCGGCATGTGCATCTCGCGCTGCACCCGCTTCATGACCTCGATGGGACAGGGGGATCCGGCCATGATCCCGGTGCGCAGAGTCGAGAAGTCCGTCTTGGCGAAGTCCAGATGTTCGAGTTCGGCGATGAACATGGTGGGTACGCCGTAGAGCGCGGTGCACCTCTCCGCCTCCACCGTGCGCAGCACCGAAGCCGGGTCGAAGCTCTCCCCGGGGTAGACCATGCAGGCCCCATGGCTGGTGATGGCGAGGTTGCCGAGCACCATGCCGAAGCAGTGGTAGAGCGGGACCGGGATGCACACGCGATCGCGTGCGCTGTACCGGAGCGCCTCGCCGATGAAGAAGCCGTTGTTGAGGATGTTGTGGTGGCTGAGGGTCGCCCCCTTCGGGAACCCGGTGGTGCCGCTCGTGTACTGGATGTTGATGGGGTCGTCGGGGTCCAAGACCCGCTCGCGCTCGAGGAGCGCGTCTCCACCGCTGAGATGCCCCTCCTCGAGCAGCGCGTGCCAGTCCTCCCCGAGCACGAGCGTTTCGCGGTGACGCGGGCAGCGTTCTTCGACCTCGCGCACCATGGCGAGGTAGTCGGCTCCCCGAAAGCCGCGGGCCACGATGAGGAAGCTCGTCCCCGATTGCGTGAGCACGTGCTCGAGCTCGTGCACCCGGTAGGCCGGGTTGATGTTGACGAGGACGGCGCCGATGCGGGCCGTGGCGTACTGCACGACCACCCACTCGTGGCAGTTGGGCGACCAGATGCCGACCCGGTCGCCCTTGTTCACCCCCCGCGCGATGAGGCCGCGCGCTGCCAACTCGATCTCGTTCCACAGCTCGCGATAGGTGGCCCGGTACCCCTGGTGTGGAACGACCAGGGCTTCCGCATCCCCGAAGCGCGCAACCGTCCGCCGCAGGTTGTCGCCGATGGTCTCGCCGAGCAGCGGGTGGTCGCTCAGGCCGTGCACGTAGGAGGGTGCCTTCATGCTCGCTCCCAAAGGCCGGGGTTTCTTTAAGAAGCCTACGACGACCCGTGTGCGATCGAGAAGGGCCTCGGCCGACATCGCCCTTCACGGCGAGAGCGGCCGAAAGGCGCGGTGCGTTATGAGGCGTGGTGTGCGAGCCTCTTAAGCGGGGTGGCGGCAAGGACCCAAGGCGAGTTTGGGGCGACGTCGTCTCCCTCGACTGTCCCTGGCCACCGTCCCTTTGCCCCGGGATCCCGGGTGGATGGCGAAGGAGGCACCCGGCGCGCCACCCTTCGACGAGGGCGCCCACAACGGCCGATGCCCTCGAGGGCCGGGGGAGGCGGCCTCGCCTCGTCCTCGAAGAGGGACCGCCCTCTTCTGAGGAGGCGGCCCGATACGCTGGATGAGTCGGGCCGCCGCGGCTATGCTGCCCGCATCGAATGCACGAGGTGTTCGGCAACACCCTGGGCCTCAAGGCCTCCCAGCTGCACGCCCTCCGTCGCACCTACCGCCGCCGCGTCGATGCGCAGGACGTGGTCTCCCCCGAGCTGGCTCGCCACCTCACCGAGGTTTCGTTCGAAACGGGCCGCCAGGTGGGCGTGCTCCTCGATCGCAAGGGCGACGTGCAGGCGGTCATGGTGGGCGACGCCCGCCGGCTCGAGCTGCCGGACGTGGGCCGTGCCCGAGCCGGCTCGCACCGCCTGCGCGGGCTCCGGCTCGTCCACACCCATCTCAACGGGGAACCGCTCACCCGCGACGACCACACCGATCTCGCCCTCTTGCGCCTCGACCTCGTGGCCGCGGTCGAGGTCCTCAGGACCGGCCTGCCGGGAAAGGTGCACTACGCGCACCTGCTGCCGGAAAACCCCTCCGGCGCCATCTGGAAGGACGAGGTGGCCTTTACCGTCTACGAGCTCTCCTATCGGGCGCTCGCCGGTGCCCTGGCGCTCGAGGAGGAGTTCGCGCGAGCCGGAGCTGCACGCCGCACCGAGGGTCGCGAGCGGGCCCTGCTCGTGGGGGTGGGCGGCCGCCCGAGGACGCGCGAAGCGGCCCTTTCCTCGCTCGGGGAACTGCGCGAGCTCTCGCGCACGGCAGGGGTCGCCGTGGTCGATGCCATGCTGCAGATGCGCCGCGACCTCGACCCGCGCTACCTCATCGGCAAGGGCAAGCTCGGGGAGGTCGTGCTCCGCTCCATGCAGCTCATGGCGGACATGATCATCTTCGATGCCAACCTCACCCCCTCGCAGGCCACCCACATCGCCGAGGCCACGAGCCTCAAGATCCTGGACCGCACCCAGCTCATCCTCGACATCTTCGCCCAGCGCGCGCAGTCGGCCGACGGCAAGCTGCAGGTGGAACTTGCCCAGCTGCGCTACCTCTACCCCCGCCTGGCCGGAAGGGACGACTCGCTCTCCCGGCTGGCCGGCGGCATCGGCGGACGGGGCCCGGGCGAGACCAAGCTCGAGATCGACCGCCGGCGCGTGCGCGACCGGATCACCGCCCTCGAACGGCGCATCGAGAGCCTGTCGGCTCACCGGCAGATGCGGCGCAAGCAGCGCGCCGAGCGGGGCATGCCGGTCATCTCCATCGTCGGCTACACCAACGCCGGCAAGTCCACCCTCCTCAACACGCTCACCGACTCGCAGGTCCTCGTCGAGGACGTGCTCTTCGCCACCCTCGATCCGACCAGCCGGCGACTGCGCTTCCCGCGCGACCGCGAGGTGATCATCACCGACACCGTGGGTTTCATCCGGGATCTGCCCGAGGATCTGGTGGCCGCCTTCCGGGCCACTCTCGAGGAGCTCGGCGACGCGGACCTGCTCCTCCACGTGATCGATGCGAGCGACCCTCGCTTCGAATCGCAGGTGGAGGCCGTGCTCGGGATCCTGCGCGACCTCGGCCTCGAATCGAAGCCGCGACTGCTCGTCTTCAACAAGGCCGACCTGCTGCCGGAGGGGCAGGCCCTCTCTTTGGCTCACCAGCTCGGCGGGGTGGCGGTGAGCGCGAGTACGCGCGCGGGACTCGAGGATCTCCTCCACCGCTGCGATGAGACCCTCTTCAACGACGGGAAGTTGAGCTTCGCCGAGGTGGAGGCCTCGGCGAAGCGGGAGCAAGGGCCGCGGGCGGATTTCGGGCGAGGTTCGCTCGCCGCCACCGAGCCGCCGCGGCTTGTGCCTCGGGCGTCGCTATTGAGGCGCTGAACGGCGAGGCGGCCGGCCAAAGCCGGATGAGCCGAGGGAGGGCCCGCCGGGCCGGCTAGCCCTTCGCGGCGGGTCGCACCCTTCCTCGGCCGGGGAACACCGGGCGCGACCGCGGTTTTCAATCTCCTCGAGGTCACCTGCGCCGCGCGCCTACCTGGCCAGGCTGGCTCGCGCCGCGCAAATGGCTTACCTTCGCGGCCTTCATGGCCCCGCCGCGCCTCGCCATCGGATTCGCAAGCCTCCTCGCCCTCCTCGCCGCCTGCTCAAAGCCGGGGGACGAGGGAGCGCGCCACGGCATCTTCGGCTCGGCGAAGGCACCTCGCCCGGTCAGCTTCGACCCCACCCGACCCCAGGAGGGCCTCGCCCTCTCGGCCGAAGAGGCGGCTTCCCGCATCGGCTCACTCGCCTTCTCGGCCGACGTCACCTGGAGCGTCGCCCGGCAGGGTGGCGAGGCGGTGCGCACGACCGAGCACCACCAGCTGCGGCAGCTGCAGGGCGGCGACTTCGAGCTCACCGCCGACCTCGACCCCACCTCGGCTCCGGGCTCCGAGGCGGGCAAGCACATCGTCTTCGCGCACGGCGTGACCTACGCGAAGGAACGGTATGCGCCCTGGCGCGAGCGCAGCGGGGATCACGGAGAAGAGGCTCGGCGCGAGCGGGACGAGAGCTTCCGGCTAGCGAGCGAGCTCGCCCAGCTCTGCGGTCCCGCCCTCGCCCTCCAGAACGGCGGCGAGACGACCGTGCTCGGCCGGCGTGCGCTGCGCTACCGGCTCTCGCTCTCGGGCAACCTGCCGCACGAGGAGGCGCCGCCGACCGATCTGCCCGGCGGCGCCTACGACCCGGATACTGCACGAAGAGTGGACTTCCTCGAGGGGCGCGTCCCGGTGGCCCTCAGGGGTGAAGTCCTGCTCGACGCGGCGACCGGCGTGCCGCTCAAGGTGGAGCTCGAGGGCGCCTTCACCGAGAAGAAGGACCCCCTCCTCAGGGCCGAAGTGGCGCTCGCGGCGAGCCTCACCCAGCTCGGAGGGGCGGTGGCGCCGGTGGCGCCCCCGCCCGACGTCCTCCCGGACGAGCGACGACCGAGGGGGGTGGCCCGGGCCCTCGAGGCGGCCGGACTGCGCAAGGCCACGGGTACGCCGGAGAAGGAGAACGAAGAGGAGCCTGACGAGGCTCCCTCGCCCTAGCGCCCAGGCCCCGAGGGGGCGGGCCTGGCATGGCGCCTCCACTCGACCATGAGGCAGCGATCCTGGACCACCTTGATGCCGGCACGGGCAAGCTCTTCGGCCACCGCGTCGTTGCGGATGCCTTGCTGGAACCAGACCGCGCGCGGCGCGAGCTTCTTCATGTCGGGGAGGTGCTTTTCAAGGTCGGCCGGACGCCTGAAGACGTCGAGGATGTCGACCTTTCCCGAGATGGCGGCGAGGTCGCGCTCCACCTTTTTGCCCAGGATCTCCCTCGCCTCCGGATAGTAGACCGGCACCGGCACGAGCTCCACGCCGGCCGACCTTAGGTAAGCCGGAACGTAGTAGGCCGGCTGGTCCTTCTGCGCCTCGGTCTTGATGCCGAGCACCGCCACCCGCTTCGCTCCTCGGATGAGCTCGCCGATGCCCTCGTCGTCCTCGATGAGATTCTGTCGGTAGTCCAAAGGTCACCCCAAGGTCTCTCATAACGCGGCCTCGCCAAGGGTGCCTCTTTGCAGGCGAGGGGAGGGTTCTCCCCTGCTCGCGCGCTAGCCTGCCGGACGGACTCGGCTTTTTTTGAGATGGCCCCGGGCGTGAGTCAAAATCTGGACGCCGGGTGATCGCCGCCTACCATGGACCTGACCCGGGCGCTATCGGCTCGCCCGGCGCGAGGTGTCCATGTACACGAAGAAGGGGGCGGGCACAGTCGAGGTGACCGAGAGCGCGGCCCAGGCGCTGTTGCGCCGCGGCGAGGTCACCGAGCTCGGGCCCGAAGAGGAGAAGGTGATGCGCATGCGGCTCGGCGCGTCGCTCCCGCTCTCGACCCGCCTCGGCCGGCTGCCCCTCGCCACCGACGCCGAGATCGAGCTCCTCGCTTACGAGATCGAGGCCTACCTGCACCTTCGAGAGAGGAGCCGCCTTCCTCGGACGAGCTCGCGCGCCAAGGAGAAGATCGTGCGGGCCCTGCGCAGGAAGGCCTAGAGCTTCGCCACGAGCGCCCTCGCGGAGAGTGCGAGCGGGGGCGCCTCCTTCCCTGGGGAGAAGCCTTGCGCGAGCAGGCGCGCCAGCTCGGCCGCGGAGCGCGGGTTCTTCCACCAGTCTTCATCGAAGCGCTCGACGAGGACGGCGCGCTCTCGCTCGGCTTGCGCCGCTCCGAGCAGCGCGGCGGCGAGCGCACCCGCATCGCCGTCGCGCGCGCAGAGCCCGAGCGGCCAGGCGACGAGCGTGGCGCGCGAGAGTGCCTCGCGGTGGGCCTCGTGCCAGGCGGAGCCGGACATACCCCGCTCCACCTCCGACGCCACCCGGCAGGCCGCGGCCCGGGCGCGGAGCCTGAAGAGCTCCCGCAGGCTCAGCGCGCGCACGAGATCGCCGGCGCGCTTTTTGTCCACCCTGAGTCGTGAGAGGAGGAAGCCCGGATCGAGGAGGAGGTGCGCGAGGAGCGTCCCCCCGGTGAACGTGGCCGCCGGCGGCCGGCGGTGCGCGGGAGCGCGCGCCGCCGCGATGGCCTGCCCGACCGCCTCGAACAGGCCCAGGTAATCGGCCGCGCCGCCCTGCCGGCGCAACGACACGTTCACTCCGTGCGCATGGGCTCCCGGCCACTGCGCCGGACGGGCCCCCTCCTCGAGGTTCACCTCGTCGAGTTGGAGCCGCAGCGGGCCGGCGGTCTCCCTGAGCAGCCCCTCGAGCGCGCCGCGGGGGAACACGCCGTCGAAGCTCGGCAGGGCGAGCACGAAGAGGAGGTCGGAACGCTCGGGGTCGCCCGCGGGCGGCGGCGGCAGGGAGGCCTCGCGCCTGAAGAGCCACCCGAGCACGTCCTGGTAAGCGTCGTCGGAGGCCGAGAGGACCTCGTCGGCCGCCACCACGGCCTCCCAGTCCGGGGTGAGACCCAACTCGGCCCGGGCGCGGGCGCGCTCCTCCACCGCCGCCTCCCGGGCCCCGAGCCTTGCCGCTCGCGCCACCTCGCGCCCGAGGATGAGCCTCTTGCCCCGGTCCCGCTCGCGGACAAGCGCGAGCTGGCCCTCCTCGAAAGAGACCACGCCGTCCGGGGAGGCGATGGTCCTTTTCGCCTCCTCCGCTCTCCAGGCCTCCTCGCTCGCCGCCTGTACCCGCTCCACGCGCAGTCGCGCCACCTCCGCGGCGAGATCCGCTTCCCCAAGCGCCTTCACCGTCTCGCGGTGAGCCGCCCGGGCGTGGGCGGAGAAGTGCGACGCGAGGTCTGGCGACGCGACGAGTCCGGCCACGTGGCGGTGGCGTTCCAGGGCGAGCCCGGAAAAGAGCGCATCGGCCTCGGCGGCGAGGAGTTCTTGGTCCACGGGGTCCATGTGCGGCTCCTCGCCCCCTCGCGGCAGCCTTTACCTCGGGGAGGGCGGCAGGAGTTTCAAGACAGGGCCCTTGTACGCCTCGGGGGGCCTGCGAGGATCGAGTCGGGAAACAGCCTACGCGTCCGGCGGCGCGACGCTGCCGCCGGACAGGGCCGGCGCAGGTTCGACCCCGCTGCGCCAACCGGGCCGAGATCCATAAATACCTCTGTTATTTCAGACGGATGGATGGATTCCAGCGGGGCCTCCTGGCACTCGATGTGCTCGACTGCTTGACAGCCGCTGTCGAAACCCTAATTTCCAGTGTGGAGATTTTGGCAATGCCTCTCTACGAATACGATTGTCCCGAGTGCGGCCGCTTCGAGGTGCTGCAAAGGCTCTCCGACCGGCCCATCGAGAAGCACAGCTGCGGCAGGCAGGTGAAGAAGGTCATGAGCGCTGGGGCGTTCTCCTTCAAGGGTTCCGGGTTCTACGTCAACGACTACAAGAGCAAGTCGGCCAAGACGGAGGCCCCTGCCTGCGACAAGCCGAAGAGCGAGGCCTGCGGGAGCTGTCCGGCCAAGACGGCGGCAGCCTAGAGTTCGTTGCGCCGCCTGCTCCTCTCCGCCACCCCTTCCGACGAAGGCGAAAGGCTCGATCGGTTCATCGCCCTGAAGGGCGGTGTATCGCGAGGTCTCGCGCGGCGGGTCCTCGAGCGAGGAGGTGTCTTCCTCGACGGCCGCCGTTGCAAGGTGGCGAGCCGCCTCGTGCGCGCGGGTCAGGAGGTCGTCGTCAATCTGGAGGAGAGCGGGCGCTCCGTCGAAGCGCCCGCCGCCCTGGAGCGGACGCGCCTCCTTTTTCTCGACGAGCACCTCGTGGCGGTCGACAAGCCTGCCTTCGTGGCCGCCCAGCCCACGCTCACCACCGACCGGGGTGTGCTCCCCGAACTCGTAGGAGATCTCCTCCGGTCGAAGGTGACGCCCGTCCACCGTCTCGACCGGCAGACCTCCGGGGTGACCCTCCTTGCCCGCTCGCCGCGCGCCATGGCGGCCCTCACCGAGGCCTTCCGGGAGAGGACGGTGGAAAAGACTTACCTCGCTCTCTGCGCCGCGGCACCGCGGCCGGCCGAGGGTCGCCTCGAGGCTCCGCTCGGGCCCGATCCGACCCGTCCCGGCCGTCGCCGGGTCTGTGCTTCCGGAGAGGAGGCGGTGACGCGGTACCAGACGCTCCGCACTGGCCCGTCGGGCACCTCGCTCGTCCTGTGCTCTCCCGAAACTGGCCGCACCCATCAGATACGGGCCCATCTCGCCTACCTGGGCGCGCCGCTTCTCGGCGACGTGCGCTACGGCGGACCGCGCAGCGTCCTCGGGGTCGACGTTCCGCGGGTCATGCTGCACGCCCGCCGGCTCTGCATCGACCATCCCTTCACAAAGGCGCCGCTCGTCTTCGAGGCACCGGTCCCGGACGACTTCCTCCTCCTCCTGCGTGCCCTCGTCCCGGCCGGATCTGCTCCCGAGGCGCCCTGACCGGTCGCCTTCACAGGGCGCCCGCAGGGAAGGGTGGCTTCTTCGGCCGTTCCCGACCAGACTAAGGGTGCATGGCGACGAGCGATCGGGCGGCACGGGCCCGGGCGGACGAAGGAAGCTTCACCCCTTACATCCCCTCCGAGGCGAAGCTCAGCGAATTCACAGTTCGTGCAGTCCTCCTTGGTGCGCTGCTCGGGATGGTGTTCGGCGCCTCCTCGCTCTACCTCGTCCTCAAGGTGGGTCTCACCGTGAGCGCCTCCATTCCGGTGGCGGTGATCTCCATCACCCTCTTTCGCCTCGCCTCCAAGTTCGGGGGCAGAGACGCGACCCTCCTCGAGAACAACATCGTGCAGACGGCCGGCTCGGCGGGCGAGTCGATCGCCTTCGGGGTGGGGGTCACCATGCCGGCCATCATGATCCTGGGATTCGACCTCGAGGTGACGAGGGTCATGCTGGTGGCGGTCCTGGGAAGCCTGCTCGGCATCCTCATGATGATCCCGCTCAGGCGAGCCCTCATCGTGGCCCAGCACCAAAGTCTCAAGTATCCCGAGGGAACCGCCTGCGCCGAGGTCCTGAAGGCGGGCGCCTCGCCGGAGTCCCGGGCGGCCGCCTCGGAGCGGTCGCGCGCCGCGGAGGCCCGGCGCGGCGAGAACGCCCTCTCCGCCCGGACCATCTTCACCGGGTTCTTCGTCGGCCTCGCCTACAAGACCGTGATGGTGGCCCTGAAGGGCTTCAAGGACGTGCCGGAGCGGCTGCTCGGTCCTCCCCTGGCGGGCGGCTCCCTCTCGGCCGAGATCTCGCCCGAGCTCCTCGGCGTGGGCTACATCATCGGGCCCAAGATCGCCTCGGTCATGTGCGCAGGGGGCGTACTCGCCTATCTCGTCCTCATCCCCATGATCAAGTTCTTCGGGGACCTCGTCCCGGGGACCCTCACCCCCGGCTCGCTCCCCATCCGCGAGATGGGCCCGGCCCAAATCCGCGGCGCCTACGTGCTCTACATCGGCGCGGGAGCGGTGGCGGCCGGAGGCATCGTCAGCCTTTTGCGGTCGCTGCCCATCATCGCGCGCGGCCTCAAGGAGGGGCTGAGCGGGATGGGAGAGGCCGGCGCGGGCGGGCCGGCGCGTCGCACCGAGCGCGAGTTGCCGGGGACGCTGGTCTTCGGCGGCATCGCCGCCCTCGTCCTCGCCATCGCCCTCGCCCGACCGCTTCACATGAACGGCCTCGGCGCGGTCCTGGTCGTGGCTTTCGGGTTCTTGTTCGTCACCGTCTCCTCGCGGCTCACCGGCGAGATCGGCTCCTCTTCGAATCCCGTTTCCGGGATGACCGTGGCCACCCTCCTCCTCACCTGCCTCGTCTTCCTCGTCCTCGGCTGGACGGGCAGCCGCTACTACGTGACCGCCCTGTCGGTCGGCGCGGTGGTGTGCATCGCCGCCTCCAACGCGGGCGCCACCTCCCAGGATCTCAAGACGGGGTTCCTCGTCGGCGCGACCCCACGGCTCCAGCAGGTTGCCATCCTCATCGGCGCGCTTCTGTCGGCCCTGGTCCTCGGCCCCATCCTCCTGCGTCTCAATGCCTCCGCCACGACCTACGTGCCGGTGGCCGAAGTCGCTCCTCACGGGCTCACGGTCGCGCCGAGCAGCCTTCCGGGCACGCGCGAGCGTCCTCCCGCCGCCGAGGTGGGAGGTGAAGCGGCCGACTTCCTCGTGTGGAACAAGGCCGACAGCCTGGGCGGGCCCCCCGGCCGCTATCTCGTGGACGGGGCGGGGCGCGCACGGTGGCTCGTCGACCCCGGCATCAACGGCATCCACCCGAAGCGGGCTGACGGGACCTCGGTGCGCAAGTTCGACGCGCCCAAGGCCACCCTCATGTCGTACATCATCAAGGGGATTCTGGACCGGCAGCTCCCGTGGGAACTCGTCCTTTTCGGCGTCATGATCGCGGTCGTGCTCGAGCTCTCGGGGATTCCCTCGCTCGCCTTCGCGGTGGGCGTGTACCTGCCGCTCTCCTCCTCGACGCCGATCCTCGTCGGGGGAGCCCTGCGCTGGCTCGTCGACCGCCGGCGTCGCCGCGCCCTCTCGGCGCGCGGCCTGTCCGAGGAGGAGCTTTCCGCCCAGGCCGACAAGAGCCCGGGGGTGCTCATGGCCTCGGGATACATCGCGGGGGGCGCCATCGCCGGCATCGTCATCGCCTTCATGGCCGGGCTGCTCGAGCGAGCGGACGCCGCGCTCACCGCCTGGTCCACCGCCCACAACCCGTTCTTCGCCGGAGCGAGCGCGGACCTGCTCGCGCTCCTGCCCTTCTCGGCGCTCTGCCTGCTCCTCCTCTTCACCGGTTACGAGTGCGTCCTCGCCCGCCGGAAGGGGGGCGCGCCTTTCGACGTCTAGGGCGGCGCTCGCCCTCACCCGGGCCCAAGGAGAAGACCTCCCTGCGCACGAGCGCGCGCAGGACGAGCCTGCGCTCCGAGGGATAGTGCAGGCGTTCGCAGGCCCGGTGCGGCTCGAGCCAGGCCACCTCGTCGACCTCCTCGCCCGGCTCCCACTCGAAGTCCTCCTCGAATTGCATCTCGTAGAAGACGGCGAGCTTCGGTCGCCGCCCCACGAGATAGAAGGTGAGCCCGGCGAAGCGCAGGATCCGGGCGCCCGCGCCGGTCTCCTCCCTCACCTCGCGCAGCGCGGCCTCGCCGAAGCTCTCGCCGCGCTCGAGCTTGCCCTTGGGCAACGACCAATCGTCGTGGCGCGGCCGGTGGACGACGGCGAGCCTCCATCCCGCGGAAACGCGGCGCCACAAAAGGCCCCCCGCGGCCAAGATGAGCCACCGGCGCAGGCCCCGGGGGCGCTTTTTCGCCATCGCGCGAATTCTAGCCGCGGGCCGGGGCCCCGGCGAACCTCAGTGCGCCGACTCCGCCGCGAACAGGTCGGCGAGCTTCCTCAGATCCTGCGACGCGATGTCCGACACGAGCGCGTAGCCGACCCCGCCCGCCCGCCACCTCGCCACCGCGAACCCCCGCGCGCTCGACAGGGCGGGCTCGTTCTCCGGAAGATCCGGCAGTCCATCGCCCCGGAAGGCGAGCAGGGTGACGGCGTGCCGGCCCAGGTGGTACTCCACCACCGCGGCCTTGCGATCGAGGAAGTACCCGATGGCGCCGCCGGAGAGGTGCAGGTCGGGTACCTCGGGTACGGGCACCACCGGCGCGAAGTCGAGACGGCCCTCGAACCACGGTTTCACCTGGTGGTTGATCCCGCTCTCGATCTCGAGCGGGTGCTCGCTCACGAGGACCCGGAGATGGTCGTTCACCGCCTCGCCGGTCAGCGTGGCGAGGGTGACGCCCCCCGGGCCGCCGCGTTCGAAGAGGACGAAGAGCGACACCGCGAGGCAGGCCGCGAGACCCGTCGCCGCCAGGCCCGACCGGGAGGAGGCCCACCGGCGCAGCGTGCGAAGCGGCCGGGAGGGCACGGCCTCGGCCTCGCCCTCGGCTGCGAGGCTCCTCTCGAGCTCTTGCCTGAGCGAGCTCGGAGCCGCCTCGCGAAGCAGGGTCGCCTGGAGGAGGTCGTCGAGCGTCCGTTCCACCGCCTCGGCACGCTGGCAGGAAGGGCACGCGGCGAGATGGGCGCTCACGCTCTCGCCGAGCGGGGGCTCGAGACCCTTGCGGCGCGTGTCGAGCAGGAGGAGCTTCACTTCTTCGCAGTCCATGATCACCTCGCGTACTCCGCGAGCGCGCTCCGCAGGGCGGCTCGCGCTCGCGAGAGGCGCGACTTCACCGTGCCCACCGCACACTCCATCACCTCCGCCATCTCCGTCTCGGTGAGCCCTTCCACGTCGAGGAGGATGGCGGTCCTCGCCTCCTCGCTGAGCTTGCCCAGGGCCGCCTCCACCTCGCTCGCCACCAGGCCGCGCATGGCCTCGAGTTCGAGATCGCCACGGAGCCAGGCGTCGGGCTCCGGGGCCTCCTCGAGCGCAGCATCGGGCTCGATCCGGTGACGGCGTTCCCTTCGCCAGCGGTCGAGGTGGAGATTGCGCAGGATGCGCAGGAGCCAGGGCTTGAGCTGGCTACCCTCTTCGAAGCCACCCGCAGCCCGCAGAGCACGGGCAAAGGTCTCCTGAACCAGATCCTCCGCCTCCCCCGGGTGGCGGGTGAGGCGGCGCGCCACGCGATAGAGCACGTCGAGATGAGCGAGGCAGGCCTGGCCCATCTCCTGTCGATTCCTACGCTCGCGCGGAAGGCTCACCAAGTTCATGCGAGTCGGGCCGCTCCTCCCGAGGGGCGGGCGAAGATCATCTTCCGACGTGCCCTAACGCCGCAGCATTGAGAACCGTTCCCGGAGGGGAGTCCACGGAACGATCGGGGCGAGTCCACCGTCTCCAGGGCTCGAGACCTCTGGAAGGGAGTCGCTCCATGATCACAAGACCATTCGACCGCAGGGCCTTTCTCCGCATCGCCGGCGCTTCTCTTGGCGCCGGCGCGCTCTACCGGGTGTTACCCGCCGTGGCGCGAGGCGCCGAGGCGAGTGACCTCGCTCGAAACCAGGTGCGCGCACACGGGGAGGCCCTTGCCCCCTTCACCTTCGCCCAGCTCTCCGACACCCACGTCGGGTTCGAGGGCCCGCCCAACCCCACCGGGACCCGCGCCTTCGAGCGCGCCGTCGAGGTGGTGCAAAGCCTGCGCCCGCTTCCCGACCTCGTCCTGTTCACGGGCGACCTCACCCATGACAGCGAGAAGCCCGGGGAAGCGTTAAGGCGCATGCGGCGCTTCCGCGAGATCGCAGGCCGGATCCGAGGACCCCAGATCCGGATGGTGCCGGGCGAGCACGACGCCGGCCTCGACGGCGGCAAGCTCTTCCGGGAGGTGTTCGGCGAGCCGAACTACTCCTTCGAGCACCGCGGCGTCCACTTCGTCGCGCTCGACAACGTCTCGCGGCCCAAGCCCGAGGTCGGCCCAGATCAGCGCGCCTGGCTCGAGAAGGACCTGAGCCGCTTCGAGCCGACCACCCCCATCGTGGTGTTCACCCACCGACCGCTCTTCGACCTGCGGCCGGACTGGGAGTGGTTCACCCGGGACGGCGACGCGGTGATGCAGATCCTCTCGCGCTTCGAGAACGTGACCGTGCTCTACGGTCACATCCACCGGGAGGACGTGCACGAGACGGCGCACGCCCACCACTACGCGGCGCGCTCGCTCATCTTCGCCTTTCCCGACCCCGCCTCGAACGAGCCCAAGAAGCCACTCCCCTTCGATCCGGAACAGCCCTTCCGCGGGCTCGGCCTGCGCCGGGTGCGCGCCGTCCCGGGGGCGCCGCCCACCGCCATCGACGTGAGCTGCGACGAGATCGAGCTCACCCTCGCCGAGCGCTCCGGCACCGAGGGATTCCAGCAGCTCCTCCGCCCCACCTCACTCTGAGAAGAGAAGGAGACCTCTCCATGCGAACCCGCCACATCTTAGTCGCCACCGTCGCCGCGCTCGCCCTTCTTTCCTTCCACCGACCGGCCCAGGCCGCCGACCCTCGGGTGATCGAGATCACGGCCCGCCGCTTCGAGTTCACCCCCAAGGTCATCACCCTGAAGCAGGGGGAGCCCGTCATCCTGCGCGTGAAGAGCGAGGACGTGACCCACGGCTTCTTCGAGCGCACGCTCGGCCTCGACGCCGACCTCGAGCCTGGAAAGCCGGTCGACATCCCGCTCACGCCGAAGGCCCCCGGCCGCTTCACCGTCATCTGCGATCACTTCTGCGGCGCCGGCCACGGCAACATGAACATGACCATCGTCGTCGAGTGAGGGGCCCGTGACCGTCCGGCCTGCTGCGCGCCTCCTCATCCTCTTCACGTTGCTCGGGGCTTGCCGGGCCACCCCGCCCGGCCCGCTCGAGAAGCGGGTGGCCGCCCTGGTGAAGCGCCGGATCACCGTGGGCGGCCGCGACGAGAGAAACCCCTTGCCGGACACCCCCGACAACCTGGCTCGCGGCCGGAGCGCCTTTGCCTCCTACTGCACGGCTTGCCACGGCCTCGACGGCCAGGCCACCGGCGTGCCCTTTGCGCGCGCCATGTCCCCTCCGGTCCCCTCCCTCGCCTCCCCCGAGGTCCAGGCCTACAGCGACGGCCAGCTGCGCTGGATCGTGGAGAACGGGCTCTTTCCCTCGGGGATGCCCGCCTCGCGCGGCCTGCTCTCGGGCGAGGAGATGTGGCGCATCGTGCTCTTCGTGCGCCACCTCCCGCCCGCCGGCAGCTTGGGCGATCCACCCGCCTACCTTCACTCGCCGCCCGGTAGCCCCTGCGCCGCGCGCTGAGGAGCGGAGAAGGGTTCGCCACCCTGCCCGGCGAACCAGGAAGCGGCGCTCGCCCCTTGCGCCTCGCGCAGGCTGGCGCAGGTCTCGACGCGCTCGAGCGCTCCGGGGAGGCAGTGCGACAGGGCCGGCCAGCGCTCGACCTGCCGCAGGAGAAACCGGCTCAGGGGCTCGACCCGCTCCTTGTCGCACAGCCGCGAGGCGAGGTCGGGTAAGAGCGGGTCCTCCTCGGCGACGAGGGACGGGGCGAGCGCCCCAAACTGCTTCTGCAGCACCTTCCAGGCCGCCTCGCGGCTCTCGGGTTCGCGGGCCTGCAAGAACACCACACGAGCTCGCTCGTCAGCGGTGAGGTGCGTATCGCTCGCGAGCGAGAGTGCGCGCGGGGAGAGCGCGGGTTCGAAGGCCGCGCCGAGCGCCTTGAGGAGGCCGGCCCGCTCGACCTCGTCCCGGGTGACGGAGAGGCGGGCCGCCATCTCGTCGAAGCGGGCGGCATCGCCTTCCCTCACCGCCGCCTCGAGCGCCACCGGCGCGAGCTCCGGGCTCACCTCGCTCCTGTGGAAGCGGCCGTCGCCCAGGCCGGCGTAGGCGAGACCGCGCGCCGCGAGGACCCGGGTCACCTCCGGGTCGCGTGCCACCTCCACCATGAACTCGGCCAACTCCCGGCGCAGCCAGCGGCGAGAACTCGGCTCGTCGTGAGCGGGCTCGAAGCCGAGCTCGCGCAGGGGTAGGCGGTAGAGCTCGGCTGCCCTCGCCCGCGCCGTCGTCCGCGCCTCCTTCGGCACGAGTTCCTCGATGGCCTCCTCGAGGAGCGGCATGGCCGAGGTGGCGACCCGCGGATCGCCGTCCCGGGTGAGCGGGGCGAGCATGGCGAGCGCCTCGGCGAACCGCAGGCGCCCGGCGCGCACCGCGGCGCGCAGCGACTGCGCGAAAAAGAGCCGCTCGGGGTCGGTGAGGTGCGGGTAGCCGCTGTCCCGCAGCCGGTTCAGGTCCTCCGGCCGCAGCGCAAAGCGGTAGTAGGCGAGGCCCCCCGCTCCCGGCATGAACCAGCGCGGGCAGCTCGGGACGGTCAATGACCCGTGCCCGTTCTCGACGAGGGTACAGGCCTCCCCCACCGAGCCTGCCGCCTCGTAACGGACGCACACCGGCAGCGCGTACACCGGATCGGGGGCCGGGCGAGCCCCGAGTGGATGCTCGCGCTCGACCTTGAGCTCGATGCGAGGTCCGTCGGCACCGCAGACAGAGCGGGCCACGACGAGCGGCACGCCGGGCTGATCGAGCAGGCTCCTGAGAGACGGGGCGAGATCGCGACCGGCCGCGTGCGATAGCACCGCCATGAGTTCGTCGGCGCTGCCGTTGCGGTGCTGGTGCTCCCGCAGGTAGACCGCCACCGCCCCGCGAAACCGCTCCTCCCCGAGCAGGCGCTCGAACCCCGCCAGCACCGCCGCCCCCTTGGCATAGGCAACCGGCCCGAACTGCGCGGCGATGTCGTCGCTCTTCTCCGGCATGTGCCGGACAGCGACCGCCGTGCCGAGGGCGTCTTCGTCCATGACCGCGTCCACCTCGACGAGCGCGCGCATCCTCTCCTCGAACTGCGGGCGGTAGGCCTCGACCACCTTCCATCCCATGAGCTCGGCGAAGGACTCCGAGAGCCACACGTCGCGCCAGCTGGCCGCCCCGGAGAGGTCCCCGAACCATTGGTGTGCGAGCTCGTGCGCCAGCAGCTCGGCCGCTTCGGCCTGGGCTTCCCCGTCCTCGCTGCGCTCCCCGGGCACGAGGAGGCCCTCCCCGAAGAGAATCGCGCCGGCGTTCTCCATTCCGCCGTCGAAGCCCGGAGAGAGCACGAGGTCGAGCTTCTCGTAAGGGAAGGCCAGCCCGGTCAGCTCTTCCAGCTCCGGGACGAGCGTGCGGGTGGCCTCGAGCGCGAAGCCGAGACCCTGGGCGAGGCCGCGCGGGGCGAGGCCACGCAGGGGCAGGGCCCGCCCGCGCACCGCATCGGCGGAGAGGGGCGAGGGCGTCCTCACCTCGAACGGCCCCACCCCCGCGAAGATGAGCTCGGTGGGGAGCGGAGGGGTCCGGGCGAAGCGCACGCGCTTCATCCCACCTTCGGTCTCCTCCTCGGCCACCACCGGAGCGTTGGAGACGGCCGTGTCGCCGGCGGGAACGGTGAGGGTGAGGTCGAAAGGGGCGCGGAAGTACGGGTCGTCGAAGCAGGGGAAGATGCGCCGCGCGTCGATGGGCTGGGCCTGCGTGTAGACGTAGGCCTCACCGTCGGCGAACACCCGGAAGAGCCCGTGTGGCTCGGAGTTCAGGGCCCCCGCGAAATCGAGGTGGAGGGTGGCGCGCCCGGCCGGGAGCTCGTGGGCGATGCGCACGCGCGCCACGCCTTCCCTTCCCTGCTGCAGGGTGGCCTTGACCTGGATCCCTTCGGACTCGACGTAGACCTCCTCCACGCTGAGCTCGCGCAGGTTGAGCCAGAAGGCCGAGAGTGGCCGCTCGAGCTCGAGCTCGATGTCCACCGCACCTTCGAACTTTTCCCGCTCGGGGCTGACGGTGAGCTCGAGGTCGTAGGCGAGGGGGCGCACCTCGCGTGGAAGCTCGACCTCGGGCGGCACCTCGGCCTCGGGCGCGGGCGGCAGGGCCCGCACGCAGGCGAGCAGGAGCAGGGCAAAAAGCGCGGTGAATCGCATCGCGCCAATCTACTCCAGGGCCGTTTTTCGCCGAAGGAGGCGGCCGAACGAGCCTCACGCCACGCACCAGAAGTCCTCGAGTTCGACGAAACCCCGGCTCACGAGCTCGGCGCGGATGAGAAGTCGCGCGCCCTTCGCGCCCACCGCCACGAGCAAAGGGAACCGGCCGCGCAGCCGTCCCGCCTCCTCGAAAAAAAGGACCCTCGCCCCGCGCACGGTCCGACCCACTTTCCTCCTGTCCACATCGAGGAAGTACGCCACCCGGATGCCCTCGCCGGCCAGGGCGTCGGCGAAAGCCTTCCCCGTCTCCCCGGCGCCCCACAGCACCACCTCCTGCTGGCGGGCGAGATGGGTACGGCGCAGGTACGCGCACTTCAGGGCGATGTGCCGCTCGAGGCTGTACCGGGGGTCCCGGCGTGTGGCGCGCCCCGCGCCCTCCCGCCAGAGGAAGAGCGGACAGGGCACGTTGCAGAGCGCGCCGCCCGCCTCGCTCACGCGCAGCCAGAGGTCATAGTCCTCCGCAAAGGGACCTTCCCGCCAGCCGCCGAGCCCCTCCAGGACCGCCCGGCGGATCACGGCGGCCGGGTGCACGATGGGCGCCTCCACCAACAGATCGCGAGCCACGAGCGAGGGGGTTATGAGATCGTTCAGCCAGGCGAGATAGTGCCGCATCCCCTCCCTCACCGCGCGGCGGGGAAAGGCGCGTACTCGACATCCGACCGCCCAGAGCTCCGCCTTGGCTCGCAGGGCCTCGAGCTGCCGCTCCAGGCGCCGGGGGTGCGAGAGATCGTCGGCGTCCATGCGGGCGACCATCTCGGCGTCGCAGCGCTCGAGGGCGCGGTTGAGCGAACGGGGGATCCCCTCCCCCGGCGAGCGCACGAGCAGGACGCGGCGATCCTGCTCGGCGAGAAGGGCGAGCACCTCGGCCGTCCCGTCGCGCGATCCGTCGTCCACCGCCACGAGCACGAGGTCGCGCACACTCTGGCGCAGGATGGAGCGCGCTGCCGCCCGCACCGTGGAGGCGGCGTCGCGCGCCGGCATGAGGACCGCCACCCGCGGCATCTCGGCGCTCCCAGCCCGCGACCTCCCGGCCGGGCGCTCCCTCGACTTCTCCATCAAAGAGCGGCGACGCGCAAGTCGGGCACGCCGACCTCAGAACGCCGGCTCCGGCGAGGCGTCGCTTTACGGCGGCCGCGCCCTCTGCGAGCCTCTCGACCCCATGGACGACCTTCCGGGCCTCGAGCCGCGGGCGATGTGGCACTCCTTTCTCACCCTGTCGGCCATCCCGCGCCGCCCCGGAGCAGAGGAGGCAGCGGCGAACTTCGTCGCCGAGGAGGGGAGGGTAAACGGCTGCACGGTCGAGCGCGATGCGGCCGGCAACGTGCTCCTTCGCCAAAGGGCGACACCGGGGCAGGAAGACCGTCCCGGGCTCGCCCTGCAGGCCCACCTCGACATGGTCTGCGAGAAGGATGCGCGCTCGGCCCACGATTTCGCTCGCGATGCCATCGCGGTGTGGAGGGACGGGGACGACCTGCGCGCGCGGGGGACGAGCCTCGGCGCCGACAACGGGATCGGCGTGGCGGCCGCGCTGGCGGTGCTCTCCGAACGCGACCTTCGCCACGGTCCGCTCGAGATCCTCTTCACGGTGGACGAGGAGCGAGGGCTGAACGGAGCGAGGGCGGTCTCTCCCGGCTGGCTCAAGGCGAAGAAGCTCGTGAACCTCGACAGCCAGGCCGAAGGAGTGCTCATCGTCGGTTGCGCGGGCGCCCTCGACACCGTCGCCGTCCGCGAGGTATCCCTCGAGCTGCCGCCGGCCGGCCTGGCTGCGCTGCGGATCTCGGTCGACGGTCTCGCCGGGGGACACTCCGGCATCGACATCGCCCGGGGGCGGGGGAACGCCATCCGCATCCTCTCCCAGGTCCTCCTCGCCCTCGGCGAGGACGGGCCTCTCCGGCTCGCCTCCATCGAGGGGGGGACGAAGAGAAATGCCATTCCCCGCGAGGCCACGGCGGTGGTGTGCGTCGACCCGGCGCGAGCGCAGCGGCTGCGCGAGCAGGTGTCCCGCCAGGAAGCTGCCTTCAGAGAAGCCCTGGGAACCCTCGAGCCGGCCCTCGCCTTGAAGGTGGAGGAAGCCGCCCCGGTGAAGGTCATGGCTCCGGCCCAGGCCGAGGCCGTCCTCGCGCTGCTCCTCGCCGCGCCGCACGGGGTCGAAGAGTGGAGCCCGACCATCTCCGGTCTCGTACAGACCTCGACCAACCTCGCCCGGGTGGAAACCCGCCCCCGCGAGGTGGCCGTTTCCTTCCTCACCCGCAGCGCCCTCGATACTTCCAAGGCCGCGCTTTCTGCCCGCATCGCCAGCCTGGGCCAATTCGCCGGGTTCGAGGTGAGCCACGGCGGAGCCTATCCGGGCTGGAAGCCCGATCCGGCTTCCCGCCTGGCGAGGCTCGTCGAGGAGGTTTACGCCGACCTGTTCGAGAAGCGCATGACGGTCGCGGGCGTCCACGCGGGTCTCGAGTGCAGCCTGCTCGGGCACAAGCACCCCGGGCTCGAGATGGTCTCCTTCGGACCCAGCATGTGGGACGTCCACACCCCCTCGGAGCGCGCGAGCATCGCCTCGGCGGCGCGCTTCTACGAACTGCTCCTCGCCGTCGTAAAGCGCGTGGCCCGAGGCGATTAGAACCGCGCCCGGGGAAAAGGGGCCCTTCGGGCGAGGCTCGCCCGAAGGCCTCGATCTTCACAGTGGCTCGTACTCGCCTCGCGCCGTCAGGTCCTCCGGGACCTCCTCGTCCGGCTCGGGGGGGATGGCAACCCCGCTCCCGGCCGGCGTGGGCATGCGGACGGGTGAGGGCCGAGCCCTGGCGAGCGCCTCCTGCCAGGAGGCCGCGCCGGCCCGCTCGCCTTCCTCGGCCGCGCGCGAGAGCAGCGTGCACAGGTGAAGGGCGGCGTAGTAGTAGCCGAGGAGGCCGAGCCCGGTGATTTGCCCCAGAGCCACGGGTGCGAGCAGGCTCTTGCCCCGTTCACGGGCGCGGGCGTCGATGTTGGAGAGGTGCACGACGACGGTCGGGCAGGAGAGGGCCGCCACGCAGTCGGCCAAGGCGCGGCTCGTGTGAGCGAGGGCCCCGGGATTCAAGATGAGGCCCTGCGCCGCGTGGCGGTGTTCCTGGATGAAGTCGATGAGCGCCCCCTCCCCGTTCGACTGGAACGCTCTCACCTCCACCCCGTAGGCCCGGCAGGCCTCGCTGACCCTGCGCTCGACATCGGCGAGCGTCTCGGTCCCGAACACCCCGGTCTCGCGCTCGCCGAGGAGGTTCAGGTTGGGGCCGTTCACGAGCAGGATCACGGCGCACCCCCGATCTCCTTCACCGTCAGCTCGATGGCCCTTTGCTCGGCCGCCACGTCCCACTCCACCTTCCAGCTCGGTCCCCGTCCACGGGGCAAGACCCACTGCAGGCCGGCCGCGGTCCGTTTCTTGTCGTAACCCATGAGTCCGGCAGCCTTCCTGGCCAGGGCCGGCGGCACCCGGGTGGGCAGGCCGGCCGCCCGGAGTACCTCCTCCACCTCGGCCACCGGTCCCGCGCCCAGGCGGCCCAGCGTTCGCGCCAGCCTGAAGGCGAAGAGAAGGCCGACCGCGACCGCTTCACCGTGGGAGTAGGTGGAGAATCCCCCGGCCGCTTCCACCCCGTGGCCGAAGGTGTGGCCGAGGTTGAGCAGCTTGCGCTCTCCCTGCTCCTTGGGATCACGCGCGACGATCTCCATCTTGATGCGGGCGCAGGCCGCGATGAGCTCCGGGTCGGCCGCCCCCGATCGTGCGGCGGCCGCCACCCTCGGCAGCATGGACGGGCGGAGCGCTCCGTACTTCACCACCTCGCCGAGTCCGCTGCGCCGCTCGCGCTCGGGGAGCGAGTCGAGCGAGGCCGGGTCGGAGAGGACGGCCATGGGAGGGTGAAAGGCCCCGAGCGCGTTCTTGGCGAAGGGCAGGTTCACCCCGGTCTTGCCGCCCAGGGCGGCGTCCACCATGGCGAGCAGGGTGGTCGGCACCGCCACCCAGCTCACCCCGCGCATGAAGGTCGCGGCGAGAAAGCCGGCCGCGTCGGTGACCGCCCCGCCTCCCAGCGCCACGAGGAGGCTGCGGCGGGTGGCTCCCGCCCTGAGGAGCCGGCCTGCGGCCCGCTCGATCTGGGACAGGTTCTTGCCCCGCTCGCCGTCCGGCAGGACGAGCACGAGCGACCCCTCCGAGAGGCGGGCGAGCGAGGCCCGCACGCGCCGCCCGAAGGGCGTGGCGAGGACCCTGCGGCAACTCACGAGCGCCACCCGGTCGCGACCGTCCGCGAGGCGTCCGAGCGCGCGGGGAACCCCGCCGCCGACCCGAACTTCGTAGCGCTGGCCTTGCTGGTCCGCTCGCAGGATGACCACGCTCACCTCCGGCCTCTCCGTCGGCGTCGGCCGCACCTCGAGCCCTCCTCGCGCTCGAGGCATACCACCGACGCGCGCTCATGGGCACTCGCGCGCTGCCGGCGCGACCCGCCCTGGCCGGCCCTCCTTGCCCGAGCCCGGGACCTTTCCCCGGGGAAGGCGCTTCCCGACCCCTTACAGGATACGCGCCGCATAGGCTTTCACGGCAAGTTCAATGTCGCTCACGGCATCGCCCCCGAACTTCTCGAGGAAGGCGTCGGCGAGGGCCCAGGCCACCACCGCCTCGCCCACCACCGCCGCCGCCGGTACCGCGCACACGTCGCTGCGCTCGTACTTGGCGGTCGTCGCCTGGCGGGTGGCGAGGTCCACGGTGGCGAGACCCCGCGTCATGGTGGGGATGGGCTTCATGTAGCCGCGAAGGAGGAGCGGGCTGCCGTTCGTCACGCCCGCCTCGAGCCCGCCGGCGCGGTTGGTGTCTCGGTAGAAGCCCCGCCCGAGCTCGTAGTGAATGGCGTCGTGGAAGGCGTCGCCGCGCAGCTCGACGCGGGTACCTTCACCCACCTCGGCGGCGCGGATGGCGGGGATTCCGCACAGCGCGGCGGCGAGCCGGGCGTCGAGGCGGCGGTCCGGGTGGACGTAGCTGCCGAGCCCGGGGGGTAGCCCGGTGGCGTAGACCTCGAAGGCGCCGCCGATGGAGCCCCCCCGCGCTTTCTCCGCGTCGATGAGAGCGCGCCACTCGGCGGCGAGCTCGGCGTCGTCCACCCCGAGGTCCGAGGAGAGGATGGCCTCCTGCTGGCGGGCGTCGGGCGGCTGTCCGACCTTGCGCTCGCGCTCGCCGATGGCCACCACCCGGCTCGTCACCCGCACCCCGAAGCGGGACAGGAGCTGGCGGGCCAGGGCGCCTAGCGCCACGAGGGCCGCGGTGCTGCGGGCGCTGGCGCGCTCGAGGGCGTCGCGCGCGTCGTCGAAGCCGTACTTCTGGGCGCCGGCCAGGTCGGCATGGCCGGGACGGACCTGGGTGAACTTGCGGCCGCCCCGGGCGTAGGGCGATACGAGGTCCTTCCAGTTCTCGTGGTCGCGGTTCCAGATGACGAGGGCGATGGGCGAGCCGAGGGTCACCCGACCCCTCAGCCCCGACAGAAACTCGGCGCGGTCGGTCTCGATCTTCTGGCGTCCCCCGCGCCCATAGCCCCGCTGGCGGCGGGCCAGCTCGGCGTCCAGAGCCTCGAAGTCGACCTCGAGTCCGGCCGGAAATCCCTCGGCGATGGCACACAGCGCCGGACCGTGCGATTCACCGGCGGTGAGGTAGCGAAGGCTCATGCAGGGCCCGTCAGGGATGGGGGGAGGACCGGAGCGCCGTGGTCATCACGGCCTCGGGAGCCGGCTTGCCCGTGAAGAGGGTGAAGGCGAGGGCCCCCTGGCGCACGAGGAGCTGCTCGCCGGTGATGAGGGTGGCCCCGGCGGCCAAGGCGGCGTGGCCGAAGGCCGTTCCGCCGTAGACGAAGTCGACCGCCACTTGCCCCTTCGCGAAGTGAAGCGCGCCGAGCTCGGTATCCCCTCCGCCCATGCCGACGGAGGTGGCGTTCACCACCACCTCGGTGTCTCGGGCGAGGCGCGGCACCTCCTCCCACGCGGCCAGTTCCAGCTGTCCTTCCTTGAAGGCGCTGCGCAGGCGCCGCCTGAGCTCGGCTCCCGCCTCCCGGCGCCGCGCCGCCACCGTGACCTCCGCCCCGACGCTCAAGAGGGCGAAGGCCCCGGCCGCCGCCGCCCCGCCCGCGCCGAGGAGCAGCGCCCGGGCGCCCCGCCTCAGGTGGGACGCCTCCAGCAGCCCCAGGCAGGCCGGCGCGTCGGTGTTGAAGCCCTCCCAGCCCTCGGGCGTGCGACGCAGGGTGTTCACCGCACCGCACAGCTCGGCGGTGTGGTCGAGCCTTTGACAGAGCTTTGCCACCCCGAGCTTATGGGGCACGGTCACGTTGAGGCCGAAAAAGCCGAGCGCGTGGGCTCCCCGCACCGCCTCGCCGAGGCGCTCGGGCAGGACCGGCATGGCCACGTAGGCCCCATCCACCCCCAGCGCGTGCAGGGCGGCGTTGTGCATCGCCGGCGAGAGGCTGTGTCCCACCGGATGGCCGATGACGCCGAAGAGGTGGGTTCGACCCGAGATCACGTTGCACCTCCGCAGAGCCGATCCAGTATCGCGAAGAAGGTGGGGAAGCTCGTGTCGATACACCTCGCGTCGTCGAGCCTCACCTCTCCCCCCCGCATGAAGAGCTGGGCCACCGCCATGCTCATGGCCACCCGGTGGTCGAGCCGCGTCCGCACCGCCGCGCTCGAGAGCCGGGTCGGCCCCTCGATGGCGCAGCCATCCTCGAAGAGCTCGATCCGGGCTCCAGCCGAAAGGAGGGCCTCCCCCATCGAGGCGAGCCGGTCCGATTCCTTCACCCGCAGCTCGCCGGCGTCGCGAATGACCGTCCGGCCTTCGGCCTGGGTGGCGAGCACCATGATGACGGGCAGCTCGTCGATGAGCCTCGGTACGAGGGCCCCGCCAATATCGACCGCGCGCAGTGGGCTCGCCGTCACGGTGACATCGCCGCGTGGCTCCCCTTCCTCCGGCCGCGTGGAGAAGGCGAGCTTCGCTCCCATGGCTTCGAGGACCTCGAGGAGTCCGGTCCGCGAGGGATTCAGGCCCACGTTCTCGACGGTGAGGGAGGACCCCTCGAGTGCCGCACCGGCGGCGAGGAAGAAGGCGGCCGACGAGAGGTCACCCGGGACCTCGATCGTCCCACCTCGGGGTCGGCCGGGCGTCACCGTCACCTCCGTGCCCTCGATGCGCAACCCGACGCCCAGGGCCGCGAGCATGCGCTCGGTGTGATCGCGCGAGGCGAGCGGCTCGACGACGGTAGTCTCCCCGTCGGCGAACAGGCCCGCCAGGAGGAGCGCGCTCTTCACCTGGGCGCTCGCCACCTCGAGCCGGTGGCGCGTCCCGCGCAGGGGACGGCCCGAGATCACCACCGGAGGAAGGCGATCGTCGGCCCGCGCACTCACCACCGCCCCCATGCGTCGGAGCGGCTCCAGGACCCGGCGCACGGGCCGTCCGCGCAAGGAGGCGTCCCCGGTCAGCACCGAGAGGCCGGGAACGGCCGCCAGCACTCCACACAGAAGGCGCAAGCTCGTGCCCGAGTTGCCGCAGTCGACCACGTCGCCCGGCTCCACGAGCCGCTCGGGCGGCTCCACCACCACGCACGCCCCCTCGTCGCGGACCGCGGCGCCGATGGCCTCCACCGCGCGGCGGGTGGCGCCTACGTCCTCGGCGCGCAGGAGGCCGCGCACCTTGGAGGGCGTCTTGGAAAGGGCGGCGAAGAGGAGCGCGCGGTGGGACACCGACTTGTCGCCCGGGACCTGGAAGACGCCCCGCAGAGGCCCGCGCCGCCGGCAGGTGATGGGGCCATTCACGGCGGGCCTCCGGGGGAGAAGAGCGCCTCGCGCGCTTCCCGCGCGGCCTCGAGTGCGCCGCGGGCGGCCTCGGGCGAGGAGGCCACCGCGGCGAGCAGCCGGGCGAGGTGGGAGGCGAGGCGTTCCGCCGCCTCGGGCAGGTGCGCGTTGCGGCGCGCCACCTCGCCCTGAATATCGAAGGGAAACTGGGCGAGCCGCGTCATGTCGCGCAGGCCCGGACCGGCCAGCAAGGCGGCGAGCGGGCCGGCCTCGCGCGCCGCCGCCGAAAGCGCACTCGCAAGCAGGTAGGGCAGGTGCGAGACCATGGCCACCGCGGCGTCGTGCTCCTGCGCAACGCAGCGCACGACCCGAGCGCCGAGGGCGGTGTGCAAGGCGGCCACCCGCTCGACCGCCCAGGAAGGTCCGTCGGTGCAGATGGCGACCGTTCCGCCCCGCCACAGCTCGGCGCGCGCCTTGGCGTAACCACCGTGGCCGCCGAACATGGGATGCGCCCCCACGAAGGCCACCCGGGGTGGGACCTCCTGAGCCGCGCGCGCCAAGACCCGCTCCTTCGCGCCTCCGACGTCGGTGAGCAGGGCGCCCTCTTCGAGCAGGCTTGCCACCGGAGCGAGCAGGCGTTCCAGCGCGGCGATGGGCGTGCACAGCACCACCACCTCGCAGGACTTGAGGAAGGGACCCACCTCCTGGAAGGCCTCCTCGCACACTCCGTCCTTCACGGCCGCCGCGCGCACCGCCTCTTGCGGCTCGACGGCCAGTATGCGCACGGAGGGATCGGCCGCCTTGAGGGCCCGGGCCAAGGAAGCCCCCATGAGGCCGAGGCCCACCACCCCCAGCCTGCGCGGCAAGGCCTCGCTCACGGGCACAAGTCCGGCCGGAGGACGCGCGCTCCGTGCAGGTAGACGTGACGCGCATCGGCGGGCCTGCCGGAGTCGACGTGGACGAGGACTCGCACCGTGCGTGGCAATGAGCCGGGGACCGGGATCTCGCGCGAGCAGATCATGGGGACGCGCTCCCAGCCCCCGAACTCCCGGGCAGCCCGCGCCGGAAAGTCGGCGTCGAGGTCGTGAGTCACGGTGAAGATGGCCCACACGATCTCGTCCTGGCCGATGCGGTTCGCCTGGCTGAGGGCACGGCACAGCTCGGCCACCCCCTCTTCCATGGCCTTCACGGTGTTCGACTCGATCTGGGTCGCACCTCGGATACCGCGCATGGGAGCCCGCCAGTATAGGTGGGAGGCGGAGCGGGCGTCTACCCGGAGAGGGCCCCGCAGCTAACCCGGGGGCCAGGAGAAGCCGCGCCCCCCGAGCAGGTGCAGGTGGACGTGGAACACGCTCTGTCCTGCGGCCGCGTTGCAGTTCATGACCGTGCGATAGCCGCGGTCGGCGAAGCCGCGCTCGCGGGCCACGCTCGCAGCCACCCGTTGCAGCTTCCCGAGGACCGCGTCGTCCTCCGGAGACAGGTCGTTCAAGGTGGCGAGGTGGCGCCGCGGCACGACCAGCACGTGCGTGGGCGCCTGGGGTTTCAAGTCCTCGAAGGCGAAGGTGTCTTCGTCCTCGCGAACCACCCTGGCCGGGACTTCCCTCGCCACGATCTTGCAAAAGAGGCACTCCTTCATTCGATCTCCTAAAAGAGCTTCGAGGAGTCGAGGAGCACGGTGACCGGGCCCTCGTTCACGAGTTCTACCTCCATCTGCGCGCGAAAGACGCCGGTCGCCACTTCGAGGCCCTTGTCCCGCAAGAGCGCGCACACCCGTTCGTAGAGGGCGTTCGCCCATTCGGGCGGGGCAGCTGCAGTGAAGCTCGGCCGGTTTCCCTTCCGCGCGTCCCCGAGCAGGGTGAACTGGGAGACGACGAGCACGGCGCCGCCCGCCTCCCCGAGTGCGAGGTTCATCTTCCCCGCGCTGTCCTCGAAGACGCGCAGCGCCGCCACCTTGTCGGCGAGGTAGCGGGCCGCCTCCTCCCCGTCCCCCTCGGCCACCCCGAGCAGGACGAGCAGTCCGCGGCCGATCGCTCCCACCGCCCGGCCCTCGACTCGCACCTCCGCCCGGGCCACGCGCTGCACGACGGCTCTCATTCGAGAAAGGGCATCTCATGCGCGAGGTGGCCTTGGCAACCGCAAGGTGCGCCCGGGAGGTGCTCGGCCCGATTCCCCGCGGCCTGCCCTCGTGCTACGACCGCAAAGGACGCCATGCTTCTCCTTCGCGACGCACAGCGGACCGATCGGGCTTCCCTGAAGCCCTTGGCCGCCGAGCTCAACTCGGTGAACCTTCCTGCAGACGAGGGGGCCCTCGAGGAGATCCTCGAGAAGAGCTGTCAGAGCTTCGCAGGCAGGCTTCCCGTCCTCGAGCGCACCTACGTCTTCGTCCTCGAGGATCCCGCGACGGGCCGCCTCATCGGCACCTCGATGCTCATCGCCCAGCACGGCACGCGCGAGTCGCCCTGCACCTTCTTCGACGTCGCCGAGAAGGAGCACTACAGTTCCACCCTCGATCGCCACTTCCGCCACCTCGTCCTCACCATCGGTTACCACTTCGACGGTCCCACCGAGATCGGGGGTCTCGTGGTGAGGCGCGCCCACCGCGGGAAAGAGGCCAAACCCGGCAAGCAGCTCGCCTACGTGCGCTTTCTCTACCTCGCCATGCACCGGGAGCGGTTCAAGGACAGGGTCCTCGCCGAGCTCATGCCGCCGCTGCTCCCCGACGGGCGCAGCCCGTTCTGGGAATCGTGCGGCAAGCGCTTCACTGGGCTCTCCTACCAGGAGGCCGACAAGAAGAGCCGTGCCAACAAGGAGTTCATCCAGCAGCTCTTCCCCCCGGGCGGCCTCTACGCCACCCTCTTCCCACCCCGCGTGCGGCGGTTGCTCGGGGCAGTCGGCCCGGAAGCCCGCGGAGTGGAGCACCTCCTCACCTCCATCGGCTTTCGCCCGGTCGGGCGCATCGACCCCTTCGACGGCGGACCCCACTACGAGGCCCGGGTCGAAGAGGTGTCGCTCGTCAGGGCGCACGAGCGGCTCGAGGTGGCCCTCGCCGATCTCGAAGCATCTTCGCGCGACCCCCACTTCCTCGTGGGACTCGAGCGGTCGAGGGGCCGCATTCACTTCCGGGCGGTTCGCACCCCTCTCAGGGTGGAAGCGAAGCGGGCCCATCTGCCGGGCGCGGCGCGCGAGCTGCTCGGCGTGAAGCCGGGCGATGGCGTGCACGCCGTGCCCTTCGACGCGAGGCCGGCCGCGGAGCACCTCACCTCCTTCTCCGGGCCCGGGCGCCGAAGGAAGGGTGGCGATAGCAACCGATGAGGTGATCGTTCACGAAGCCGGCCGCCTGCATGAACGCGTAGCAGACGGTGGGCCCGACGAAGGTGAAGCCGCGCTCTCGCAGGGCCCGGGCCAGCGCGCGGCTCTCCGGGGTCTGGTCCGGCACCTGGGACGGGCTGCGCCACTTATTCACCTTGGGTGCACCCTCGACGAAGCTTGCCACGAAGCCGGCGAAGGACTCCTCGAACCGGCGCAGCTCAAGCAAGGCGCGCGCGTTGGCGATGGCTCCCTCGATCTTGCCGCGGTGGCGGACGATGCCCGGATCGGAGAGGAGGCGTTTCACCGCACGCGGCCCGTAGCGAGCGACCCGGGCCGGCTCGAAGCCGGAGAAGGCGCGGCGGAAGTTCTCCCGCTTGCGCAGGATGGTGACGAAGGAGAGCCCCGACTGGAAACCCTCCAACACAAGGAGCTCGAAGAGCGCTCGATCGTCGCGCTCCGGCACGCCCCACTCCTCGTCGTGGTAGGCGAGATAGAGCGGATCCCCTTTCGCCCAGGGGCAGCGCGGACGGGACAGCGAGGACGGGCGATCCGCCATCGAGCTTAGGCCAGGAGCACCGTGCCGACACTGCCCGGCTCGAGCACCGCCCGGCACAGGTCCCCCGGCGAAAGCTTGCCCACGATGACCACCGAGCGGGCACCGCCCTCGAGCACCTGAAAGCTCTCCTCGAGCTTCGGGATCATGCCGCCCGAGATGGAACCGTCCTTCACTCCCCGCTCGAACTCGGCCCGGCTGAGGCGAGGGAGGCGGCTCTCGGGCGCCTTGAGGTCCCGGAGCACGCCGGGAGTGGAGGTGACGAGCACGAGGGCGTCGGCCCTGAGGGCCCCGGCGAGCTGGCCCGCCACCGTATCACCGTTGATGTTGAGGAGTTGTCCCTCCCCGTCGCAGCCCAGGCAGGAGAGGACCGGGAGCCAACCGCGTTCCTGGATGTCGCCGAGGAGTTGCAGGTTGAAGCCGACCACGTCGCCGACGAGGCCGAGGTCGACCGGGTCAGGTCCGGCGCCCTTCAGCACGGCGGGGGGGCGGCGCACGGCCTTGATCATGTGACCGCTCGCCCCGTGGAGCCCGACCGCCAAGACGCCGTGGGAGAGGAGCTTCGCGCACAGGTCGGCGTTGAGCTGGCCGGCCACCACGTACTTCATGACCTCCAGGGTGGCGGTGTCGGTGTAGCGCTTGCCGGCGATGATGCGCGGCTCGAGGCCGAGCCGCTTCTGCAGCGCGCTCGCCTGCGGTCCCCCGCCGTGCACCAGGGCCACCCGGTGCCAGCCCAGGACGAGCTCGCGCAGGTCGAGCGCCAGGGAATCCATCTGGGGCGAGGCCACCACCTCGCCCCCCAGCTTGACGACGATGTTCTTCATGGCGGCCAGGGTCCGGGATCCTCGAGCGAAGCCGTCTCCGGCAGCCCGAGCACGAGGTTCATGTTCTGGATGGCCTGACCGGCGCCACCCTTGACGAGGTTGTCGGTCGCTCCGAAGAGGGCGGCCGTGCGGTACCCCTTCACGGAAGGTCCCACGACGACACCCACCTCCGCATGGTTCGAGCCGGAGACGGCCGCCACCTCGGGAAGACGGCGGCGCGGGACGCGCACGAACGGCTCGTCCGCGTAGGTTTCTTCGTAGAGGCGGCGCAGCCGCTCCTCGGTGTACGAATCGGGCAGCTCCACGAAAGACGTCGAGAAGATGCCCCGCGCGAGCGGGGCCGACACCGGCACGAAGCGCAGCTCCAAATCCTTCGCCCCCGCCTGCAGGAGCGCCTCCCGGATCTCGGGGATGTGCTGGTGCTCGAGGGGCCGATAGGTGCGCAGGTTGCTGGCCCGCACCGGATGGTGGGTGCCGGCCGCCGGGGCCACCCCCGCTCCCGAACTGCCGGTGATGCCCTGCACCGGCACCACCCCCTCGAGCAGGCCCGCCTGGGCGAGCGGCAACAGGGAGAGCTCGATGGTGGTGGCGAAGCAGCCCGGCGAGGCCACGCAGCGCGCCTTCTTGATGCGCTCGCGGTTGAGCTCCGGCAGCCCGTACACGAAAGCCTGCAGGAGCTCGGGGTGGGGGTGCTCGCGTCCGTAGTAGCGCTCGTAGGCGGCGGCGTCCTTCAGCCGGAAATCCCCGCTCATGTCGACGATCTTGGCGCGGCTGGCGAGCAGGCCGGGAACCTTCTCCGCCGATATGGAGTGCGGCAGGCCGAGCAGGACCACGTCGACGCCCTCGGCGGCCTTGTCGGGGTCGAGCCCCTCGAAGACGAGGCCCTCCACGCCTTCGAGCGAGGGATGAGCTGCCCCGAGCGGCTCGCCCACGTAATCGACCGACGCGACGCGGGCGAGCTGCACGTGCGGGTGAATGAGGAGCCTCCGGATGAGCTCGGCCCCCCCGTACCCGCTGCCGCCGATGACGGCGGCCCGGTAACGCTTGCCGTTGGGCATGCACTCCCCTTATACCGCGAGCGGCGTCGTGAGCCATGATGGACCCTCGGCAGGCCCCGGCTGATGGAGCACCCGACGACCGCCTCGCGGGTGGCCGGCGGCCTGGAGCCCACCCGGGTCCCTTCTCCGGTGTCCGGCAGCCCGGCGCGGCCGCGCCGCGCCAAGGCGCGGAGTACGAGGGAGGGCAGGCATGTTCTGGGATCGGGTGGAGATCGCTCTCAGCTGGCTCTCCGGCCAGCGCCTCGCCATGCAGCGTCTGCTCGAGCGGTTCGTGCGCCAGAGTTCCTTCACCGGCGACCCACTCGGCGTGAATTCCCTCATCTCCATGATCGACGGGGAGCTGCGGCGCATCGGCCTCAAGGCGGCTCGCATCCCCTCGGCCCGCTTCGGCGACCACCTCTTCTTCTCGAGCCCCGCCCCCGGCCCGGCAGCTTTTCTCGTCGGGCACCTCGACACGGTCTTTCCCCGCGCCGCCTTCGAGGGATTCGAGCTCAAGGGGGAGGTGGCGCACGGCCCTGGGGTGTTTGACATGAAGGGCGGCCTCGTGGTCGGGATCTTCGCCCTGGAGGCTCTGGCCCGAGCGGCCCTCTTGCGCCACGTGGCGGTGAGCGGCCTCTTCGTCTCGGACGAGGAGGTGGGCTCACCCGATTCGCAGCCCCACCTGCGCGAGCGTGCGAGCGGGGCGGCCTGCGCCCTGGGGCTCGAGTCGGGTCGCCAAGGCGACCTGCTCGTCACCGCGCGCAAGGGATCGGCTTCGGTCGAGGTCACGGCGCGAGGGGTCGCGGCCCATGCCGGCAACGATCACGTTCAGGGCAAGAGTGCGGTGTGGGCGCTCGCCCGCTTCGTCGACCGGGCCCAGGCACTCACCGACTATCCCCGCGGCGTCACCGTCAACGTGGGCACCTTCCGGGGAGGCACGAGCAAGAACAGCGTTCCTGAGCTGGCCAAGGCGGAGGTCGACCTGCGCTACGCGCGCGAGGAAGACGGGGTGTCGCTCTACGCCGCGCTGGAGCAGGCGGCCAAGGAGGCCGAGATCCCGGGCACGCACCTCGAGCTCGCCCGCACCGCCTGGCGCTCGCCCATGATCCGGACCGAGTCCTCGGCCGAGCTGGCGCGCGTCTACGGCCTGTGCCAGGAGGAGAGCGGCCTCGGCTCGGGCGAAGCGCCGCTCGTCGGAGGCGGCTCCGACGCCTGTACGACGAGCGCCATGGGGATCCCCACCATCGACGGGCTCGGGCCGCGGGGATCGGGCTACCACACCAAGGAGGAGCAGGTGGAGCTCACCTCACTCGTCCCCAAGGCTTTGGCCCTGGCGCGTTTCCTCGGACGCCGAGCGGTCTAGACTTCCGCTCAAAGGTTCGTACCGCGTGCCCAGCAGGCGAGGATGCGGCGCCCGGCCAAGGCGCGGCCGGCGAGGTCCCCATCCTCGTAGTGACCCAAGGTGAATCTAGGACCGGCCGCCGGCCACTGCCCGAAGGACGGATCGACCGGGACCCAGGCCCCCCCTGCGCGGACCTCCGCCCACTCGTGCCAGACGAACCTCTCCCCGTCGAAGGCCACCCCGACCGCGTGGCGACCCTCGACTCCCCGGCGCGCCACCACCCTGAGGTAGCGCGCGGTGGAATCGCGGCAGCTCGCCCCGCCCGGGGAAAAGCGAGGGACCCAGGACGGCGCCGGGGGCGACTCGCGGTCGACCTCGACCCCGCACATGTGGGAGGGCCATCGCTCCGTCGTCGCCGCCACCCCACCAAAAAGGCGAGGGGGGCGGGCGGGCAGGTCGGCCGCCGCATCGGCCACGAAGCGGGTCTTCTGTGCGGGCAGCACCACTTCGGCGGGCGCCTCCCCGGGAGCCGCCCGGAAGCGGATGGGCTCGCCCAGCACCGCGCCCGAGAGCCAGGCCCCACGCCGCCGCGCGCAGGCTTGGCCCTCGGCGCCGCTCTCCTCGTCGCGCACGCGCAGGCAGCGCTCCTGTCCGTCCTGCGCGGTCGAAAGCAGGAGTTCGGCCAGGCTGGCCGGGACCGGGCCTCGGCCGCTGCGCGCTCGTCGCACGCGTCCGTCGGCCTCGGCCTGCACCCGCACCTCCCGCGCCATCTTGTCCCCGTCCACCTCGAAGTCGATGTGGCGAGCCTGGATCCCTCCCCCGGCCTCGATGGGGGCGCGTAGCCCACTTTCCCAGGAGCCTTGGCAAGCCGAGGCCTGGCAGGCGAGCACGAGCCGGGCAAAGCCCACCACCTCACCGCCGAGCTCGATGCGATAGCGCGCGTCGATCGAGGTGGGACCGCTGGCGAGGAGGAGCGCCACGAGGAGCGTCGTCACGAGGTCTCCCTATTTCCCTCTCGCGCGATCGCTTCGCGCCGCATGAAGCGAGCTCGTGCGCCGTGCTGGGCGCGGCACCCGCGGGGATAGCCGGCGGCCCCTCGCTCATCCTAGCCCGCGAGAACCGGCCGAGGCAGGGAGGGCGGCGGGGGAAAGGTGAGGAAAAGAGCGCGCCAAGGTTTTTCGTGCGCTGTGGGTGCGCAGCGCTCTCGCGACCGGGCACCGGCCGGCATGGACGAGCGGGTGATCCCTGCCACCGCGGAAACGAGCCCTAGCAAGCCTCGCCTGCCCGCTCCTTCAACCCGGTGCGAAGACCGAGTGCGCTCGGCCCTTCCTCGACGCAGAGGCGCCGCGGCGCGCCGGATGGCCAAAAGCGTGTGACCGAGATCGGACGGCCGAGCCCCGGAGGGACGGTGGCGGTACGACGGCTCCTTGGAGCTCGCGAGGAGGTGCGAGGCCGTACGGGGCGGTCGACGTGTTCTTGGACCACGGCCTGCCCTCGACGCCGGGCTCGCCGACCTCGCTAAAGGGCCGGGTGGTCTTGTGCGCGGGCCCTCGCTCGTCACAACGGCCGCGGGCTCGCCCCCCGGCCCCGGACACTGGGCGCACCTCGTCTGGAAGCGGGGTCGCCTGGAAGGCTTCATCACCCTCGACTGCGCCGAGCGCGCCCGGAGGCGCTCGAGCGCCTCCGTCCTCGGCAAGGACCCAGGCAAGCGCCTCGCCGAGATTCGGCGAGACGAGCCCCGCCAACCCGCAGGGTGGCCGGGCTCGAGTCGGCCTGCCGCCCTCAGTACCGGTAGTGATCCGGCTTGTAGGGTCCCTCGAGCGAGACACCGATGTAGGCGGCCTGCCGTGGGGTGAGCCGGGTGAGCCTCGCGCCGAGCTTGTCGAGGTGCAGGCGAGCCACCTTCTCGTCGAGATGCTTCGGCAACACGTAGACCTTCCTCGCGTAGGCGTCGCCGCGGCTGGCGAGCTCGATCTGCGCCAGGGTCTGGTTGGTGAAGCTGTTCGACATGACGAAGCTCGGGTGGCCGGTGGCGCACCCGAGGTTGAGCAGCCGCCCCTCGGCCAAGACGAGGACGCGGTGTCCGTCGGGGAAGAGGAAGGCGTCATACTGGGGCTTGATGTTGACGCGGCGGATACCGGGTACCTTCTTCAGCCCGGCCATGTCGATCTCGTTGTCGAAGTGGCCGATGTTTCCCACGATGGCGCAGTCCTTCATGCGCTTCATGTCGGCCACGGTGATGATGTCCACGTTGCCGGTGGCGGTGATGAAGAGGTCGGCCTTGGCCACCACATCGGCCAGCCGCACCACCTGGAAGCCCTCCATGGCGGCCTGCAGCGCGTTGATGGGATCGACCTCGGTCACGAGCACGCGCGCTCCCTGCCCGCGCAGGGACTGGGCGCACCCCTTGCCGACGTCGCCGTAGCCGCACACCACCGCCACCTTGCCGGAAAGCATGACGTCGGTCGCCCGCATGAGCCCGTCCACGAGCGAGTGGCGGCAACCGTAGAGGTTGTCGAACTTCGACTTCGTCACCGAGTCGTTCACGTTGATGGCCGGGAAGAGAAGCGTGCCCGCCCTCTCCATCTCGTAGAGGCGGTGCACCCCGGTGGTGGTCTCCTCGGTCACGCCCCGGCAGGCCCCGGCCATCCTCGTGAAGCGCCGCTTGTCCTTCGCCTGTTCGCGGGCGAGCAGCCTCAGCACCACCGCGAACTCCTCCGAGTCCTCGTCGCTCGGAGCGGGGACGCGGCCGGCCTGCTCGAACTCCACCCCCTTGTGGAGGAGCAGGGTGGCGTCGCCACCGTCGTCGACGATCTGGGTGGGCCCCTGCCCGCCCCCGAAGTCGAGCGCGCGCAGGGTGGCTTCCCAGTACTCCTCCAGCGTCTCGCCCTTCCAGGCGAAGACCGGGACTCCGCGCGGCTCCTCGACACTTCCCGGGCCCACCACCACGGCAGCGGCCGCGTGGTCCTGGGTCGAGAAGATGTTGCAGGAAGCCCAGCGCACCTCGGCCCCGAGCTCGCGCAGGGTCTCGATGAGCACCGCGGTCTGGACCGTCATGTGCAGGGAACCGGTGATGCGCTGCCCGCGGAGCGGCTTTTTGGCGGCGTACTCCTTGCGCACCGCCATGAGCCCCGGCATCTCCTTCTCGGCGAGCTCGATCTCCTTGCGGCCCCACTCGGCCAGGGCGAGGTCCTTCACCTTGAACTCGATGCGGCGGGCGGAGCTCTTCTTCACGGAGCGAACGGCTTGACTCGGCATGGCGGTCTCCTCGCTTTCGAAGGCGGCTCGTTTCAGGAAGGGGTCTTCTCCCGCTCGGCGCGGGCGACGACGAGGGCAGGGCCGCGCGCGCCCCTTGGCAAGGGAAGCGGCGCCCACCGCACCGCGCCGAAGCCGGCCTCGGCGAGCAGGGCGGCGAGCACGTCCGGGTCCAAACCGAGGTTCGCCTGGCCCATGCGGTGGCGGAACGCCTCGTCGTCGTGCCGGGCCAGGTCCGCCAACACCAGGACGCCGCCCGGCTTCAGGACCCGCGCCGCCTCGAAGAGCGCACGCTCGGGCTCGACCAGGTAGGAGAGCGCCAGCACGAGGAGGGCGGCGTCGCAGCTCGCGTCGTCGAAGGGGAGGGCCTCGAGGTCGGCTCGGTGGAGCGAGACGTTCGAGAGCCCGGCCACCCGCTTGCGCGCCGCCCTCAGCATGGCGGCCGAGCGATCGACTGCGAGGACGCGCGCGGCGTGGCGGGCCAGGCGAGCCGCGAGGTCGCCCGTCCCGCAGCCGAGGTCGGCCACCACGAGTCCGCGGGGGAGGAGGCCGAGGAGCACTTCCCCGCCGAGCTCGGCTCCGTAGAGCTCGGTCCGCATTCTCTCCCACTCGGCGGCGGCCCCGGCGAAGAAGGCCTCGGCCTCCCGCTGTCGCTCGCGCTGCCGCCGGGAGAGGCGCGCGGCGTCCTTCTCGTAGAGCGACCAGCCCCGGGTCTCCCGCCGGGTCACCCGCCACAGGCGCCTTGCCGAGGCGGAGAGCGACCCGTCCATGCGGTACAGGTGGGCGGTGCCCTGGCTGCGGGCGGTGAGCCACCCCTCCTCGGACAGGACCTTCAAGTGCCGGCTCACCGTCGACTGGGGCAGGCGGAGCGCCTCGCAGAGCTCCACCACCCCGAGCTCGTGGCGCTCGAGGAGGCCGAGGAGCCGGAGCCGGGTCGGGTCGGCCAGGCTCCCCAGGACCCCCAGGAACCCCGCCACGCCCCGGGCAGCCGTGATCAATCCTTCCATCCGGATGAATAGATACTTGAGTTCTCCCCCTCAGGTCAACGGCGGTGGTCAGTAGTCCTTCGACCAGATGAGGCTCGCCCCGCCCGAGTTGGCGTCGCCGTAGCGCACCTCGAAGGTGAGCTGGGGCAGGATCTGGTAGTCGGCCTCCACTTCGTTCGTGTTCTCGCCCTCCTCGGTGAGCGCGTTCATGCGGCGCGTGTAGCCCACGTAGAGACGCTCGCTCACGTACTTGCCGGCCCTGAGCTGGGAGGGGTCGACCGAGACCATGTCGACCGGGAGCTTGTCCCCCACCACGTCCTTGAAGAAGAGGGTGGACAGGGTGCCGAGGGCGGCCGTCCCCGCCGACTGGACGTCGAAGACTCCGACACCCCCCGTGTCGGCCCGCAGCTCCTTATGCCCGGTGGCGATGAGCAGGGCGATCTGGGACTCGGGAAGCGACGGCTGGCTGCTCAGCGCCACCTCCGGTTTCTCGATGGTTCCACTCACCGCCACGGTGACGGTCACCTTCTCGGAGGTGTTCTCGTAGACCGCCTTCACCTCGAGGGTGCCGGTCTTGTAGCCTCCGCCGTTGAATTCCACACGACCCTGGGCGAGGTCGAAGCTGCGGCCGCTCACCGGCTCGACCCGGCCTCGCACCACCCGCACGTCCCCCTCGAGCCTGGGCCCCTTGCCGAGCTCGAGCTCGGCCGTCGTGTCCACCCGGAGCTCGAGGTCGACGACCGGCTTGTCGCTCTTCACGAAGAGGCGGTTCGGGGCGACGACGTGCACCTTGATCCGGTAGGGACGGGAAGGAGCGGGAGGAGCCACCTCCTTCGGCCGCTCGCTGAAGGGAGCCACCACGATGTCGCTGCGCACGGAGAGCGACTGGACCCGGCGCGGGTTCAGGTCGGGCAGCTTGATACGCCCCGAGCTGATGTCAAACTCCGCCTCGAGCGCCTGGCTCGAGACCTTCCCCTTCAAATTGGCATCGAGGTCGAGCGTGGCCAGCGTCTGTCCGGCCTGGGGAATGTCGAAGGCCTTGGCGCGGAGCTCGGCCGTGAGATCGGCCGAGGCGGCCTTTCGGGTGAGGCCATGGATTTCGCCCTTGAAGTCGAGGCTCCCTGCCCCTCGGTGGGCGACGAGTTCCTCGACGCGCACCACGTCCTCCGCAAGGGTGACCTTGGCCTCGACACCCGAGAGATCTCCGAGCTCGATCACCGAGACCTGTCCGTGGGTGAGCGAGGCCTCCCCGCGCGGCAGCATGTGGTCGAGCGGCCCGGACGCGGTCAGGCTCGCCTCGAAGGTTCCGGCCGCCGAGCGGATGAGCCCTGGCGCCACCGCGGGCAAGAAGCGAAGGTCGAGGTCCTTCGCGACGAGGGTGGCGCGCGCGGGAGCGCGGCCGATGTCCTTGCGGTGAAGCGCCGACACCGAGGCCTGCGCCTGCACCGCCAGGGTTCCGTCGAGGGTACCGCCGCTTTCGACCGCAAGATGCAGGTGCGCTTCGAGCGCGTGGCCCTGCCCTCGCGCCTCCGCGCTCAGATCGCCGAGAGGGTGCCCGCTCACCGTGAGCTTCTTGCCTTCGAGGTCGGCCGAGAGGCGGGGCGAGGTGAGGTTCCCCTCGAAGCTCGCACGTCCGGAGAGCTCTCCGGCGACGGGCGCCGGCGCACCGGCACGGCCGAGGTCCACCCCCGGGATCTCGAGCCGGGCCTCGATGGGGGCCGTCTCTCGAGCCGCGGTTTCCCGCATCCGCTCGAGTGGCAGCGCGATCTCGCCCGCGAAGCGGGCGAGAGGCGCGCCGTCGAGCGCGGTCTCGACCGCGAGGCTTGTCGAGGTCTCGCGCGCGGAAAGCGACAGCTGGGCCGACAGCCCCGAGTAGCCGGCGACCACCCCGTTCGAAAGGTCAGCCTTGAGCTCGCCGCGCGGCGCGCCCGAAGTGCCGGAGAGGTCGAGCCGCGCAGAGAGCCTTCCCGCGAGGTCGCGGGGAGAACCAAAACGGCCGGCGAAACGAGCGAGGTCGAGGCCCTTCGTCTCGAGACGGGCCGTGAAGGGGGTGCTCGAGAGCGCGGCCGCACGCCATTTCGGATCGCGCAAGAGCGCGCCGAGGTCGAGCGGGGCATCGAGCGCGGCCTCGAGAGCGCGGGTCCCCTGGGCGTCGAGGGTGCCGGCGAAATGCACCTTCTTGCCCCCGTTTTGCAGGTGGAGCTCGATCGCGAGAGCGCTTTCGTCGCCGTAGCGGGCCTGCTCGACGGAGGCCGAGCAGGTGAGGGTCGGCTCCCCCAGGCTGCCCCCGACGACGAGGTCGAGCGCGGCCAATCCGTCCACTTCGGCCGGCGGCACCACGGCGGCCAGGCGAAGGACCTCGGCCACCCTGATGTGCCGCAGCATCAGATGGGCCTCCACGGGAGCAGTGCGCGGGGCGCGAGCCAGCCGGCCCGGCACCTCGCCCGTGAGGTGGAGTTCCCCGCCGTCTCCCCGGCTCGCCTCGAGCTCGACGCGCGCACGCCCGGAGGGGCCGTCCCAGGCAAGGTCGCTGCGGGCGGCGAGGCCTTCCACCCCGAGGAGAGAGCCGTTGGCGAGTTCCGCCTTGACCCCGAGCGAGGGCGCCTCGGGACGTCCCTTGGCCTCGAGTTCCGCGCTGAGCCGTCCGGCGAGCCGCAAGGTCTCTGGGACGAGCGCTCGCGGCAAGCGGGCGAGATCGATGGAGGCGAGCGAAGCTTGGGCGTCGAGCGCGCGCTTGCTCCCCTCGCCGGCGAAGCCGCCGGAAAGGGCGATGCGCTCGGCCCCTGCCTTGAGGGTCAGGCGATCGACGCGCGGCCCCTGCAAATCGAGGTGAGCAGGCGCCTCGAGCTCGTAGCGCGAGCCGAAGATGGCCAACGAGAGGGCGGAGAGGGTGAGCACCTTCCCGTCACCCGAGAGCTCGCCCTTCCCACCCACTTCGAGCGGCTCCTCGCCCAGGGTCGGGATACTCCCCCGCAAGTGGAGCTCGCCGCCGTGGCCGCCGACTTCGCCTTCGACGTGGATCGTCCTCGCCTCCCTTCCGCTCGCCGCGAGCGCGGCCACGCTCCCCTCGAAGCGGGCCTTGGGCGAGGCGAGCGGTCCCTCGAGCGTCGCCGACAGGTCGACGCCACGTGCATTCACACCCTGTGCGGCGAGGCGCGAGGCCACCAAGGCGAGGGTGGCGCTCGGGAGGGCCTCGCTGCCCGAAAGGTGGGCTTCGAGCCGGGCGCTTCCCTCGACCGGGGGAATCTTCTTCCCGAGGAGGGCCTGCAGGTCTCGTCGCAAGGATCCGAGATCGGCGGCCTCGACCACGGCCTGTCCCGCGAGTTCCCCCGCCCGGCGGTAACGACCAGATCCCTTGACCTTCGCCCCCGGAAGGCGCACCGAGAGCTTCGTCAGCACCACCTCGCCCTCATCGGCCCGGGCTTCCACTTCGGCCGGGCCGAAGTCGGCGCCGCGCAGGCGCGAGGCGGAGAGGGAAAGCGCGAGGTTCCCTTCGAGGCTCTTGAGGTCCTTTCCCCTACCTCGGCCGAGGGCGGCGAGGGTGAGGGAGGTCTCGGGGGCACCGCGCAGGATCCGCGACAGATCGAGGGCCGTGAGGTGGATTTCAGCGCCGGCGGCGAGCGGCGAGGGTGTGAGCCGCACGGCCGCCGCCGCCCTGGCCGTGCCGCCCTGTCCCTTCGGGGCGAGAGCGAGCGCGAGGCTCGCCTCCTTGCCGTCGGACTCGGCGTAGAGCGTGCCGGAGAGGTCGCCCACCAGGGGTGCTCGCGGCTCGAGTCCCTTCACCTGCCCGGAATCGACCGCGAGGCTGAGGAGTGCCAGCCTTCCTCGCCGGGTAGCGAGATTGCCTTCGGCGAGGAGGTCTAAGGCGGTGTCTCCTACCGCAGCGCGTAAGAGGCGCACGCGCACCTCGTCGCCGCGCAGGCCCGCCGCCGCATCGAGGACGAGGGGCGCCTGCTGCGGAGCCACCATCCGGCCGCGCAGGCTCAGCTCGATCCGGCCACCGCGCGGACCGTAGGCGCCCCGGGCGTTCATCTCGAGCCCCTCGGCCTCGAAGCGCTTCAGGTCCTCTTCGGCGTAGACGAAATGTCCCTTGTGCAGGGTGAACTCGCTCACGCGCACGATCCAGCTGAACTTGCCCGGCGCACTCGGCTTCGATGGCCTGCGAGGGGAAAGAGCCCTCTCGAGGGAAAGGGTTTCGTCCGCCCCGCGCACGAGAAAGACGCTCGGCCCGTCGAGCGCGAGGCGCAAACCGATGGCCTTCGACCGGATGTGCGTCAGGTCCGCCGTGACGCGCAGGCGATCGAGCGATAGAACCACCGCCTGCTCGGGGTCGAGGACCCGCAGGCCGATGAGCTCGAGCCCGCCATCGGGAAGCAGGCGAAAGCCCTTCAAGTCGATGTGGCCTGCGATGAACCCGTTCGCGAGCCCGACGAGCCGCGGGACGAGGAGCCCCCGTCCGATGTCGGTCGACACGGCGAGGAAGGCCCCCGAGAGCGCGACCCCCACGACCGCGAAGAGGCCGAGGGCGACGTAGCCGATCTTCCCGAGGGTGCTCTTCGCCAAGCGCTCTCCTTCACCCGTGAGGCCCCCCACCTAGAATGCCTCCCCGACCGAGAATTGCACCGACACGATGGGGTCGTGGTGGAAGACGGGGTATTGGAGGTCGCCCGGCTGCACGGGCTCGAGCCGCGAGCGGTTCCCGTTGATGGGAACGATCTTGAGCACCTGCACCCCGGGTTGCCCGCCGCCGGTCTGGGGAAGCCGCGCCGCGATGTCGAGGCGCACCGGGCCGAACGGAGTCTTGTAGCGGAAGCCCAGGCCGGCCGCGTATTGCAGGTCAGCGAGGTCGAGCGCGTCTCTGGCGGCAAAGGTCACGTTGCCGAAGTCGAGGAAGGCCACCCCGCCGAGGTCGCCGACGATGGGGAAGCGGAGCTCGAGCCCGCCGTCGACGAGGCCGGCTCCTCCGACGGGCACGTACTCGACGGGCACGTTGCACGGGACCGTGGTGGAGGGGCAACCCTGGATCACCGGCGAGAACTGGCCGGTGTAGTAGCCGCGCATGTAGACCCCGCCGCTCGTGAAAAGGGCCGGCAAGGGCAGCTCCTGGCCGGAGGGGCCATTGATGATCCCGAGGCGGAGCCGCCCGGCCAGGACGAAGTTCTTGGCCACGGGGAGGAAGGCGCGCGCCTCGGGCAAGATCCGAAAATAGGCGGCTCCGTTTCCATGGGCCGAGAAGCCCTCCTGCAAGGAAAGGAGGAAGAAGAAGCCGCGGGTGGTGTTGAGCGGGTCGTCGCGCAGGTCGAGAGTGAGGCGCTGCTCGAAGTAAGGGAGCAGGCACAGGTTGGGGTTCTGGCCCGGGCAAGTGGAGAGGAGGAGCTCGTTCCCCGGCAGGGCGGGGTTGGGTTGGCCGATGGTGCCCTGGAGCTGGTAGAGCTCCACGTTGAAGGAAGGGACGATGGAGAACACGTGCCCGAGGCGCGAGGGCAGGCCCACGCGCAGTCGCTCGGCGTAGAAGTTGTAGGCGAGCTGGCGGCCGCGCTCGAGCTCCCCGTGCAGGTTCAGGTCCGCGAAGTGGGTGAAGAACTCGGGCTGGGTGAAGTCGGCGATGGCCTTCGCCACGATCCCTTGCGCCTGCGCGTTGTAGATGGTGGGTAACCACGCGTAGCCGACCTTGAGGTCGAGGTTCAGCTTGCGCAGCCCCCCGAGCCAGTTGCGGTGCGACCAGCCCACCGTGGCGTCGGCCTCCCAGCTGCTCGTGGCCTGGATGGCGAGCTCCGGGCCAGCGCGGATGGTCCTGAACGGCGCCTCGTGGACCGTCACCACCACCGGGATGGTCTTGTTCTGCTCGTCCGGCGTGGAGCCCGCCACCCGGACACCTCCGAAGACGCCGAGGTCGAGGACGCGCCGCTGGGCCCTCGCGAGGTCGCTCGCGTCGTAGACCGCCCCCGGTTTCACCGCCACCTCGGCCTCGTCGCGGATGCGGGCGCGCGGGATCTGGGCCGCGCCTGCCACGAAGGCGGCACCGAAGCGGTAGCGTTCCCCCGGTGTGATCTCGTAGGTCACCTTCGCCTCGTTGCGATCGGGGTCGACCTGGGCCGAGGCCTTCACCTCGGCCTTGGCGTATCCGTTGTCGTTGAGCGCGGTGAGCAGGGCCGCCTTGGCCGCGTCGTAGGCCTCCTCGGTGAAGAGGTCACCCACGGAGAGCGGGAGCCGCCCGAGGCGTGCCTTCGCCTCGGGAGCCCCGTCCAGGCCGGGCGTCTCGACCGAGACGACCCGCACCGGAGGGCCCTCCGAGATCCGTACCTTGAGCTTCGCCCGGCCCTCGCCTTCAGACACAACGTCGGCCGACTCGACGCGCGCGTGGTAGTACCCTCTCGCTTGGTAGTAGCGGACGATGCGGCGCTCGTCGCTCGCAAGCGTGTCCTTGTCGAGGTACTTCGGGTTGGGGAAGACGAGGTACTTTCGGCCCGAGGGTTGGGTGACGAGGCGATCGCGAAGGTCCGACTCCGAAACGACGTGCGTGCCCTCGATGTCGAAGTCGAGCAGCGTCGGCCGATCGGCTGTCCCCTTGGGTTGCGGAAAGACGAAGCATCCCGCGGCGAGGACGAGAAGTGCGATGAGGGCGAGGTGCGATCGTCGCGGCGCCATCACGGGCGAGAGCGATTATCGCAGAGGGCGTGAAGGCGCGCCGGACTTAAATAGGCCTGTTCGTGAACCCCCCCTGAAGTGCCACTAGGAACCGAGGAGGAGCGCGAGGTGCTCCTGCTCCCAGTGTTTGGCACGCTCGTGGTCGGGATAGGCGCGCTCGCGCCGCCTGAAGTCGCGCCCGTGCACGATGCGGCGGCCGTTCTTCTCCACCGCCGGGACCGCCTGGTGCAGCATCTCGTGGAAGACCACCGCCGCCACGTACATCGCGGGCACCTCGGGCCGATCGAGGGCGGGGTGAATCCGAATGAGGCGAGCTTCCTGGACGTAGACGCCGGTCTTGAGGGTACGCCGGCCGCGACCGCGCCGGTTCGGGCCCCATCCGATGCGCGCCTCCACCTTGCCCTCGAAGTGGGCGCGGTTCAGATGGTCGAAGATGGCCTGCAGGTCGTGCACCCGGCCGCGCGACTCGAGCCGTGCCGCGTGCGGCGCCGCGATGCGGGCGCGGTGCTCGCGGACGAAGGCGTCGATGCAGTTGCCGGCCTGGCGGCGGCGGGCGGCGAGGCCGGTACCCGGACCGGCAAAGGCGGCGAGCGCCCGTACCACCTCCGCCGGCGCATCGAGGAACATGTGGTGGACGCGGTAGTGGAGCAGCCCCTTCACCCGGCGGAAGGAGACCATGGTGGAGCGGTTGTCATGGACGAAGAGGCGCACCCGTTCGCCTACCTGAGCTGCGAGCGCGTCGGCGAGCCCACTCGCCGCCGAAAGGCGGCGCTCGCGGTTCCACAGGCGAGCTCCAAACAGGTCGAGCTGCCGATCGAGCTGGCGCGTCCCCACGTCCCGCGCATGCTACGGAAGAGCGCACGAGCCTTTCAAGGGGGGCCGCAGGGCCCTCGCACCTCGGCGATGGCTCGCGAGTCTCGCGCGGGTCAGGCCGTCTCTTCGGAGGCGAGCAGGCGCTCGACGCGAGGCGGTTCCACGCGGAGGTTGAGCGTGCGTTCCTGGCTGTAGGTCACCGCGCCCGGCGGCGTGCCCTTCTTCTTTTTCACGAACTTGGCGCGGGTCACGACCACCTCGACGACGGGCTCGCCGCGCGCATCGCTGAAGTGGGCGGCGAGGTGGGCCGCGTCGAGGAGGGTGTCGCCGTCCGGCGCCTTGCCCTTCTCGAGCTTCGCCACGACGTGCGCGCCGCCCCGCCCCCGGGCATGCAGCCAGAGATCGTTGCCGCGGGCCACCGTGACGGTGAGCTCGTCGTTGGCCTCCGCGTTGCGGCCGACGAGGAGGGCCACCCCTTGCAGCGAGCGGAACAGTCGGTAGGGCGGCAGCGGTGCGTCGCGCGCCCGTCGAGGGCGAGGCGGCGGGCGCGGTCCGGCGGCAAGGCGGCGGGCCTCCCGTTCGAGCCTGTGGAGGTCCTCCTCGCGCGCGGTCTCGACGGCTCGGAAAAGCTGCGCGAGCTCCTCGCGGCGGGCGCTCACCTCGGCTCGGCGAGCCTCCACCCGCGCCGCACTGTCGGCGATCCGCCGGTACCGCCGATAGTAGCGCTCCATGTTGTCGCGCGCCGATAGGGCCGGGTCGAGCGTCACCCGCACCGACCTCGGCCCCTCGGGGGTCCACTCGGTGAGGACGACCTCCTTCGATCCGCGCTGGACGGCGTGGAGGTTTTGTTTGAGGAGGTCGGCGAGGCGCCGATCCTCGTAGGCTGCCGGGACCCGGGCCGCCTCCTCGGAGAGCTTGTCGAGCGTGCGGTCGGCGCGGGCGAGGCCCGCCCGGACCGGCAACAGCAGGCGCCGTCGCCCTTCCTCGAGCGCGCGCGCGGCCTCCCTCGCCCGATCGCGTTCCTCGAGAGCGGCCGAGAGCGGAAAGGGCCCCGAGCCCGCCGGTTCGAGGCTGCTCGGTTCCCTCGAGGACCTTTCGCGCGGCGGGGGGGATCGGTACACCTCACCCGACGTGAGATGCCGATCGCGCACGAGGTCGCGTGAAGCACCGGAGAGGAGCTTCTCCTCTTTGTCGAGGAGAAAGAGGTTCCCGTCCCGGGTGAAGAGTTCGGCGAGCAAGGTCAGCTGCCCTCGCGCCCGATCGAACACGATCCGGGCCACCCGCTCTTCTGGCAAGGTGATGGCGGCGAGCCGGGCTCCGGTGAGCTCGCGGCGGAGCAGCACCTGAAAGGGGAACGGCGTGGCCGGCGCCGTCGGACGGCGAGAGGCGACGTGCAACCTCGCCCGACCGGGCTCGGCGCTCACGAGCAGGGTGAACGCGCCTGCCGGGAAGAAGAGGGAGAGGGTCATTTCCCGCTCGGCGTGGACGCGGACGGTCTCGACCCGTGCCCCGAGGAGCGGCGCGAGCTCGTCCACCACGGCCCTTAGCTCGAGAGGGGTGATCGACATGCGCGGATTTGGGCCTAGAGAGGCCCGCGAAGCGAGCGATGGGGAACGAACGACCTCGCTCGGGCTCGTTTTCGGAACGCGAGGCTTCTCCCGGGGCTCCTCGGCCGAGCTCGCCTCGGTCGGCCGTGCCGAGCCCGAGCGCGTTCACTGCCAACTAATGCGACGGCCGCCCACTCGGGCGGCCGCGGCACTGCAGCACCAGAATGGACCGTTCTACTTGGCCTTGCGCGTGGTCTTCTTCGCGCCCTTCTTGACGGTCTTCTTGGCGGCGGTCCTCTTGGTCGCGGTCTTCTTCTTCGGCATGTGCTCCCTCCGGTGAGGAGTGTTGAGGTAAGACGAGCGCAGGTTAACGCGCTGCGATCCGCCGCGCAACTTACCGTGCATGAATTCTCACAGCGACGCATGCACTCTTCGGGGCGTGTGCGCGGGGAGCCGACTCATCCGAAAACCGGCTCGGGGTCGTTTTTTTACAACTGGTCACATAAAACCGAACGAGGAGGGAACGGAAACGACCCTTCTCGCCTCGACCGGTCCGAGGGGCGCACCTCCGCTAGGGAGGCGTGCCCGGCGCTATAGCTTTGCGCTCTCGACGCCCATCACCTCGGCGGCCACCGGTCGCGAGCGCCGGTGGCAGGTCCCGCCGAGCGGGCCACCCCGCTCGCATACTTTTCGTGAATTGCGGAGCGGAACGCTCTTTTAGGGGAGGCGCCCGGACCTGGAGCGTCCTTCAGGAGGCCCCGAGCTCGCGCTTCAGCTCGTCCACCTTGCCGCGCACGAGCGATTCGATCTCGCCGAGGCGCTTCGCGCTCGTCGCCTCGAAGCGCAGGATGAGCAGGGGCTGGGTGTTGGAGGCGCGCACGAGGCCCCAGCCGTCCGGGAAGGTGACGCGCACGCCGTCGACGGTGACCGCCTCGTGCTGGGTGGTGAAGAAGGCCTGGGCCCGGCGCACGACCTCGAACTTCAGATCCTCGGGACAGGCCACCCTCACCTCGGGGGAGGCGAAGGTCTTCGGGACGTCGGCGAGCAGGGCGGAGAGCGGGGCCTCGGTGCGGGAGAGGAGCTCGATGAGGCGGGCCGAGGAGTAGATGCCGTCGTCGAATCCGAACCAGCGGTCGGCAAAGAAGATGTGGCCGCTCATCTCCCCAGCGAGGAGGGCCCCCTCCTCCTTCATCTTGGCCTTGATGAGGCTGTGCCCGGTCTTCCACATGATGGGCCGCCCTCCTCGGCGCGCGATGTCGTCGTACAGGTTCATCGAGCACTTGACCTCGCCGACGATGGCGGCTCCCGGGTTCTCCTCCAGGATGGAACGGGAAAAGAGGATCATCATCTCGTCGCCCCAAAGCACCCTGCCCTTCTCGTCGACCGCACCGACCCGGTCGGCGTCCCCGTCGTAGGCGACGCCGAGGTCGGCCTTCGCCGCCGTCACCTTCTCCTTCAGCGCGGCGAGGTTCGACTCGACGGTGGGGTCGGGGTGGTGATTGGGGAAGCGGCCGTCCATCTCGGTGAAGAGCGGAATCACCTCCACCCCGAGCGCCTCGAGGATGGGGACGGCCACGACGCCCCCCGTCCCGTTGCCGGCGTCGATCACCACCTTCATCTTGCGCCCGCCGAGCCGCAGGTTCTTTTCGACCTCGCGGCGATAGGAGGCGACGACGTCCCGCACCGCCATCCGGCCCTTGCCCCGGGCGAACTTGCCCAATTCGATGAGCTTGCGCAGGTCCTGGATGCCCTCGCCGTGGAGGGTGGCCTTGTCCACCGCCACCTTGAGGCCGTTGTACTCGGCCGGGTTGTGCGAGCCGGTGATCATGCAGAGCCCACCGGCCTCCAGGGTGTGCGCGGCGTAGTAAGCGAGCGGCGTCGGCACCACCCCGACGTCCTCGACGTCGACGCCGGTGGAGGTGAGTCCGGCCACCATCTCCTGCGCGAAGCGCGGACCGGAGAGCCGGCAATCGCGCCCCACCACGACCTTTGCGCCCCCCCGCTCCCGCACCCGGGTCCCGAGCGCCCTGCCGACGAGGCGCACCGCCTCGTTCGTGAGGTCCTGGTCCACGAGACCTCGGATGTCGTACTCGCGGAAAATGGTGGGAGAGATCGTGCTCGCCATGGGGTCTTCTCTCTTCTCGGTCAAAAGGTAGGAGGGCGCCGTCGGCAGCGCCGCCTTCCCGCTTTGGTCCCCGTCAGAGGACCTCCTCGCGGCCGAGCCGTTGCATGGCGTCCACCGCCTTGCGCACCTCCTGGGCCCGCTCCTTGCCGCACACGAGCACGGCGTCGCCCGCGTCGACGGCGACGACCTCGTCGAGACCGAGGACCACCAGAGGACGCCCTCCCTGCGAAACGACCACGTTCCCCCGCCCCTCAAGGACGAAGGCGTCGCCCGAGATCACGTTGCCCGAGCCGTCGGGAGCCCTCACCTCGGGAAGGGCGGCGAAACTCCCCACGTCGCTCCAGCCGAAATCGCAAGGGATGACGGCGATGCGATCGCTCTTCTCCATCACCCCATGGTCGATCGAGATCGACGGGCATTCGGGAAAGACCCGCGCGAACACCCGCGGGTAGCGCGGGGTGCCGAGCGCTGCGCCGAGGGCCTCGAGCTTCTCGGAGAGGAGGGGCATGGCCCGGCGAACCTCGCCGAGGATGACGTCGGCGCGGAAGACGAAGATGCCGCTGTTCCACAGGTAGGCACCGCTCTTGAGATAGCGGGTCGCCCTTGTGCGGTCGGGCTTTTCCACGAAGCGCTCGACCCAGTGCGCCCACGGGTGGCCGCGTCGACGGGGGCCTGCGGCGAGTTCGCCGCCCACCTTGAGGTATCCGTATCCGGTCTCGGGCCGGGTGGGAACGACGCCGAGCGTGACGAGAGCACCGCCTCGCGCCACCGCGGCCGCCGCCTTGAGGGCCACCCTGAGCGCGGCCGGCCGTCCGATATGGTGATCGGCCGGAAGCATGGCGAGGATGCCCTCGGGATCCCGCCTCAGCACGTGCAGGGCGGCGAGGCCCACGCAGGGCGCGGTGTTGCGTGCCACGGGTTCGACGAGCACGTTTCCGGCGGGCAGCCTCGGGAGTAGCGTGCGGACCGCGGAGGCGTGAGCCTTGCCGCACACGACGTAGGTCGCCCCGGGGCCGGCCAGGGGGGGCAGGCGACGCACCGTGTCGACGAGCAGGGGCGCGTCACCGGCGAGGGGCAGGAACTGCTTCGGACGCGCTCTGCGCGAGAGGGGCCAGAAGCGGGTGCCGGAGCCTCCGGCCATCACCACGGGATAGATCTTCACGGGGCGCTCCACAGGGCGAGCAGCTGGTGGAGGACGCGGGCCGTCGCGCCCCACACCGTCACGGACGGCAGCTCGTAGTAGTGGACTTGGTGCACCACGCCGAAGGCCTCGCGAGGCTCTTTGCGGTGAACGCCCTCGCGCAGGAGCGAGCTGAACGGGATGTACAGCAGCGAGTCGACCTCACCCGGATGGGCCACATAGGGGTAGGGATATGGCACCACACCCACCCAAGGCGTCAAGCGGAACCCCGTGGCGAGGACGAGGGTCTCGTCGAGCTGGCCGATGAGCTCGACCCTTCCTGGCTCGAGCCCGACCTCCTCCTGCGCCTCGCGAAGAGCGGCCGCGCGCGGCTCCTCGCCCGGCTCGAGGCGGCCGCCGGGGAAGCTCACCTGGCCTGCGTGGTGGCGCAGGTCCGAGCGACGGAGGGTGAGCAGGACGTGCACCTCACCCTCCTGTTCGAAGAGCGGCACGAGCACGGCCGCGCGGCGCAGTCCCCCCTCCGGCAACCGGTCGTGACTTATCGAGGAGGGCAAGCTCGCGGGAATGCGCGCCGCGAGCCTCTCTCGCAGCGCCACGAGTCCTCCCGCCATGGATCCTCCAGTCCGCTCGGGACCGCGCGCCGTCGAACTCAAGGCCGGGCCTGCGCCACCCGTGCGAGGACGCTTAAGGAAGGGAACGGCCGGAATCCACCCCGGAACGAGACCGCGCCCCGGCGCACGGGCGCGAAGGGCCATCCGGCGGTCGGCCCACCTCGAGGGGCGGCCTCCCGACGCCGCCACGCGTCTCGGGGAAGGGCTCTCGGCGCGACTAGGCGCCGACCGCCCGGGCGGCGTGGAGCCCGACCGCGTCCCGCAGCGCGTCGCGCTTGTCCACCCGCTCCCAGGTGAATTCCTTCTCGGTGCGCCCGAAGTGACCGTAGGCGGCGGTCGCGCGGTAGATGGGCCGGAGCAGGTCGAGCCCCTCGATGATGGCGCGCGGGGTGAACTTGAAGACCGACCTCACCGCGGCCGCGATCTTCGCGTCCTGGACCGCGCCGGTTCCGAAGGTGTCCACCATGATCGAGACCGGCTCGGCCACTCCGATGGCGTAGGCCACCTGGACCTCGCAGCGGCTGGCTAGCCCGGCCGCCACCACGTTCTTCGCGATGTAGCGGCCCATGTAGGCAGCCGAGCGGTCGACCTTGGACGGGTCTTTGCCGCTGAAAGCCCCGCCGCCGTGGCGGCCCATCCCGCCGTAGGTGTCGACGATGATCTTGCGGCCGGTCACCCCGGTGTCCCCCATGGGACCGCCGATGACGAAGCGCCCGGTAGGGTTGATGAAGATGTGGGTCTTCCGGTCGACGAGCCTCTTCGGCAGGGCGCGGGCGATCACCTCCTCCCGCACGGCGGCGTGCAGCTTCTTGTTGGAGATGTCGGGGGCGTGCTGGGTCGAGACCACCACCGTGTCGATGCGGGCCACCCGGCCCCCGCGGTACTCGACCGAAACCTGGCTCTTGCCGTCCGGGCGGAGGAAGTCGAGGCCGGCCCTCCGAGCCCGGGCGAGCTGCCGGGTGACCGCGTGGGCGTACTGGATGGGCGCCGGCATGAGTTCGGGCGTCTCGCTGCAGGCGAATCCAAACATCATGCCCTGGTCGCCGGCTCCGCCGGTGTCGACGCCCTGGCCGATGTCGGGTGACTGCTGGTCGACCGAGACCAGCACGGCGCAGCTGTGGGCGTCGAAGCCCATCTCGCTGTCGGTGTAACCGATGTGCTTCACGACCTCGCGGGCCAGCCTGGGGTAATCGATGCGTGCGCTGGTCGTGATCTCGCCGGCGATCATGACGTAGCCGGTCTTGAGAAGCGTCTCGCAAGCGACGCGGCCCTTCTTGTCCTGCGAGATCACCGCATCGAGGACGGCGTCCGAGATCTGGTCGGCCATCTTGTCCGGATGGCCTTCGGTCACCGACTCGGAGGTGAAGAGGTAGTCGTTGGGCAAGGAAGTCTTTCCTGTGGAAAGGGTGGGTGAAGCTATGCGGTCCCCCGCACCGCTGTCAACATGGCGGATGGTCCGTGCGATCGGCCGCCATGACGGCCGATGGGTCCACTTCGCCCTAGCCGGCCACCGGCCCGGGGGCACTCTCCTTTTCGAGGAGGCCGGGGAACTTTCGGGTCATCTCGGTGCGCAGCTCCCGCTCCATCTCCTCGGCGGTGGTGAGCTCGAGGAGGCGCTCGACCAGCCGGCGTCCGTCGGCCGCGGAGGCGGCGCGGATGATCCGCTTCACGAGCGGAATGGACGGGCCGTTCATGGAGAGCTCGGACAGGCCGAGCCCGATGAGCACGAGAGCGTAGAACGGCTCACCGGCCATCTCCCCGCACATGGAGACCGGGATGCGAGCGGCGCGGCCAGCGTCGCAGATGAGCTTCAGCATCCGCACCACGGCGAGGTGCATGGGCCGGTAAAGGTAGGCCACCTCCTTGTTCTGTCGGTCGATGGCCATGGTGTACTGGATGAGGTCGTTCGTTCCGATGGAGAGGAACTCGCATTCCCGGGCCAGCCGATCGGCGATGAGGGCGGCGCTCGGCAGCTCCACCATGATTCCAATGGGAGGCAGGCGCGTCTCCACCCCCTCCCGCCTCAGCTCCTCCCGCGACTCGAGCAGCGCGCGCTTGGTGGCGCGCAGCTCGGCCACGCCCGAGACCATGGGGAACATGATGCGCAGGTTCCCGTGCACGCTGGCCCGGAGCAGTCCGCGCAGCTGCGTGCGGAACAGATCCGGATGGCGCAGGCAATAGCGCACCGCCCGTAGCCCCAGGGCTGGATTCTGGTCGTGGACCTTGGGCGCCCCGGCGGGAAGCTTGTCGGCGCCGAGGTCGAAGGTGCGCACGGTGACCGGCCTCGGCGCCAGGGCCTCGAGGAGCTGGCGGTAGGTGCGATAGTGCTCCTCCTCATCGGGTAGGTCGGCCCGACCCATGTAGAGGAACTCGGTCCGGTAGAGGCCCACGCCCTCCCCTCCGTGGGAGACGAGGCTCTTCACCTCCTCGGCGAACTCAATGTTGCCGACGAGGCGGATGGAGACTCCGTCCTGGGTGGTGGCCGGCAACGCGCTCATGCCGAGGAGCTCGCGCTCGCCGGCCAGCCACTTCTCGCGCGCCGCCTCGCCGTCGGCGCGCTCCCCGGGCGTGGGATTCAAGATGACGAGCCCCCGCTGCCCGTCGACGATGACGAAGTCGCCCCGGGCGGCGAGGGTGCTGATGCGCCCCACGCCCACCACGGCCGGGATCTCCAGCGCGCGGGCCACGATGGCGGTGTGCGAAGTCCGGGCGCCGGTCTCGGTCACGAAGGCCGCCACTTTCCCGTCGTGGAGCAGCAGGGCCGTGTCGGCCGGCGAGAGGTCATGGGCCACCACCACCGCACCCTCGGGTGGGGCCTCTTGGGCGTCGACCACCTCGCCCATGAGGTTCTTGATGATGCGCTCGCCCACGTAGTCGAGGTCGGCCCTCCGCTCCTTGAAGTACTCGTCTGCCACCTCGCTGAAGGACCCCTTGATCTTGCGGATGGCCCGTTTCACCGCCCACTCGGCATTGACGTGTTCCTGCCGGATGAGGCGCTGGGTCTCCTGGACCAGCATCTCGTCCTTCAGCATGAGCCGGTGCATGTCGATGATGGCGGTGTGCTCGCTCCCCTCGGCGGCCGCCACCTTGGTGCGCACCTCGGCCAGTTGGCGGTCCGAGGTCTCGAGCGCCGCCCTGAACCTCGCGAGTTCGGGCTCGACGTCGGCCTCGCCGAGGCGGCGCTTGGGCGTGCGGACCCTGCGGCGATCGACCGGCCAGCAGCGACCGAGGACGATGCCGGGACTGGCCGCCTGGCCGATGAGCTTTGCCGAGGAGCTCATGCCGCTCTCACTTCTCCCCGAACCCGTTCTCGATGAGGACCGCCAAGGCGGCCATGGCCTGCTCCGCGTCCTCCCCATCGCAGGAGAGATGGATCTCGCTGCCCTTGGCCGCGGCCAGGGTGAGCACACCCATGATGCTCTTGCCGTTCACGTCCATGCCGTCCTTCTCCAGGCGGACCTCGGAACGGTAGCGGTTGGCGGTCTGCACGAGCTGCGCCGCCGCGCGCGCGTGCAGGCCGAGGACGTTCACGATGAGAAAGGTCCGCTCGAGGCGCGCCATGCGCTAGCTCCTCCCGCCGGGGCGGCACGCTTCGAGCTGTGCAAGTGGGATCAAAAAGGGCTCCCGTACAGGTGGGTGACGAGGGCGAGGCCCACCCCCACCGCGATGGCGACGTAGGCGGCCGGCAAGAGCGGCGCCCCGCGCGAGAGGGCGAAGTAGCCGAGTGCCGAGACGAGCGCGGCCGTGAGAAAGGAGCCCGAGCGGGGGACGACGTCCGCCCGGACGGCGACGAGCGCCGCCGCCGCACCGCACACCCCGGCCGCCGCCAGGCGAAGCCGCTCGGCCAGCCGAGGCAGCGAGAGTCGCGCGATCGCGCCGACCACCTCATCGCCTCGACGGTATCCGGTCCGGAAAAAGCCGATGCGCAACACAAGATGGATCGCGTTGTAGATGGTAAGCGTCGAGACCACCGCCGGCCAGCCGAAGAGGAGGGCGCCCACCGCGGCGATCGCCCCGAAGAGCGGGCGGAGCGCGGTCCAGAAGAACCCGTCTCCGATGGCCGCGAGCGGCCCCTGCAGCGTGGCCTTGTAGGCCACCGGAGCGCCGGGCGGCTCGAGGCCGACCGCCACCCGCTCCTCGTGGTGGATCGTGCCCCCCAAGATGGCCGCTGCCGCATAGGGATGGCAGTTGAAGAAGCCGAGATGGCGGGCCAGCGCTTCCCTTCGCCGCTCCGGCTCGCGGTAGAGGGCGCGCAGCGCCGGATCGATGGCGTAGGCGAAGCCGAGGTTCTGCATGCCGCGCCGGTTCCAGGCCGCCTGCAGAAAGAGGCTCCGCCAGAAGCAGCGGGCGAGCACGCCCCCCGGGACGCGGACGCGGGGCCCGATCACGAACGCCCCCCGGCCATCACGGCGGCCGCGAACACGCACAGCCCCACCCCGAGCCCCAGGAAGTAGATCACCCACGCGTGCGCCGCCCGCATGGCCTTCGCCCCCGAGGCGCAGGCGAAGGCGGTCAGGGTGACGAAGCCGAAGGCGAGCGGCGGCAAGGCTGCCGGAAAGCGGCCGAGGAAGAAGGGGATGAGGCTGGCCGCCAGGGCCGCTCCGGCCGGGGCGAGCAGGAAGGAGATGACGAACGGCAGCGCGACCCCGTAGAGATTGACCCGCGCCGCCGCGTCGGCGTCGCCCAAGGCGAGGTCGTGCTCGGCCCGGGCGTAGAGGCGCTCGTTCCAGCGCTCGACGAGGCGCTCGGCCCGCCGGCCCAAGAGCGCCAGCGGGGCGCACACCAGCACGGCGGCCGCCGCCACCGCCGGCTCCAGGGCGGGGCCGGAAAGGCCTCCCGCCCGCAGGACGTGGGCGGCGAGGGCCGTTCCTCCGGCGATGGCGACCGTCCCGAGTGCGTCGTGCACCGGCAGGGCGGCGCCCAGGTTCACGGCACCGAGCCAGATGAGCTCGAGCGGCACCGCCACCGAGAGTCCGGCCGGAAGATCGCCCGCGGCGAGCCCGGCGATGGGCCCGAGCGCGATGGGGCGGGAGAGCATGGCCTGCAGAAAGCCCTTGCGTTCCACGGCAGCGAGGCCGGCGACGAGACCGAGGACGAGAAGGCTCACGAGGAGACGAGTCTACCGTTTCCGGGAGGCCTCGGCGTACTTCTGCGCGATTTCCCGGGCTCCGGTGGGGGGGTCGGCCGGGACGGCGCGGGCCGCCACCGCGAATCCGGCCTTGGCGAGGTGCTCGACCAGGGCCACCTCCTCCGCCGACAGGAAGACCGAGGGCGTCACCGGCTGGCGCCCCGGCGCGAAGTGAATGTTCCCGAGGTTCACCTCACGGGAGAGGGCCGGGGTGAGCCCGAAGGGGAGCGCGCGCGTGAGCGCCGCCACGTCCCGGAAGAGGAGGAGCACCCTCTCCTTCGCCCCGGCCAGCGCCACGTAATCGATGCCCCCGACCGGCAGGACGTCGGCCTTGAGCTCCGGCGGAAGACACAGGGTCATGGCCGCCTGGGCGAGCGGCGAGGCGGCGGCCTCGTCGTCGGCCACCACCACCCGGCTGATCCGGAGGCGGGGGACCCAGGCCTCGAGAATCTGGCCGTGGAGGAGGCGGTTGTCGACCCGGAGGAGGGCGATCACGGGGCTTCAGCCCTGGTGGCTTCGCGCGCGGGTCCGGAGCAGGTCGCTCGCGATGGAGATGTTCTTCTGGCCGTAGCCGGTCATGAGCTGGGCCGTGTCGCGCAGGGTCGCTCCCTCCGAGCGGCACGAGGAGAGCTTGAGCAGCATGGGCAAGTTCACGCCCGTGACCACCTCGATCTTGTCGTTCAGGAAGGTGAGTGCGAGGTTGGCGGGGGTGCCCCCGAACATGTCGGTGAGGACGAGCACCCCCTCCCCGGTCTCCACGGCGGCGATGGCGTCGGCGAGGTTCTGGCGGGCGACCTCCATGGAGGTGGTCGCCGCCACCGAGACGGCCCGGCACTGCTCGAGCTTCCCGCACACGCCCTCGGCGGTGCGCAAGAGCTCCTCGGCCAGCTGGCCATGCGTCGCGACGACGAGTCCCACCATGGCGAGAACCTTATTCCTTGTCGACGTCGCGGTGCCAGAGGCGCACCGCGTTACCCATGGCCTTGAGGCGGGTGCTGAGAGCCTCGGCGATGGCGACCGAGCGGTGACGGCCGCCGGTGCAGCCCACGGCCAGGGTAAGGTAACTCTTGCCCTCGTTGCGGTAGCGGGGGAGCAGGAAGGCGCACAGCTCGACCACCCGTTCGAGAAAACGCTCGGCATCGGGCTGGCCCATGACGTAGGCGCAGACCCGCTCGTCCTGGCCCGAGTAGGGCCTGAGCTCCGGGACGAAGTAGGGGTTGGGGAGGAAGCGCACGTCGAGCACCACGTCGGCGTGCCCAGGCAGGCCGTACCGAAACCCGAAGGATACCACCGTCACGCCCATGTGCTCGGCGGCGCCTTCCGCGAAGCGGGTGCGGATGAGGCGCCCGAGGTCGTGGACGTTCATGGCGGAGGAGTCGATGACCTCGTCGGCGATGTCCTTGATGCCGGCGAGCGCCTTGCGCTCGGCCGCGATCCCCTCTTGCACCGAGCCCGATCCCCCGGAGAGGGGATGTCGGCGCCGCGTCTCCGAGTAGCGGCGCAGGAGCGCCTCGTCGGTCGCGTCGAGGAAGACGACCTCCACCCGCGTCCCGGAGCGGCGCACCTCCTCGATGACGCGCGGAGCCTCGGCGAGGAAGCGACCTTCGCGTGCGTCCACCACGAGTGCAATACGCCGGACCTCGCCCGCGGTGTGGGCGGAGAGCTCGAGCAGCTTCTCGAGGAAGACGATGGGCAAATTGTCGACGCAGTAGAAGCCGGCGTCCTCGAGGGCGCGCAGAGCGCTCGACTTCCCGGAACCCGAGACACCGGTGAGGATCACCACCCGCATGTCGCGCTCACCGGCTTCCGTCGAGCTCCGGCGCTCGTGGTGCGTCATTCGACATCCATCTCCCCGCCCCGGTCCCCCGGGGCGAGGGCGATGGCCCGGTTGAGCCGCTCTTGGAACTCCCGGGCCGAGTGATGGCCCTGCAGCTTCAAGAGATGGTTGCGGGCCGCCACCTCGACGATGGTAGTCATGTTGCGGCCTGGGCGCACCGGCACGATGAGCATGGGGATCTCGACGTCGAGGATGCGGAACTTCCGCTCCTCCACGCCGAGTCGGTCGTACTCGACGTTCGGGTCCCACTCCACGAGTTCGAGCACGATCTCGATCTTCTTGCGCTCGCGGATGGCGGCCACGCCGAAGAGGTCCTTGATGTTGATGATGCCGAGCCCGCGGATCTCCATGTGGTGCTTGATGATCTCGGAACCGGTCCCGTACACCGTCTCGGGGGCCACCCGCTTCACGTCGACGATGTCGTCGGCGACGAGGCGGTGCCCGCGCATGACGAGGTCGAGCGCGATCTCGCTCTTGCCGATGCCGCTCTTGCCGAGGAGCAGGATGCCCACCCCGAACACGTCGAGCAGGACCCCGTGCATCGAGGTCTGGGCCGCCAGGATGTCCTGCAGGTAGTTCTGCACACCCTCGATGAAAGTGCTCGAGAGATGGGTGGTGGCGAGGACGGGGACGTTGTTCTCCTCGGCGGCCGCGATGAGCTCCGGGGAGATGGCGAGGCCCTTCGTCACCACCAGGCAGGCGATGTCCTGCGAGAAGAAGGAGCGCAGCACCTCGCGCGCGCGCTCCTTCGGCAGGGTGGCGAGGTAGCTCATCTCGGTGTTGCCGAAGACCTGCAGGCGTTCCTTGTGCAGGTGCTCGGTGAAACTCGCCAGGACGAGCCCGGGCTTCTGGATGCGGGAGCTCGAGATCTTGCGCGAGAGGCCCTTTTTGCCGGCGACGAGCGTCAGACGAAGGTCGAACTTTCGGTCGTCGAGAAGGGCCCCCACCCGCGTCGAGTCCATGCGGCGCGGAGTGTAACCTGGGTCGTGGAACGCGTCGATCCCGGCTTTCCGCGCCTCAGGGGAACGCGGCACCCGGCCCCCGCCCAGGGACCCGGCCGGGCCGCCTCGCGTCGTTAGTTTGACCTTTGCGACTCGCGCCCACTAGATAGACCCGCCCACATGCACCTTCATCTCAAGATCCTCTACCACGCCAACTGCTTCGACGGTTGTGTGTCGGCCGCCGTCTTCAGCCGCTTCTTCGCCGAGCGGGAGGGCCCGCGGCTGGCCCGCACGAGCTACCTCGGCCTGCAGCACCGGCAAGGCGACCCCTTCCCGAAAGGCGCCTTCGACGCGGACGTGAACGCCTGCGTGGACTTCCGCTTCTCGGCCTCCCCCCGCCTGGCCTGGTGGTTCGACCACCACGCGAGCGCTTTCCAGCCCGCTGCCGAAAAGGACATCTTCCTGGCGGATGCGAGCGGCCAGAAGTTCTGGGATCCCGGCGCGCCCTCGTGCGCCGGGTTCATGGCTCGCGTCCTCGCCGAGCGGTTCGGGTGGAGCGCGCCCGACCTCGCCGAGCTCTTTCGCTGGACCGACATCATTGACTCGGCGCGCTTCTCCTCGCCCTCCCAGGCGGTGCGGCTCGAGGAGCCGGCCCTGCGCATCATGACGCTCCTCGAGGCCACCCACGAGCCCGGGTTGCCCGAGCGCCTCATCGAATCCCTGCGCTCTCGGCCTCTTTCGGAGATCGCGGCCGAACCCTGGGTGGTCGAAGCGCTGAGGCCCATCCTGGAGCGGCACTTCCGGTCCATCGAGACGGTGAAGAAACTCGCGCGCCTCGAGGACGGGGTGGTGGAAATCGACCTCTCCGAGAGCGGGATCGACGGCGCCAACAAGTTCATCGCCTACGACCTGTTCCCGCAGGCCCGTTACACCGTCGTCGTCTCGAGGGACACCCGCAGGAGCAAGGTGTCGGTGGGCTTCAATCCCTGGGCGAACACGCCCCGCACCCATGATATCGCTCGAATCTGCGAGCGCTATGGGGGCGGAGGTCACCCGGTCGTGGGAGGGATCTCCCTCGACCCCGAACGCATCCTTGACGCGCGACGCTTTGCGCGCGAGATCGCTACCGTGCTTCGGGACGAGCGTGCTCCATGACCCCTGGCCAGTACATCTTGGTGGTCGACGATGACGACGATTTCCGGGAGGCGCTCTCCGAGGTGCTGACGGAGGCAGGCTACCCGGTCCAGCGCGCCGAGAACGGGGAGGTCGCACTCGCCCGCGTCTCTGACGAGCAACCGGGCATCGTGCTCCTCGACCTCAAGATGCCGGTCCTCGACGGCTGGGGCGTCATGGAGCGCATGCGCGGCGATCCCAGGAGCGCGGCGGTGCCCATCCTCATCCTCTCCGCCTATGGTTTCGAGTGGGAGGCGGAACTCCTCGGCGCCCAGGGCTACATCCCGAAGAGCGTGGGGATGGAGGAGATTCTGGACCGCGTCCGCAAGGCGGCCGGCCCTCCGCCCATGCGGCACTGACGCTTCGCTCCCCCGAGCACGCACGAGGCTCTCCGGCCGGCAGCCGGCTCAAGGCTCGTCCGGGTCGAGCAGGCTCGCCTTCCTCACCGCCCCCGTCCCGAACCGCTCGGCGAGGCGGTCCACTGCGGCATTGAGGGCGGCCCGCCGCGGCGAGCACTCTTCCGCGAAGGCGCCGAACAGGCCGAGCTGAGCCTCCACGCAGAAGTCGCTCGCCGAGATGCCGATGAGCCGGACCTTGCGCGAGAGATCGGTGCGGGCGAGCAGAGCGCGCGCCGCCTCGAGGAGGGTTTGCCCGTCGTCGGTGGGTACCTTGAGCGTGGTCCGGCGGGTCACGAGCTCGAAGTCGGCGTACTTCACCTTGAGGGTCACTACCCGCCCCTTCTTGCCCGCCTGGCGAAGCCTTCGAGCCACCCGCTCGGCCTGCGCGATGAGGTGCGGGGCGAGAGCGTCTTCCCCCATGAGGTCGCGCTCGAAAGTCTCCTCACCGCCGACGCTCTTGGCCTCCTCGTCCGGGATGACCTCCCGCGGGTCATCCCCCCGCGCGAGGGCCGCGAGAGCCTGCGCCTGGCCTTGGCCGAGGACCTCTTGCAGGACGCGCGGCGACGCGTCGGCCAGCTCCCCGATGCGGTGAATGCCGATGCGCCCGAGGGCAGCTTCGGTCACCTTGCCGACGCCCCACAACCGCCCGACCGGCAGGGGGGCGAGGAAAGACCGGGTGGTCCCGGCCGGCACCTCGACGAGCCCGTCGGGCTTGCCGAGGTCGCTCGCAATCTTGGCGGCGAGCTTCACCTCCGCCACCCCGGCCGAGACGGTGAGTCCCGTCTCTGCCTTGACCATGCGCTTCAAGGTCGCGGCCATCGTGCGCCCGTCGCCGTGCAGCGCCGCGCTCGCCGAGACGTCGAGGAAGGCCTCATCGAGGGAGAGCGGCTCGACGAGCGGGGTGTAGCGGCGGTAGATGGCGAAGACCCGACCCGAGATCTCCTCGTAACGCGCGAAGCGCGGCGCGACGAAGATGCCCTCGGGGCACAGGGCGTGGGCACGCACGGTCGGCATGGCCGACCGCACGCCGTAGCGCCTCGCCTCGTAGCTCGCGGCGCACACCACACCGCGCTTCGACGGGCCGGCCACCACCACAGGCTTCCCGCGCAGGCGAGGGTCGTCGAGCTGCTCCACCGACGCGTAGAAGGCGTCGAGGTCGAGGTGGATGATGGCGCGCGCGGCGGACATCTCGGAAGAGATCTACACCTTCGCGAAGGATCTGCCTCGGGACAGCCGGTCGCCTCGCAAGCCGCGCCCCGGCGCTCGGGTCGCTCCCATCGGGGGCTCTCGGTTGACTTGCCTCAAGCCAACCGGCTACGAGTGCGCTGCTTGGAATCCCGTGCGGCCACTGTCACGAATGCTGGCCTGAGGGCGGGCATCGCCGAGCGGCTCTGGAACGCCTCGCGGGCCGAGTTCTCGCTGCGCGGCTATCACGGCGCGCGGGTCCAGGGCATCGCCCGACGTGCTGGCTGCAACGTGGCCTTGCTCTACCGCCACTGGAGCTCCAAGAAGGCCCTCTACCTCGACGTGCTCAGGGCCGCCTGGCAACGCATGTCACGCGAGGTCTTCTCCATCATGGAGGAACAGCGGGGCGCACCCGCGGTCATCGGGGCCTACCTCGACGCCAACCTGCGCGATCCGGTGGGGGCGCAGATCATGATCCGCGAGTTCTTGGACGGCGGCCCCTTCCTTTCGCAGCTCGCCGCCGAGGACCCCTCGCTCATGGACCCGATGAAGCACGCCGCGCAGGTCCTCGCCATGCACAACAGCACGGGCGAGGGGCTGAGGCCCGAGCTCGACGCGACGCTCACCGTGCTCTCCATCGGCGGCCTCGCCGCTCTCGTCGCCGCGGCACACGAGGCGGCACGACCGTTCCTCGACGCTCCGCTCCGGGCCGAGGTGTGGCGGACGAACGTCTACGAGATGCTCCTGCACGGCGTGCTCGCTTCGGCGAGCTCACGCGGCTCGTAGGTCGCTTCCCACCTCGGGGGCGCCTGCCTCTTCAGAGCGACAGCACGCAAAGCCTGCGCCTACCCAGAAGGGCTGTGTCGCACCTGACACGCCTGTCGTGGTCTGTGGAAGGACACGCGTCAGGTCGCACGCGCCGACGTCTGTGCTCGAGGGCGGAAGACCCGCCACGCCTTGCGCGGAGATGCGAGCCTGCGATGTGCGTAAAAAGGCATCTACGCCCCGCACGGGACAGGGCGGAAAATGGGGCCTGAGAAATGCAGGAGACTTCGCCCACTTGTAGAGGGCTAGCGCCACGACTTAGCATTTGGTGTAGCGGGGCGAAAATGTTCTCCTTCCTGAGTCTCCTCTTCGCGGTACACGCGGGCACGCTCAGCGGTGCCTCGCCCCCAGCGATATCGGTGCGCGAAGAAGCCTTCGCAGCGGCAGCCCACAGCGAACTCGCCCCCTCCGTGCTTCTCGACTCGGAACACTTCTTCGGTCAGGCCACCCATGCCCCCGAGTGGCTCGCCTCAAAGGGGTCCGCCTTGCCGGTCTTCCAATCATACGGACCCGAGGAGTGGATCTCCTCGCTCGCGCACGAGCTCCACGCCGAGGATGCTCGAATCACCCGAGCGGCGCTCTTCATCGCCTCCATGCCGGTGCAGCTTAACGTGACGCCCATGCGCGTGTACGTCACGCTGAGGTTTCGCACCTTCTGAGGGAGGGCCCAGCTCCCGAGCGGCCGGGCGCTCGCGTCTCGCCGTTCGAGCCGACCTCCGGGAGTTGTGGCAGACTTCACCGACGATGATGGGCCGGTCGCCCCTCCTCCTGTGCGTCGCGCTTCTCGCCTGCCACGCCGGTGCCTCTTCCCGGGCTCCGGCCGCAGCGAGGCTTGAGCCGGCCGTTGCCGCGACCCCGGCGACCTCGACGTCGCAGCTCGCTCTCGTCCGAGACCCATCGCCTCCCTGCGGAGGCGCTCGAACCGCCTTCGAAGAGCTGTTGAGGCGTTCGGAGGCGGCTTATGACGGGGGCAGGTACGAGCGGGCCAAGGTTTGCGCCGAAGCCGCGCTCGAGATGCGGCCCCGGTCGGTCGCCGCCCTGAAGGACCGGGCGAGCGCGCTCGTCGCCCTCTCCCAGTTCGACGAGGCACGCCTCGACTACGCCCTCGCGCTCGCCCTCGATCCGGACGATCCGGAGACCCTCTACGGCGCGGCGGACCTGTACGTGGTCCGGCTCGGGGGCGAGCGGGCCCTGCTCGAGCTCGGACGGGCGTACGCGCTGCGGGGAGCCACCCGGGCTGAGCGGCCACCCCACCACCACCACGAGGAGGCGGGAGAGCTCCTCGTGCTCGCCGCCATGGCCGAGAACGACCTCGGGGAGAGCCGTTCGGCCCTGGAGCACGCCTCCCAGGCCCTGCGCCTCGGTGCGCCCGAGGCGGACGCGCGCTACGAGCGCGGGGTGGCGCTCTACGAGCTCTGTCGCTTCCCCGAGGCGCGCACCGCACTCGCGCGCGTCCTCGAACTCAAGCCTGACGACGCCTGGGCCCACCACTACCTGGCCCTCGTGGCCGAGCGCCTCGGCGAGCCCGTTCGCTCGCAGGCCCTCGAGGCGCGCGCCCGCGCGCTCGCTCCCAAGGAGTTCCTGCCACCGGTCGAGATGGACGAGAAGACTTTCGAGGAGGAGGTGCAGCGCGCCGTCGCCTCACTCCCCGAGAAGGAGCGGCGGGCGCTCTCGCGGGTGCCGGTGGAGGTGGCTGACGTCCCCACCCTCGAGGATCTGACCGCGGTCGACCCGCCGCTCTCGCCCACCATCCTCGGCCTCTTTCGCGGCCCATCCGAGCAGGAACGTTGCCGCGCGGACGACGGCCCGAAGTGCCGGAGCATCGTCGTGTACCGCCTCAACCTGGAGCGCTTCGCTCGCGACGAGGCCGACCTGCGCGAGCAGGTCAAGGTGACCCTTCTCCACGAGCTCGGCCACTTGCACGGCGAGTCGGACGAGCAGCTTCGGGCTCGCGGCCTCGAGTAGAAGCGCGGCCGTCAAACGATGAGGAACGGCATGGTCGAGGACAATCCCTGGCAGGCCCTGGGTCTCATCCACAGCACCCGCGATGGACAGCCGGTGCTCACCGAGACGTCCCTGTGGCTGCTCGAGATGCAGCACCCTGAAGCGGTGGAGCGGGAGGGCGGAAAGGTACTCTACGTCTACCTCGATAAGCCGTACCGCGTGGTGCGGCTGCGCGATCGCGCCTACTGCGAGCTCGTCGAAACCCCGGGGCGCCGGAAAAACAGCACCTGAGGGGCGTTATTTCACGCCCTTCGGGCCCTCGCCGCGCCTCACGTGGACCGCCCCGACCTCCGGCGCCTCGGCCGGGGGCTCGGCCTCGGCCAGGTTCGAGAGCTCCTCGTCCGCTCCAGGGGGATCGCCCCCCGAGTCGTTGCCGTAGGGTGTGTGCGCGGCGCCGCCCACATTGGAGAACGGCACGAGCCTCTCGTCGTCGTCGGCCCGGAAGCGCTCGCTCGGCTGGGCGGTGAGTTCATCGCCCATTTCGCCCTCCTCGGGAGTTGCGAAGCGTCGGTGTCCGCGACGGATCTTGCGCACGCAAGGCCAATATGGGGTCGGTCAGCTCCGTTGCCAAGGGGAGCGAGTGGACGCGCAGGCACCCGGTCAGGCTGCCTGGATCGCCCTCGCCCGAAGACCCAGGAAGAGCCGCTCGTAGGCCTCGGCGCTCTTGCGCCAGGAGTGGTCTTCGGCCATGCCGCGCAGCATGATGCCGCGCCAGGCGGGGCCGTCGCGGTACACGTCGAGGGCGCGGCGGAGCGCGGTCATCATCGCCCGCGGATGGTAGTCGCGAAACTTGAACCCGTTCCCGCTCCGGTTCCCGTCGAAGTCGAGGATGGTGTCCTCGAGGCCTCCCACCGCGTGGACGATGGGGACGGTCCCGTACCTGAGCGAGTACATCTGGTTGAGCCCGCACGGCTCGAACCGGCTCGGCATGAGGAAGAGGTCGGCGCCGCCCTCGATCCGGTGGGCCAGGGCCTCGTCGAAGCCGATGCGCGCGGTGAGCCTGCCCGGCCGCTCGTGGGCCGTCTGCACGAACAGCTGCTCGTACTCCCGTTCTCCGCTCCCGAGGACCACGAGCTGCGCGTCGAGCGCCACGATCTCCTTGAGCGCGGCCGCCACGAGATCGATCCCTTTTTGCTCGGCGAGGCGGCCCACCATGGCGATGAGCGGAACCTCCCTCCGGACCGGGAGCCCGAGTTCGAGCTGGAGCGCCTTCTTGCAATGGGCCTTGCCGGAGAGGTCCTTCGGCCCGTAGCGAGCCGAAAGGTAGCGGTCTCGCATGGGGTCCCATACGACGTCATCGATGCCGTTCAGGATGCCGGTGAGGTGGCGGGCGCGGTGCCGCAGAAGACCGTCGAGCCCGCATCCGATCTCGGGCGTGAGGATCTCGCGAGCGTAGTTCTTGGAGACGGTGGTGATGGCGTCGGCGAAGACGATGCCCGCCTTCATGAAGTTGACTTGGTCGTAGAATTCGACCGCCTCGTAGCGGAAGAGATCCCAGGGCAATCCCAAGGCCGGCATGGCCTGCTTGGGGAAGATGCCCTGGTAGGCGAGGTTGTGGATGGTGTAGACGACGCGCGCGCGCCTTGCCCAGGCCTCGTTCGCGTGCTCGCGGCGGAGGAGGAGGGCGCCCAGGGCCGCCTGCCAATCGTGGAGGTGGACCACGTCCGGCTCGAAGCCGAGCGCGCGGGGCAAATCGAGCGCGCCCCGGCACAGAAAGGCGAAGCGCTGCGCGTTGTCGGGGTAGTCGCGTCCGAGCTCGCCGTAGGGAGAGCTCCGCGATCCGTAGAATCGCTCGTGCTCGAGCAGGTAGACCCTCGCCCCCCCGAGCTTCCCGGCGAGCAACACCGCGCTCTCGCCCAAAGCGTGCACGGTGACCCCCGGGCGGACGAGCCCTTCATGGTGGGGGTCGATGAAGCCGTAGCGCGGCGACACCACCACGAGCTCGTGCCCCAGGGCCGCGAGCGCCTCGGGCAGCGCGCCCGCGACGTCGCCCAGGCCGCCGGTCTTGGAGAAGGGCGCCACCTCCGAGGCGACGAACAGGATGTTCATCGCGTCAGGCGACGACCAGCCGCAAGAACTCGGCCGCCTCCTCGGGCGGAACGGGGTTGATGTGGAAGCCCGAGCCCCACTCGAACCCGGCCAGGTGAGTGAGGGCCGGCATGACCTCGATGTGCCAGTGGTAGGAGGGGCTCGTGGGGTCCCGCAGCGGGTTCGAGTGCACGATGAAGTTGTAAGGGGGGTTGCCGAGCGCAGCCCCGATCCGCTTCAGGGTGGAGCGCAGCGCCTGGGCGCAGTTGGCGAGGCGTTCCTTGGGCTCCGACTCGAAGTTGGATTCGTGGCGCTTGGGCACGATCCAGGTTTCGAAGGGGCTGCGGGGGGCCCAGGGCGAGAGCACCACGAAGTCCTCGTTCTCCAGCACGAGCCGGCTGCGGTCCTTGCGTTCCTGCATGACGATGTCGCAGAAGATGCAGCGTTCCCGGTGTTCGAAGTGGCGCTTCGCCCCCTCGATCTCCTCCTGCACCTGCCGCGGCGTGACCGGCAGCGCGATGAGCTGGGAGTGCGGATGTTCGAGGGTGGCCCCGGCAGCTGGCCCGTGATTCTTGAAGAGGAGGATGTAGCGAAAGCGCAGGTCATTGCGCAGGTCGAGGATGCGCGCCTTGAAGGCGAAGAGGACCTCGGCCACCTCGCCGTCGGTGAGGCTGCCCAAATCCCTCGCGTGCTGCGCGGTCTCGATGATGACCTCGTGGGCTCCGATCCCGTTCATCCGGTCGTAGATGCCGTTCGCCTCGCGCTCGAGGTCGCCCTCGATCATGAGGGCCGGGTAGCGGTTGGGGACCACCCGCACCCTCCAGCCCGGGCCGTTGGGCGGCGAGTTGGCCGGCCGACCGGCCACGTACACCTCGCGCGGCGTCTTGTCCTCCTGGCCCGGGCAGAACGGGCAGAGCGTCCCCGCACTCGCCTCGCGCAGGCGCGGCACGTCACTCGGCCGCTTGGCGCGCTCGGTCGCGATGATCACCCACCGTCCGACGATCGGGTCCCTGCGGAGCTCGGGCATGGCCTCGAGTTAACTCTTTCGAGGAGCGCGCATCAAGCTTCTGGAGGCGCCCCTCGCAAGGTGGCACCGATGACGGTGGCCACCGCCATGAGTGCGGCCCCCCCGAGGTAGGGGTAGTGCACGTCGCGCTCGAAGCTCCAGGTCCCCGAGTACGGGCCGAGGATGCGCCCGAAGGCGGCCGCCGATTGCCCGATGCCGAGAGTCCCCCCCTGCTCGTCGGCCCGGGCCCTCCTCGAGATGAGGGCGGTGAGGGCCGGCGAGGAGAGACCGCTGCCGATGGCGAGCGGCGCCGTGGCGAGGAGCAAGCCCGGCAGCGCCGAGGCGAAGGGCAGGGCGATGAGGGCCACCGCCTGCAGCGCGGTCCCGAGCACGAGCAGTCGCTTCTCGCCCAGTGAACGGGTGAGGGGTCCGACCAGGCCGCCTTGCACGATGGTGACGAGGACCCCGATGTAGGTGAACACCCAGGGCACCGCCGCGTCGGAGAGGGCATAGCGATCCTTCATGAGGAAGGCGTAGGTCGACTCCATCGCGCTGAAGGCCCCCACGATGAGAAAGTAGCAGATGATGAGCCGGCGGATTCCGGGACGACCCAGCTCCTCGATCAGGGCCGCGAAGCGGCTGCGCCGGGGGGGCGAGAGATGGTGTTCGGGCTCGGGGAGGACGAAGTAGGCGGCCACCCCGTTCACCGCGGCGAGCGCGGCCGCCACGAAGCCCGGCAGCGCCAGCGAGCGGTGGGCGAGGAACCCGGCCAGCGCCGGCCCGAGAATGAAGCCGAGTCCGAAGGCCGCCCCGATGATCCCCATGCCCCGCGCCCGACCCTCGGGCGGCGTCACGTCGGCCACGTAGGCCTGGGCGATGCCGATGTTGGCGGTCGCGGCACCGGCGAAGAGCCTCGAGAAGAGGAGCACGAGGAAGCTCTCGGCGAGACCGTAGGCGAGGAAGGCCACCGCCGTCATGGCGATGGAGACGAGCAGCACCGGACGGCGCCCGATGCGATCGGAGAGCCGGCCCCAGATCGGAGCGAAGACGAACTGCATGAGCGAATAGCCGGTGGAGAGCCAGCCGGTGATGGCTTCCGAGGCGCCGAGCTTCCGCGCGTACAGAGCCATGACCGGGATGACCATCCCGAACCCGAGCAGGTCGATGAAGACGATGACGAAGAGGATGGCGAGCGGTCGGCGAGATCCCACGAGCGGCCCTATCTAACCCATCTGCGGCGTCCTTGTCCCCAAAATGCGGACGGCGCACCCGCGGCCTTCAAGCCCGAAGGCCGTGGCCAGGGGTCCCTCACACGCGCCAGTGGATGCGCTCGAAGTTCTCGTCGGGCACGGTGAGCGTGACGTAGCCGAATCGGGGCAGCCGCTCCAGCTCGACCCCGGCCCGCAGGACGTGGAGAGCCACCGCCAGCCGGTCGGCCTCCGAGAAGCCGAGGGCGGAGAAGGGGAGGGCGATCTCGAGGATCTTCGCAAAGCAGCTGCGGCCCACCCCGCGCTCGCCCTGCTTGCCGCTGCGCTCGCGGCCGTCGGCCACGAGCTCGAAGTCGATCTGGGCCTGCACCTTGGCCGCGATGAGCTCCACCCGCAGCGTGTGGCCGACCTCGCTCGTGCGCGAGGGCGACTCGGCCGGATCGAGCCGCAGGTAGAGGTTCGCGAGATCGAAACCGTAGCGGAGGGCCTGGAAGGCCTGCAGGCCTCCGAACATGGCGCCCTGGGCCTGGGCCGGGCGGTAGAGGCCGCCTCCCTGCCACTCGAAATAGGTGGTCTCGTGCCCGTCGATGGTGGGGGTGATGAGGAAGCTCGGCTCGCGCAGCGGCTTGAGATCGGTCCCGGCCGCCCAGCCGGCCCGCTTGATGGGCTCGAGCGCCTCGATGGGGAGCGGGGCCTCGATGAGCTGGCAGGCGCCCACCACGAGCGAGCGGAAGAGCGCGTCGAACTCGAGGACGAGCTCGCTCTGGAAGTCGTCCCCGTACCACCAGAACCAGTCCGAGCCCTCGGCGGCGTACAGGTTCTTGCGCGCCTGGGCGAGGGCCTCACCCGAGACGCCGGGCGGCGGCGCGGCCTCGGCCCGGGCCAGGGCCTCGCGCGCGCGCCCGAGCGCGCTCCAGGCCCGGCGGTCCTCCTCGTGCCCCATCCAGATCCGGTAGGAGGCCTCGATCCATGACCCTGAGTGAATGCGACCGATGACCGGCTCGGGCGCCCCGGCGCTCGCCTCGCCCAGCGTCACCGTCTCGATCTCGGCGTGGCTCTCCAAGCGTCGGTACAGCGCCTCCAGGAAGTGGCGGCCGGACTCGGGAAAGTGCTCCCACGGATTCTCGCCGTCGAGGAAGACCCCCACCGTGGCCGGCGCACGCTGGCCGTCGAGAGCCCAGGCGTCGCCAATGGCCTCGAGGTGCGAGATGAAATCGCTCGCCGCCTCGGCCGCCCCGGTTCGCGCGTAGCTGAAGCCGATGAGGTCGCTCAGCCCGCGGTCGCGGAAGAGCATGTCGATGGTGCCGGACCCGGCCTGCGCGCGCCAGGGGCGGTAGAGGGCACGCAGCCTCGAGGTCCCGGGGGCAAGCGAATGGAGCAGGATCCCCTCGTCGGTGGCGGTCCAGCTCACCCCCTCGCCCGCCAGCACCTCCAGGGCCTCGGGCGAGACCGAGCCCTCGGCCGGCCACATCCCGACCGGCGCGGCGCCAAAGGTGCGCGCATGGGCTTCGAGGGCCGCCCGCACGTGCCAACGGGCGTCCTGCGGCCAAGCGAAGCGGGGAGGGAGGGCGGCCCCGGGCAGGGCACGCCGGGCCGAGTCGGTGTCGCAGACGAGCGGGAGGATGGGATGGTAGTAGGGGGTGGTGGAGAGCTCGACCTGGCCTCGCCTGGAGAGCGCCTGCCATCGCGGGACGATCTCGCGCAGGATGCGGCGCTGGGCGGCGAGGACGTAGTCGAGGTCGGACTCGCTGTAGGCACGCCCCTTCTTCACGAGCTCGCCGAGCCCCACGTCCTCGCTCATCGCTCCGAAGCCGAACCAGGCCAGGTTGAAGAGCACCTGCAGGTCGAGGAAGTCAGACTCGCTGTAAAGAGGAACCACCGAGGCGAGGTCGAGGTTGCGCACGTCCCGGCCGCGCTTGTCGAGCAACTCGAGGTAGCGCGGCAAGGGTTTCACCGAGGTCTCCCAGTCGTTCATGAAGAACGAGCGGAGCATGGCCTGCCGCTCGACCGGCAAGAGGTCCTTGGGACGCCGGCTGGAGATGTCGAGGAAGCGATCGTGCGCGACCCCGTTGGCATAGGCCTCGAGCTGCTCGAGCAGGACCGGGGTGAAGTTGACCGTGCACCGCACGCGCGGATGGCGTTCGAGCGCGAAGGCCATGTCGTAGTAGGCCCGGGCGGCGTGCAGCCGGACCCACGGCATGAGGAACTCGCCGGTGTCCGGCTCTCGGTAGAGCGGCTGATGCATGTGCCAGAGGAAGGCGAGGCGCACCTTGGACATCGGGCGGACGGTAGCCTCGCCGGAGCGAGAATTCCAGGGGGTCCTTGCGGGAAGTCTCGCCGACCGCTCAGCGGACGAGCAGGGGCGGGTGGTGGATGATCTGGATGGTGAGACCTTCGGGACCGCGCAGGTAGAGCGAGCGCGCCCCGTCGCGGTGGGTGCGGGGAGCGCTCACCACCTCCGCCCCGCGAGAGCCGAGGTAGGCTGCCCAGGCATCCACGTCTGGCGCCCGGCCCACCGCCAGCCCGAGGTGGTCGAGCTGCCCGGCGTCGGCCCGTTCCGGAGCACGGTGGAGCGCGATGTTGTCGCCCTGCCCGGTGAGGTAGACGTCGTCCTCCCCGGGCCTCCACTCCACCCGGTAGCCGAGGAGATCGACGAAGAAGCGCTCGGCCGCCTCGAAGTCGCGCACCCTCAGCGCGACATGCCGCAGACCGAGAGCCGGTGGTCGCACCCCTTCCGTCACGCCGAGGTGGCATAACCGGACGCCTCGGCCGGCGCACGCCCCGACTGACTACCGGAAGAGTTTGCCGAGCCCCTTCGCCTTCATCTCGCCCACCTCCTTCGCTAGGCGGCCGAGCCGGTCGGTCTTGTCGGCCACCTCGCGCTGCAGCCGGGAGATGCGGGCGTCGCGGTCGCCCACCTGAGCCTGGAGAAAGGTGCGTTCCTCGGCGAGCTCGGCCAGCCGCTCGGCGACGGCGTGCCCCTGGGCGTTCGGATCGCCGCGCACCGCCGCCAGGAGCGCCTCGGTGTCGGCGAGCTTCTTCGCCACCTCCTCGAGCCTTCCCTCGGCCTGCTCGGCGCGGGCCTCGGGCGTGCCGGCCGGCGCCGCCGGCGTCTTCAAGGCGGCGATCTCCCCCTGAAGCGCAGCGAGCTCGGCCGCCCGCTGCTCGCCCTCGGTGCGCAGGGTCGCGCACTCGGCGACGCGGGCGGCCAGCTCCTCGCGCAGCCGCGCCACTTCTCCGGCCGAGCTGGCGGACCCTGCAGTCTGCGCGGCCTGGAGCCGGCTCTCGATCTCGTCCTTCTCCCAGCGCACCGCCTGCAGCTCGGCCTCGAGGGAGGCCGCCTGCGCCTCGGCGCTCTCCTCCTGCTCGCGCAGCTTGTCCATCTCGGAGCGCACCTCCCCGACGCGCTGCTCGGACTGCTCGGCTCGCTGCGCGGCCTCCTCAGCCCGCTCTCTCTCCTCCTCGGACTTCCGACGTGCGAGGTCCGCCTCCGAAAGGGCGAGCTTGAGCCTCTCCTCCGCCTCGGAAAGGCGCGTGCGCTCCGCCTCGGACGCCCTCGCGGCCGCCTCCGCCCCCGCCCGGCTCGAGGCGGCCTCGCGGAGGGCTTGCTCCAGCCCCTCGCGCAGCTTTTCGCGATCCTCCTCCACCTCGGCGATGCGGGCGGCCAAGGCCTCGCGAGCGCTCGCGAGCTCGGTGCGGAGCTTGGCCGCGGCCGCGCTCTCTTCCTTGCGCTCGTTCCCGGCGGCTCCGGCGCGCTTCTCCGATTCCTCGGCCCGCGCCGTCGTCTCCGCGAGGAGCGCCTCGACCGCCTTCAGGCGGTCGGCGAGCAGGTCGGACTCGGCGTGACCTCGGGCGATCGACGCCTCGGCGGTGAGGAGATGGGAGGCCTTCTCCTCGAGCTCGGCCCGGGTTTCTTCTAGGCGACCGTGCAGCTCCTGGGCCTCCACCTGCGCCGCCCGGACCGACTGCTCCAGCTCGGAGAAGCGCTGGCGATCGCTCTCCGCGCGCGCGCTCGACTGGGCGAGCTCCTGCTCCAGGGCGGCGAGCCGCGCCTCGGCTGCGACCGCCCTCGCCTCGAGGCTTGCCGCCTCTCCGGCGTGCGCTTCGCCGCGCTCCCGCAGGGCCTCCACCTCGGCCGAGAGCGCCCCGGCCTGCGTCGAAAGGGCGGCCACCTCTGCGGCCCTCGCCACCCCCCGTTCCTTTTCTGCCGCGAGCTCGGCGCGGGCCCGCTCGAGCTCGCGCTCGTCCGCGGTAGCCCGCTCGAGCGCCGCGAGCAAGGTATCCTGGGCCTCGTCGAGGGCACTCTTCGCCTCGACGAGGTCAGCTTCCAGGTCGGCGGCCCGGCTGGCCGCCAGCTCGGCCCGCTCGAGCGCCGCCTGGAGACCTGCCTGGGCGGGGGCGATCTGGCTCCGCGCCTCGGCGAGCTCGCCCGCGAAACGCGCTCGTTCCTCCTCCCACGCCGCACTCCGGCTCTCCGCTTCGGCCCTGGCGCGGGTGAGCTCCGCGGTCTCCCGCCGCGCGGCGTCGAGCTCGCCCCGCAGCTCCTGGAGGGACGCCGAGAGCTCCTCGGAGGCCGCCGCGCGCGCCTCCTGCTCGGCTCGCGTCTGCGCCAGCTCGTCCTCGACGGCGACCGAGCGCGCCCGCGCCGCCTCCACCTCGGCCCGGGCGCTGTCCATGGCCGCTCGCGCCGTCTCCACCTCGCGCACGAGCTCGTCGCGGAGTGCGGCGATCCTCTCGTCCGCCTCCGCCCTCGCGGCCTCGAGCGCAGCCTCTCCCTCCTCGGCCGCCTTCGCGCGCGCACGCTCCCCCGCCTCCTCGGCCGCGCGCAGCGCCTCCTGCGACGCCTTCCGCTCGCCCTCGAGCCGCTCCTCCCCTTCCCTCCTCAGGGCCTCGAGCGCAGCCTCTCCCTCCTCGACCGCCCTCGCGCGCGCACGCTCCCCCGCCTCCTCGGCCGCG